>Ga0163216_100153_pt1 | contig 173260 bp, 167 predicted proteins | sample SynspAceP_FD_167610 | JGI IMG/M metagenome (GOLD analysis project Ga0163216, IMG submission 167610) | Saline lake microbial communities from Ace Lake in Antarctica - Synechococcus sp. Ace-P (Illumina Assembly) | ecosystem: Environmental > Aquatic > Non-marine Saline and Alkaline > Saline ...
TATTCCAAGATGCCGCCACGCTTCGGCTCGGCAGCCGTCGCAGCGTCGGGCGCGGCCAAGCCAGCTGTAAGGAGCAGCGCCGCAGCGCCGACAAACAAATTATAAGTCATTGTGATTTCCCCTCTTCGTTTGCATTATTATTGTTTAAGATCGCTGTAAGCTCATTGATTGTCTGAAAATGACTAAGGGTCGTGCCCAGTCGGTCGCCGGTCTCGAAACCCTGTCGGGCAACCGTTCGGTGATCATCGGCAGACCAGATCGAGGTTAGCCAGATCGGGCTTCAGTTCGCCGGCCTCAATTCGACGGCTCAGATCGACAATTAAGTCGCTTACCGTCGCCGACCTACCATTTTTTTTACACTCATTGGCAACCAGCCCGTTGAACATGTCAACCTCGCTGTAGCGGCCCTTCATATAGTCCTGCAGGGTAGTATTGATCGCCGTCGGACCGACGTCATGCAAAATCCTATCCAGCAGGGTTTCAAGGAGGTTGTTGGTGTTTTCGACTTCTTCGGGTTTAAGTCCAAAAACCGGCACTACCTTGTAACCCATCGATTGGCCAACCGCCAAAGCTTCCTCACCCGCCCGGAGAAACCATTCGCGCGCGCGCTGCGCATACTCCTTGCCATTCAGGCGCAAGACCTGCTCGGGAGTCCCTCCGAGAATGGCCATCGTCCCCATAACCATCGCGTTGACGATCAGCTTCATCCACTTCGCCGAAAGCACGTCATCGGTGATATCCACCTTGCCCGAATGGCGAAGTATCTCTGCGGCCTCCTCGACCCGATCCTCCTGCACCGGATCGAAGGAGCCAACCGCGAACCAGGATCCCTCCTTTGGAGTGCTGCGATAGACTTGCCCGGGCTCGAACAATTGCGACGCCAGTTCGACGACGCAGCCGACCGTGCGTTCGACACCGACGATTTCGGCGATCATTTCCGCAGTCATGCAATTTTGCGCCCCTATTACCAGGGCGTCGTCGGCGAGATGGGGCTCGATGAATTCAGTCAGCCAGCGCGAATCGTAGGCTTTCGACGTGAGCAGAACGATGTCGAATTTTTCCGTGAACGTGCAGACGTCGCACATGTGATAGGCCTTCACCGCCACATTGAACTCGTCGTCTTTTGTCGTGATCGTCAGACCATTCGCCCGCATCGCATCGATGTGCGCTGGCCACATGTCGATCATCGAAACGTCGAGTCCGGCCCTGGTGAGGTCCGCGGAGATACAACTACCGTTTGCACCGGTCGCAAGCACCGCTATTTTCTTGTCCACCATGTCCTGCCCCATTGTTTTATTACCCATGGGTAATTGTTTTATTGCCCATGGATCATAAGGTCTTCTTATCGAGCACTCCCGTATACCGACACGGCGCGAACCGGCGGCGGTCCGCAAACGATGAACGATTGGATAATGCGAGTCAATGGGCGCGGGGGCGGTGTCAGAGCAAATCGGCTTGAGCGGAGCGGGGGTGGTACGTAGCGTCGTTAGATGAGAAATCCGTTCCGCTATTTCAACAGTTCACCCGAGGTGATCCACCTGACGGTGATGATGTGCATCCTTTATCCGCTCTGTCGCTACGTCAGGTTGAAGATCTTTTGTTCGAGCGTGGCATAGGCATCTGCCACGAGACGGTACGGTTCTGATGGAACCGGTTCGGTCCGATGTTCGCCGCCGAGATCCGAAAGCGTCGGGTTCAAAGTCATTCGTATTCGCGGCAGCGCTGGCACCTAGACGAGGTGTTTGAGGGGAGACTATGGAACGGCCCCGCCCGCATCAACCCGATTTAATCTGACAATGCTGGCACCAGATGTGTCCCCAAACCGGGCTTCAACGCTTCCTGATACTCCACTCAAACCCCAGGTCGTCGAGCTGATTCCGGCGTTCGGGCGTTAACCGGTCGCGCTTTCTCCGTTGAACAGAAACCCACTGTCCAAGCCTGTATCCGCTATTGGTTTTAAACGACCCCGAAACGCGGCAGTCTCCCTCGCGTTCGCGATACGCCCTCAGCTCTCCATAAGCCTCATCCCAGGATGACCCCAGTTTTTCGATAAGCTTTGCGGATACCGCCTGCTGCAGCGTCGAAAGACCAATCTCCGGTCCGAGTGTTACCAGCTTGTCGCCAAGCCTGCTTTCGTTAAACCCGCCAAGACGACCTTTTTCCTGCTTAAGCTGCCGAATGATCTCCGCAAGTTCTGCATCCTGTTCCTGCATCGCGTTGAGAACGGCTGCCACTTCGTCGAACTGGCTTCGCTCCAATGCTTCTTCGAGCGTCTCGCCTTCCTCCTGCTCAAGGAACAGCGGCAGCAGGATATAGCCGCAATCCTTGTCCGGCCCTGCTTTCGCATCGCCCGCCCGGTTGCCTGAACGATGTCGATCTTGCTACGCCGTGGGGCGACAAAAGCCACCATGTCTACTGCTGGAACATCGACACCTTCCGTTAGGCAACGGGCGTTAGTGATCAAGCCCTTATCTGCCTCGGCGAAGGCTTGCAACTGGTCTTCCCGGTCGGCCGTTCGCTGTGTCCCGTTGACATGGAAGGTTGAGAACCCAGTCAGGTGGTTCTGAACGCCCTCTGCGCCCTCGGCGACGAACCCTGCGGCAGACTTGACGTTTGTATGGAAGCTTATGATACGTCCGACGCCGAACTCCTCGACGGCACGCGCCAATGCCAACTGAATGGCAACCTGTCTCGCCCGAACATGATCATTCTCAACGAGCACCTCTCCGTGAGTGAGAAGCTCGTCGTTGACCATCTTGCCGTCCGCAACGGAGACGACGACCTTGTAGTTACAGATGATGTCTCGTTTGGCTGCCTCGGCGAAGGTCAGCTTGTGAACGACGGGACCATAGACCTCTTCGCTGTCCATGGAGTAGACGAGCCTGGCCTCGCCCTCCTTGTCCTTCTTTCGGATGTCATAATGCCGCGGCGTAGCCGTGCAGAAGGGCCGCTTCCTGATCAGAATGTTGTCATCGTTCCGGGCGAACCCGAACTTCGATCCTTCCCGCCCCGCTGTTTTATGAGCCTCATCGAAGATCCCGATGTCGAAGGAGACGCCGTCACCAATACCTGCAGCCACCACCTGGGCGGACTGATAGGTCGAGAAGACGACCTGCACACCATCTGTGTCGCGGCTGAGGAACCTAGTTACCTCCCCGGCATCGGTGCTTACCGGAAAGTCGTTGTCCTCTGGGCGCACCACCAGCTCGTCCACTCCGCGACTTACCGACGGGTCAGAACAGACACAGAGGTAGTTGAACCGATCACCCCAACTCGTGAACCTCGCCCACTCATGCAGCGTTTGGCGCAGCAAGGCCAGTGACGGCACGAGTACGAGGACACGCTTCGGAGATGTCTGTTCAGCAGCCCAGAGAGAGATGAGGGTCTTGCCGGTCCCGCAGGCCATGATGACCGTCGCCCGGTCGTTATCCGCAAGGCCGCCCTGTATGTGCTCCAGGGCTTCCCGCTGATGAGGGCGCGGCTCCCGCTTGGTCGGCGCAACAACACCCGACCCCAGCCAGTCCGCCATCCTTTCGAAGTCTTCGGGTTCAAGCCTCTCGAAGTCAGATCCACGGAAGGTGTGGAACCCGGTCCGCTCCTCGGCCACCTTGGCTATTGCATCCGAGTTCGTGAACAGGACGAGCTGGTCGGCTTTCTCGGCGATCCCGAAGAACGTCGACAGCTCCCGCCAGGACAATGACGGTCGACCCGTGCGGAACTTGGCCTGATAGATGACCATGCTGCCGCTGCGGTCGCGGTAGACCCCGTCTGCCCCGTAGTCGGATGCGGGCAGGTTCAGCTTCTGGCGGATGTCCACGGGCGCGGTATCGGATGCCCATATCGTCTCCGCCTGGGCAGTGGAATCTAGAATATTTTCTGAAAAAAGTTTCAGACCACACAAATAGCGGCTCAGACCACCATCACTTCCAGGCCTCGATCCGAAATCCCGGGCTGCGGGTACGTGTACCCCCGCCGATTTTCAGGCGTCAAACCCGCCAAAAGTCCATGCGTATCCACTGAATGAGTATGGGTAAAAACATGGGTAGGGTTGATTGGTGTTTTGTTTTCCTATTTTATATCAAACGTTTACAGGGGAAAATTGGCGGAGGGAGCGGCGGTAGTTTCTCCGGTTTGCAGACACGCCGGGCCGCAAAATTCCGAATCATGGAAAGTATTAAGAGGGCAAATCTCAGCTACGCCTTTTCCGTATAATTTCCGTACAAATACGAAAAAAGCCGCCTAAAGGCAGCTAATTCGTTGAAAACATTGGTATCCCGTAGGGGAGTCGAACCCCTGTTTCCGCCGTGAGAGGGCAGCGTCCTAGGCCACTAGACGAACGGGACATCGTGGCTCTGCAAAACAGCACCGGCGATATAGACGAAGCGGCGGGGCTTTACAAGCTGCGCGGCGATCACCGGCCGTTGACCCGCCGGTCACGGGCGGATGCCGGCCTGGATTTCGCCGGTCGCTGTATCTATGACAAACACCCGCATGCAATCGTCGCGCAGGCTGGCGGGGCCGTCGGTGACGATGGTCAGGCGGTCGCCCGCGCTCTGGGCGCTGCGGATATCGCACCCGTCGGGCAGGCCCAGGCTCAGATCACGCAAATCTTTTGCAATCGCGCCGTTGCCGTCGCGCGTGGACGAGCCGACAATGCCCCACACCGCCACCGCGAATGCGATCATGATGAGAACGCCCATCCCAATGACCAATGCCTTCAAAGCGCCTGCGCTCATCATTCCCTCCAAAAACCGACCGGCAGTTTAGAATCTTGACGCAGAAAGACAATGCACAGAGCGGAACGCAAGCCGAGGGCGGACCCCGAACCGCGCCGCAGGTGGAACGGGTTTCGGTTTCCAACGCCCAGGCCGGGCAACGGCTCGATCGCGTGCTCACCGAATCCCTGGCCGGGCTGTCGCGCTCGCGCCTGAAGGCCCTGATCGAAGCCGGTCAGGTGTCGCGCAATGACGAGAGCTGCCGCCAGCCTGCGCTCAAGGTGTCGCCGGGTGACCAGCTGGTGGTCACGATCCCCGCTGCCGTGGACGCGGTGCCCCTCGGTCAGGCGATGGATCTGTCGATCCTGCACGAAGATGCGCATCTGATCGTGCTCGACAAGCCCGCCGGGCTGGTTGTCCATCCCGCGCCGGGCAACCCGGATCACACGCTGGTCAACGCCCTGATCGCCCATTGCGGGGCAGACCTGACCGGGATCGGCGGGGTAAAACGGCCGGGCATCGTGCACCGGCTCGACAAGGACACCAGCGGCGTCATGGTGGCGGCCAAGACCGCTGAAGCGCATGCATCCCTGGTCACACAGTTTTCCGAACGCAGCGTCGACCGCGCCTACCGGGCGATGATCTGGGGCCGTCCCATGCCGCCGGCCGGGGTCATCGACGGCCCGATCGGGCGGCACCCGCAGAACCGCAAGAAAATGGCCGTGGTCACACGCAACGGAAAACCCGCGCGGACCCATTACCGCACGATCAAATCCTATGGCGACGGCCTGGCCAGCCTGATCGAATGCAAGCTGGAAACCGGGCGCACCCACCAGATCCGGGTCCATTTGACCCACCGGAAACACCCCCTGATCGGGGATCCGACCTATGGGCGTGCCGGGTCGCGCCGGGCGCTTCCAAAAGGGCTCGACCGGGATGATGGCGCGATTCTGACCGATTTCTCCCGGCAGGCACTGCATGCGTACCGGCTGGGTTTCGTGCATCCGGGAACCGGCCAACACATTGATTTTCAAACAGAAATCCCCCAGGATATGTCTGATCTCAAGAGTTTTTTAGAATCTATCTAATCTATTGAAGACCGGCCAAAAAACGCCATATTTGGTGTGTAGGTTCACAACGATAAAAATCCGAGCGTAAAGCCGGTCCGGCTCCCGGAACGGCGAAAGGATATGATGATGGCAACCCCACAGCTTCCCACGCTGACACCAGAAGGCAATCTCTCGCGTTACCTGCAGGAAATCCGGAAGTTTCCGATGCTCGAACACAGCGAGGAGTTCATGCTGGCCAAACGCTGGGAAGAACACGGCGATGTCGAGGCCGCCCACAAGATGGTCACCAGCCATCTGCGGCTCGTGGCGAAGATTGCCATGGGCTATCGCGGCTACGGCCTGCCGGTAGCCGAACTGATTTCCGAGGGCAATGTGGGCCTGATGCAGGCGGTCAAGAAATTCGACGCCGACAAGGGCTTCCGGCTCGCGACCTATGCCATGTGGTGGATCCGCGCCTCGATCCAGGAATACATCCTGCATTCGTGGAGCCTGGTCAAAATGGGGACCACGGCAGCCCAGAAGAAGCTGTTCTTCAACCTGCGCCGCATGAAGGGCCAGCTGAAGGCGCTCGACGAAGGGGATCTGCCGCCCGAGCAGGTCGCATATATCGCGCGGGAGCTGAAGGTTTCCGAAAACGACGTGGTGCAGATGAACCGCCGCCTCGCGGGGCCCGACGGCTCCCTCAACGCCCCGTTGCGCAAGGATGGCGACGGTGACAGCGAGTGGATGGACTGGCTGGTTGACGATTCCGATTCCCAGGAAATCGAACTCGTCGAGCAGGATGAACTGGAAAAACGCCGCGAATTGCTGACCCAGGCGATGCGGTCTCTCAATGAGCGCGAGCGCCACATCCTGACCGAACGCCGGCTCAAGGAAAATCCGGTGACGCTGGAAGACCTGTCCCAGGAATACAACATCAGCCGTGAACGGGTGCGCCAGATCGAAGTGCGCGCGTTCGAGAAGCTCCAGAAGGCGATGAAGAACCTGGCGATCGAAGCGCAGGTCGCAGCCGCCTGAGGCCGCAGACGGCCCTCAGGCCGGACTGGCGGCGGATGTAGATTTTCGTTTCTTGCCCGCCGCCGGTGCCTCGGTGACCGCCTGACCCCAGTCTTCGATCAGGCGCCGCTGCTCGCGCCGCATGGCCTGTGACTTGGCGTCGTTGCTGACGCTGATATAGACCGCCGCCACCTTGGGCATGCCCAGCACAAGGGCCCAGCCGATCGCGGCTGTCCCGTACATCACCGCCAGCACAAAGACGTCGTTGATCATGCCGACAGCACGCCCCATGGTCGCGCCGTGCATCATCAATTCCATGACGAAGGGGGCCACCCCGGCCATATTGGTTGCCGTCACCGCAATCGTGGCATTGCGCCCGGGCTCGCGATCAATCACGGCGGCCACAAGCGAGGGGATGATGCCCACGGCAAAGACCACAAAGGCCGGTGTCGCAAACACGACAAGTCCCAGAACAACCAGAGCAAGGATGGAGAGCAGATAGGTGTTGCCCATCCGGGTTTTGCCCGGTGCGCCCCCGCCGCCCGCCGTAACGGCTTTGGTTTTGCTTTTCGCCATGACGTTACCCGGTCCGCGTGATCACGAGAACGGCAAGGACCATGATGCCGATCACGCAGGCGATATTGGCCGCAAATTGCTGACCCATTTTTGTCGCCTGACGCCGTATCGCGGCGGTGTCGGTCTTGATCCGGTAGAGCTCCTGATCGAGTTGCTTGTGCCGCCGTCGCGCCAGCGCGAACCCCTTGGCGTCCCAGCTGCGATTTTTCTTGTTGTCCAGAATGCGGACGAGATCATTCAGGCTCCCGCGCGATGCTGCCTTGCGCGCGGCGCGTTGCAGTTTCTCGCGCATGGGAATGTTGTGGTAATCGTCGAGCACCGGCTGCAGATGCTTGAGGAACATGGCGTAAAGCTTCGTCGCCGTGGTCGAACTGTTCTTGCTCTGGACATAGGCCAGCAGGCGCAGCTGGGAGATACGCATCGCGGATTCATCCCGCGCTTTGGCGATATCGTTGAGCTCCTGGTCAATGCTGCCGGGAATACGGGCCCCCAAAAAAGCCGCGATATGGCGATCAAACAGAAACTCGCCATCACCGGCATGGGTCTCCATCGTCTCGATCAACTCGCGCACCTGCAGGGGGGCGCTGCCCTTGAGCAACGGGCTGAGGCAGGGCAGCGCGGGGTTGAGTTCATAGGCACAACGCTCGATCGAGAATCCCGAATCCGTCTGCGCCAGATAGATTGAGGCTTTCTCCGCGACTTCGCTGGCCGCCAGCATCCAGGTTTTCGGGCGCGGTTGCACCTCATGCCAGAAGTTCATCATCTTTCCGGCGATCAGTTCGGTGAAATCCGCGGCCAGCTTGCGGTCGCGCAACGCGCTGAGCGTCACCGTGGCAAATCCGTCCGGGATCACCCGCATCCCGCGAAAACAGATCGGTCCCGTCGGGTCGAGAAGGGTCAGGATGCGTGAGAGCAGGATATCCGACGACATCTGCTTGGGGCCCTTGGGGCCGGGTTCGGCGCATTCTGAAATCTGCTTGGACAGATCCCGGTTCTTCAGGCTGCGGTCGACCCAGTGCTCAATTTCCTTGCCGGCCACCAGCCTGACGGCCCGGTCCCAGTCCTGGGTCAGAATATTGGCCAGTTCACGTTCGGTGAAGGCCAGCCGGTCGCCGAATTCGAACGGCCGGTCTGCCCGGACCCCCGGGGTCGGCTGGGAGGGATTGATCCGGCCGCTGTGAACCCAGCTGGAAATATCCGCCAGGGTCCAGCGCTCATGGGCGTCATCGCGCATCAGCGAGCGGACAACCGATGCCAGTTCAGAGGGCAGCTTGTTGGTGCCGAGCATGGCGTTGTAGCTGCCCAGCTCGATCCGGCGGTGCAGCAACTCATCCTCGTCAAGATCGGCGGCCGGGTTCCGCCCCAGTGCCAGCAACATGATCGTGACACCGATGGCGAACATCTCGTCGCACATGTCACCCACGCCGCGCCCCAATCGCAGGCATCGCACGCGGTCCAGTGGCTCGAAGATCGCGGGCTGCTCATAGCCGGGGGGTGCGCTATAGACCTGACCCGAGGTCACGGTGCCGTCATCCACGTTCCGGAACAAATTCGTCGGCCGGATATTGCGATGGGTGACCCGCTCGTCATGCATGCGCCGCAGCAGGTCGAGAATCGGAACAAGGAAATCGCGTTTGATCTCCCGCGCCATCCAGGGCTGGATTGTCGCGTCCAGACTGGGCATCAGCGGCGGGCCGGATGGCTGGGGCAAGATGATGACGATTTCCTCGCGGCCCGCATCATTCCAGGACACGCGCCCCCATCGGAGCGGCTTTGCGAGGGCTTCGTGTACAATCCCCTTTGCGTTGACGATGGCGCTGTGCCGGGCTGGAATCGCGCGATCGAGGACAAGCGCGTAGAGGCTTTTCTGGGAGTCCTCGGCGTCACTGGCCAGATAGGCCTTGGCCGACGAGGTGCACAGATGGGGCAGAATGACGCCCGGCTGGATCCGGTAGCGGCTCGCGAACAGGATATCATCACCCGGCATACCCGATGGTGCCGGCACCCGGGGTGGGTCCCGCTCCATATCCTGATAGTCAGGCTCGATTGACGCTTCGCTCATGGCCACCATCCGCACAGGCGCCGAACAACTCCTATTCGGCGCGAGGCCGATACTCTAGGCAGCAGGCCGTAACGGATGGTTAACGCTGAAAACCATGAAAACGACCTCGAATCTCAAATCCGGGGTCAGAATCGCAGATCGTTCAGTCGGCAAAGGGGTCGCGCACCAGAATTGTGTCGAGCCGTTCCGGGCTGGTTGACAGCAAGGCCACCGGCGCACCGATCAGTTCCTCGATCCGGCGCACATACTTGATCGCCGTGGCCGGCAAATCCGCCCAGCTGCGTGCTCCAGCGGTACTGTCCTGCCAGCCCTCAAGGGTTTCGTAGATCGGCTCCACGCTAGCCTGATCGCGAATTCCGGCCGGGAAGCGCGAAATCTCCTGATCGCCCAGCTTGTAACCCACGCAAACCTTGAGTTCGTCCATGCCGTCGAGCACGTCCAGCTTCGTCAGGGCAATGCCGTGAATGCCGCCAATGGTGATCGCCTGACGCACCATCACCGCATCAAACCAGCCACAGCGGCGTTTGCGTCCGGTCACGGTCCCGAATTCACGGCCCCGTTCCCCGAGACGGGTTCCCACATCTCCGGTGTCTTCCGACGGGAACGGCCCGCTGCCCACGCGTGTGGTGTAAGCCTTGGTGATCCCGAGGATGTAACCGATGGTGTGCGGTGCCACGCCCGCACCCGCCGCCGCCTGACCGGCAACGGTATTCGACGAAGTCACAAACGGATAAGTGCCATGGTCGACATCGAGCATGGCGCCCTGTGCGCCCTCGAACAGGATACGCTTGCCGTCGCGACGGGCCTGATCGAGCCAGTGCCAGACCGGCGCGGCATAGGACAGCAGCGGCTCGCGAATTTCGTCCAGCCGCGCCATGAGTTCGGCCTTGTCGACCTCATCGGCACCCAGGCCACGAAGCAACGCGTTGTGGTGAAACAGCAGGTGATCGACACGCTGGCTGAGAATTTCGGGATCGGACAGATCACAAATGCGAATGGCGCGGCGCGCCACCTTGTCCTCATAGGCCGGTCCGATGCCGCGCCCCGTCGTGCCAATCTTGTCTGCCCCGCGCGCCTGTTCGATGGCGCCGTCCAGATAAGGATGCAAAGGCAGGATCAGGCTCGCATTGTCGGCAATTTTCAGCGTGTCCGGTCCGATCTCGACACCCATCTCGACGATTTTCTTGATCTCGCCAAGCAGGGCCCAGGGGTCGATGACAACGCCATTCCCGATGATGCTGATCTTGCCCGGGCGGACGACACCTGAGGGCAGCAGGCTCAGTTTGTAGGTCTTGTCACCAATGACCAGGGTATGCCCGGCATTGTGGCCGCCCTGGAAACGCACGACCACATCGGCCCGCTCCGAGAGCCAGTCGACGATCTTCCCCTTGCCTTCATCACCCCATTGCGACCCGACAACTGCAACATTCGTCATAGCACTCTTCCTCAGCTGTCCGTATCGCGCGTGGCGACGGGTTTGTCTGCGTCCAGATAATGGCTGCACCCCAGCCGCCTGGCTTCGGCTTCCGAATCCGGAACGTCGTGAAGGCCCGCAACCGTAATCCAGCCTTCGGCGCGCCAGGACTTGGCGACCGCAACCGGTGTGTCAGAGGGAAGATATAGCCGTGACACGGATTCGGCATCCGGCAGCGCGCGCATGACCGAATCCATATAAAGCGAAACGCCCGTGGCGGGTTCGCCGGAATCGGTAATGTAACGCCCGCCCCTTGCGAGTTCGCCACGCACCCCCTCGGCAAAGACGGTAAAGCTGACGCCGGTCTGATACTCAAAACCCCGATACTCGACCGGATCGAGCGTGAGCGAGAGCCGGGGCAGCGCGGCCCGCACCCCGCGCACCACATCGGCCAGACGGATCACCTCTGACCGGGCATCGGCAGGCAATTCGATGGCCATAAGCTCCTGGACCACATCTTCGGCCGGTCCCACGCATTCGATCATGGCGCAAAGGGCTTTTGCATTTTCAGAGAAGGCCGTCCCGGCGCGACGCAGAATTTCTTCTGTCGCCCCCAGATCCTTGCGATCCAGAGACGCGCGCAAATCATTCACAGCATCGTCGTCGAGGTCGATCCCCGACAGGATATGCGCCACGAGCGCGGGTGAATTGATGTCAATTGTGGGCTCGGTGATTCCAGCTGCGTTCAGACCTTCTGCGGCCAGAACGATCACCTCCACATCGGCAGCCACGCTGTCGGGTCCGATCAACTCCACGCCCACCTGGGCAAACTGACGTTCGGGGCGCAACTGATTGCCGCGCACGCGAAGAATCTGGCCGGCATAGGACAGGCGCAACGGTCGCGGGGCGTCGGCAAGGCGTGATCCCGCGATTCGGGCGACCTGAAGTGTGATATCGGCCCGTACGGCCATCATCCGCTGACTGACCGGATCCATCAGCCGGAACATCTGTCCAGCCAGGCTTCCCCCGCCATTCGCACCGTTACCGGCAAGGGTCGATTCGAACTCAACCAGGGGCGGTTTGACCTGCTCATAGCCGCTTGCGCGGAAGACCTTCAGAATATCGGCAATTGCCGAGGCTTCCTGCCCCGCACGTGGCGGCAGGAGGTCGTGCAAACCCGCAGGCAACAACGCCTTGTTTTCCGTTTCATCGCTCATGACCGCGCGCGGTTTAGCCGGTTTGTGACTATTGAGCAACGCCCGCTGAAAAAAAGCATTCAAGCCCATGCAAGAAATACTACCGAAGATCGTCTAATATGCTACATGACTGTTTAGGAACTTTTTTTAAGGGAAAGCGTTCCCTCTCAGGATTATGGAGATCGGAGGATCGGTAATCGGAGGGCAACTCTAGAGGGCGAGTAACATGAATTTCTCAAAATTAACCTTTGGCGCGAGCATGCTGGCGCTGGGCGTGGCATATGCCGGTTCAGCAACCGCACAGGCCACCGACGACAAGATGATGGCGAATTACCCCGATCGCGGGTTCTACATCTCCGGTAACATCGGTGGTCACGAGACCATGGATTCCGAAGTTGACGGTGCAGGTATCGACTCCACGGTTGAAACCGATCGCGGTATTGCCGGTCTCGTCGGTCTCGGCTACGACTTCGGCGACAACCTTCGCATCGAACTCGAGGGTGGCTATCGCGGCGCGGGCGATGTCAGCTCGGTTTCCGGCGTGACCGGCACGGGTGATGTCGATGCGTATAGCGGGATCGCCAATGTGTTCTACGACTTCAATGTCGGCGGCGGCATCGAACCGTATATCGGCGGTGGTCTGGGCATGGCCCGGGTGTCGTTGGACGGCGTGGGTCCGTTTGGTGGACGGTCGATCAACGATGACGACTGGGGTCTTGCCGTGCAGGCTGGCGCCGGTCTGGCAATTCCGCTGAACAACCGCCTCAAATTCACCGCCGATTACCGTTTCATGTCGGTTCGCGGGCTGGAATACACCACGTCGGGCGGAACCAATGTGGATGCGGAATATGACGACCATGCCGTGTTTATCGGTCTGCGATTCGCTTTGAACCCGCCGGCTCCCGCACCGCAGCCCGTTGCGCAGGCTGCACCGGCTCCGGCACCCGTGGCACCGCCGCCCGCTCCGGCACCGGTCCGCGACTTCCTCGTGTTCTTTGACTTCGACAGCGATGTCATCACGCCGCAGGCCGAAGCCATCCTGCGTGAAGCCGCAGCCAATGCGAAGCTGCTGGGCAATTCCCGGATCACGGCCACAGGTCACGCTGACCGGTCCGGTTCGGCAAGCTACAACATGGGCCTGTCCCAGCGCCGTGCAGATGCCGTACGTGCCGCACTGGTTCGCCTTGGACTGCAGACGAACGAAATCCAGACGGTTGCCCGGGGCGAAACTGATCCGCTCGTTGCAACACCTGATGGTGTTCGTGAGCCGCAGAACCGCCGGGTCCAGATCGTTCTCTAAACCGATCAGACTGACACAGAAACAAAGCGGGCCGCACCATCTGGTGCGGCCCGTTTTCTTTTGGACTTCAATCCGAAAGCCGTTTCATCGCAAAGAGGCAATGACGCACCTCCCGACGGTCGGATTACTTAGACGGCATTTCCTGGACGACAGCCTCTTCCACTGTCCGCAGCCCGGTCGCAGCCAGCGTATTCTCACCAGACAGAATAGAGCTGAACATCTTGGTGGCATTCGTGCAGAACGTCTGGCGTTCCCGAATGCTGCGGATCGAAGCGTCATTGGCCAATTGCGTGACAAATCCATCTAGCTCCGATTGCGCGCGCGCACCATGGTCGCGCCGGAACATTTTCTTTAGCACCCGCGCATGTGAAACCAGCTCACCCTGGTAGCGGACGACCACGGTGTTGTAGCGGGTGCGCATATTGCAGGTAAGCGCGGCGACCATCATCTCACTTTGCAGAATGCGGACATTGACGGCATTCACCTCGTGCGTGTCGCGCGGCTGAAAAGCCTGTGCCGGGCTTGCCACAGCGGCAGCAGAAAGCGCCGTGAAGGCACATGCCAGCTTCAGGATCGAGGGTGTTTTGCGTTGCATCATTCGTCCGCTCTTGGGCCAGAAAGCATCTACCTGCTTCGTATTAAGCGATAATTGATCAACGGCACCTTAACTTTGCACAACTGATCTGGCGAGTTGAAATCTCATCAAAATCGGCCTTCCGGAGGAAAAGTGATCGGCACATTTCCCCCGGTTTACTGCGAAGTTCAGAAATTCAGGGCCTTGGCCTGAACCACATTGGGAAGTGCTGCGACCTTGGCCAGAACCGCAGCCGGCACGGCCTGGTCCACCTCGACAAGGGCGATGGCATCCCCGCCAGCCTCGGTCCGGCCGAGCTGGAACGTCGCGATATTCAGGCCCGCATCGCCCAGAACCGTTCCCAGAAGCCCGATCAGGCCCGGCTTGTCCTTGTTGGTGACATAGAGCATGTGACTGCGCAGCTCTGCCTCCAGCGGCACGCCCTTGACGTCGATTACCCGCGGGCGATTCCCACCGAACAGGGTGCCGGTCACACTGCGCGCCTGCTTGTTGGTGACCACCGTCAGACGGATCAGTGTCTGGTAATCCCCGGCACGTTCGGTGCGGACTTCCGACAATTCAATCCCGCGCTCGCTCGCCATCACTGGCGCATTGACCATATTGACGCTGTCGAGCATCGGCGCCAGCAATCCCTGCAACAACGCCGCGCTCAATGGCTTGGTATTCAATTCAGACGCATGACCGGCATATTCGATGGTCACGCTTTTGAGGTCGGATTCCGTCAGCTGACCGGCAAAACTTCCAAGCTGCGCCGCAAGCTTCATATAGGGCGCCAGCCGCGGCGCCTCTTCGGCACTGACCGACGGCATGTTGAGCGCATTCACAACCGCCCCATCAAGCAGATAATCCGACAACTGCTCGGCAACCTGGATTGCGACATTCACCTGTGCCTCATCGGTACTGGCCCCCAGATGCGGGGTGCAGACCAGATTGGCCATGCCGAAGAGAGGATTGTCCTTGGCCGGTTCGGTCTCGAAGACATCAAGTGCAGCACCAGCCACATGACCTGATTCCAGCGCGACCTTCAGATCGGCTTCCACGACAAGACCGCCACGTGCGCAATTGATGATCCGGACGCCCGGCTTGGTCTTGGCAATGGCCGCAGCATCAATGATTCCGCGTGTCTGATCGGTCAACGGCGTGTGCAACGTGATGAAATCCGCGCGCGCCAGAAGCTCGTCGAGCTCCACCTTGTCAACGCCAATTTCCTTGGCGCGATCTTCGCCCAGGAACGGATCGAAGGCCACGACCTTCATCTTCAGGCCCAGCGCGCGATCAGCAACAATCGAGCCGATATTGCCACAACCGATCAGACCGAGCGTCTTGCCCGTGACCTCTACGCCCATGAAGCGGGATTTCTCCCACTTGCTCTCCTGCGTGGAGAGATTGGCTTCGGGAATCTGGCGTGCGAGCGCCATCATCATTGCAATTGCATGTTCGGCCGTCGTGATCGCATTGCCGAAGGGGGTGTTCATGACGACGATACCGCGCGCCGTCGCGGCTGCTATATCGACATTATCGACGCCGATACCCGCACGACCGATGACCTTCATATTGGTCGCCGCCTCAAGCACCTTGGCGGTCGCCTTTGTTGCCGAACGGATGGCCAGACCATCATAGTCACCGATACACGCGATCAGTTCGTCCTCGGACATGCCGGTCTTCACATCAACGTCGATGCCGCGTGCCTCGAAAATCTCTTTGGCGCGGTCACTCATTTTGTCGGAAATCAGTACTTTGGGCATTGGAAGTCCTTCCGCAGGTTCAGGCGGGAAAATCTGGGATTGAAGGTGAATGGTGCGCGGGCGCGTTCAGGCGGCCGCAGCACCCAGTTCTGCCTTGACGGATTGAAAGGCCCAGTCGAGCCACGGCATTAGTGCCACGAGGTCCGCCTCTTCGACGGTCGCACCGGCCCAGATACGCAGGCCGGGAGGCGCGTCCCGATAGGCACCGACATCGAAAGCAACGCCTTCCTTGTCGAGCCGGGATGACACGGCTTTCGCAGCGGCAGCCTGTTCATCAGCCGAGAGTGCCTCGAACCAGGGGTCCACAATGATGAGACAGACGCTCGTCGTCGAGCGCGTTGTCGTATCCTGCGCCAGGAAAGCTGCCCAATCGGACTGCGACACCCAGTTTTCGATCACGGCAAAATTGGCGTTCGAACGTGCAATCAGTGCGTTGAGACCACCGATATCCCGCGACCAGTCGAGCGCATCGAGATGATCCTCGACACAGAGCATGGAGGGCGTGTTGATCGTGCTACCTTCGAAGATGCTCTCGATCAGTTTGCCCCCCTTGGTCAGGCGGAAAATTTTCGGCATCGGCCAGGGCGGTGTGTAGCTTTCAAGCCGCGCAACTGCGCGGGGACTGAGAACCAGCATTCCGTGCTGCGCTTCCCCACCGAGCACCTTCTGCCAGGACCAGGTGACCACATCGAGCTTGTCCCATGGCAAATCCATGGCGAAGGCCGCAGAGGTCGCATCACACAGTGTCAGGCCCTCGCGGTCCGCCGGAATCCAGTCGCCATCAGGAACACGAACGCCCGAGGTTGTGCCGTTCCAGGTAAACACGACATCGCGCGCGAAATCGACAGCGCCCAGATCGGGCAATTCCCCATAAGGCGCATCGAGAACCCGGTGGTCGTCCAGCTTGAGCTGCTTGATGATATCGGAGACCCAGCCCTGCCCGAAACTTTCCCAGGCGAGGATATCCAGCGGACGGGCACCGAGCATCGACCACATGGCCATCTCGAAGGCACCAGTGTCGGAGGCCGGCACAATGCCGATCCGGTAATCATCGGGAATACCGAGAATCGACCGACTGTCCTCGATCACCCGCACCAGTTTGGCCTTGGGATCTTTCGCGCGATGCGAACGGCCAATACTTGCGGATTGAAGAACGTCGAGCGACCAGCCGGGTCGCTTGGCACAGGGTCCAGATGAGAAGAGAGGAGATGCCGGGCGGTTATCCGGCCGGCGGATCGTATCAGTCATATTATGCGTTCCTTCCAGAACGTAGCACCCCGTTGGGGAGGTGTGGCCCGCTGCGGAAATTAGAAGGATTTACAAAAGGGTCAATGGACTGATTGTCGCAGCCCGAAAATTCTTCAGGAAAGCCCGTAATACCAAGGCGCCACGAGGCTGAAGACGACCCAGACAATGATCAGCAGGGGTGTTCCCACCCGGATGAAATCGACGAATCGGTAATTGCCCGGCGCCATCACAAGCAGATTGGTCTGGTAACCAATCGGTGACGCAAAAGAACAATTCGCCGCAAAGACCACGGCCACCGCGAAGGGCTCGACCGGAAGCGACAGGCCGTTTGCGATTCCCACAGCAATCGGCGTGAAGAGCACGGCCGTCGCCTTGGTGCTGATGACATTGGCCAGCACAGCAACCAGCAGGAAGAACGCGGACAGCACCACGGCGGGTGAGGCATCTCCGAGAATGGAAAGCAGGATCGAAGCCAGAAACTCCGCCCCACCGGTCGCCTGCAAGGCACTCCCAAGGGCGAGAGCGGCGGCGATCATCATGACAATCGTTCGGTCGATCGCGCGGGTTGCCTGACGGATGTTGATGACCCCGGTGGCCAGCATCAGCCCGGCTCCGACCAGCGTAGCGATGGCGATCGGCATGATTCCGAGCGCGGCAACGGCAATTACCCCGACAAAGATCGCAAGCGTGCTGGTCGCATGGTTCACAGCCGGCATCTCGGACGCCGTCCATTCCACCAGCAGAATGTCCTGATCTCCCCGCAGCGCGCGAATATCACTCTCGCGCCCCTGGATCAGCAACACGTCACCGGGCTCCAGGCGGACCTCGGTCACGCGCGCCCGGATCATCTGGGACCGGCGCTGAATGCCCATCACAACGCAGTGGTATTTGTAGCGAAACCCGATCTGAACGAGTGTCTGCCCCACGTGTCGCGATGCCGGTGTGACCATGGCTTCGGCCAGAATCTGGTTGCCCACCTGCCAGCGCTGGGCACCGTCCTCGGTCTCGAACCGCTCCCAATCCGCGCCCAATTCGGGGTGGAACTGTTCGGGTTCGCCCTTCAGGGCTTCTGTCAGCGCGGATCGGGTTGCCGCGACGATGACCGTGTCCCCGCTCCCAATGATGAAATTGTCGTCAAACGGCGGATAAAACGGCTCGGAATCCCGGATCACCATCCGGACCGTCATGTCCTTGAGGTCGGGGAAAAACCCGCCCAGCGGAGTCATACCCTCGAATTTTGACCCGTCATGGATATTCAATTCCGCCATGAACTGACGCCCGCCACCGGCAATCGCGCTGGTCAGAAGCGTGCGTTCCGGCAGGAGCCGGGGACAGGCAAACACCACATAAAAGATACCGATAAACGCAAGCGCCATGCCCGGAATGGCGAACTGGAAGAACGAAAACCCCTCCTCGCCCAGTTCGATGAGCATGCCCGACACCAGCAGGTTCGTGCTCGAGCCGATCAGGGTCACCATGCCACCGAGAATCGAGGCAAAGGAAAGCGGCATCATCAGCCGCGAAGGAGACTGTCCCAGGCGCGAGGCGAGTGCCTGCATGATCGGGATGAAGATCACCACGACCGGCGTGTTGTTCATAAAGCCGCTGACGACGAGTACCGCCAGAAAGGCCAGCCCCGTGGCAAGTGCTGTATGGCCGCGCCCGTAGCGGAAGAACATCTGCGCGCCAGCTTCCAGCACGCCCGTGCGCGCCAACGCCTCCCCCATCACCAGAAGCGCGATGACAGTCAGCAGCGCGGGGTTGGCAAAGCCGGCCAGCAGCCGGGTTGCATCGAGAATATTCTCACCCGATGCATCGGCAACCGGATTGAAATGAAAGAAAACCAGGAGGACACAAATCACGCCGAGCGATGTCAGCTCCAGCGACACCCGTTCGAGCATGTAAAGAACCAGCGCCACCGAGACGAGGGCAAAGGTCACCCACATGCCGAGTTGCGCCGGGTCGAACCCGGGAAATGCAGAGATCATGTCCGTTTCGACAATCAACTGTTGGAAGCTGGCAGACAGCCTATCATGCAGCCGAAGCGCTGCGCGCACGCACCATCACGATGGTCTCAAAGGTGGCGACGACAGCCGCTTGTGTGCTGACAACAAAGGCCAACCGCACGATGCCGCGTGACGGGTCGGATTTTGACGCCCGGGCCTCGGCGACCTTGATCTCGGTGGAAAGCCTATCCCCGGGGCGCACCGGCGCCACCCAGCGGATATTCTCCATACCCGGCCCACCCAGCCCCGTCCCGTCCAGGACACCGGTCCGGATGAACTGACCGGTCGCCGCAGCAACGGTCTGAAACCCGCTTGCGATCAAGCCCTCAAACACCGTGTTCTTGGCGCTTTCCAGATCGGTGTGGAAGGGTTGCGGGTCATACTGACGCGCAAAGGCCATGATCTCGTCAGCCTCAAGACGCACCGGCTCTGTCGCCAGTTTGCGGCCAACTTCGAAGTCTTCGAGAAACCAGCCGTTCATGCTGCGTTCTCCGCAGGACGCCGCCGCAGAAATGTCGTCGTCTGGAAGCTGGAGACCTCCCGCGCTTCAACCCGCGTGCGAAACTGCAGCCGAATGATGCCCCGATCGGGACGAGACTTCGATTCGCGGATTTCGAGAACCTCGACGCTTGTGTGCAGGGCATCACCGGGACGCACGGGCGCGCTCCAGCGCACATCATCCATGGCCGGCCCGCCCAGGGAATTCTCGGCAAAAACGCCAATCCGGATGAACTGGGCGAAAGCCGTTCCGATGGTCTGGTGTCCGCTTGCAATCAGGCCGCCATAGGGGCTCGCCTTCGCACCCGCGGGATCGGTATGGATCACCTGGGGGTCATAGCGTTCGGCAAAGCCGATAATGTCGTCCTGGCTCAAGGTGACCGGATCGGTTTCAAACACCTCTCCCACCGCAAACTCTTCGAGATAGCGTGCCGCCATCGTTCTGCTCCGTTCAATTCGGCGCGGACCCTAGCGGTTTGCGTTCCGTGAATAAAGCTACCCCTGTAGCGCGTTGCGGCCTTCTGCCTGGGCAGCTTCCCAGGCCAGAATCACCCGCTTGGTATCGGGCTGCCAGCGATAGCCGCTGATCGTGCCACCGTTGCGGATCACCCGGTGGCAGGGGATCAGCCAGGACACCGGATTTCGAGCCACCGCACCGGCTACGGCCCGTGCCGATCCCGGGGCACCGATCCGTGTTGCAAGGTCGGCATAGGTGACCACGGTGCCCATCGGCATACGCATGAGCGCCTCCCAGACCTTGAGCTGAAATGGCGTCCCGCGCAGCACGAGGTGCATCTCCCCCTCCGAGAATGCAGACCGGGCATATCCGCGCGTCAGATCCGGGGCCTCCACCAGATCAGCTTTCCCGAAACTCGTCGAAAGGTCTGACAGCGTCTCTGCGCGATTTCCCGTGCCGTTGAAGGCCAACCCGCACACACCGCGATCGGTTGCCGCGATCAGGCATTCCCCAAAGGGACTGTCATGCCAGCCATAGAAGACCTCCATCCCCGCTCCGTCGCGCTTCCATTCCCCCGGTGTCAGGGCTTCATGGGTCACGAACAGGTCATGCAACCGGCCCGGGCCGGACAACCCGGCCTCAAACGCGGCATCGAGAACAGTTCGGGATTCATCGAGTGCCCGTTTGGCGTGATCAAGCGTCAGGTACTGGACATATTTCTTCGGGCTGACACCCACATAGCGGGTGAACAGGCGCTGGAGGTGATAGGTGCTCAACCCTGCTTCCTGTGCGATGGCTTCAAGGCGCGGTTGCGCACGGTAATGCACCGCCAGCCATGCCAGCAGCCGTGCGATCAGGGCGTACCCGTAATCAACCCCGTCTTCGGCGTTTTCCGTTTCAAAAGGTGCGGTCATCGTCATTGTCCAGTTCCTGTTCTACACCTGCCAGCAGGGCTATTGCGATTTTTGAAGTTCCGATGTGTGCTCCATATCGCAAAGCTAGTCCGCACCGGCGCGGCACCCCACCCGATTCTTGCGCATTCCGCGACCGCCTTCGGGTACGGGACCCGAACCGGAATTCCCGCAACGACAGGCATCACGCTCTGCCACAATCCCGACAGTTTTGTGTTGAATTGTCGTGGTCGAGCCGCATCAATGGTTCCCGCAAGCAGGTCTCATGCCCGTGTCGATGAAAATGTCTCTCACGAAACCCCTGATGCTCACCGCCACACTGCTGGTGACCGCGAGTTCGGCATGGGCCCAGAGCCCCCTGGAGCCCCGCATCGCGGAAACCCGCGTGATTTGCGAGACCGGACCGTCTTCCACCTGTTCGCGCGCCATTCACCGCATTCTGGATCAGGACCGGAACGGAAACGTCTCGTTTCCGGAGATGGAATTGGCACGCGCGCAGGCCGCAGAACTGGTCCGCGACCGCAAGAATTCCCTGACACCCGATGAGCGAGCCATCTTCGGTCTGACGCTTTTTGGCCTGCTGTCAGCAGGACCGCCGCAGGTCTTCGCCAATTTCGATACCGATGGCAGCGGGTCACTCGATCACGACGAGATGTTCGCCGATATACGGCTCGATGCGCGTCCTTTCGCTGTCGTCGCCAGCGATCCTGCCGCCGTCGACTGGCCATCCCTGGCCGCACGGTTTGGAAAAATCGGGCAATCCCTGATCGGAATGTTGCCCGCAAACGCCAGCCGATAGTTCGCTAGCCGCGTTCGCGCTGAACCAGAACAACACCGGCGAGAATGACACCCGTCGCAAGGACTAGTGGCAGGGTAACGGGTTCACCCAGAAGGAACGGCGCAAGGGTGATTCCGACAACCGGCTGCAACAACTGCAGGGCGCCTATTTTCGCCACGCCACCATCGGCCAGGGCCCGGTTCCACAGTAGATAGGCAAGAATTGTGGTTCCCCAGCCCAGCGCCACGATGGCAAACCACCCGTCCCGGTCAATCGACGCGAGGGTTTCGGCCCCGGAATGGAACACCACCACCGGCAACAGGACAATGGCAGCGATCATCACGGACCACATGGTCACACTGACCGTACCGATCTGCTTGGTGAGCCGGGCCCCGGCGATATAGCCCACGACACCCATAAACATCCCCAGAAAAACCAATGCGTCACCCTGCCAGCTCACCCCTTCCACCTCGATTCCGATGGCTTCCCAGATCAGCAGAAGTGCGCCCAGCGTCCCGGTGGCGATACCGATCCACCACGGCCAGCCCGGCATACGGCGATCAATAGCCGCCGCCAGCGCGCCGGCCATAACCGCACCAAAAGCCGTTCCAGCAGCCGCATGCCCCGCCGTGGTGAGCTGCACACCCCAGCTGAAGAAGACGGGAAACAGAACCAGTCCGCCCAGACCCGAGACCATCACCAGCATGATGGCGCGACGCTCCAGCGGGATACGATGGCGACCGATCAGGATGACAAGCAGCGCCAGAGGCGCGGCCACCACGGCGCGCATCGCGCCGACCGTCACCCCGTCCGCCGTTGCCGTGGCAATTTTGGTGAAGACCGGTGTCGCGCCATAAATGAGCACGGCGAGCAGCGCAATCGTGTACAGGCGGGCGAGATTGGTTTGCGACATTCAGGTCTGTTGCGGGTTGGCCGAAACTACCGGCGTTGGACGAGCCCGACACCGAGCAGGATCACCACCGTGGCGGCGACCAGGAGCGGCGTCAATGGTTCCCCGAGGAAGATCGCAGCCGCAGCAATTCCGATAACAGGCAAGGCGAAATGCCAGACACTCATGCGGGAAATCCCGCCACGGGTCAGCGCAAAGAACCACGCCATGTAGGCGACAATCGAAGAACCGACGGCAAGATAGACAATCGCCGCCCATCCCGCAGGAGCCACATGGGCGAGATCGTCAAGCGTGGCGTAAACCAACAGCACCGGGATCAGAATGAACCCGGCGAGAATTGCGCTCCACATCGTCACCGCCGGCGCGCCGAAACGCGGGGTCAAACGTTCGCCGAACAGGAAACTCAGCGCGACGGAGAACGTCGCGGCCGTCACCAGCAGATCACCACGCCAGCTCGCGCCGACCATTTGCAGACCAACTGATTCCCAGATCAGGATGACCACCCCGACAAACGCGACCGACACGCCGAACCACCATGCCATCGCGGGCCAGCGGCGATTGACGGCCGCGTCCATGAGCCCTGCAAAAACCGGGGTGGCGGCGGCGGCCACAGCGGCATGTCCCGCCGTTGTCTGCGCCACGCCGAGGGTGAACAGGACCGGAAAGCCGATCAATCCGGTGACCGCAACACCAAGGATGTCGATGCTGTCACGCCCGCGCCAGGGGAGTTTCAGGCGCATGACAACAATCACGATGAAGGCAAAGGGAATGGCCGCAATGGTCCGCAGCAGCGCCAGAGCAAACGCATCGGTGGATTGCGTCCCGATCTTGGTCACCAGCGGGGAGCCGCCCCAGATGAAGACAGCCAGTATGGCGGCACCCGTCGCAAGCGAGAAAAACCCGACACGCGGCATGCGCGCGCCGGCAGATCCGGAGGCCGCTGGCTTTTCTGGCGCGCGATCGTCCAAATCAGGCTTCGATTCGTGCGGGGTCGAAGGTAACAGCATGGTTGAGCGGGCCATGGCCGTGGCCATATCCCGGTGCCGAGAGAATGGCAGCCCGCACGTAACGGCGCGCCCGTGCGACGGCTTCAACCAGACCAAGGCCCTGAGCTATTCCCGCCGCTGTCGCCGAAGCCAGCGTACAGCCCGTTCCATGCGTGTTCGCGCTGTCGATTCGCGAATCCGCAAACCGGACGGTCCCCTCAGGGGTGACCAGAAGATCGACAACCTCGGCCCCGGGAACATGCCCGCCTTTGATGAGAGCCGCCCCGACACCAAGTTTGAGCAGGGCTTCCCCCGCGCGATGCTGACCGGCTTCATCCTCCACATCCAGCCCGGTCAATGCCGCCGCCTCTGGTGCGTTGGGAGTCAGAATGGTGGCACGCGGCAGCAACAAGGCCAGCAGGGCGGCATGGGCCGAGTCATCCAGAAGCTTCGCGCCACCTTTCGCAACCATCACCGGGTCGGCCACAAGCGGAACGCCTGCAGCGGCATCGGTGAGCACCTCGGCCACGACCTCGATGACCTCGGTGCTGTGCAGCATGCCCGTCTTGATGCAGTCCGCACCCAGATCGGCAAGAACGACCCGCATCTGTTGTGCGACGAAATCCGTGTCCACCGGATAGATGCCATGAACCCCTTGGGTGTTCTGCGCTGTCAGAGCCGTTATGGCGGTCATGGCAAAGCCGTTCAGTGCCGTGACAGCCTTGATATCGGCCTGGATTCCCGCGCCTCCGCCCGAATCCGATCCCGCAACAACCAAAACACGCCCATCCATAACGGGTCTCCTGCGGTCTAGGCCGACACTGCGGCGATGGCGTCGGCAATCTCGTCGACGACCTCCGTCACCAGGGCTTCATCCAGCCCTTCGGCCATGACCCGGATCAGGGGTTCGGTCCCCGACGGGCGGATCAGCACACGACCATCGCCGCCCAGCTTTTCCTCGGCCGCCGTGATCTTTGCTTTGACCGAAGGTGCATCCATTGCAGAGCGATCCGCGACCCGGACATTCTTGAGCAGCTGGGGATAGGGTTCGAAAACACTGGCAAATGCGCTCATCAACGTCCCGGATTCAACGAATGCGGCCAGAACCTGCAAGGCCGCAATCAGGCCGTCACCGGTTGTCGAATAATCGCTCAGGATCAGGTGGCCGGACTGCTCACCACCCAGATTGAAGCCCGCGGCACGCATGCGTTCAAGCACATAGCGATCACCCACCGAAGTCCGCTCGAGCTTGAGATCAATCGTCTCCAGATATTTCTCCAGCCCCAGATTCGACATCACCGTCGCCACGACGCCGCCGCCCGTCACCCGGCCTGCGGCCTGCCAGGACCGCGCAATCATCGCCATGACCTGATCGCCATCGACCACGGTACCGGTCTCGTCACACAAAATCACGCGGTCGGCATCACCATCCAGCGCAACGCCGAGGTCGGCCCCATGGGCCACGACCTGCTGCTGCAGGGCCTCGGTCGCCGTCGCACCACAATTGTGATTGATGTTCGTGCCGTTCGGCTCGATCGCCATCGGAATGACATCGGCCCCAAGTTCGTAGAAGACAGCCGGCGCCACCTTGTAGGCCGCACCATTCGCGCAATCGACAACGATCTTCAAACCGTCGAGCCCCAGGCCACGGGGGAAACTGTGTTTGACGAATTCGGTGTAGCGGCCACGCGCATCTTCGAGCCGTCGGGCCCGGCCCAGCCTGTTCGACGCCGCAAGATGGTCGAGCAGGCCGTTTTCGATCAGGGCCTCGATTTCCTCCTCCACGTCATCGGAGAGCTTGAACCCATCGGGACCGAACAGCTTGATCCCGTTGTCTTCAAACAGATTGTGCGAGGCTGAAATCATCACACCCAGATCGGCCCGCAGGGAGCGGGTGAGCATCGCGACGGCCGGTGTGGGCATCGGACCCACCAGAACCACATCCATCCCCATAGCCGTAAATCCGGCCTGCATGGCCGGTTCGATCATGTAGTTGCTCAGGCGCGTATCCTTGCCCACCACCACGAGGTGACGGTGATCGCCACGCGTGAAACGGTGACCGGCAGCCATGGCGACACGCAGTGCCGTTTCGGCCGTCATCGGCTCCACATTCGCCTTGCCACGAATGCCGTCTGTCCCAAATAGCTTGCGTGCCATGCCGAATCCTGCGGTTTCTCGATAGAACTTTATAGCACCGCGTTCGTGACCGTTAACATGTCTGTCATACCGATAATCCTGCCCCCTTGCGCCAGACAGCGAGCGCTGCACGGGTTTGGGCCACGTCGTGAACCCGAACGATCTGCGCCCCCCGTGCAGCAGCCGAGATTGCGGCGGCCAGCGAGCCCGGGAGGCGCGCTTTGGGGTCCTTCTCGCCGGTCCAAGCGCCGATAAAGCTCTTCCGGGACAGCCCAACGGCCAGCGCGCAACCCAGCCCGTGAAACCGCGCCAGCTGCGCGAGAAGCGCGGCATTGTGTTCGACGGTCTTGCCAAAGCCGAACCCCGGGTCAATCACGATCCTGTCGTGAGAAATTCCGGCGATGTGACAGGCCTGAACACGGTCAGCCAGCCAGTCAAAAACATCCTGCACCACGTCCTCATAAGCAGGACGCGCCTGCATGGTTTCCGGCGTGCCGCGCATATGCATGAGAATGACCGACACATTGCTTTGCGCGACCGCCTCCAGTGCGCCGGGTTCGGTGAGGGCGGCAACATCGTTGACAATGGTAGCGCCTGCCGCGATCGCGGCGCGCATGACATCGGCGTGGCGGGTATCAATGGAGACCGTCAGCCCGTCAGCCGCCAATGCTTCGACCACCGGCAGCACGCGATCCAGTTCTTCCGTGTGGGAGACCGGCAAGGCACCGGGGCGGGTGGATTCACCGCCGACATCAATGATGTCAGCACCGGCTTCGGCCATCCCGCGCGCAAATGCGATCGCCGCGCCAGGATCGGCGTGATCGCCACCATCGGAAAAACTGTCCGGGGTTACATTGCACACACCCATGATCCGGGTCCGCGCACCACGTCCCGAAAGCGCCAGCCCGGCAAGCGGCGCACGCGGGCAGCTTAGAGCTTCCAACCGCAGGGCCAGAGTTTCATCGCCACCCATGCCCGCCTGTTCGGCCCGGCGCCGCAAATCTGCAACCGCCAGAAGTTCATTCCCAAACCGCATATGGGTGAAGGCCAGCGGCCCACCTGCCAGCGCGAGCGCCTGTCCGGCTTCACACAAGGCCAGAGCAACCGGGCCGGCAACAACGCCGGTCGGCTCAAGTCCGGGGCGTCCACGCATCTGCCGGGGATCGAAAAAGGGCTCCCGCTGAACGGCGGAAGCCCCTTTGATATCGTTCACGACGGCAACCGTACGAAGACGTCAGCCCTGCGGCTGCGGTTCCGGTTCCATACCGCCGCTCGGCCGGTCTTTCTTGTTCGCCGTCCCGCTTGTGGGAACCGACGAACGCGGGCGATCCGAAGTGCCGCTTTCGTCATTGTCGGACCGGTCAATAGTACCGCCCTTCAGAAGAATATCCACGTCCACCGCCGACAGCGTCTCATATTCGAGCAAGCCGTTCGACACGGTGTGAAGTTCGTCGATATTCTCGCTCAGAATGCGCCGGGCTTCGGTTTCGGCATTTTCGATCAACAGGCGGATTTCGTCGTCGATTTCCTTTGCCGTGGCATCCGAAACACTCTTGTGCTGGGACACCGAGTGACCAAGGAAGACCTCTTCCTGATTGTCCTCGTAGCGCAGCGGACCCAGTTTCTCGCTGAATCCGTATTCGGTGATCATGCGGCGCGCCAGATTTGTGGCTTCCTTGATGTCATTGCCCGCCCCCGTGGTCACGTGCTCCTTGCCAAAGATCAGCTCTTCGGCCACGCGGCCACCGAACATCATCGCCAGCTTGGCCTTCAGCTCGTAGATCGAATAGGTGTACCGATCGCGTTCGGGCAGCGACATGGTCACGCCCAGCGCACGGCCACGCGGAATAATCGTGACCTTGTGGAGCGGGTCACACCCATCGAGATGCAGGCCGACAAGCGCATGTCCGGCCTCGTGATAGGCTGTCAGACGCTTCTCATCCTCGGTCATGACCATCGAACGGCGCTCGGCGCCCATCATGACCTTGTCCTTGGCTTCCTCGAACTCGGCCATGGTGACCATGCGGCGGTTCTTGCGCGCCGCCATCAGCGCGGCTTCGTTCACCAGATTGGCAAGGTCAGCACCGGAAAAACCCGGGGTGCCGCGCGCAATCACCTTGGCGTCGACGTCGGGCGCCAGCGGCACCTTGCGCATATGGACCTTGAGAATCTTCTCACGGCCGATCACATCCGGGTTGGGCACCACCACCTGACGGTCAAAACGGCCCGGACGCAGCAAAGCGGGATCGAGCACATCGGGACGGTTGGTTGCGGCAACCAGAATCACGCCCTCATTGGTTTCGAACCCGTCCATTTCGACGAGCAACTGGTTGAGGGTCTGCTCGCGTTCGTCATTGCCGCCGCCCAGCCCGGCACCGCGATGACGGCCCACGGCATCGAGCTCATCGATAAAGATGATGCACGGGGCATTCTTCTTGCCCTGTTCGAACATGTCGCGCACGCGCGAGGCACCAACGCCGACAAACATTTCGACAAAGTCGGAACCCGAAATCGTGAAGAACGGCACATTGGCTTCGCCCGCAATGGCGCGTGCGAGCAGGGTCTTACCCGTGCCCGGAGGGCCCACGAGAAGGACGCCCTTGGGAATCTGTCCACCCAGACGCTGGAACTTCTGAGGGTCCCGCAGAAATTCGACGACCTCGACAACTTCCTGCTTGGCTTCCTCAACCCCGGCAACATCCTCAAAGGTGATACGGCCAGTCTTCTCGGTCAGGAGTTTCGCACGTGACTTGCCAAAGCCCATGGCACCGCGGCCACCGCCGCCCTGCATCTGGCGCATGAAGAAAATCCAGACACCAACGATAACAATGAACGGCAGCCACGAGAGCAGCATGCCCAGCAGCGGGTGAACCTGTTCCTGAGGTGCCGCCGTGATGCGGACGTCATGATCGGTCAGGCGCTGGACCAGATTGGGATCATCGGGGGCATAGGTGTTGAACTTTCCACCATTGCGCAAGGTGCCCGTAATGTCGCGCCCCTGGATCGTCACATCCTGCACCTGGTCGCTTTCGACCTGTGCAACGAAATCCGAGAAGGCGAGCTTCTGGTCGTTCCCATCCCCGCCCGAGCTCTGAAACAGATTAAAAAGAGCCACCACGAGCAGGGCGATGATCACCCAGAGTGCCAGATTTCTGCCGAAGTTATTCAAGGACCATCTCCATCGGCCGTTCGTCACATATGCGTAAAAGCGAAAGACGCTGCAAATCTTGACGCGCGGCGGTCATATCAGCCCCTAACATGGTGCCCCGGAGGCCAGAGGGCAATGTGTAAATCATGCCTATAATACGACTGTGATCATAATCAGACCTTACCAAAGACCACACCGGACACCGGTTTTTGCGGCGCAAACCGCACATACAGCTTACGCAGGGTGGGGTCTGACGGATCAACAATCGGCCGGAAGGACGGATAGGCCACAATCCGCTCATCTTCAAAAAGTGCGGGAAGCACGCTGCAAACTTCTCGCGGAAGACCCAGAACGCCTGCCAATTCGGCAATTTGTGACTGATCACCCCGACCGACGGCGTCCAGAACATGCCGGTCGCCCGCAGGACCGCCAAGGATCAAGGCAAACCGGTTGTCCCACCGCATCGTCGCGCGCGGCCGATGTACCGCCGCACTCACACCCGACATCTCGCGCAGGACACAGATTTTTCCCGATCCCGCAGGGCGGATGATGCAACCTGCCAGCGTCCGGGCACGATCCATATCACCCGCGATGATCCGGGCCCAGAGACGGTCCAGACGGGCCCCGCGCGGCGGATAAACGCGCCCCGACACGCAGGTGATGACATTGGCAAGCACCGTACGTGAAATATGATCCGGTCCCTCCCGAAAGGCCTGAATATCCAGCCAGGCAAAACCCGACGGGTCCACACCCACGGCCCGCGCGGCCAGTTCTGCGGCAGCGCGTTCATGGGCAACTCGCGCATGACCATGTTCACGAACATCTGCCGCGCTGACACCGCTTTCACCCGAGACGCGCATACGCGCGCGTGCGAACTGGATATCCTGATTGCTCGGATCTTCGATCCAGCCCTGCCCGCGGCTTCGCAGCGTTGCTGCGATGCGCGCGCGCGGAGTGCACAGCAGGGGGCGCAGGACTCGCATTCCTGTCATCTCACGTATGGCGGCCATCCCCGCCAATCCTGCAACACCACTGCCGCGCAAACGCCGCATCACATGTGTCTCGATCTGGTCGTCCTGATGATGTCCGACCAGCAGATGCAGAACGCCTTGTGCTCGACAGAATGTCTCCAGCAAGGCGTATCGCGCCGTGCGGGCTGCAGCTTCAATGCCACTTTCCTGTTCAGGGGTCTCCCAGCGCAGCGCGTGATGCGCAATGCCCCGCGCCGCCATCCAGCGCCCGACCTGCTCGGCCTCGATCGATGATTCCGGCCGCAACCCATGGTCCACGGTCACAGCGAGGACCTGCCCGCCCTGCGCATCCGCCCAATCCTTCGCCAGCAGAGCAAGTGCCATGCTGTCGCGACCGCCTGAGACCGCCACAGCCAGACACGGCGCGCGCTCAAAAGGTCCAAGGCAATTCATCCAGTGATCGAACTCCGCCGCCGCAATCGGCGCGCGCTCTTGTTCGGCAGGTGCGGAAAGCTTGCGAGCGGCTAGCTGCACTGCAGGCGACCGATCTCCCGATCTGCGCGTTGGACGATACTCGTCGGTGCTTCGGGGTACTCCACACGAAGCTTCTTGAGCGTGATGCAGGCATCATCCTTGAGATCAAGCTGGGCGAGAGACATGCCCAGTTTCAGGAGATTGTCTGGCGCCTTATCGCTATCGGGGTATCGCTGGAAGCCTTCCGCGAATGTGCGTGCCGCCGTCTGGAAATCGCCACGCACATAAAATGTTTCACCAAGCCAGTACTGGGCGTTACCGGCCAAGCCATCCTCGGGATGGTTTTGAACAAACGCCGCGAGAGCCTGCTCGGCACTCACGAAGTCGCGCTTCAGCAGGAACTGGCGGGCATAGCTGTACTGGTCCTGCGCACTGCCTTCAGGCAGCGTGACCGGTGTCGTGTTCGTCGCAGTTCCCGCATCCAGGGCCGCGCCACTGTTCGGCGTGATCCCAGCGGCGCGCAACTGGCTTTCCGTCAGCGTCCCGATTGTAACGGGCCCCTCGCCCTGCACCGTCACTTCGCCCGGGGATTGCGGGACGGTCGGCGCAACCGGCGGCCCTCCACTGCGCGAGGCCTGAGACCCACCGCCGCCATCTTCAAGTTCGCGCAGGCGGAAATCGACATCGGCCACCAGCCGGTCCATCCGATCGTTCAACTGCCGCATCTGGAAATCGAGTTGTTCCACCTGACCGGTCAGGCGGCGCATCTGCTCCTCAAGAGAATCCGACGTGATCTGCAATTGTGACAGCGCAGCAGTCGGCTCGCTACCGGCCGCGGCTCCCGCACCTGCAGGCGGCGGTGCACCCCGATAAACCGTCCGTTCGAGGGTCTGAATCTGGCGTTCGAGGCGGTCGACGCTATCGGCAAGGGAGCCGCCATCACGCGACTGACCGTAAGCAGATCCCGGCAGGACCAGCGCGGCCAAAGCCAAGGCAAATAAAATTCGAGAACGAGGCATTTTCATCCGGATTCTTCCCAGCAAACTTCGATTGCAATCGCTCAAAACGTGAATTGGTCCCCAATCCCTACAAACTCGACGGGGTTTTCGGCGAAACTATGGCAAGCCGGGCACAAAAAGAAAACGCCCCGGGTTTCCCCGGGGCGCATTCACATTCAAACATGTCGTGTCTAGTTGTCGAGAACCAGAGCAGCGCGGCGATTCTGCGCCCATGCACGCTCGTTGGAACCCGGGACAGCCGGACGTTCCTTGCCAAAGCTCACGATCTTGATCCGATTGGGGTCAACACCCAGGGAAACAAGATAGTCACGCGCGGAATCGGCACGGCGTTCGCCGAGCGCGAGGTTGTATTCACGCGTGCCGCGCTCGTCGGCATGACCTTCGATGATGGCGCGATTGGCAGGGTAGGTCTTCAGCCAGGCCGCCCAGCGCTCAATGGTCGTGCGGGATTCGGCGCTCAGCGCAGAACTGTCGAACGCGAAAAGAACGCGGTCGCCGACATTGATCTCGAGATCAAGCTGCGAGCCGGGTGCCGGACCCGCAGGGGCCGTCGCAACCTGTGTGTCGCCACCAGAAGACGCACCGGCGCTGCCAGTGTTACCGCTGTTATCAGGGGTCGATGAACAGGCAGCAAGAACAAAGGCCGCTACCACGAGGCCGGGGATTGTAAATCGCATAGGGGGGGACTCCTTAAGCCTATTAATCACGAGCAGGTGCTACCCGTGACAGAATCAGATGAGCGGACCGACCTCTCATCGAGTATTGAACCGGCCTCGCCGGTTTGCCGCGCAACCTTCAAGCGAACCCGGAAACCGGTACTCGCAAGCGCGGTGAATATAGTTTCTAGCCCCCTGAAAATCAAGTATTTCTCATTCTGGAACATTGCAATCCGGCATGTATTTTCAGGAGCTTTCAGGGGGCTCAAACTATTGGCTCAGTGGCCCGGGAGACCATGCGGGGTCGGACCCGCCGACCGGGGTTATGATCTCGCGCTCATTGAAGCCGGTCAGATCAACCGAGAACAGGCGCGGCGTGCCACCACGCCCGCGGTCGTCGCTGCGTTCCTGACGGAAATACATCAGGACCCGGCCGTTCGGCGCCCAGGTGGGGCCTTCGACAAGAAATCCGCGGGTCAACAGACGCTCACCAGAGCCGTCCGGACGCATCACACCAATATGGAAGGTGCCCTGGTATATCTTCGTGAACGCAATCAGGTCGCCACGCGGCGACCAGACCGGGGTTGCATAGCGGCCTTCGCCGAAACTGATCCGCTTCTGTCCGCTGCCGTCGCTGTTCATGACATAAAGCTGCTGCGAACCGCCGCGATCCGACTCAAACACGATTTGCCGCCCATCCGGGGCGTAGGACGGACCGGTGTCGATTGAGGCGCTGTTGGTCAATTGCTGAACACGACGGGTCCGCAGATCCATCGCATAGATGTCGGAATTGCCGTTCTCGGCAAAACTCATGACCACGCTGTTCCCGTCCGGCGAAAACCGCGGCGCAAAGGTCATGCCCGGAAAATCTCCGAGCAGTTCCTGCTCACCGGTATCGATATTGAACAGGTAAACCCGTGGCTCTCCGTCGAAATACGCGAGATAGGTGATTTCCTGCTGTGCCGGAGAGAAACGCGGCGTCAGCACCAGAGTCTGACCATCGGTGAGAAACCGGTGATTGGCCCCGTCCTGATCCATGATCGAAAGCCGCTTGACGCGTTTGTCGGGCGGGCCGCTCTCGGCGATATAGACGATCCGCGTATCGAAATAGCCAACCTCACCGGTCACACGTTCATAGATCGTATCGGCGATGATATGGGCCACGCGCCGCCAGTTGGCCTGGGTGGTCGTCAGGCTGAGCCCGGTCATCTGGTCCTCCGCAAAAACATCCCAAAGCCGGAACGAGGCCCGCAAGGCACCGTTGGGCTCGATGGCAATCTCGCCGACCACGAGCGCCTGCGCATTGAGCGGTTTCCAGTTGTTGAAACGCGGTGTCACGGCCAGACCTTCCGGCTGGGCTATGAAGGCCCGCTTGTCGATGGGCTTGAACAGCCCCGAACGCTCAAGGTCAGCGGCCACAACACGCGCAATATCAACGCTGAATTGCCGCGCGGCATCACCGTCGGCCACAAAATCAGGAACCGCGATCGGCAGCGGCTCGACATTGCCCTTGGTGATATCGACCGTGATCTCGGCTCGGGCCGGAGCTGCAAAAACAACCGTCATCGCGCAGACCGCGACAAGGGCCGCAAACCAGCGGGGGGCATTCATGTCATGTTTCATCATCAGCTCAGCATCTCGCTCGGGTCGAAGTTGAATTTGATCTGTTTCCAGATGTCATATTTGTCAGCGGGCAAATCCAGCGGCGCGCATTTCAGGACCGCCCGTCGCGCAGCCTCGGCCGCCGACCGGAAAAAACGATCCACCGCCATGCGCGTTTCGTTGATCACCGTCACCCGCGACACGTTTCCCTGTGGATCGACAAAGATCAGCAGCGAGACCTGCAAGGTATCGGCATCGCGTGCACCCGGGGGCGGGCTCCAGCAGGGGCTGATCTGACTGCGGATCATGTTGCCCAACCGATCCAGTTCCGCGATCGAGGCAACCTCGGACATGTGGGATTGCTGCGGAGCCTTTTCGCCCTTGTTTGCGACAGTTTCAGGTGTTTTTGCACGCTCCGGCGCCTTCCGTGCCGTCTTGTCGGCAGAAAGATCTTTCAGAATGGAGTCGAAATCGCGCTTCGGCTCGGGCGGCTTGGGCTTCGCTTTCGGCGTGACCTGCGCGACCTGCGGGGTCGGTTCGGGCTCCGGCGGCGCGGGCTTTGGCGGCTCGGGCTTGGCAACCGGCGGGGCCGGCTCAGGCTTGGGGATCACGACCGGCGGCGGCGGCGGCGTAGGTTCAACCTTCGCTTCGGGCTTCACCTCTGGTGGTCGCGGCGGCTCGGGCACCGGCTGCGGCGGGCGCGGCGGTGTCTGGGGTGAGGCATCCCGAGTGGTTTGGGGTTCAGGCTCGGGAGTTGCGGCAAGCGGCGGGCGGGTGACGTCATCGAGACGCACAACGTCCACCGGGATGACCATCGATGTGACCGGTGGCGGCGAAAACAGCAATGGCAGCCCAAACTGCGCAAAGACGATAACGCCGAGATGCAGACTTGCAGAGGTGAATCCGCCAAACCTCAACTGTGCAAACGCCCTGCGCATGATCGAGTTACAGCGCCTCCGGTCAGTTCTGCGGCTGTCCGGGGATCGGAATCTCAGCGATCAGGGCGACCTTGGAAAATCCGGCTTCCGACACCATCCCCATGATTTCCATCACACGGCCATAATTGATCGCACGATCTCCACGTACAAAGACGCGCAGATCGGGATTTGCTTCCGAAACCGCCACGAGACGCGGGATCAGAACATCCTGCTCGACCTCGGATTCCTGAAGATAGACACGGCCTTCGGCATCGACGGTGATGATCAGAGGTTCCTTTTCCTCATTGAGGGGGTCCACAGCTGCCTGCGGCAGATCGACGGGCACGCCGACGGTCAGCAAGGGGGCCGCAATCATGAAGATCACGACCAGCACAAGCATGACGTCGACAAATGGTGCGACGTTGATTTCCGTCATCGGGCGGCCACGCAAACGCCGGCGCAGCCGCATGCTTTCTGACGAGAGCGCCATGACTATTTGGTCTCCTCAAGCTGGCGCGAGAGGATCGCACTGAATTCGGCCGCAAAGCCCTCAAGCCGCTGCGAATAACGGTTCATATCGGTGCTGAACTTGTTGTAGGCCGCCACAGCCGGGATCGCGACGATCAGCCCCATCGCCGTGGTGAAGAGCGCCTCGGCCAGGCCCGGTGCGACCACGGCAAGGTTCGTGTCCTTGGCTACGGCAATCGCCTGGAAGCTGTTCATGATGCCCCAGACCGTTCCGAACAAGCCGATGAAAGGTGCGGTTGCGCCAGCGGAAGCAAGGAACACCATGTAGCGTTCGATCCGCTCCATCTCGCGGGTGAGCGAGACTTCCATGACACGCTCGATGCGTTCCCGCAGATTGGCGCGCAGTTCATCAGTCGTTGCCAGCCCGCGCGACGAACTTCGCCGCCATTCCGACATGGCTGCCGCGAAGACGGCCGCCATGGGATCACCGGGCCGGGTACCCAGCCGCTCGTAAAGCTCATCGAGCGAGCCCCCCGACCAGAAATTCTCCTCGAACTTCTCGGCATCCGAAGAAAGCCGACGCAGCTTGAGCCACTTGTCGATGATGATCGTCCACGACCAGAAAGACGCGACGAACAGGATGATCATGGTGGCCTTGATGACCAGGTCCGAACGCTGAAACAGCCCCCATACCGAAAAGTCGGCGACGCCCACGCCCCCGGCGATCGTTACCGCTTCGACGATGTTTGATTCCATTGGAAAAAAAGCCTCTCGTTTTTGTTGTCGACCTTACCTCCCCCGAGGCAAGCCGCATGCCAAGGCATACGCGCCGATTTATTGTCCTTCGACCAGGTCGCCCAGCGCTGCTCGCACCACCCCGGGCAACCGGGCAGGCTTCAATTCGCCATCCATACAGACGAGCCGGATGACGAGTTCCACCAAAACTTTTTCCGCCCCGTCGGATTCGCGTCTTGCGACGGTCTGCACCGCACGCAGGCTCGCGCCGCGCAATTCGCGGATTCGCGTCCGTACGATGATCGGATCGTCGAGTCGCGCGGGCAGCAGGTATTCCGCGTTGCAGCTGCGCACCGCAAACGCGATTCCCGCATCGCGCATCAAACTCCGGTGCTCCGTCCCAAGGCATCGCATCAGCTCCGTCCGCGCCCGTTCCGCGAACTTCAGGTAATTGGCGTAATAGACGATGCCTGCCGCGTCTGTATCCTCGTAATACACACGCGCCGGATAGACATGACACCGGCCCTCGAACCAGCCCGACGGGCTTACTTGCGAACCGGACTCAGCCTGCATCGCCGTCATCCAGAGTCGAATCATCGGTGCCATTTGTGGCAACCGTATGGCCATCGAGCAGATCACCCTGCTGCAGTGCATTTTTCGGTGCCGCAAGGCCCATATGGCCATAGGCCGTCGGGGTGAGCATGCGACCGCGCGGCGTGCGCTGGATGAAACCCTGCTGAATCAAGTACGGCTCGACCACATCTTCGAGCGTGTCCCGTTCCTCCGAAAGGGCCGCGGCAAGCGTCTCGATGCCGACCGGGCCGCCGAGATGCACTTCGGCGATATGCCGGAGATAACGCCGGTCCATGGTGTCGAGACCGCGATCATCAACATCGAGCCGCGAAAGGGCGCCATCGGCGACCTTGCGATCCACCGGCAGGCTGTTCTCGACCAGGGCGAAATCCCGCACCCGGCGCAGCAAACGTCCTGCGATCCGCGGCGTTCCACGAGCCCGGCGCGCGATCTCGCGGGCGCCATCCTCGCTCATGTCCAGATCAAACAGCCGCGCCCCGCGCCGCACGATGGTTGTCAGGTCTTCGGCCGAATAGAATTCGAGACGCAGATTGATCCCGAACCTTTCGCGCAGCGGGGTCGTGAGCAGCCCCAAACGGGTGGTCGCCCCGACCAGCGTGAACGGCGGCAATTCGATCCGCACCGAACGGGCGGCCGGTCCCTCGCCGATGATCAGGTCAAGCTCGCCGTCTTCCATCGCAGGATAGAGGATTTCCTCCACCGCCGGATTGAGCCGGTGAATTTCATCGACAAACAGCACGTCACGGGGCTGCAGATTTGTCAGGACGGCGGCCAGATCCCCGGCCTTGGTGATCACCGGCCCCGAGGTGGCCCGAAAGCCGACCCCCAGTTCCTGCGCCACGATGCGGGCGAGCGTGGTCTTGCCCAGACCCGGCGGCCCATGAAACAACACATGGTCCATCGCCTCGCCGCGCGTGCGCGCCGCCGCGACGAAGACAGCCAGGTTTTCCCGAACGCTCGGCTGCCCGATAAATGCCTCAAGTTCTTCCGGACGCAAGGCGACATCGACCCGGTCATCGCTCTGAGCCACGGGATCGACGATGCGGGTCTCGTCCTCCGGTGCCATCGGGTCGCTCACTGGCCGAGTTCTTTCAAGGCGGCCGGAATCAGGGCATTCAGACCAATATTATCGCCCTTTTCCTGGGTCACGCGGCCGACGGCACCAAATGCCTCGGCCCGCCCGTAACCCAGATTGACCAGCGCGGAAATCGCATCTGCCGCAGCACCCGTCTCGGCCGAGACAGCGCCCGTCGCCCCCGCCTCTCCCGCTGACGCGGTCACCGGCTTCGGTGCGAAGCTGCCACCAAGACTGAGGATTTTATCCTTGAGTTCGGTCATCAGGCGCGCCGCCAGCCGGGGACCAACCCCGTCGGGGCGTGAGAGCATCGCCTTGTCCTGCGCCACGATCGCCGTCGTCAGCTCATCGACCGTCAAGGTGCCCAGAATGGCAAGGCCGACTTTCGCGCCCACCCCCTGAACCGTGGTCAGCATCCGGAAACATTCGCGCTCCAGCGCGGTCGAAAAGCCATAGAGATGGATATGGTCTTCACGCACATGGGTTTCGATATGCATCGAGACCGGCTGGCCCACGCCCGGCAGATTGCCGATGACGCGCCCCGGGCAATAAACAAGATACCCCACGCCCGAAACGTCGATCACGACCCAGTCGGTGCCGATTTCGTCCAGCAATCCCTTGAGCCGCGCAATCATTGGGCCGCCTCGACCATCTGACGGGCGGTGATGTGATGGGCATGGCAGATCGCTATGGCCAGCGCATCGGCGGCATCGGGCGAATCCACGATCGCGCCGGGCAGCAGCACGCCGATCATGTGACCGATCTGGGTCTTGTCGGCATGGCCATATCCCACGACCGATTTCTTGACCGAGTTCGCGGCGTATTCGGAGACCGGGATACCGGCAAGCGCGGGCACCAGCATCGCCACCCCACGGGCCTGGCCAAGTTTCAGGGTCGATTGGCCGTCACGGTTCACAAAGGTTTCCTCAATGGCCGCACTGTCGGGCGCATGGGTTGCCACCACTTCCTGCAGCCCGTCATGCAGGCGCCGGAGACGTATCGCCAATTCACCATTTCCGGACTTGATCACACCATTGGCAACATGGCGCAGGCGGTTGCCCTCGAAATCGACGACCCCCCATCCCGTGAAGCGCAATCCCGGATCGACGCCCAACAGCCGCATGGTCATCCCCTGCTTCCGATGGGTGTTATCGGCATGATCAGTCCGTCAGCTCTGCCATGACGTCATCGCTGACTTCAAAGTTGGTCGCGACACGCTGAACGTCATCGCTGTCTTCGAGCACATCGATCAGCTTGAGGATCGTGCGTGCCGTATCCACATTGAGGTCAACGGTCGTCTGCGGCTTCCAGTTGAGTCCTGAGGCTTCCGGTGCACCGAACTTCGCATCAAGAGCGTCGGCCACCTGTCCGAAATCCTCTGGCGCACAGATCACCTCATGAGTGCTGTCGCCGCTCAAAACATCGGAGGCGCCGGCTTCCAGAGCAGCCTCAAACATCTCTTCTGCGTTCGCGGTGTCGGCGGGATAGATCACCTCACCCACCTGATCGAACATGAAGGAGACGCTGTTGGTTTCGCCAAGATTGCCGCCATGCTTGGAAAATGCCGAGCGCACCTCGGATGCGGTGCGGTTGCGATTGTCGGTCAGGGTTTCCACGATCACCGCAACACCGCCGGGACCATAGCCCTCGTAGCGGACCTCTTCGTAATTGTCGCCGTCACCGCCGCCCGACGCCTTTTCGATGGCACGCTTGATGCGATCATTGGGCATGTTCTGGCCACGGGCAGCCGTGATCGCAGTGCGCAGACGCGGATTCTGATCCGCATCGGGGCTGCTACGGGCTGCCACCTCGATCTCGCGCGCCAGCTTTGCGAAGACTTTCGCCCGCTTGGCATCCTGTGCACCCTTGCGGTGCATGATGTTCTTGAATTGGGAATGGCCTGCCATGCCCGCCTTCTCCGAGGTTGTGGGAAAACCCTGATTGCGCAAACACACTGCGAATCGGGCACATACTCAGACGGTTTAGCGGATTTTCGCCTGCGTCGAGAACCCCTCAATTCAGGGACCGGTTGTCTTCAACCCGCCGTCCCGGCGCGCGCGGGCAAAAAATCCGGCCAGGCCGGACGCAGTCGACCCCCCAGAACAAGCGGTGCAGCTCGAACCGCAAGCCCGGTTTTGTCATCCGTCTCGACATAGACGCCGCACAGCGTGGCCGGCCCGGTTGCCGGGGATAATCGCTCGGAAACAAGCTTGCTGCGAAACCGTGCAACAGCGATGTCTTTCTTCATGCCGATGACCGAATCGTAATCGCCGCACATCCCGGCATCGGACTGGAAGGCCGTACCGCCAGGTAAAATCTGGGTGTCTGCGGTGGGCACATGGGTATGTGTCCCGACCACAACACTCGCGCGGCCATCGCAAATATGACCAAGCGCGGCCTTTTCCGATGTCGCTTCACCATGAACATCGATCAGGACCGCATCCACCGCAGCCCCGAGCGGATGGGATTGCAGCACCCGATCCACGGCCACAAACGGGTCATCGAGCAATTCCATGAACAGGCGGCACATCAGATTGACCACGAGCACGGAACGCCCGTCGCGCGTCTTCACCACGGAGGCGCCCGTCCCCGGGGTCCCGACGGAATAATTGAGCGGACGCAGCAACCGGGGGTTGGAATCGATGTAGGAGACAATCTCGCGCTGGTCCCAGACATGATTGCCGGTGGTGATGGCATCCGCGCCAGCTTCGAACAGCTCCTCGCAAATCTTCCCGGTCAGGCCGAACCCGTGGGCCGCGTTCTCCGCGTTCACGACAACAAAATCGAGCGCCAGCTCCTCGCGCAGCCCGGGCAGGTTCTTGAGCACCACATCGCGCCCCGCACGCCCCACGAGATCACCGCAAAACAAAATCTTCATACCGCTATCCTATCCGGCCACACGCAATGCGGCCGATTCCGTCACAATCCAGTCGAGGCGCATGTCATGGGCATCGACGGGCAAGTCGTCGCGGACCTGACCGGAAAACGCAAGGCCCACCGTCACGATCTGTTTGTGGACCCGCAATTCCGCAATGGTCCGGTCATAGAAACCGCCGCCATAGCCGAGGCGATGGCCACGACGGTCAAAGGCCAGCATGGGAACCAGCAGCAAATCCGGTGAAACCGGCTCGGCCGTGTGACCGGGCACTTGGATTCCATAGGCACCTGACTGCAATTCCTCTCCGATGTCCCAGCGGCGAAAGACAAGCGGTGCAGCCGGCGTGGCGACATCGGGCAGACAGAGCACCGTGCCGCGCGCCGAAAGTCGACGCATCAGGGATTGCGGATCGAGTTCGCTGCCGATCGGCATGTAGCCTGCGATCACGGTCCCGATGCCGGTCTGGGAAACGAGTTCGGGCGTGGATGTGAAACGTGCAGCGATGCCCGCTGCGGCTGCAGACCCCAATCCGGACGCCAGCGCATCACGGTTGGCCCGCGCTGCCACCCGAATGCGCGCCTTCTCGGCTTCCATATCGGGGGGTACAGCGCTGATGACAGGAACCTTCAGGTCAACGAGGGAATGAGTGGACGGCGCCAGGCGAAGGTTGGCGAACGGGAAGTCCACCGAGACCTGCTAAGTGCAGGTGGGCACCATATACCGAGGCCAAGACCCCGGCAGGGACAGTTCCCTAGTGGATTAGTAAGGTCTCCAGGACTAGATGCCGCCTCACGCGGCGCTCAGCAGACCGTCCACCCATGAAGGTAGGCTTGCAACGCCTCGCCCGCAACACTCCACGGCGACTTCTTTTTCGGTTTTGCCGTGGTCAGTCCGCAGCAAGCGCAGCAGCGACCCGTTCAATCCGGGACGCCAAGGCATCGATTTGTCCGGCAAGCTTGTCTTCGGTGTTATCCACAGCCGACTGCGCGTCCCGGGCCGCCTGATTGCGCGTATCCTCGAGTTCCTCGCGCAAATCCGACAACTCGTCGGTGACCAGCAACCCGGCCATCACCATCAGGCTGGTGTCGCCGATCTGCCCGACTTCATCGACCAGTTCCCCTACCTTGCCGTCGAGATATTTCGCCAGGCTGGACAGATGGGATTCCTGACCATCCTCGCAAGCAATGCGATAGTCACGTCCATTGATCTTGATCTCGACCTGAGCCAAAGCGCGTCCCCGTTATTCGTCGATCATGTTTCGCAGGCGCCCGATCGCAGCGTCGAGACGCGACGACACGGTGCCCGATGTCTCGCGCAGGGTCGCGAAATCCGCACGCAGCTTATCGAGCTCACCCTGCAATTGTTCGGTCTGCTGGGGGGCATCGCTCGCCCCGGCCGTATGCCAGCGCCGGGCTTCGACCGCCTTCTCAAGACTGGCCATCGCCGCGTCGAGACGATCATTGGCTTCATTCAGTTTTGACATTCGTCACGTCTCCGTTTGGGCGCATCGTACGCGCGCGCGAGTCGCGTGGTCAACTGGAGGGGGCCTCGCAAAGCCCCGGTTTCTCCCGGTGGAAAACCCGCCGAAACAGGCGTTGACGCCCTGCGGAGGGAACGGCATGTTGCCGCCGCGTGTTCATCCGCGCGATTCCTCGTTCCGTCATCCAATCGCCCGCCCGAAAGGCGTCAGACGCATCATGAACGCAGCCACTTCTTCTGCCGAACATAACCAGTTGGCTAACGCCATCCGCGCCCTGTCCATGGACGCCGTCCAGCGCGCCAACTCCGGCCATCCCGGCGCCCCGATGGGCATGGCCGATATGGCCACGGTTCTGTTTACCCGCCATCTCAAATTCGATGCCGCAAATCCGGACTGGCCCGATCGCGACCGGTTCGTGTTGTCGAATGGCCATGCATCCATGCTCCTTTATTCGTTGCTCTATCTTTCGGGCTCGCCGGATATGACGATTGATGAGCTGAAAAACTTCCGTCAGCTCGGCAGCCGCACACCGGGGCATCCCGAATATGGCCACGCCGCCGGGGTCGAGACCACCACCGGACCGCTGGGCCAGGGCATCGCCAATGCCGTGGGCATGGCGCTGGCCGAACGCATGATGAATGCGCGTTATGGCGATGATCTGGTGGATCATCACACCTATGTTTTTGCCGGCGACGGCTGTCTGATGGAGGGCATCAGCCACGAGGCGATCTCGCTGGCCGGGCATCTGAAGCTCGACCGCCTGATCGTGCTGTTCGACGACAATGACATTTCCATCGACGGCAGCACGAACCTGTCCGTCTCCGATGACCAGCTCGCGCGCTTCAAAGCCTGTGGCTGGGATGTCGTTCGCGTTGACGGGCATGATCCCGAAGCCCTCGACAAGGCAATCACGGCGGCCAAATCCACCGATACGCCTTCGCTGATCGCCTGCCGCACGGTCATTGGTTATGGCGCACCGTCCAAGCAGGGAACGGCAGCCACCCATGGCGCGCCGCTGGGCGATGAGGAAATTGCCGGTGCACGCGAAGCGCTGGGCTGGCCCCACGCCCCGTTTGAAATCCCCACCGATGTGCTCAACGCCTGGCGCGCGGCCGGCACCCGCGGGGCAGCAGACCGCACCGCGTGGGAAACCCGTCTCTCGGGCATAGATGCTGGTGTTCGCGCGGCCTTCCAGGCTGCCGTGGCCGGCGACCTCCCCGCCAATTTTGCCGACGTCGTCAACGCCCACAAGAAGAAGCTCAGCGAGGAGCAGCCGAAGCTGGCCACGCGTGTGTCCAGCCAGCAGGCACTCGATGCGATTGCACCGGTGGTCGAAACCATGATCGGCGGATCAGCGGATCTGACCGGGTCGAACAACACCAAGGCTGCCTGCATGACGCCGGTCTCCGCCAGCGACTATGGCGGGCGGTACATCTATTACGGTGTGCGCGAACACGGCATGGCAGCAGCCATGAACGGCATGGCCCTGCATGGCGGGTTCATTCCCTATTCGGGCACCTTCCTGACCTTCACCGATTACTGTCGCCCGTCGATCCGGCTGTCAGCGCTGATGGGCCTGCGCGTCATCTATGTGATGACCCATGACTCGATCGGCCTTGGTGAGGATGGGCCCACGCACCAGCCGGTCGAACATGTGGCCAGCCTGCGCGCCATGCCGAACGTGAATGTCTTCCGTCCCGCCGATGCTGTCGAGACAGCCGAGTGCTGGGCATTGGCCCTGCAGAATGAAAACACACCCTCGGTGCTCGCACTGACCCGCCAGGGACTGCCGACGGTGCGCACCGAACATACCGACGACAACCTCAGTGCACGCGGCGCCTATGTGCTGCGCGAGGCCGATGGTGAACGTGCCGCCACGATCCTGGCCACAGGTTCCGAAGTGGAACTCGCATTGCAAGCGCGTGAGAGCCTGCAGGCCAGTGGCATTCCGACCGCCGTTGTCTCCATGCCATGCTGGGAATTGTTCGACGCACAGGACGACGCCTATCGTGCGGCGACGCTCGGCGAGGGCGTGCGTGTTGCGGTCGAAGCCGGCGTTACCTTTGGCTGGGCACGCTATGGTGTTGCCGAAGCCAATATCGTAGGCATGCCCGGGTTCGGTGCCTCGGCACCGGCGCCTGAGGTCTACAAACATTTCGGGATTACGGCAGATGCCGTGGTCGAACGCGTCCGGTCGACAATCGGCTGACGCGGTATTTCTGAACAAGCGTTAAGACGAGGAGAGAGTGATGGCGGTTCGCGTTGCGATCAATGGTTTTGGACGAATTGGGCGACTGGTTCTGCGGGCGGGCTACGAACAGGGCCGCAAGGATATCGAGTTCGTGGCCATCAACGATCTGGGTTCGGTCGATGCCAATGCTCACATGCTGGGCTATGACACGGCACATGGCCGTTTCCCCGGCAAGATCACCACGACCAAATCGTCGATCAATCTCGGTGCCAAATCGACCATCGGCCGCTCGATCAAGGTCCTGTCCGAGCGCGATCCGGCAGCCCTGCCCTGGGGCGATCTGGACATCGACGTCGTGCTGGAATGCACCGGCATTTTCACCTCGAAAGAGGCGGCGGGCAAACATCTGCAAGCTGGCGCCAAGAAGGTCCTGATATCGGCCCCGGCAAGCGGTGCCGACATCACCGTGGTGCAGGGTGTGAACGACAGCAAGCTGCGCAAGTCCCACAAGATCGTCTCAAACGCGTCGTGCACAACCAACTGTCTGGCCCCCATTGCCGCAGTGCTCGACAAGACCGTCGGCATCAAGCACGGCTTCATGACCACGGTGCACAGCTACACCGGCGACCAGCCCTCGGTGGACACGCTCCACTCTGATCTGCGCCGGGCACGTGCGGCCGCCTGTTCGATCATCCCGACCTCGACCGGTGCGGCCCGGGCCGTTGGCCTTGTGCTGCCCGAACTCGCAGGCAAGCTCGACGGCACGGCCGTTCGCGTCCCGACGGCGAATGTCTCGATGGTGGATCTCGTCATCGAGGCCAAGAAGAACACCTCGGTCGAGGAAATCAACGATGCCATGCGCAAGGCCGCCGCGAAGGGTCCGCTGAAGGACATCCTGACGATCAATGACGCACCGCTGGTGTCGATCGACTTCAACCATGACCCGGCCAGTTCGGCATTCGATGCCACCCAGACCCAGGTCACCGATGGCCGGATGGTGCGAGTCCTGAGCTGGTACGACAATGAGTGGGGTTTCTCGAACCGCATGAGCGACACCGCCGTCCAGATGGCAAAGCTCGGCTAACCCACGGATATTCATAACGAAAGCCGCCCCGGGGAAACCTGCGGGCGGCTTTTTTATGACCCCACACATTCCATATTGGAATAAATCGTATGACTTTTTTACGTATTTGTTCTGTAATAGATCACCCCTATATTCTCCTCAACGCGGCACATTCCGCAGCCAAACAACGAGGAGAAGACAATGTCACAGGATTTGAACCACGCACCGAGCGCTTCTGAATATCAGCAGATCGAGGCCCGTGCCCGCGAATTGCAGGGTGAAGTCACGGTGCACATCTTTCGCGCCTCGGCCCGCGCGCTGCGCCGGGCGTTCCGCCGCTAACAACACGCGACATCGACATAGAAAAGCCCGGGACCGTCCCGGGCTTTTTTTGTCAGGCCGCCTTGCCGAGCGGTCGTTCCTTGAAATGATTGGCCAGGAAATCCACAAAGGCGCGAACCTTGGCCGACAAATGGCGGCCGGGCGGATAGATCGCATGCACCGAGGGCTCCGGCTGGGCGTAATCGCCCAGCACCTCGACAAGGCGCCCGGATTCAAGATCAGGACCCACCATCCAGGTCGGCAGGTTGACGATCCCGAGCCCCTGAAGCGCGGCTTCCAGTAGGGCTTCACCATTGTTGGAGGCGAGATTTCCCGTCGCCTGGACGACATGCTCCTTGCCCGCAGTGTCCGTCATGCGCCAGGTATTGCCGCTCGAAAGATAGGAATAGGTCAGACAGTTATGCACCCGCAGATCTTCGGGCTTGTCCGGGCACCCGTGCTTTTTCCAGTATCCCGGTGTCGCCGCGATCACCCGGCGTGCCTCGGCAAGCTTTCGCGCAATCAGACTGGAATCCTTCAATTCGCCCACCCGGATCAGCATGTCCGAGCCTTCGGCAATCGGATCGACGAATTGGTCCGACATCGAAAGCTCCATCGAGACATTCGGATAGCGCTCCAGAAACTCTCCCAGAATGGGCACGATATGGCGTCGCCCAAACACAACGGGCATGTTGAGACGCAACACCCCGCGTGGATCGGCGTTGAGTTCCGTGACGGCCGCTTCGGCTTCCTGAATATCTGCAAGGATGCGCTGGCAACGCTCATAATAGGCGCGGCCTTCTTCGGTCGGTGCCAGCTGGCGGGTCGTGCGATTGAACAGGCGCGCCCCGAGGCGGTCTTCGAGACGTGAAATCTGCTTGCTGACCGCCGAGGGCGTCAAATTCATGGATCGCGCTGTCGCCGAGAAGCTTCCCGACTCAACGGCACTTACGAACAATTGCATCGAGGTCAATGTGTCCACAATCCCGCCTTTTTATTCCCATATGGAACAATTGGTGTACTGCTTACGCGACCCTGTTTCAAGCAAGAACCACAACTGAGCCCATGAGCGCGCCGGCCTCCTTCATCATTCACGACCTGCAACACGCCATTACGGCGCTCAAGGTGGCAGAGCAGCTGGACATCCCGGTAATTCTGGTCAGCGCGCCGGGAGCCGCGCGCACCGGTGGTGCGGGCTGGTGGCGCGCCATGATCACCCAGGCGCGCGCCGCTGTGCCCGCCGCCACCGCCACCACCAGCATTCTCGATTGCGCAGACGAACCCGGCACGGCGCTGGCCGCGATCCGCGAAGGTGTCGAAGCGATTGCGATCTCCGTCCCGGACCCCGGCTTTGAACGACTTGTGGATATCGCCGGGCAATCCGGTGTGGCGATTCTCCCCATCGCATGGGACACAGCTTGTGATCTTGCCGGGTCAAACGATCCACAAGGCGATTGTGAAAACCACCTGCGCAAACTATCGGCTGGCGTTGCAAAACCCCTCGCCCTCGGCTAATTCACTAGACATAGACGTCCATTCCGCGACTTGGCTTCGTGGTGCGAAGGACCGGTTCCGAACACGGGAAGAAACACGATGAGAGTCACGCAGCGCGTCCGCAAAATTCTGTCCTGGTATGAAAGCGACAATCCGGGCACCAAAACCAACCTCGCCCGCATCCTGATGACCGGCAAGCTGGCCGGGACGGGCAAGATGGTCATTCTTCCTGTCGATCAGGGCTGGGAACATGGCCCGGCTCGCAGCTTTGCGCCGAACCCGTCGGCCTATGACCCGCACTATTTTCCGCAGCTGGCCGTCGATGCGGGGCTCAACGCCTACGCCGCCCCGCTCGGCCAGATCGAGGCCGCAGCCGACAGCTATGCCGGTTCTGTTCCGCTGATTCTGAAGATGAATTCCTCGAACTCCCATGCCGTATCGAAGGATCAGGCGATTACCAGCTCGGTCGGCGATGCGCTGCGTCTGGGCTGCACCGCCGTCGGGTTCACGATCTATCCCGGCTCCGAGCAGCAGTTCGAGATGATCGAGGAAATTCGCGAGATCACCGAAGAGGCCAAGTCCGTTGGCCTGGCCGTCGTGATCTGGTCCTATCCGCGTGGCGGCGATCTGTCGAAAGACGGTGAAACGGCCATCGATGTCACCGCCTATGCCGCCCATATGGCCGCCCAGCTTGGTGCCAACATCATCAAGGTGAAGCCGCCGACGGATTTCATCGAGAGCAAGGACGCCAAGAAGGTCTATGACGCCGAGAAGATCGACATCTCGTCCCTGAACGCACGGATCGCACATATCATGGACGCCTCCTTCGGCGGCCGCCGTCTGGTGGTGTTCTCGGGTGGTGCCGCCAAGGGCACGGACGCCATTTACGACGAAATCCGCCAGCTGCGTGACGGTGGTGCCAATGGCTCCATCATCGGACGCAACAGTTTCCAGCGCAGCCGCGAAGACGCGCTCGATCTGCTGGCCAATATCATCAAGATCTATCAGGGTAAATTCTGATCGCAGACCCGACCGAAGGCGCAGCGGAAACTCCGCGCTGCCGCCTGTACCTCATCAGCCCATCCAATCTGGACGGCGCGCATCTCGACGGCTTCGCGCGGGTGCTTGAAGCTGCGCTGGCCGCAGGTGATGTGGCATGCCTGCAATTGCGCCTCAAGGCTGCTGGCGAAAACCCTGCAGATGACGACGCCATTCGACGGGCAACGGCAGCACTTCTGCCCATCACCCAAAAACACGATGTGGCCTTCATCCTGAACGACCGCCCGGATCTGGCTGCCGAACTCGGCTGCGACGGGGTCCATGTGGGGCAGGACGACGCGTCCTATGACGAGGCGCGACGGCTGATGGGGAGCAAGGCCATCGTCGGTGTGACCTGTCACGACTCGCGCCATCTCGCGATGACGGCAGCTGATTTAGGGGCCGACTATGTGGCCTTCGGGGCGTTCTATCCCACCACCACGAAAGCACCGAAATCTCAGGCGCGACCCGACATCCTGAAATGGTGGTCGGACATCATGGAAGCGCCCTGCGTGGCGATCGGCGGCATCACCGTCGAGAATTGCACGCCGCTGATCGCTGCCGGGGCCGACTTCCTTGCCGTCTCAGCCGGGGTCTGGGCACACCCGGAAGGCCCGGCGGCAGCCGTCCGGGCCTTCAACGAAGCATTCGACAAGACCACGCGCAGCACGGGGTAGAAAAGCCCTCGCGCAACTGCTAGTGATCCGCGCCGCAGGCAGAATTCTACAGGCGAAAAAGAAATGAAGATCGACGGAAACGAAATCCGACCGGGCAATATCATCGAACATCAGGGCCAGCTCTGGCGCGCGGTGAAGACCCAGCATGTCAAACCCGGCAAGGGTGGGGCCTTTCTGCAGGTCGAACTCAAGGATATCCGACACGGAACAAAGCTGAATGAGCGATTTCGCTCGTCGGAATCCGTCGAACGGGTCCGGCTTGAGCAGAAGGAATACCAGTTCCTCTTCGCTGCGGACGAATCCTATACCTTCATGGATCAGGAAACCTATGAGCAGGTTCAGCTCAATGGCGATATCCTGGATGCCGATCAGGCGCGTTTCCTGCAAGACGGCATGATTGTCCAGATCGAGTTCTATGACGAAGAAGCGCTTGGCGTCTCACTGCCCGAGCGGGTCACCCTGCAGATCGTGGAAGCCGACCCGGTGGTCAAGGGACAGACGGCGACCTCGTCCTACAAGCCAGCCATGCTCGAAAACGGCGTGCGCATCCTGGTTCCCCCGCACATCGAATCCGGCACCTCCGTCGTTGTCTCGACGGTCGATGCCACCTATGTCGAACGCGCCCGCGACTAAACCCGTATTTCAGCCCGGCGTATATAACCGGGATAGAAACAGAGCCTTATGCGCCCAGCAATCATCAACGTCATGGACAAGGCCGCGCGCCGCGCCGGTCGCGAACTCGTGCGTGACTTCGGAGAAGTCGAGCAGCTTCAGGTCTCGCGCAAGGGCGCAGCCGATTTTGTTTCGGCTGCCGATACCCGCTCCGAAGAGACCCTGCATTACGAGTTGATGAAGGCCCGGCCGAATTTCGGTTTTCTGGGTGAAGAAGGCGGCAAGCAGGAAGCAGGCGATGGTGTACATCGCTGGATTGTTGACCCGCTCGACGGAACCACAAACTTTCTGCATGGCCTGCCCCAATTCTCGATCTCGATTGCGCTCGAAGAGCGTGGTCAGATTGTTGCCGGGATCGTCTATGAACCCCTGAAAGACGAGCTCTACTGGGCCGAGAAGAACAACGGGGCCTATCTGCACGACCGTCGCTTGCGGGTTTCGGCACGCCAGCACCTCTCGGAATCGCTGATCGCAACGGGCATGCCGTTCCTCGGTCACGGTGACCCGGCGCGCTACATTCCAACGATGCAGGCGGTGATGGGCGAAGTCGCAGGTATACGCCGGCTCGGCTCGGCGGCCCTGGACCTGGCCTATGTCGCGGCGGGACGCTGCGATGGATTCTGGGAGTTTGGACTGAGTCTCTGGGATATTGCCGCAGGCGTCCTGATCGTGCGTGAGGCCGGTGGTTTTGTCACCGATCCGAAGGGGCGCGATACCGCCCTGCAGACCGGAGATGTGGTCGCCGGGAATGACCGGATTCACGAGAAGCTGCTCGCATGCATCAAATCTGCTGATCCCGGGCCACAAAACAGATAAAACACCGGTTAAGCGTTTGTCTTATAAGCGGTTGTCGGTTTCGGCACCCTTACGGTATGTTCGCGTGCGCAAATCGATCCCCATGATCGATGCGTTGGGAATTTGAAGGGGTTGGGCGACATGATCCGGCGGCGACCGATCAGCACATTATCGACTTTAAACCGCGTAAGCTTGGCCACGGTCGGCATGATTGCCGTTGTCAGCATCGCGACACCTGCGACCGCACAGCAGAGCTATCTGGGCGTTGGCAACAACGTCACGATTGATCTGAGCGTGCTCGGCGGCGGTGGCAACACCGGACGCGGGCTTCCTCTCGGTCCCGGCGATCAGGTCATCTCGAACACCACGGGCGGCATCGTGCTGTTTCCCCCGTCACAGAGCCCCGTGTCGCGCCTGGAAGGCCCTTTGGCGAATCGTTCCTTCGCACTGAGCCCGCCAAGCCAGTCGACAACGGCACCACGCCTGACAGCCCCGAAAACTGTCACACCCGCGCCAGTCGCTGCACCAACCTCACAGCCTGCCTCGCCGGCTCCGGTACCCGCCCCCCAGACGGCGAGCGCACCTCCGGCCCCGACAGTACCGGCCCCGCCAACAGTCACCGCGCCACCGCCGCCAACCTCACCAGCGCAGACTCCTGTCCAGTCAGCTGCCGCCACGCCGCCGCCAGCTGCGGCACCGGCTGCAACAGATGTGAGCCTGCCCTCTGATGAAACGCGAATTCTGTTTGCGCCGGACTCAGCCGATCTCACGGATTCCGCCAAGGCCACGCTCGACAATCTTGCCGAAAGCCTGAACGCCAATGATGCCCTGCGAATCCAGTTGCAGGCCTTTGCGGGCGGCTCAGACGAAAGCGCACCGGAAGCACGCCGTCTTTCACTCAAGCGCGCCCTGAATGTCCGCGCGCATCTTGTAGACCGAAATGTGCGCAACACGCGCATGGATGTGCGCGCGCTTGGCATCAAATCCGATGGCGGTCCTGCAGACCGCGTAGACGCCGTCATCGTTCAGAGGTAACGAATCCGGGGCGCACCGCCCTAAATTCGTCACATAGTCCCGACAGTTTCCCCAATGTTCGGGGTTGCCTCGGACACACCACTGGCCAAGGAAGAACCGGGCGTCATCGGCATGACACAGCTGCGCACCTACCTCACCCGAATGGCAATTTTCCTGGCTCTCGCCGTTATCGGCGTGGCTGTCCTGCACCAGCAATTGCTCGAAGCCTTTCTCGCCAATCCAGCCATCAATGGAATCATTCTGGTGGTCCTGCTGTTGGGGATCCTGTTCGTGTTCCGGCAGGTCCTGACGTTGCGGAGCGAGGTCGAATGGCTTCAGGCCTATCGCCGTCAGGAACATGGCGCACCGGTATCGCAACCACCCCGGATGCTCGCCCCCATGGCCGCCATGATCGGCGACCGGGCCGGCCAACTCCGCCTCAACACCACATCCATGCGCTCCATCCTGGACGGGATCAGTGCCCGGCTCGATGAATCGCGGGATATCTCGCGCTATCTGATCGGCCTGCTGATCTTCCTCGGATTGCTGGGGACGTTCTGGGGCCTGCTCCAGACCGTGAGCGCCGTGGCCAACGTGATCGCCGGGCTGCAAGTGGGCGGCGGAGATACCGTCCAGATTTTCAACGACCTCAAAACCGGGCTTGAAGCGCCCTTGTCCGGAATGGGGACAGCCTTCAGTTCATCGCTCTTCGGCCTCGCAGGATCGCTTCTGCTTGGCTTTCTGGACCTCCAGGCCGGGGCGGCACAGAACCGCTTCTACAACGATCTGGAAGACTGGCTGAGCAGTTCCACGCGTGTGTCGAGCAGCAGTGCCATCTCCATCGGCGATGGTGACCAGTCGGTGCCCGCCTATATTCAGGCGCTGCTCGAAACGACGGCGGATTCCCTCGACAATCTGCAGCGCACGGTCGCGCGCGCTGAAGCTGCGCGCACCCAGAGCGATCACGGCCTGAGCACGCTAACCGACCGCATGACGACGATGACCGACCAGATGCGCACCGAGCAGGAGTTGATGGTCCGTCTGGCCGAGAACCAGATCGAGTTGCGCCCGATCCTGCAGCGCCTCGCCGAGAAAACCGGCTCGGGCGGCATGGACGAAGCCACCCGCGGTCATATCCGAAATCTCGATACGCATATGTCCCGAATGCTCGAAGAGGCCGCTCTCGGTCGGACCGAAATCGTTCAGGAATTGCGGGCTGAAATTCGTCTGCTGGCGCGCACCATCGCGGCGCTCGCCGAAGAAGACTCTCGCTAACGGGCGCGCCCAGTGCCCGGCTCATCCTCACGACGGCGCCAAGGCGGTGCCAATTACTGGCCCGGCTTTGTCGATGCGCTGGCCGCGCTTCTTGTGGTCGTGGTTTTCCTCATCATGGTCTTCGCGCTCGCACAGGCCTTTCTGTCCGATGCACTCTCGGGACGTGATGAAGCACTGGGGAAACTGACCCGCCAGATCGACGAACTGGCGCGCATGCTTGATCTCGAACGCTCTGCCAATACCGAGTTGCGGCTTTCGGTCACGCAACTCTCGGCCCAGCTCCAGAGTTCGATCTCCGAGCGCGATGCGCTGGTTGGGCGCCTGACGCGCGCCGAGGACGAACTCAAGACCATTCGCGAAGCCAATGCCGAGGAACTCGAAGCCTTGCGCGAACAGGTTTCCGTCAGCCGTGAAACCATCGAACTCCAGCTCCGCGACCTCGCCCGTCTGGAGCGCGACATCGAAGCACTGCGCGAGGTCCGCGAGACCCTCGAGGCCGAGATCGCAGCCGTAACCGGCGAACTGGGCGAAGTCCGGGACCTGTCCAAGGAACTCGAGGCCAGACTCGCCGATTCCGAAGAGCGGACAGCGCTTGCCCAGAAAGAAATCGACGCACGCGACATCCGCCTCAGCGAACTTCTGACCCGCGCGGAGACCGCAGAGACGTCCTTCAGCGAAGAACGCGAACTGTCCCAGAAGGCGCAGGATCAGGTCGCCCTTCTCAACCAGCAGCTTGCCGCACTGCGCAACCAGATGGCCGCGCTGAACGAAGCCCTGGAGGCGTCCGAGGCCAAGAATGCCGACAAGGACATACAGATCGTCAATCTCGGCGAACGCCTCAACCAGGCGCTCGCCACCAAGGTGCAGGAGCTTGCCCGCTACCGGTCGGAATTCTTCGGCCGCCTGCGCGAAGTGCTCGGCGAGCGCAACGACATCCGGATTGTGGGTGATCGGTTCGTGTTCCAGTCCGAAGTGCTTTTTGAATCCGGCGAAGCGGTACTCAACCCTCTGGGCGAGACACAGCTGGCGCAACTGGCTGGCACCCTCAAACAGATCGCCAGCGAAATTCCCGACGACATTGACTGGATCCTGCGGGTCGACGGGCATACTGACGAACGCCCGATCAGCACCTTCCAGTTCCCATCCAACTGGGAGCTGTCATCTGCACGGGCCATTTCGGTGGTGAAATTTCTTGTCGGTCAGGGCATTCCGCCCGAGAAACTGGTTGCCGCCGGGTTCGGGCAGTTCCAGCCGATCGACCCCGGGCGTGATGAGATCGCCTATCTGCGCAACCGGCGGATCGAGTTCAAGCTCGACCAGCGGTGACCCGCCGCTATTGCGCGGCCGCACCCGACTGATTGAGGTCAAACTGCAGCTCGGCCAGACGTGCATAAAGCCCGCCTTGCGTGACCAGCGCATCATGGGTGCCTTCGGCGACGATGCGCCCTTCTTCCAGCACCACGATCCTGTCCGCCGCCATCACGGTGGCAAGGCGGTGGGCGATGACCAGCGTCGTGCGGTCCTGCATCAGACCGGCGAGCGCGGTCTGCACCGCACGTTCGGATTCGGCGTCCAGCGCGCTTGTGGCCTCGTCCAGAATGAGGACTTTCGGATCCCGCAGGATGGCGCGCGCAATCGCGATGCGCTGGCGCTGCCCGCCCGACAGGCGCACACCTTTCTGACCCAGAAAGGTATTGAAACCTTCCGGCAGGGCATCGAGAAAACCCGACGCCGAAGCCGCTTCGGCTGCCGCACGCACCTCGTCATCCGTGGCATCCGGCCGACCATAGCGGATATTTTCCCAGGCATCCGCAGAGAACACCACAGGCTCCTGGGGCACCAGTCCGATATGCGCGCGCAGATCACCGGGCTCGAGCTCCCGCAGGTCGATCCCGTCCAGGGTCAGGCGACCCTGGCTTGGGTCATAGAACCGCAGCAGAAGCTGGAACACGGTTGTCTTGCCCGCACCGGACGGCCCCACAAGGGCCACAGTCTCACCCGGCGCAACCTTGAGCGTGAAATCATGCAGCGCGGGGTGCTCGGGACGTGAGGGATAGCGGAAGGTCACATTCTCCATCGTGACACGCCCGTCGAGAACCGCCGGCAAGGACACAGGTGCAGCCGGGGGGAGGATGTTGGGCTGCATGTCCATCAGTTCGAACAGGCGCTCAACGGCACCCGCAGCGTGCTGTAGGCTGCCGATCACCTCGGAAATCGCGCCAACCGAACTGGCCACGACAATTGCATAGAAAATGAAGGCCGAGAGGTCACCCGCGCTGATTCCGCCCGAGATCACCTCGCGGCCCCCCATCCAGAGGATGACGCCGATCGCTCCGAAGACCAGCAGGATCACCACGGCAGTCAGGGCCGCCCGGGCCCGGATACGCTGGACGGAGGTCCGAAACATATCTTCGGCCCGGTCGGCAAAACGGCTCCGGTCAACCGCTTCGTGATTGAAGGCCTGAACCGTACGGATATTGGCAATCGACTCGTCGAGATAGGACCCGACATCGGCCAGGCGGTCCTGGCTCTCACGGCTCAGCCGGCGCACCTTGCGACCGAAAAACAGGATCGGCACCAGCACAACAGGAACCACGAGCAGAACCAGCAAGGTCAGCTTCGGGCTGGTCACGGCCAGCATCACCAACCCGCCGATCACCAGCAGCACATTCCGCAGCGCCATCGATGCCGAGGTGCCGACGACCGTCTGAATCAGGGTCGTATCGGCGGTCAGCCGTGACATCACCTCACCAACACGCATCGTCTCATAGAAGGCCGGGTCGAGCCGCAATGTGTGATCGAAAACCGCCTTGCGGATATCGGCCACCACACGCTCACCAAGCCAGGACACGAAATAGAACCGGGCATAGGTTGCGCCCGCCAGAACCACAACGATGATCAACAACGCGATCAGGGCCTGATTGAGGAGATCGATATTGCCGGCCGCAAAACCTTCATCGACCAGTCGACGAACCCCCTGACCGATGGTCAGGACCGTGCCCGCCGCAACCGTCAGTGCCAGCAAGGCACCAACCACCGCCAGGCGATAGGGTTTGAGGAAACGCCCAAGCCGCCGCAACTCGCCAATCTTGCGTTTGGGCGGAAGGGTCTCGTCGCCCTCTGCGGGCAGATCAGTTTTGCGTTTGCGAGCCATAGTTGATCCACGGTTTAGCAGGCCCGCGCAGAAGCGCCAACTGGCGCGTGCTCTGGGGCGCACATGCGTCAAAAATGCCTCAGTTGATGCCCTTGCGGTCTCCCCGGGCCTTGGCTATAACCCTCGACTTCCGAGACTGGAGTTAAAGCGATGAAAAAAGACATTCATCCCGAGTACCACGAGATCACCGTTTTGATGACGGACGGCACCGAATACAAGACCCGCTCCACCTATGGTGAGCCGGGCGATACGCTGCGCCTCGACATCGATCCGAAGACCCATCCCGCCTATACCGGTCAGCATCGCCTGATCGATACCGGCGGCCAGGTCGCCAAGTTCAACAAGCGTTACGAGGGCATGGGCATCAAATAGACCCACTCCCGAACGAAGCTTTCAACGGGCGTCGCATCTGCGGCGCCCGTTTTGATTCCGGCATGGCCTTGTCATCTACCATGCAAAAACCTCACGTCAGCTCCAATACAACCCCTTGAAACCGAGGAAACAATTCCCACGTGAGGTCCATCGCGAGGAATGCCGTTATCGGGTTCCCCTATCGCGCTCACCCGGCAAGTCCCGGCCAATATGGCGGGATGTGCCGATGTCACAGTTGCTCTAGAGGAGAACAAGTGAATGCGTACCTACAATCTTGATTTGACCCCCCTGTTCCGCTCCACCGTCGGTTTTGACCGTATGGGGCGGTTGCTCGACACCGCCTCGAACACCGAGGCACCGTCCTATCCGCCCTACAACATCGAGAAGGTCGCCGATGACCAGTATCGGGTGACCATGGCGGTCGCCGGGTTCAACGCGGATGATCTCGACATCACCCAGAACAACAACACGCTTGTCGTCACCGGCAATCAAAGCAAGGACGAAGATGCTGCCAAGTACCTGCATCGCGGCATTGCGACGCGTTCCTTCGAACGCCAGTTCGAACTCGCCGACCATGTGAATGTGACCGATGCCGGCCTCGAAAACGGCCTGCTCGTGATTGAGCTCAAGCGGGAGGTCCCCGAGGAACTCAAGCCGCGCAAGATCGAGATCGGCGCCAGCACCGGTGCCCGGACGATCGAGCACGAGAAGAAAGCCGCTTAACGACGCGCGTCGCCGCGAAGTTCTTTACCGCTTGCGAAGGCCCGCCGTTTCCGGCGGGCCTTTTTCGTGTACCGCTGACGTGTATAAAGGCTCCAGAACACATGATGATTCGTTGCCCGGGAGGCCCGCATGAAAACCAGTACTGACCGTATTCTCACCACCCATGTGGGCAGCCTGCCCCGGCCGGAAAAGCTCGAAGACCTGCTCTACAAGGTCGAGTTCGGGGAAGATTATGATCCCGCCGAGCTCGACCAGGCCGCGACGGACGCCGTCTCCGAAATGGTTGCGAAACAGCGCAGCTGGGGCCTCGACATCATCAATGATGGCGAGATGAGCAAGACCGGCTATGCCACCTATATTCAGCAGCGCCTTGGCGGATTTTCGGGAGACAGTCCGTCGGTCCGCTTTGATGACCTGTCAAACTTCCCGGGCTACCGGAAGATGCTCTCCCGCATGGCCGAAACCCGGCGCCTCAACCGCCCTTGCTGCACCAGCGAAGTCGTCATCCGCGACCGGGAACCCCTGCGCAAGGATCTCGAAAACCTGACCGCAGCGGCCAAGGGCAGTGATGCCACCGAGTTTTTCATGAACGCCGCCTCGCCCGGGGTGATCTCGGTCTTCCAGAACAACGAGTACTACCCCGATGACGATGCCTACCTCGATGCCTTGTCCAAGGTGATGCGCGAGGAATATGAAGCGATCGCCAATGCGGGCTTCGTCCTGCAGATCGATTGCCCGGATCTGGCCATGGGCCGGCACACCGAGTATCGCGAATTGTCGGAAGCCGACTTCCTCAAGCACGCCGCCATGCAGATCGAAGCCCTGAATGCGGCGCTGGAAAACATTCCTGCTGATCGCGTGCGGATGCATATCTGCTGGGGCAATTACGAAGGCCCGCACCATCTCGATATCCCGTTTGAGACAATTTTCGACGTGGTGATGAAAGCCAAACCCCAGGGTCTTCTCGTGGAAGCCGCCAACCCCCGTCATTCCCATGAATGGCGGGTCTTCGAGACCAAGAAACTGCCGGATAACAAGATCATCATGCCCGGCGTGATTGACAGTGTGAGCAATTATATCGAACACCCCGACGTGGTCGCCGACCGGATCTGCAGCTACGCCGACATGGTGGGCCGGGAACGGGTCATCGCGGGCGCGGATTGCGGCTTTGCCACCTTCGCGGGGATCGGCAAGGTTGACCCGGATATCGCGTTCGAGAAGTTCAAATCCCTCGTGCGGGGCGCAGAGATCGCCTCAGACCGGTTGTGGAAGTAATCCGTTTGAGGTTGTAACGCGGCGCATGCGATCCCACGTCGAGTTCGGGCGGAATGGTTCAACAGAGGGGCTTGCGGCATGCATCTGGGAATTCTGACAGGCGGCGGTGATGTGCCGGGGCTGAATCCCGCCATCAAGACGGTGGTCAATCTCGCCGCCAAACGCGGCTGGACGGTCACCGGATTTCGCCGCGGCTGGGCCGGGCCGCTCCATTACGACCCGAAGGATCCGGAGGGATCCGAGCGCTTCCTCATGCGCCTCACCCCTGAGAACGTCTACGCCATAGACCGGACCGGCGGCACGGTGCTGCACACGTCGCGCACCCAGCCTTCGAAGGTCCGTGAGAAGGACCTCCCCCCACACCTGCGGGGTTCGGTCTCCTTCGACGGCGCAGACAACGTCGACTGTACTCCCCATATCCTCTCTGTTTTCGAAGCCCTGAAAATCGACGTGATGATCGCCATCGGCGGCGACGACACGCTGTCCTATGCGGCGCGCATCCACAAGGAAGGCGTTCCGACGATCTGCCTGCCAAAGACGATGGACAACGATGTCTTCGGCACCGAATACTGCATCGGCTATTCCACATGCGTGACCCGCTCGGTCGAACTGATAGACCGGCTGCGCACACCGGTCGGCAGCCATGAGCGTTATCTCGTCGTGGAACTCTTCGGCAGGAATTGTGGCCAGACCGCGCTGATGGCGGGCTATCTCGCCAGCGCCGACCGCACATTGATCGCGGAAGTGCCGTTCAACCTCGACAATTTGACCGAGCTCCTGCAGCGGGACCGGGCGGCCAACCCGTCCAACTACGCCGTCGTTGTCGTTTCGGAAGGTGCCCAGATCGCGGGGGAGGACGTGTTCGAATCGGGCGACCCGGACGCCTATGGCCATCGCAAACTCGGTGGCATCGGACAGGCCGTCGGTGAGCACCTGAAACAGGCGACGGGTACCGGCGTGATGGTCCAGGCGCTGGCCTATCTATTGCGGGCCGGCGCCCCCGACGCGGTCGACCAGCTCGTGCCGCGCAACTATGCGACGATGGCCATACGCTGCATCGAGGACGGCAAGACGGGCCTGATGATGGCCGTGCAGGACGGCCACTACACGACCGCCCCTGCGGACATCTCCACGCGGGGCGAACGCCGGGTCGATGTCGATTCGATGTACGATGCGGAAAACTACCTGCCGCGCATCGCCAGGCTGGACGGGATGCCGATGTTCCTGCGCTAGGCGGGGCCTCCCAAGGCGGTCACGCCACCACGACGAGCCGCGCGAGACCCTCACGGACCCGGTCAGGCACGCTGACCGGCTTCATTTCGCCGGGGTGGACATAGACGTGAACGAAATGTCCGGTGGCAGATACATTGTCAGCCCCAGCCTTGAAGATGCCGATTTCATAGGTCACGGATGAATTGCCCAGACGGCGCACCCGTACACCCACATCCAGCACATCGGGAAATGCAATCTCGCTGTGAAACCGGCAGCCGGTTTCCACGACCATGCCGACGGGATCCTTGCTGCGGTAATCCAGCCCGGTGAAGCGCACCAGGAACTCGTTCACCGCCGTATCGAAATACGAGTAATAGGTCACGTTGTTCACATGACCATAGACGTCGTTGTCCATCCAGCGGGTCGGGACCTGCAGGAAATGGGGATAGTTGGCGCGAACCTCATCCCGTTCGTTCTGTTTCTCGCTCTGGATGCTCATATCGTCCTGCTCAGAAAATCGTAGATGATGTCGATGGATTCGTTCGGCCGCTCGATGGTCATCATGTGACCCGCCCCGGGCAGAATTTTGATCTCCGCCCCGGCAATCGCGGCCTGCAGGCCTTTGGAGGCACGTGGCGGTGTCATCCGGTCGGCTGCCGCCAGCAGGAAAAGCGTTGGGCAGGTGATATGTGCAGCCGCATCCAGCGCGCCCTCCCAGGCGTTGCACGCGGCCATGTCAGTCCCCAGAACCCCGGGCTGACCGGATGCCAGCAAGGCCCGACCACCGCCCCGTAGCCAAAGCCCCGGCGCCTGATGGCCACCCATATGGGCAGCCTTGCCAAATCCCCAATCGGTGATCAGCTCATGGGCCTGCGGATCATCCACGGCGGACAGGGCCAGAAGGTCGGGATGGACCTGCATATGGTCCGAGGTTCCCGCCAGTCCCAGCGCCAGCATCCGCTCGGGTTGCGCCGCTGCGCATGCCAGCGCAATCAGCGAGCCCATCGAATGCCCGACCAACGCCACCTTGTCGGCCCCGACCGCATCCACAAAGGCCCACAACCAGTCGGCATAGCCCTCAATACTCTCGGGCGCAGGTCCTTCGGACCCGCCATGGCCGGGCAGGTCAGGCACCAGAACGCTGAAGCCATGATGGGCAAAGAAACGCGTCTGGAGGCCCCAATAGGTGTGGTCATTACCGCCACCATGCACAAACACCAGCGCGGGCTTGTCAGCACTGTAATCCTGCCCGCCGGTATGGGCGAAAACCGCACGGCCTTCGACTGTCAGTTCCATGATGCCTGCCCCTATTTCTGCGACGCGCGCAGCGCCTGCTTGAGATCGGCGACGATATCGACGGGATCTTCCAACCCGATCGCGAGGCGCACCATGTCCTCGCCCACACCTGCGGCCTCCAGATCCTCGGGCCCCATCTGCTGATGGGTGGTGCTCGCCGGGTGGATCACCAGCGATTTGGCATCCCCCACATTGGCCAGATGGGAAAACAGCTCCAGCGCCTCGATGAACTTGGCGCCGGCCTGGCGCGGACCGTCGGTCCCGGGTTTGACGCCAAAGGTCACAATCGCTCCCGCTCCATCGGGTAACAGACGTGCGGCAAGCGCGTGATCGGGATGGCTTGCCAGACCCGGATAGGCAACCCAGCCGACTTCTGCCGCGCTTTCCAGGAACTCGGCAACCAATTGGGCATTGGCCACGTGACGGGCCATACGGATGGGAAGCGTCTCGAGTCCCTGCAGCAGATAAAAGGCTGTTTGTGGTGCCATGCAGGCCCCGAAGTCGCGCAAGCCTTCGGCGCGGGCCCGCATGATGAAGGCTGCCGGGCCGAACTCCTCGGCAAAATCAAGACCGTGATAACCCGCATAGGGCTCCGTCATGCCCGGGAATTTCCCCGAGGCTTCCCAGTCGAAACGACCGCCATCAATCAGGACACCTCCAATGGCGACGCCGTGGCCGCCGATCCACTTGGTGGCGGAATGCATGATCAGGTCTGCCCCATGCTCAAACGGATGCAACAGAGCGGGCGTCGAGAATGTGGCGTCGACCAGCAGCGGCAGTCCGGCAGCATGGGCAACCTCTGCGACCGCAGAAATATCCAGAACCTCAAGGCCCGGGTTACCGATGGTTTCGGCAAAGACCAGTCGCGTGTCATCGCCGATGGCATCGGCAAAGGCCTGTGGATCGCGTGGATCCACAAAGGTGGTGGTGATCCCGAAACGCGGCAGGGTGTGCACGAACAGGTTGTGGGTGCCGCCATAAATGTTGCGGGAGGCGACAATGTGTCCGCCACTGTTCATCAGGGTCAGAACGGCCAGAGACATCGCCGCCTGACCGCTCGCCGTCGCGATGGCTCCTACGCCTCCTTCGAGCGCGGCCATACGCTCTTCGAAAACAGCCACAGTGGGATTCGAGATACGTGAATAGATATGGCCCGCCCGCTCCAGGTTGAACAGGCTCGCCGCATGGTCCACGTCGGGAAAGACATAGGAGGTCGTCTGATAGATCGGGGTTGCGCGTGCGCCGGTCACCGGATCGGGATGCTGGCCTGCATGCAGGCTGAGAGTCGAGAATTTCAGATGTTTCGGATCGATCATATGCGGGGCCCGGTTCCTGTCGGTCGCGTGACCGGATTCGTGAAAGGGAATACCGAACTTATCGCAACCCGCCCCCTGCTTGAAACGCCGGAACGCGTTTTGCACAAAAGAAAACCGCTCCGAAGAAAATTTCCGGAGCGGTAAAGTTTGTAACAGGGAGGCATCATGAAAACTGATGCGAAACGTGATGGATCAAAGGGAGGAGAGCCATCGCGTCCACGCTTGCAGTCAAAGGCTAAAAAATAGTTAACGCAGCGCCCGAAAACACAAACAGGGCCCGTTACCGGACCCTGCTTGGAAAACCTAATTCTGAAAGATCAGGACCCTAATTGTCGCCCTGATTGTTACCGCCGATGCGGACATCCGCCATCCAGTCCGGAATGCGGTTGGTCGTGGGCTCTTCCTGGGGAATCAGATCGGCGCTGATCGGGCGGCGGTCATCAGCAGCAGGTTTGCGGCCCGCCTTGCGACCCTTTTCGACCGCTTCGTCCAGATCCATCTGACGGCACAGGCCGATGGTCACCGGATCGCGCGGCTGGATCTGGGATGAGTTCCAGTGGGTCCGGTCGCGAATTGCAACAATGGTCGGCTTGGTGGTGCCGATCAGCTTGCCAATCTGTGCATCGCTGAGTTCGGGATAATACCGGACCAGATAGGCAATCCCGTCGGGCTTGTCCTGCCGCTTGGACACCGGCACATAGCGCGGGCCTTTGGTTCGTTTGACCGGAGCGGGATTGTCGGATGTTTTCAGAACCAGTCGCGCCTGTGGATCGGCGGCAACGCGTTCAATCTCGTCCCAGTCCAGCTGGCCATGGGCCACAGGATCGAGACCGCGCATGCCAATTCCGACTTCGCCATCGGCGATGCCCTGAATCTCGAGCTTGTGCATGCCGGTAAAGTCAGCAATCTGCGCAAACGAAAGCGCAGTATTTTCCACGAGCCAGACCGCCGTGGCCTTCGGCATCAACGGTTGTGCCATGAGTTCTCCTTTCGCCGATCCGCCACCCTATCGCAGCAAACCGGCCATATTCGTCATCCCTGATGGGGGTTCACCCTTATATATGCAGCGTTTCCGGGAATTGCAAAGTATCCCGTCATGCCACGTCGAGAATGATTTTCCCGATATGGCTGCTGGTTTCCATCAATTCATGGGCCGCAGCCGCCTTGGCGAGCGGAAATGAGCTGTGAATCACGGGTGCAACCGCACCGGATTCGAGTAGGGGCCAGACTGTCGCCTGCAAAGCCTTGGCAATCTCGCCCTTGAATGCGACCGATCGCGCGCGCAGCGTGGACCCTGTGATGGTCAGTCGATTCATCATCACACGGCCCAGATTGATCTCGGCCTTGGCCCCGCCCATCAGGGCGATCTGAACGATCCGGCCATCGGGCTTGAGGCAGGCGATGTTACGCGGCAGGTAATCACCGCCCACCATGTCGAGGATTACGTCCACGCCGGCCCTGTCGGTCAGGCGCGCGATCTCTTCATCAAACGCCTGATCCTTGTAGTTGATCGCTGTTGTCGCACCCAGATCTTCGCAAAAGGCTGCTTTGTCGTAGCCGCCAACGGTCGTGTAGATCGCCGCTGCTCCGAGCGCCTTGCACAGCTGGATCGCTGTGGTGCCGATCCCGCTCGACCCACCGTGGATCAGCACGCTTTCACCGACGGCAAAACGTCCGCGATCAAAAATGTTGGACCAGACCGTGAAAAACGTCTCCGGCAGCCCGGCCGCCTGACGCATGCTGAGACCCCGAGGGACAGGGAGAACCTGTGCAACCGGTGCCGCCACATACTCGGCATAGCCGCCCCCGGTGATCAGGGCACAGACCGCATCACCGATACTGAACGCATCGACATTCTGTCCCAGCGCAACCACTTCGCCTGCAATCTCAAGGCCGGGAATATCCGAAGCCCCGGGCGGCGGCGGGTAAACCCCCTTGCGCTGCGCAATATCGGGACGATTCACCCCGGCCGCGATGATGCGGACCAGAACCTCATCTGCGCCCGGCTCGGGCACCGGCCGCGTTCCCGGCGTGAGCACATTGGGGGTACCAGCTTCGCGAATTTCAATCGCCATCATTTGTGTTGGCAGCGTCATGATTTGTGTCTCCCCGGTACCCGACGTGAGCGCCTCAACAATTTGAACAGTTGCAGCAACAATCTAGGCGCGCGAAACTTTGCGTGCAAACACAAGCCACATGGCAAAACCGGGAGGAGCGAAATGGGCCTGGATGATGATCTTGAACCCACATTTCAGGGCGTAAAGGCCGGATTCGAGCAGATGAATGTCGAAGCCCTGTCGATCGAGGAACTGAAAGAGTATATCGCCCACGCACAGGGTGAAGTCGCGCGCGCCGAAGCCGAAATCCAAAGCCGAGAAGCGCTTCGGGGCGATGCTGACGCGCTGTTCAAAACCTAGTAGGAAAGCAGCGTCAGAATAATTGCGCAGCCAGACCGCGCACCCGGAGGAAACATGACCAACCATTTCGACATCGACCTGGACAAGAACCCGGCGAACTATATGGCGCTCTCGCCGCTGAGCTTCATCCGCCGTTCCGCCACGGTCTATGCCAAACGCACCGCCATTGTTCACGGCGACATTCGGTTCACCTATGCGGAGTTCTATGACCGGTCGCGCCGGCTTGCCTCGGCCCTGTCCCGGCGCGGCGTGGGGGTTGGCGACTGTGTTGCGGTGATGCTGCCCAATATTCCCGCGATGCTCGAAGCCCATTTCGGCATTCCCATGTCGGGCGCCGTGATCAATGCCCTCAACTACCGTCTGGATGCCAAGGCGATTGCCTTCATTCTCGATCATGGTGAAGCCAAGGTCCTGCTCACCGACACCGAGTTCGCACCCACGATCCGGGAAGCCCTTGCACTTGCCAAGACCAAGCCGATTGTCATCGACATCAACGACCCCGAAGGGCCAGGCGGCGAATCCCTCGGCGAGATGGATTACGAAGACTTCATCGCCAGCGGCGACCCGTCATTTGACTGGTCCTTCCCGGAGGATGAGTGGAACGCGATTGCGCTCAACTACACCTCGGGCACCACCGGCAATCCCAAGGGCGTGGTGTCCCATCACCGCGGCGCCTATCTGAATTCCATCGGCAACACCTATACCTGGGGTGCGACCGGCGGCCCGGTCTATCTCTGGACCCTGCCGATGTTCCACTGCAATGGCTGGTGTTTCACCTGGGGCGTCACCGCTGTCGGCGGCACCAATGTGTGCCTGCGCAACATCTCAAGCGCCGCCATCTATGATTCCATCGTCCGGCACAGCATCACCCATCTGTGCGGCGCACCTGTGGTGATGCAGATGATCGTCAACGCTTCGGAGGCCGACCGCCAGAGCTTTGAGCAGGATATCGAATTCATGACTGCGGCCGCACCGCCGCCCGCATCGGTTCTCGCCAAGATGTCCGAACAAGGCATCCGCGTGACCCATGTATACGGACTGACCGAAATCTATGGCCCTGCTATCATCTGCGCCTGGCAGGACGAATGGGATGCGCTGCCGCTCGAGGAACAGGCCAAGCTGCAATCCCGTCAGGGTGTGCCCTATGAAGTGCTGGAAGACATGATGGTGGCCGATCCGGTAACCCTGGAACCGGTTCCCAAGGATGGCGTGACCATGGGAGAGGTCTTCACCCGTGGCAACGTGACGATGAAGGGATATCTCAAGAACCCGAAAGCAACGCAGGAGGCCTTTGCCGGCGGCTGGTTCCACACCGGTGATCTGGGGGTCTGGCACCCGGACGGTTATGCCGAACTCAAGGACCGGTCCAAGGACATCATCATTTCCGGCGGCGAAAACATCTCATCCATCGAGGTCGAAGACGCGCTGTACAAGCACCCGGCAGTCTCCGCCGTGGGGGTGGTGGCATGGCCCGACGAGAAATGGGGTGAAACCCCCTGTGCCTTTGTCGAACTGAAACCGGATGCGAGCGCGACGGAAGAAGAAATCATCGCCCATTGCCGTGACAACCTGGCCCACTTCAAATGCCCGCGCCATGTGGTCTTCGGCCCAATTCCCAAGACCTCAACGGGCAAAATCCAGAAGTTCAAGCTGCGCGACCTGGCTGTCGAGATGGCAGCCGCCTGACAACCAGATACAGAACAGCAAAAGGCGGCTCCGGAGAGCCGCCTTTCTTTTCATTCCATCATGGGAGTCTGATGCGGGTCAGACAGCTTCCATATGGGATATCTCTTCTTTCAGTTTGAGTTTCTGCTTTTTCATTTCCGCGATTGCGGCCTGATCCGGGAGGGGACGCTGCGCTTCGCCTTCGATGGCATCATCGAGATTGGCGTGGCGGCGCTTCAATTCGTTGATTCTTGGCTGCATGGTCACTTGAAAAGTCTCCTCTTCGTGCTGGTGTCAGGTTATCGACACATCAAATGCTAGGACGATTCATACCGCTTTGCAAAGCCGACCAAAGTCGCAGCGCCTGTCCGGCAAAACGGCCTCAACACGTCACCAATTTTGTGATAGTCACCACAGACAAGACCTATCGGGGCCGGACGTGTCACAGGACAACCAGAACAACGAAGAACAGATGCTGCATCGCCTTGCCCAGTTGCAAAGCGAGCATCGTGACCTGGACGACGTGATCGCGCGCATCAGCGACGAGCGACCCTTCGATCAACTGCAGATTCAACGCCTGAAAAAGCGGAAACTCGGTCTAAAAGATGAAATTCTGAAGATCGAGAGCGAGCTGCTCCCCGACATCATCGCCTGAGCGACAGGTTATTCTGCCGCGCGGCCCTGTTTCTGCGCGTACATCGCCTGATCGGCCCGCTGCAGGGCTTCACCCGCATCTTCAGAGCCCGAAAAGGAATACGCCCCGTAGGACACCGACAGGGACAGGCTGTGGCCTTCCCATGCGAATGGCGTGTTCTCGATCAATGCCGAAAGCGAAGACGCCTTTTCATGCGCGGACTCGCTGCCCGCCTGAGCCAAAATCACACCGAACTCGTCACCACCCAGCCGTCCGACGATATCGGACTCGCGAATGTTTTCGGCAAGCAGGGTCGCGACATGCTGCAGGGCTTCATCCCCGGCCGCATGGCCATGGGTGTCGTTGATTTCCTTGAACCCGTTGATGTCGAAATACAGCACGCTCGTCTGGGCGCCATAGCGTTCGGCATAGGCGATCATGCGGCTCATCTCGCGCACGAATGCCCGCCGGTTGGCGATGGGCACCAGCGTGTCTTCATCAGCGAGTTTTTCAAGGTAGTTGATCCGGCTGCGGGCCTGGCTCAGTTCCTCGCGCATGCGCTGAACCTCGTTCATCAGCATGTCGAGGGCCTGGCGAACCTTGGGGGTCAGATCGGTATCCGAAAGCCCGGCGATGGTCGCCACATCGGCCATGGGCCGGGGTGCTGTCGCCGCAGTGGCATCCTGTGCGCCATAGGCACGGCTAGCCGCCTGCGCGGCACTGGCCGGTGCGACACTGCCGGTACTCTGGGGGCGAGTGCGATCAATCTTCATATTTCGTCCCGTTACTTCCCGTCGGGGATAGCCACAATCGGGGCGCAACCACGCGGATGTCATCAAAATAAGCCTCTGCAGCCTATTCCGACAATGGTTAACAAAGTTTTTCGCAAATCCCGATTCTTCAGGGATTTCCGCTCTTTGCTTGCCACGCGCGATGCCGCTTCTATAATCCCCCGCTTTTCCGGGGCAAGCAGCATCAATGCCGCTTTCCACACCGCGCGAGGAGCACGCCATGGCCGACACACCAGTGGTCGGAATTATCATGGGAAGCCAGTCTGACTGGGAAACCATGCATCACGCTGCCGACACTCTCGAATCACTGGGGGTCAAGCACGAGGTGAAGATCGTCTCGGCACACCGCACGCCCGAGCGGATGCGAGATTATGCCCGTTCGGCGCGAAAGCGCGGATTGAAGGTCATCATCGCGGGCGCGGGCGGAGCAGCCCACCTGCCGGGCATGACCGCCGCCATGACCCCCCTGCCCGTCTTCGGTGTCCCGGTGGAGAGCAAAGCGTTGTCCGGCATGGACAGCCTGCTTTCAATCGTCCAGATGCCGGCCGGTGTGCCCGTTGGCACTTTGGCAATCGGACGTGCCGGTGCGGTGAACGCGGCGCTGATGGCTGCGTCAATCATCGCGCTTGAAGATGATGCCGTGGCCAAATCCCTCGATGCATGGCGCGCCGCCCAGACCGAAGCGGTCGCCGACGCCCCGCGTGACGACGCCTGACCGATGGGTGACGGCACCCTGTCTCCGGGCGCGACCATCGGGATTCTCGGCGGTGGCCAGCTTGGCCGCATGACGGCACTCGCCGCAGCCAATCTCGGCTATCGCTGCCATATATTCTGTCAGAGCGCCGATGAGCCAGCCGCGCAGGTTGCCGCCCAAACCACGCTTGCCGCCTTCGATGACACCGATGCGCTTGATCGATTCGCGCGCACCGTCGATGTGGCGACCCTCGAATTCGAGAACGTCCCGATTGCTTCACTGGAACGTATCGCGCGATCAACGCCGGTTTATCCCGCGCCATCGGTCCAGGCTGTGGCGCAGAACCGACTGAAGGAAAAAGCCTTCGCCAACAGTCTCGGCATCGCAACGGCCCCGTTTCGCGCTGTGGGTTCAAGCGCCGAACTGCACGAAGCTGTTGCCGAGATCGGCACGCCGTCTGTCCTGAAGACCGTCCGCATGGGCTATGACGGCAAGGGTCAGGTTTCGATCAAGGCCGACACAGCGCTTGATACGGCCTGGGCGGAGAGCGGTGCCGGCCCCGCGACCGAAGGCGGCATTCTGGAGGGCTTTGTCGATTTTGCCTGCGAGATTTCCGTCATTGTCGCCCGGGGCGTGAGCGGCGAAACCTCGGCGTTTGTCCCGGTCGAAAACCTCCATGCCAACCACATCCTCGATGAAACCGTTGCGCCGGCGGACATCAGCGCCCGGACAGCCAGCACCGCCAATGACATCGCCACCCGTCTGGCCCAGGGCCTCGACGTTGTCGGCCTGCTGGCGATCGAGATGTTCGTCACCGCCAACGGTGACGTGCTCGTCAACGAGGTTGCCCCGCGCCCGCACAATTCGGGCCACTGGACCATGGATGCGTGCCGCACCGGGCAGTTCGAGCAACTGGTGCGCGCCATTTGCGGGCTCCCGCTTGGCGATCCATCACGGCGTTGCGATGCCGTGATGAAAAACCTGATCGGGGATGACGTGACCGACTGGCCGAAATATCTGGCCGACCCGACTGCAAAACTGCACCTCTACGGCAAAGCCGAAACCCGCCCCGGCCGAAAGATGGGCCACGTCAATTTTCTGGGGAAACCGGTTTCAGGGGAATAGCGCGTACTCTCCCAAAGAAGGGCCGCACCACACCCCCATTTCTGTCATGCGCGGACTTGATCCGCGCATCTCATCCCGGTCTGCGTTGGAATGCCCGGATCAAGCCCGGGCATGACGTCAGAGAATTTTGTCTACAGCGCGCCGCCTTCACGCAGGCGTTCGGCGACCTTGCGGGCGAACCGCTTGGGGTCGGGCACGTATTTGGCCACATCGCGCAGGGAGGCCCGTTTCTGGGGAATCCGCATCACATCGGCGATCCGCCGGTCCAGAAACGCCAAGGTTTCAGCCGATCCCTCAGACCGGTCGTCGAGCCAGTACAACAGGGTCGCGGAATACACCCCGGCGAGCGTTCCGCGCTTGGTGTAAAAACTGAAATCCGTTGATCTGTCGCCCGCCGCGTACCACATGTCGTCCACGGTCCGATAAAGACCACGAATGCCCGTCCCCATTTTCGACGGACGGCTCACATGGGTCAGCGCCCGGCGCACGGCCTCACGGTGTTCGGCCACAGCTTCGATCCGGGCGCGCACCAGAAAGGTGATCCGGTCGCGAAACCGCATCTCTTCGGTATTGGCCTGGTCATAGGCCACCAGCATTGCGGCGTCCGACAACCGGCTCCAGAAATCGATAGCGGCTGTCACCCCGCCGGGGAATGCCAGCGCGGCCATGGCCTCATCCTGCCCGGCATCCCGCGCGCCCGCCCGCAGCGTCTTCAACGACCAGCCATCGAACGGCACATGGGGCAGGCTGGCTGCGAGAATCTGCGCGCGTTCGGCAACCAGATCGTCAGATCCGTCATTCATCGTCAGCACCTGCCGCTTCGGCCTGCGCCTTGCCGAGCTCTTCAACGAAGCCGAACTGGGTCATATCCTCGATCCGGGAGGGATAAAGCACCCCGTCAAGGTGATCGCATTCGTGCTGGATGACCCGAGCATGGAAGCCATGGGCATCAAAGGTCACCTGCTCGTTTTCCAGGGTCTGGTAGGTGACGCGGATATTCTCGTGGCGACGGACCGGTCCCGCCATGCCCGGAACCGAAAGGCAGGCTTCAAAGCCGATGCTGGTTTCATCGTCGAGAAACTCGATCACCGGATTGATCAGAACGGTCAGGGGAACGCCCTCACCCTCTTCTTCCTCATCAGCGCGATCATCCTCCACCTTGTAGACCACGACACGCCAGGGCATGTGGACCTGCGGAGCCGCCAGACCGGTCCCGTCCGCATCCTCCATGGTTTCAACCATGGCGCTCACCAGCCGCGCCACTTCCGGGGCGGTCGGGTCGGGAACGTCGGTGGCGCGTGCGCGCAAGATCGGGTGGCCCATCCGGGCAATCTTCAAAATAGCCATAACGGGAATATGAGGTCACGAACCGGCCCCGTAAAGTGCGACATATGGAAGGGGTCGCACCGGATGCTCCGATGGCGTTATCCTGATGCCCGGAAACTGTTGCAGGAGAGATCCCTTGGCCTCCATCACCTATATCGACGGTGCCTGGCATGACGGCAATGTGCCGGTGATCGGGGCCACCTCTCACGCGATCTGGCTGGGCTCCATCGTCTTCGATGGCGCACGCGCCTTCGAGAATGTGACCCCGGATCTCGACCGCCATTGTGAACGCGTGGTCAATTCCGCGCGCAGCCTGCACCTGAAATCGCCGCTGACTGCGGGCGAAATCATGGATATCGGGCTGGACGGGGTACGCCGCTTCGGCCCGGATGCCGAAGTCTATATCCGCCCCATGCTCTATGCCGATGCGGGGATTGGCCTGCTGGCTCCCGACCCGGAAAGCACACGCTTCGTGCTGACGGTGTTTGAAGCACCGATGCCCGATGGCGCCGGATTCAGTTCCTGCCTCAGCCCCTACCGGCGCCCCACGGTAGAAACCGCGCCGACCGACGCCAAGGCGTCCTGCCATTACCCCAATTCGTCCCGCGCCATCATCGATGCACGCCAGCGCGGCTTCCAGAACCCGGTGATGTGCGATTCCATGGGCCATGTCGCGGAGTTCGCGACCGCCAATATCTGGGTCGTGAAAGACGGCGTGGCGATCACACCGGTGCCAAACGAATCCTTCCTGAACGGCATCACCCGGCAGCGCCTCATCGGCCTGCTGCGCGCTGACGGGATCGAGGTTCAGGAGCGCACGGTGCAGGTGAGCGAACTCCACGATGCCGACGAAATCTTCAATTCCGGCAATTACGGCAAGGTCCAGCCGGTCACGCTGTTCGAGGACCGCAAGCTGGAACCCGGCCCGATCTATCGCCGGGCGCGCGAACTCTACTGGGATTTCGCGCATTCACAGTGACGCCCAAGGGTCCGGAGTTCTCGGGCGGCACTCATTTCAGCATTTCAACGGAGTCTCGGGGCGACAAAGACAACATAGCCGTCATTGCGAGCCGTCAGGCGAAGCAATCTAGTCTATCCGACGGCCACGTACTGGATTGCTTCGTTGCTTCGCGCCTCGCAATGACGGTTTGAGGCGCGGTAGTCCCAGCATCCTTCGAGACGGGCCTTCGGCCCTCCTCAGGATGAGGATACGCGAAACATATGCCTGCCTCATCCTGAGGAGCGCGCGACGCGCGCGTCTCGAAGGGTGCTGAGAAAAGTTACGCCCGTCCGCACACACGCGCCCTTCGAGGCATAGATTTTCCCCATAAGATGAGGATTTCAGCTTCCGGAGGTCGAGCTAACCCGCGCTCAGGTCTTCCCCGGCCAGCGCACGGTTGATCAGCGCGTTGGTTTCGTCACGACCATAAAGCGCAGCGAAAGAACCGAAGCGCGGGCCCTGGCTCTGGCCGAACAGCACCTCGTAAAGCGCCTTGAACCAGTCGCGCAGCGGCTCGAAGCCGTGGTCCTTGCCGACGGCATAGACCTCGTTCTGCATGGTCTCCGCATCCGCATTCTCGGGCAGTGCTGCAAACCGGCTGACCAGATCGGCGAGCGCCGCGTGTTCAGCCGCGGTGGGCGCACGGTACTGCTTGGTCGGCTTCACGAAATCCCGGTAATAGGCGATCGCATGGGTCACCAGCCGGTCGAGCATGGGGCTGTTTTCCGGGGTCGCGCCCTCGGCATAGCGTTCGATGAAACCCCAGAGGACCGCCGGGTCCTCGGAATTGCACGCCCCCGCCAGATTGAGCAGAACCCCGAATGACAGATCGGCACCTGCCGGCGGCACGTTTCCGGTGTGGATATGCCAGGCCGGGTTGGCGAGTTGCTGCTCGGGCTCCTGATCGGGATAACGAGAGATATTGGTCAGATACTCATCGACCGATTTCGGGATCATGTCGAAGAACAGGCGCTTGGCAGTCTTCGGCTTTGTGAACATGAACTGGGACAGGCTCTCGGGCGGGCCATAGGTCAGCCAGTCCTCGATGGTCAGTCCGTTGCCGCGTGACTTGGAGATTTTCTCGCCATTGTCATCCAGGAACAGCTCGTATGTCAGACCGGCCGGCGGCTTTGCGCCGAGAATGCGGCAGATACGACCCGACAGGGTTACCGAATCGATCAGATCCTTGCCCGACATCTCGTAATCAACCGATAGCGCCACCCAGCGCATGGCCCAGTCGGCCTTCCACTGCAGCTTGCAGGCCCCGCCCGTCACCGGCGTCTCGACCAGAGCATCGGTGTCGGGGTCACGATAGACAATCGTCCCGGCTTCGGGGTCCACCTTCTCCATCGGCACCTGCAACACAATACCGGTGCGCGGGCAAATCGGCAGGAACGGGCTGTAGGTCGCCTGACGGTCCTTGCCCAGGGTGGGCAGGATCACCTTCATCACGTCATCGTAATGCGCCAGCATCTTGAGCAGGGTCGCGTCGAACTCACCGGCGCGATAACACGCCGTCGAGCTGCGGAACTCATACTCGAAGCCGAAGGTGTCGAGAAACGCCTGCAGGCGCGCATTGTTGTGGGCACCAAAGCTGTCATGGGTGCCGAACGGATCAGGCACTTGCGTGAGTGGCTTGCCGAGATGTTCGGCCAGCATCTCCTGTTCGGGCACGTTGTCGGGCACCTTGCGCAGGCCGTCCATATCGTCGGAGAAGGCGATCAGGCGGGTGGGGATATCCGACATCACGGCGAAGGCGTTGCGCACCATGGTCGTGCGCGCGACTTCACCGAAGGTGCCGATATGGGGCAGCCCTGACGGGCCGTAGCCGGTTTCAAACAGCGCATAGCCCTTCTCGGGCGTGTGTGATGCATCCGCACCACCCAGCCTGTCGATAACGTTCCGTGCTTCCTGAAACGGCCAAGCCTTGGCAGCCTGAACCAACTCACGATCAATCGCCATTTTTGCCTGTTTTCTCGCCGGTGAAATTCGGGGCGGAAACTAGAGCATGATCTTCCCGGATGGAAGCATTCTGGCGAGGCGGATTTGCGTCAGCGGGAGGACGTCAGACTTTGATGTCCAAGCGTGGATCCGCAGGATCGGGCTCTGGATTGTCGCCATTGTCGCCGCTCCAGCTCTCAACTTCCTCTGTTGTGGCCCAGGACTCCGCCTTTATCGCTGGGGTCTTGGGCGCATCCGCAGGGGCCCTGTTATCAGCTTCCGTGGCCGTGACCCGTGAGGCTCCGCTGGCACCTGACGCCGCAGTCGGGGCCGGCGCGCTGGAGACCCAACTTTCGACTTCCTTCGTGGCAGCCCCGTTCTGACCCGCCGACTGGCCGGTTCCTGCTGCCGTTGGTTGCGGCACCAATGTCGAGACAGCGCCTGATGAACCTATATTCATGTCTGTTTCTCCTCCCAGGATAAGCAGATGAATCCGGCCCAGACAGAACCCTTCTGCAAGGCTACATATTGGGGCCTCAGCGCGCCGCGTCATGTTCTATCGAAGGTGATTTCGCGCGAACTCGGCACGTATTTCGGGAAAACTTTATAGATTCGGTGGCATCCGGCTAAGGTCCGCGAATGTCTGCTGCATCGACCCTTGCTCACGAACTGCCCGCGCTTGTCGCGGGGCGCAGCTTTGCAAGCTGGCGGGCACCAAGTGGTGACAGCGAAGCCCTGGGCGCCGAGGAAGCTGCCCGCCGGGCGCAGGCATCCCCACCGATCCTGTGCCACGCGCCAGCCACGTCACGACGGCTGGGCGTCGAGCATGTGGACGGCTACGACGTGCTGGAACTTTTCGCGCTTGCCCGCCCCGCACAGTTCACCCTGCCGACGATTCGCGGGCTGGCCCGCACACTTTCGATCAATGCGCCCGACAGTGCCGAGGACGTCGAAATCCTGATCGCGGTTGCTTCCGCCCTGCTCCACGACATTGCCACCAACACCGACGATCACGGCGAACTGGTCGGGGTCGCGCGCGCCCTCGCGCGCGCCGGATGGCTCTGGGGACCGTTCGTGCTGGATGCGCTCGGCGTCGATGCCATGACCGATCAGGGCGCTGCTGCCGCCACAAGCGCGCTTGCGGTCTGGCGCAAGGTCCCCGAGTGGACGGAATCCGCCCCCGAGCCGCCACCCGCCAATGATGCGGTTTCTGCCGACGAAGCGCGCGACCGGCTGGACATGCTGCTGGGCGACGGGTCGGAAAGCCGACAGGGCCAGCGGGACTATGCCGCCGCTGCTGCCGCGGCCTTTGCGCCTCCCACAGCGCCCGACACACCGAATATTGTCCTGGCCGAAGCGGGCACCGGCACCGGCAAAACGCTCGGCTATATCGCGCCCGCCAGCGTCTGGTCCGAAAAGAACGCCGGCCCGGTCTGGATCAGCACCTATACCCGCAACCTGCAACAACAGATCGATCAGGAACTCGACCACCTTTATCCCGATCCGGCCGTGAAGGCGCGCCGGGTGGTGATCCGCAAGGGGCGTGAAAACTATCTTTGCCTGCTCAACCTCGAAGACGTGGCGGGACGTTTCACCAGCCTGCAGCGGCGGAATGCTGTCGGCGTGGCGCTGACTGCGCGCTGGGTTCAGGCGACCCGGGATGGTGATCTGGGCGGTGATTTCCCGGCCTGGCTGGTTGATCTGGTCGGGGTCGGAGCAACGCTCGGCCTGGCAGACCGGCGCGGGGAATGCATCTATTCCGCCTGCAGCCATTACAGCCGCTGCTTTGTCGAACACTCGATCCGCAAGGCCCGGCGCGCCCGCCTCGTGGTCGCCAATCATGCACTGGTGATGATCCAGGCGGCCATGGGCGGCATCGGGGGTGAGGAAAACACCCTGCCGACCCGTTACGTGCTCGATGAAGGCCACCACGTCTTTGATGCCGCCGATTCCGCCTACGCTGCCCATCTGAGCGGCCGCGAGATGGCCGATTTGCGACGCTGGCTGCTGGGGGCCGAGGGCAGCGGGCGACGCCGTCCGGGCAGCCGGGCCCGTGGCCTGCGCGAACGGGTCGAGGATCTGATTGCCGTTGATGATTCAGAATCCAGTGACGCGCTCATGGCCGCGCTTGACGCCGCACAGGTGTTGCCCGCCCCGGCCTGGCTGAACCGGCTTTCGGGCAACACGCCCGAGGGGGCTGCGGAGACTTTCCTCGCCGAATGCCGGTTGCAGGTCTATGCGCGCGCGCCTGCTGATGCCGGCCCGTATTCGCTGGAAACCGATGTACGCCCGCCATCCGAGGCGTTGCCGAGTGCGGCAGAAGACCTGCGCGAAGCCCTCGTGGCGCTCGCAATGCCCTTGCGGAAGCTCTGCACCCGCCTGTTGCGGCGGCTGGATGAGGATGCCGACGAGCTGGAAAGCGCCACCCGCGTGCGGATCGAAGCCGTCAGCAAGGCCCTGCAACGTCGGGCAGAGATGACGCTGGGCGCGTGGATCGACATGCTCGACAGCATCAACGAACCCGCCTCGGAAGCCTTTGTGGACTGGATGGAGGTCGAACGGATCGATGGCCGCGAAATCGATGCAGGCCTGTTCCGCCACTGGGTTGATCCGACCATCCCTTTTGCGGCCTCCATGGCACCTATCGCGCACGGCATGGTCATCACCTCGGCAACCCTGACCGACCGCACCGGCGATGCCGAAGCTGACTGGCGGACCGCCGAAGCACGCACCGGATCGATTCACTTCTCCAAACCGGCGATCCGGTCCCGGGTCGAATCACCCTTCGATTATGCTGCCCAGACGAAAGTCTTCGTGGTCACCGATGTCCGCCGCAATGATGCCGATCAGGTGGCCGCCGCCATGCGTGAATTGTTCCTCGCCTCGGGCGGCGGCGCGCTGGGCCTGTTCACCTCGATCGCGCGCTTGCGACAGGTGCACGCCAGAATGGCGGATGCACTCGATTCAGCGGGATTGCCGCTTTACGGGCAACATGTGGACCAGCTCAACGTCGCAACCCTGATCGACATCTTCCGCGCCGAGACCGATGCCTGCCTGCTGGGCACGGATGCGGTGCGTGACGGGGTGGATGTTCCCGGCCGCTCGCTGCGCATGCTGGCTTTCGACCGTATCCCCTGGCCGCGTCCCACGATCCTGCACCGGGCGCGACGCGATGCCTTTGGCGGGCGCAATTACGACGACATGCTCGCCCGGTTGCGACTGGCCCAGGCCTATGGCCGCCTGATCCGCCGCCGCGATGACAAGGGCGTGTTTGTGGTGCTCGATGCCGCGACTCCGACCCGTCTGTTTGGCGCCTTTCCCGAGACTGTGGTGCCCGAACGGGTTGGTCTGGTCGATGCCATCGAGGCGACCGAGGAATTTTTGGCCGAATAACCGAGGTCATCCCAACCTCGTCGTTCCCGCGAAGGCGGGAACCCATTACCTCAGGCGGTCGCCCCTTCAGGTATCGGCGCAAATGGATGCCCCCCTGCGCGGGCATGACGATTTTGGTGTGTCTTATCCCGTACCAAAATACGCAAGCAACGCACTCACGGTCACCACCGAGAAAACTGTTGAAAGCAAAATCGCCGCCGAGCTGCGCTGGACAAAAATCCCGTATTTCTGGGCGATCACGAAGGACAGTGCACCCGTCGGGAGGGCCGCCATGAGGACCGCGCCGCGGGTGAACTCGAAATCCAGATCGAAGACCGACACCGCCAGCCACCACGTGACCAGCGGATGCAGCACCAGCTTGGCCACCACCAGCCAGCTGACCTCTCCCAGCCCTGTTGTGACAGGCTTCCCGACCAGAAAGAGCCCCATCGCAAAGAGCGCACAGGGCCCCGAGGCAGACCCCATCAGGCCGGCAAAATTCGAAAGCCAGACCGGCAGACCAAGCCCCGAAGCCGACCACAGGATTCCCGCCACAGGCGCAATGAACAACGGTCCGCGAATGACGGCGAGGACCGCCCCGCCGATCACCCGGCCCGGTGCGTTGCCCGTGCCGCTGCCGATCTCCACGAACAGGATCGAAAGTCCGATGATCAGCGCTGAATTGACCGCCGTTGCAATCACAGCAGGAAGCGTGCCTTCCGGGCCAAAGGCAGCAATGAACAACGGAATGCCCATATAACCGGTATTGGCGAAGATCGAGGTCAGGCCATGCAGGGTCAGGCCTGAGAAGGTGTTGGGAAAGAATATTTTCGCGATCACCACGGAGGGTAATGCTACGGCTGCCATACCGAGAATGAAGGTCCAGATGAACGGCCAGTTGAACACATCGGAAAGCGGAACCGTTGCCATCGACAGGAACAGCACGGGCGGCAGCGCGAACCAGTAGACAAAGGCATTCAGCGCCTCAGAACTCGTTCCACCAAGAATCCGGAACCGCCCGGCCAGGAATCCGGCGAGCATGATCGCAAAAACGGGGACAGCAACATCGACAACGGCAGACATGATCACCACCTATATGGAGCAGTGGGCGGCCTGTCGATCCCCTTCCCGGTCATGACAGATTTGCGCGCGGCGTCTTGACGGCCCCGGCCGTCAACGCTTTAACCGGTCCCACACAGGGCGAACGCAACCAAGGACAGCCGCAAAATGATCGAATCCCAGACAGCGCTTCTCTATATCATGGTGATGATGTCGGCCGCCGACAGCGAAATGAGCGACCGCGAAATCGCCCGGATCGGCGAGATAGTCCGGCAGCTTCCCGTGTTCCGGGGTTTTGATGCCGACCAGATGGCCGATGTTGCCCAGGAATGTGCTGCGGTTCTGGCCCAGGATGACGGCCTTGAGACAGCACTTGCACAGATCCGCGACGCGCTGCCCGATCACTTGCGCGAAACCGCCTATCTGGTCGCCTGCGACATCGCGATAGCCGACGCCAAGGCCGAACAGGAGGAATTGCGCCTGCTGGAAATGCTGCGACACACACTTGATCTGGACCGGCTCAACGCCGCCGCCATCGAGCGTGCGACCCGCGCGCGTTACGCCACGGCCTGAGCATCACCATGGGCACGCTCACGGGAACAACAATCGGGTTCATCGGACTTGGCCTGATGGGCCGTCCCATGGCGCGCAACCTGCACAAGGCCGGCGCCACCATGATGGTCACGAGCCGCAGTCCGGGCCCGGCGGCCGAACTGGCCGGTGAAGGCATGACCGCGCTCGCCACACCGCGCGAGGTTGCTGCGGCCAGCGACATCACGATCCTGATGGTCACGGACACCAGCGCCGTCGAAAAGGTCCTGCACGGTCCCGACGGCGTGATTGCCGGCTTGTCGCCCGACAAGACCATCATCGACATGAGCACCACCAAGGTGCGCGAAACCCGGGAATGGGCCGAAGAGGTTAAAGCGGCAGGCGCGTATTACATCGATGCGCCCGTGTCAGGCGGAACGGTTGGTGCGGAAGAGGGCAACCTGACCATCATGATCGGGGCTGAAGCCGAGACGCTGGCTGCAGCCATGCCGGTGTTCGAGGTTCTGGGCAAAAACATTACCCATATCGGCGGAATCGGTGCCGGACAGGTGACCAAGACCGCAAACCAGGCGATCGTCGGCATGACACTGGCCGCCGTTGCCGAGGGGCTGACGCTGGCTGCACGGGCCGGCGTGGATCCGGCAAAGGTACGACAAGCATTGCTGGGCGGTTTTGCGGAATCCCGGGTGTTGGACCTGCATGGCGGACGAATGGTCGAACGTGCGTTCGAGCCGGGTGGACGCGCCTCTGTGCACCACAAGGATATTCTGCAGGCCCTGGAACTGGCTGATCAGGTCGGCCTCGACCTGCTTTCCACGCAGACCAATCTGAAGCTCTGGCAAAAGATGATGGACCGCGGATGGCAGGACCTCGATCAGGCCGGGATCATCCGCGCGGTCGAAGAAGAATAGGCTGCCGCCTGTCATTGCGCGCCCATAGGGCGAAGCAATCCAGAGTGGATCGGTATCGATGTGGATTGCTTTGTCGCCTTGCGCCTCGCAATGACAATCAGGGGAAAGCTGCTTCAAAAAAAATGCCGTCATGCCCGGACTTGATCCGGGCATCTCTGGAACATAACGGGCCGCGAGACAAGATGCGCGGGTCAGGCCCGCGCATGACGAATGCGAGACACCACAAAAGTTAAGGTTGTAAGGTATTGTTTTTACTGCTTTTTTAATTCTCTTGAAACATCCTTACTCGATTTTTTATGTCAAACTACGTCAAACTCTGCTAAACCCATTTTTGAGGGAGTTTTTTCATGGCGATTTGGATACCAGTGGACCGAACAGAATTGCTCCCCGGCTTAGGGCTCTACCGGCAATTCGATACGCAAAAGAAGACCACCTCTGATATCTGGCAGTATGAGTTTCATACATCCGTGAACGGTAAGAAAAAGCGGATTAGGAAAACCACTAAGAAAATATCTCTTAGCGCGGCTATGAAGGTGGCTAAAGACGCCTATCTGAAAAACCATGTTGATACCGAACTTGGAATTGATGGGTCTTACCTGTTTGAGCACTTCGCTAAGGATTACCTAGAGGAAGTCCAAAAACAATACAAAAGCGGTGAGATTAGTAATCCTAAATGGGTTCGTCATTCTCGGGCTATGGAAAACTACCTTATCAAGTTTTTTGGTGGAAAGGTTCTAGGGGAAATAACCTCTAACGATATTGAGGAATATCTATCATGGCGAATGAAAGATATGAGAACGCTTTCCACAAAGGAAAAACTAGAAGCTAGGATAGAACACCAACTAAAATATATGCAGGAAGAAGGCGGGTTAACGTTCTTACAGGCTAACTGGTCTCCTGAGGTCAAACGGACAAGAAAACGTCTAGAGGAACTAGATAACATCCGTCCTGCTAACGCTACCCTGAATGCGGAATTGACTGTTCTAAGGGCATTCTTTCAACGCGCCTATCGGCTTGGACATACTAAGAATATTCCAGAAACAAAGAACCTTAGTGTTTCCAAAATTTACCAGAAAAGCCGTCCTGCATTCTCAGAAGATGAAATGAAAACCCTTCTGAGGGTAGCGAATAAGTGGCGTAAGGCAGGTAGGCAATCCGCAAAGCGCAAAGGTGAGATAGACGCGGTATCGCGCTACTACCGGAACCTGTTCTTCTGCTTCCTTCGTATTAGCTTTTGGACAGGGCTAAGAACAACAGAAGCCCTAGTCCTGTCATTCAACGATGTTGAACTAGCAGAAGACGTAAACGGCAATCCCGTTACCCATATCCACGTTAGGGCTGAGATTGAAGGCGCTGGTAAAACTGGTCCGCGTTTGGTGGTTGCTACGCCTAGCCTCTATAGGTTCGTCCAACGGATGAAGAAACAAACCAACGGAAATTGGCTCTTTCCTGTTCATGGGAAACAGATGCCTATTCGCAGTATCAAGAAATCCTGGGCTAGTCTCATGCTCTATTCGGGTATGGCAAAAGACAAGAACGGGGATAGGCGCGTTCCGTATTCTACCCGTCATACCTACATAAACATGATGCTACAGAAGCAGGGTATGAACACCTATCTGTTAGCCCAAAATTGCGGCAACTCTGTTGGTGTTATTGAAAAGAACTACGGCAAGGGTATGGCAACAGAAAGAACTAACTCTAAGTGGCTCGTTCAATAGTCCCTTAGTTAAAGTTGTTGAACTACGTTCAATGGCGATATAGGTAAGATGCATCATTCATCCGAAGGAAACAAAATGGCTGACAAAAAGACTTATAACATCGACGCAGCAGAACGCTATTACGGCAAGGCGGCAAAATCAGCAACCCCAACAACCTACGCGGAATGGATTATCCATTGTGCAACCTTGATTGAAACACGCGCTGATAGTTTTGAAGATATTCAAGCGGTAAAGAAAGAAGCCGATAAGAAAGGTGGGGCAACGTGGGTGGGCTTTGAGAGGGACAACTATGTAGTTCATCCAAAACTAGGAACGCGAAAGTTCTACCTTACTGCGGAAGATGAAGAAAAGAAGATGAAGGGTATCGCAGTTGGAGAGCCTGTAAACGTATCCCCGGCACTAACCGATTTAGCGGCAAAGCTTCGAAAAGGGAACTACGACACACAAGCCAAAAAGGTTTGGGACAGCATCCAAGCCAACAAGGCTAAGGCCAAGGAAGCTAAGGCTAGCGCCTAAAGCGAATAAAAGGGGGGCTTCGTTAGCCCCCTTTTTTTTGGAGATACGCAAAATGATAACCGCAATTAAAATACTGTTTTGGAGTATTGGCGGTTTAGGTGTGGTTCTTTTCCCGGTTGAGTTTTTCGGAATAGTAATAGTGGTTCTGTTCTTTGGCTTCCTGTTTCTAACCATCGCTATGACAATGCTTTAGCCGCGTTGGGTCCCCTGAGGCTCCTTTAGCTTTTCTAGGGCATGGTCCCATAGAAAAAGCCCCTACAGGCTATGTAGGGGCTTTAAATAAAGGGGGTAGCTCGGAAGTGGGCGATATGACGGCCCGGTGCAGGACTACCCCCCGCTAGCCTAAAGCTATCAAACTACGTTTGACTGCTCTTCCATTTACAGAGGCGGCTAGCAATTCTTAATTCTGATAGGGAGAGAGCTACCCAGCGCTTTTGATACGCCCGGTAGGATACTCTCTCTCCAACCACATTTTGGACACCACTCAGAGTGTGTAGGATTTACGTATCAGGTAAACCCCCATGTATTAGGTCCAGACTACGAAGCTGTTTAGGTATTCCAAGTCTGCTAAGTTGATATTATCGCTGGATAGGATGCTTTTAACTCTAGGCTTATCGTCGGCGGGGATTTTATGGAAATCCTGTTCAACCGCTTTTAGAAGGCTAAAGCTTTCTGCCTTAAATTCTTTCATTCCGTTCCAGTCTGTTTTTAGGTGCCTTCCTTGAAATAGTCCTGTTTTCTTATAAAGTTTCATTTTAGTAGTCTCCCGTATCGGTGAGGTGGATAAGCTTCCTTAGCTCTTGCCTCACTCCGACGTGCTAGCTCATCTAGCTGCTTATTTTGGTCTACGGATAGCTGTCCGGTTCTACCGATAACCTGCATTAGCTCTGCGTAGTATTTCTGTTCATCGCCTGTTAGTAAATTCAGGCCGTCAATTCGGTCTTTCATGCTTCCATATTTGCTTAAATTCATTGCCATGCACCTCTACGGCCTGAGGCGGTTACATTTTGGTTTGCCTCTTGGTGCCTCGTTTTGATGTTTTCGATAATTTCTAACAGAGCATTATATTCGCCTACTTCGAGATAGGTTCGTTGGCCCCACTTATCCTCAATCTGAGCTAAAATATTACTCTCTCTAAGATTTATCCTGTCCTTATTGCTTCTTATATATGTGAGCATACTGTTCACTTTGCTTGCGTAGCCTTCGCTTATAATCATATTCCTTTCTTCCTTATATTCTGAATTTTTGTCTGGCTAAGGTCTTTGCGCCTTGCCTTGTTATGAGTGCTGATATCTCTCCGATAACCGCGATATCGTAGATATCCTTCACGTAGCCGGACTGCATCGCGGCTGTAGCGCTAGTCGCTGCTAGCACCCTCTGACCGTATGGAATCTTCTGAGGGTTTTGGGTGTAAGCGTTGGGTAGGGTTGCCACATGGCTAGCTACCAACGCTCTAGCAATCATGTCCGAATTTGGTGGACGCCTTTTGCTACTCTTAGCCTTCGATTTCTCGATAGCCGTTAGGATTTGCTCACCTGATATTCCCCCAGGATTTTGCGTTTCCTCTACCTGTTTACGAAACTTCGTTTCGGTAGGCAGATTATCATTCGTCTTAAAACCAAGGCTCCTGAGCCTATCTCTCACCGCTAGGTAATTTGGCTCTAAGACTATGTTGATTTTTCCCGCCTTCTTATCGGTTTTGATGCTCGCCAGTGCCGGGCGAATATCTTCCATGAAGACGCCTCTTACTAAATCCCTTTGTAGAGGCGCGAGACTGCGCTGGAAGCTGGAAGTTCGAGCAGGATAGGGCTTGCCGATAGGCGCTGCCGTGTATAGCTGAGGCATTGTGTGCCAGTGAGAGGCTACTAGGATGTTCTCTAGGCTTTCACGCTGAAATGGCGCTACACGCTTCCTAGCCTTTCCTAGCGCTGTATTCAGGCTGGATTTCTTAATCTCTCCACCGCCTTCGTATTCTCCACGAATGCCGGTCGAAGGATTGTTAGCTAAAAACTGTAGGTCTTTTTTGAACTTCGGATAACTAGCGTCAATAATTAGCGTAGTCGTAATAAATATATTACCCACTAATCGGAGCTATCCATTCGGTAAGACTGCTTATTCCTAAGCATTGTTACGGAACGTTCCTTATGTGGAACGTAATTTAGTGTAACGGACTTACCGTCTTTATTTACGAGCTTAGCATTCGTAATTTCATTGCGCGCTAAGATGTTTGTTAACTCACTCGTAAAATATAGATACATTCCGTAATAATTCTCTTTATTCCTCAATTTCTAGAAATTTATCGTAGATAAATATTGCCCTGAGGTTCTGGTTTTGCGAACTACGTTCGAATTAGCGAAAGAAGTTCTAATCAATTTCTAAATATAACTTATTATATAATTTTTAGTGTCTCCTAGCAATATATTAGTTCTGACAATACCTGAAATAGACTTGAACATACTACTCGGCGAATTAGGCAGACGCTTCGCGTCTTGATGCCTATAAAACTACGTTTTTAATAATAGCAGAAACTCCAAATAACTTATCTAAAGTAAACCAGTCTGGAAGATCAGCGGAACGAAGTTCGTCCTACTTTTCGTTCCTTAGGTAATTTGCGTGTCGGGCGCGCGGATATCTAAATATGTAAACATGACTAAGAGAGAACTGAGGAGCCTGAGAACAGGCAGAACTGTAGCGTCTATTTATAGTTTTCTAATTCTAATAAGGGGGCCAGTAAAAGCAGGATTAGGAGGAATAAGGAAAAGCGAGAACAGGCAGCTTTGTCGAGAAGCATATGTATTGAACTACGTTCAACTGCTTCGACTAACTCTCTCGCTTTTCCAAAGTAAACAGTTGTTTATAAGGTTTCCTAAATATCCTGCTTTTACAATCGGCTATAAAGCATAATAGCCGGAGAAATAATATCTTGTAAAGAGAAAGATTCTACTAACTCTTTAGAAATACTACACTATAATACTAGCAGTTTTTTACTAATTTGACCAGAGATATGTTCTTAAATACTTACCAATAGACCATTTACAAATTATTCCTATTTCCTGTCTGCTATTCAAAATGTTATAATTATAAAAATAATAAGGAGATAACATGACAGAGGAAAACTTTGAAGACAGACTAAATAAAGATACAGAAAAAGAGGCCGGTAAAAAGGTTCTTAGCCATTGGCACCATCATCCTGAGGATACTAAGAAAATGCTTTCTATGTATCTAAATTCTAATAAAAAAGAATACGACTTACTACAGATATCATTAGAGTTTGAAGTCCCTAAACGGTCACTAATATCTAAGCTAGTCGGGATGAAGGTTTACGAGCCTATCAACAGGCCGGGGACTAAAGCTAAGAGCGCCAAGGTTCTAATTCACGAGCTAGAAAATATGCTCGGGTGCGAGTTCGGACAGGGCGATACAGGCGGCTACAACCTAAACAGAAGGGATAATGCGGTATTATTAGTTAATGCGATAAGAGAGAAACTTGAAATTGATAAAGAACGAATTTGGTAAAGGAACTAAAGGAAGAATTTGGACGGAATTTGAAGACCTAATCCTGAGAGAGTACGGCCCCTTCGTTTACGTAGACGACCTAGCAGAGCTTCTAGAGAGAACCCCTACGGCCCTTCGTGGCCGCGCCTACGGTAAGGGGGTAAAGCTGAACAGGGGCAAGGGCCGCGCTTGGACTGAAGACGAGGAACGGTTTCTCACCGATGTTTACGCCGATTACGATACTGGGAAAATCGCAACTGTTTTAGGCAGAACCCAAAGCAGCGTGAAGGCTAAGGCTACCAAAATGAGATTGAGAAAAAGAGGTAATGCGGGAACGTCGTTAACTACCGCGAATAGCCTCTAAGATATCGAAGGTTTCAGCATCTTTCCAACGGGTCCAAGCTTTTTCTGCTTCGGATTTACGTTCTCTAACAATCTCTTTTAACTCTAAATCCATTCGTTCAATTTTGTCTTTTTCATCATCGGTATCCCCAACAACATCTACCAGACTTTGGTGCAGCTCATCTAATTCCTCAGAGTTTATGCTCGTGAGTGAAGCTACGTAGACCCGAAGTGACAATAATCTCATCACCTCCTTAATAGCCGGGTCATTATCGCCTTCCTTCTTCCAACTATCCAACAAATCTAATGCAGAGATAGTTACTGCAAATTTTTCATATGGAACACTATCCTCTAATACAAGCCCAACTTCTTTATGAAACTCATCATCTCTAAAGGCGGTCCAATAGTCGTAACAAATCTTTTCCGCACCGCCGTTTTTCTTTATATATTTCCGTATTTTTTTGAATTCCCTAACAGCCTCTTTGTGCAATTCTCTTTCTGATTGATCCCCATTATTTCGGCCAAAAACTCTAAACATCTTCGCTCCGTCTTTTGCTTCCAATTATTTACGCAAAACAAAAAAATGAGTGTTGGGCTCTACTCAGCCCAAAATCCCCCACATAAAAATTGTCAAAACAGACCTTAGGGGCAATTCCTGGCCTAGTCCTGTTTCGTGTCGAACTACGTTCGACTGCGCCACCCGCGCTTGTGGACGACACCCGCAATTCGTGTGCTAGGGTTTTGGCTCAATTGGGGACGCACGTAGTGCGGGAGGGGGGACTATGGACGACCGTGCTGAAATGTTGGGAATAGAAATAGTCAACGGCACAATACGGTGTCCTGAGTGCCGAACCGTTATGAACGACGGGCAGTCCAATTGTCCTCAATGCAAATGGGAAAATGCTCTTGTATCGGATGAAGCTTTTACAAAGCATTTGGAACGACAGGCCGAACTGAAAACTCTATCTGAAAAAGCGTGGGCTACAGATTTAGAGCGACAAGCGGAATTGGAAAATCTTTCCAAAGAGGCAAGGTCTACCGGTGATTGGAGTGGGCTGCCGCCGTCCGTTATTTCAGAGGCTGCTAAGGATATTATCCTGACTACCGCTTACAGCGTGGCTAATCGTGAGGTTGAACGAGAGATAGAAATTCTCAGCGCAGAGTGCGTTTATGGAATGAATATATTCCGCGACTTCTTAGCTGGAGTAAGGGACATTTTTGGGGGCAGAAGCGCCACAACGCAGAAGGTTCTTCGTGATGCTCGAAAAACTTGTTTGACTGAATTGAAGCGCGAAGCCCTGATGGTTGGCGCGGATGCCGTAATCGCGGTGGATTTGGATTACAGCGAGTTAAGCGGCGGTCAGAAGCTCGGTATGCTTCTTCTTGTCGCGACGGGAACAGCCGTCAAGCTCAAGACAATTGATAGCTGATGAAAGCCCTGTTTTTGGGCGCGGTATTGCTAGCCCTATCGCAAACTTCGTTTGCTAGCGCTCAAACCTTCATATCCGGCACACCAAAACTCACAGACGGCGACACCATCGTTATTGAAGGAACTTCAATAAGGCTGGCAGGAATTGACGCGGTAGAAGGCAGACAGAAATGCCTCAGCAAAGGCGGTGGCGAATACCGGTGCGGAGACGCCTCTACAGAAGCCCTGAGAACCCTAATAGGAAACTTTGAGGTAACTTGCCTTGATACAGGCCAGCGCTCCTACAAGCGCGTTGTAGGGCGTTGCTTTGTTGGTCCCTTGGATTTGCACTATGCGATGGTTCGCCAAGGATGGGCTTTAGCGGACCCCAAATATGGGCGAGAGTTTGAGCCGTGGTCAGAGCTGGCTAAACTTGAGCAAGTTGGGTTGTGGTCAGGGGCTTTCACATACCCTTGGAGATGGCGAAGGGGAAAACGTGACTATGACCATAGGAATTAAGTGGTTCGTATAGGCATTGAGCCTCACTCAGCCCTCAAAATTTTCTAAACCGCACCGCACGCTTCTAGTTAAGGTTGTAAGCCGTTTCGGTAATGTCTAAGGTTTGATGCACAGGCATTTTATTTTGGGGGAAGTTATGAAGAACGCTATATTAGCATTTGGTGTTTTGGGGTTGTCGGCTTGTGCGTCACAAACCGTAAATTACAGTCCGTCTCCATCAGTAAAGGTGGACACCGAAAAAACTGTTGCTCAAGACCTTGATACTACGTGGAGCACGTTAGTCTCAAACCTATCCAAGTCATTTTTCGTTATAAATACTATAGAAAAAGACTCACGAATAATTAACGTTACATTTTCTGCTAATAACCCCGAGAAATATATCGACTGTGGAACAGGCACCTCAACGGTTAATGGTCAGACGACATATATTACTGTAGCTCAATCCTCAACATATCCTTCGGTTTATCAGCAGGGTATTTATCAGTATGTTGGTAAGAGTATTAAAACCACTTCTTTAGAGGGTAGATTTAACGTATTTCTAGAAGAAATTTCCCCTGAGAAAACAAAGGTATCAGCTAACGCTCGGTATATATTTTCAGGGCAAATACAAAGGTTCACTAATCAAAATCAGATGTACGAAAACAATTCTTCAGACTTAACGTTTCAGTCCACTCAGGCTGGCACAAGTGAGGGGGTGACATGCTCCTCTTTGGGTAAATTGGAAAAAGATATTCTCGACGCTGCTGTGAAATAGGGAGGAAAGTGCGATAGGCGATTAATCCACCCGCCATCTCGCTCTCCCCACATAAATAATTTTCAAAACAGACCTTAGGGCAATTCCTGGCCTAGTCCTATTTCGTGCCGAACTACGTTCGACTGCTCCACCTGCGCTAGTGGACGACATCCACAATTTGGAACTATCGAATAGTAAACCAACTGACGTTTGCCTAGAGAATTTATATGTTTGAATAAATCAGCAAAGAGGCTCCTCAAGACCTATCCTTAGATAAAGTTTTGTAGAAACTACAGAGAGCAATGTGTTGCTAACTTCCTTTGAAAGTAAATCAACATGTTTCAGCCCCGTTTTGAAACTTTCTTCTAGCTCATCCCACTGTTTGTCACTTGCATCACAGAGATTATAAATATTTTCCAAGACAGAATATTTATCTCGTGAATTAGCCTGTCCCATAATACTTGCGTCCTTAACATACTCAGTATGTGCATCCATTGTGACACGAGCATTTGCGGCACCTGTTGCGGCAATGGTGGCAAACGCAACAATTAGAGCGATGCGGTTCGCTTTCTGGAAGTATCTCATTGGGCTTCTCCGGTGTTTTTGTCAGCAAGGTCTTTTTGGCAATGCGGGCAAACCTTGGCTTCCCTTTTGATTAGTTCAGCGCAGTGGGGGCAAGGGACGCGACCCATCGCAATCGCTCGCTTCTCTTCGCCTTTTGGTGTTCGACCGATTAGGAGAATGTGGACTAAGGCTATCGGCCAGATGAGAAGCCCGTAGATGAACCAGCCAAAGCCGCTCCTACCCTTTGAGCGGGCAATCAGTGCCACTATTACGCCCAAGACTAGCCAAAAAATCAGAATTTCCATGCTTGCCCCCCAGCTCCCCAATCGGCTTGCGAATAAGGAAAGCACCCATTGAAAATTACTTCAATGGTTGAACCAAAAATAGTTGAGCAAGCGCTTTGGCGGTCATCGAACTACGTTCAAGTGCACCATCTGCGCTTGTGGATGACACCCGCAATTCGTGTGCTAGGGTTTTGGCTCAATTGGGGACGCGCGGAGCGCGGAAAGGGGACTATGTCAGATTGGGAAAAAGAAATTATCGACGTTCAGGTCATCTCTAAAAATGGCGGTAGTAGCAGCCTCGTAACCGGAGCAGCGGGATTCATGCTGGCTGGTCCCGTTGCAGGGCTTGTAGGACTAGCGCTTGGAAGCGGCAACAAAATCAACGCAATAGTCACAACGACGCATGGAACACTGAACGTTAAAGAGCGTCCGGAAACTATTGCTCGCTACGTAGAGATTGCGACCAAAAAACGAAATGGAGAATTAACGCACTCTGGCCGTGTAGCGAAAAATCGCGCACGAAGAGAAGCAGTCGCAGAACTGCTTACAGTACGAGTTGACGATGTCAGCACTTTTAGTAACCATGCCGCGTTTCAACTAGATATACAGCATCTGGACGAAGTTCGTCGTAAACTAGGTGCGAAAGCCAGCGGTAAGAAATACGCAGAAAGCGCTGACATCATAGAGACCATCACGACCAAGTTCTCGATGCAGGTGGAAGAGCGCAAATCATTCTCATCACCGTTAACCTCCTTTATCGCGAGTTATAAGAATTTCGCGTTCGAATATTTTTCGCATGTGGCGACAAAGAGAGAGTTATTCGAACTCCTAATGATCTTTTTGGCCGTCATTGATTATCGAGTTTCCAATAGCCCGTTGCTCAATTCAGATGCCAAAAAGCTTACGAAAAAAGGACTAGAAGACATATACGCACACATAGGGAAGTCTAAGAGCAATAAATGGGTTTTTGAAAAGAGAACGGAGTATGAATCTTTGGGTGGTGGCATCCCAACCTCCTCTGAGCAATATCTATTCCTTCACGTCATCAGTCTCCTCAATAAAGACGTGAAAGCTTTGACGATGAACTCTTCTGAACCGGGAAATGCAGCGGAACTAGGCGCTAAGGAGAATAGCGGCAGCAAGGTTTCAACCAAGGAGAGGTTGCTGGAACTCAAAGAGCTATTAGACGACGGCCTTATCGATCAATCGGAATTTGACGCCAAGCGCAAAGATATTATCGAAGGTCTCTAGAACCGAACCAGTTTTCAAAGTTCGTTAGCTTTAAATATGGCGAATAAGTAGGGACGAACGTAGTTCGTGCAATGTCTCCTACGGTGACTGAGGTAGTCCTAGAGTAGCTACCTTTGACGGATTAACTGAGTTGCCTTGCTCGCCAGAAATCGAGTGTGGGGAAGCTGGCAAGATTACGAGAATGGAGACGTGGGTATGAGGTTTCTTATCATCGCAGCGTTGGTGCTTTTGGTGCACTCGGAGAGTGCTAGGGCTGGGGAATATGGCGATGGAATGTCTATACAGGAAAGGCTTGAAAACGCAGATGCTGTTTTGGAGAAATTTGAACACATTAAGGGTTTGAAATATGAAGAGGCCCAAATAGAGGTCAAAAAAATTAGGACTATAGATGGTTACGGATTAAGCGAAAAAATGACGGTTGCTTGTTACATCATTAGGGGCGAGATATTTAATGCGGCATTAGAAAAGGGAAAAAACACTGTCGATGGAGACCGGAAAAAATACCTAGAAGCATCAAGATACCTAGATGAAAATATATCCATGCATAACATGTTAGATTGCAAGGGTATTATTGGTGGTGAAATAGAGTTTTGGTATGAATTGGGTGTAGCGAGGGAGATTGGTTAAAAAACCTCATAAAGTTTTTCTGGTAGTGCCCGCAGATTTAATGCCAGAACACTAGTCCCAACAACCGCCCTACTACAATCTGATATGAATAAGCATCACTAATAAGTGGTGCTTTTTTATTGACTATAGATAAGTCAATAGCCTTATTAAACTACGTTTAATATGAGATAACTAGTTAGACTAATAAGATATATGTCAAGATTGTTTGTAACTATAACTAAGGCTATAATAGTTATAGAAAAGAAGAGAAGAAGTCAGGAACCTAGTTGAACGAAGTTCAACACCAATATCCCACTCTCTCACTTATAACTACCGAACGTTAATTAAAAGAAGGCTACGGTTAGAGCTATGCAAGATACGCAACGCAAAGGCTATGGATACATCCGGGTATCCACTTCCCAACAGGAACTTTCCCCTCAGGCTCAGATAGCTTCCATTCGTGCCTACTGCGAAGGCAACGGGTTGGACCTTGTTCAAGTCTATCGGGACATAGGGGTTAGCGGTGCCGTGCCGCTAGAAGACCGTGAACAGGGCAGGGAGCTTATCGAAGCTGCCTCAAGTAGTAATTCGACGATTGTTTCCTACAGCCTCTCACGCTTGTTCAGAGACATTGCGGACGGTAGCAACTGGATACGTCGATGGGACAAGGTGGGCGTATCCCTGTGCCTTGTGAACGTGAGTGGAAATTCGATTGATACTGGTAGCGCGACAGGTAGAATGTTCATTAATCTGCTGTTGGCCGTCGATATGATGGAACGCGAGATTATTGGTGAGCGAACCAAAGAGGCTCTAGCTATCAAGAAGGCCTCAGGGCGCGTGTACGGGCCTCTATGCTTAGGATGGGATAAGGCAGAGGACGGGACGCTGGTAGCCAACCTGTCTGAGCAAGTAGTAATTCGACGTATGAAGGCTATGAAGTCCGAAGGGGTTAGCTTTAATCGGATAGCTAACACGCTTAACGGCGAAGGTTTGCGAGGCAAAAAAGGCGGTAAGTTTCAGGCGGTATCTATCCAAAAGATTTTGGATAACGAGATACACGCTAATTAGACAAAGGGGCTGATTGTGTCAGATGATGGACAAAAACTATCAGAGGCTCAGCGTTACCACGATTTAGAAGAAGGTTTTGGTGCCAGAGCTAACGAAGCCGCAATTACGAGCAGCAACCACTTTTTTCGTGCTTTAGTTCTTATCAATGGCGGTGCGGCAATCGCTCTTTTAGCGTTCGCGGGTCAATTGGTTTCAGTTGAGGATGGACAATATTTAAAAAAATTGGGTGACTTAATCGAGCCGCTCATTCGGTTCGCTTGTGGGGTAGGTTTAGCCACTGTGGGCATTGGAGCTGCGTATGTTACGAACTTCTGTATTGCGTCTACTTCAGCCCTAAAATCTCGCATCAACGAGCACCCTTACGTGGTGGATACTGTTGCATCGAAATGGTGGAGATGGAGCTCATACTTTTTCCACGTTTGCGCCTTTATGGCGAGCTTGGCAGCTATCGGATTTTTCATCTGCGGAATGTGGGAAATCAGCAAAACCATTTCAGGTTTGAGTGTTCCGGTAGCCCCAGGATGATAGACTGATTAGATGAAAATAGGCTTAGGCAAATAGAAAAGGCTGATTTCCCACCCGATAGAGAAACATATGAAGCCCGAGGTAGTCCAAGAAAAGGCCAATTTTCCTTCGGAACTAGACGGATATTCCATCTAATAGCGTTCGGTCTTGGTGCCTCTCTAGAGACTTAAGGTCCAATGTGGGAGCGAGACAGTTTACAAACCGGTCCCGGCGGGACCATAACCGGAACACGCTCTACTCATCCGTAGGGGAATAACTGGGGCAGGGGCAGCTCACTTGCACTTGGCCGTAAACCGAAATGATAGCTTGCCGGATGAGAAAGTATTCTAACGCGCAAACATTGGTTGGGTAATGACGGCAGAAACAAAAAACAAAGGTCTTAATACAGCCCGCGATGCGAAGAAGGATGAGTTCTATACTCAGCTTTCAGACATTGAGAAAGAGCTACGTCATCACAAGAAGAAATTCAAAGGAAAAGTAGTATACTGCAACTGTGACGACCCTCGCGTCAGTAACTTTTTTCACTACTTCTCATATAATTTTGAGAAGTTGGGGCTTAAGAAGCTAATTACAACTTCCTATAAAAGCCAAGAGCGAGATTTATTTAGCGAGAATAAATCGGAACACGCTATCTACCTAGAGTACGAAGGCGATAAAAATGGTAATCGAATTCCAGACGTTGAACAGATCGGTGTTCGACAACTAAATGGAAATGGCGACTTTCGAAGCGAAGAAAGCGTAGAGCTTCTGAAGGAAGCTGACATTGTTGTTACCAATCCACCTTTTTCTCTATTTCGTGAATACATTAAGCAGCTAATCGACTACGATAAAAAATTTTTGATTATCGGCAATGTCAATGCGACAACATACAAAGAGGTATTCGACCTAATAAAACAAAACAAGGTCTGGTTGGGAATAAGTATACGAAGTGGGGATAGAGAATTTGGCGTGCCAGATGACTATCCTTTATTGGCTGCTGGATTTAGGGTTTCAGAGGATGGAAAAAAATACATTCGTGTTAAAGGTGTTCGTTGGTTCACTAATCTTGATTTTAAAGAACGGTACGAGGATTTAATCCTCTATAAAAATTATATACCCGAAGAATATCCGACTTACGTGAATTACGACGCAATTGACGTAAGCAAAACAAAAGATATTCCGGTAGATTATGATGGGGAAATGGGCGTCCCAATAACATTTTTAGATAAATACAACCCAGACCAATTTGAGATTGTTGGGTCAAGTCGAACACTCAGTAAACCCATGTCAGAGTTTGCAGAAAAGGGCACTTACTCACAAGGCGGGCCACGCTTCTACTTAGAAAATGGTGATGAAACATATCGTCGGATGTACGAACGTTTGGTAATTCGGAAAATACAGAGATGAAGATCGAACTCAAAGAGATTACCGTCAAAGAGTTGGCTGAAGATTACGAGGATAATGATGAAGGCGGCGTCCGGGGTTACGGCGGTAAACTTGATATTCGGCCACCTTATCAACGCGAGTTCATCTACAAAGACAAACAGCGCGATGCGGTTGTAAACACCACAACGAAGGGATTTCCGCTGAATGTCATGTATTGGGCCGTTCGCGAAGATGGAAACTACGAGGTTATCGACGGACAACAGCGCACCATCTCACTCTGCCAGTACGTCGAAGGCGAGTTCGCTTACGAAGACCGCTATTTCCACAACTTGGAAGATGATGAGCAAGAGCAATTACTGAACTACAAGCTGATGATCTATCTTTGCAGCGGCACTGATAGTGAAAAGCTGGAATGGTTCAAGACCATTAACATCTCCGGTGAAGAACTTACCAACCAAGAGTTACGCAACGCCGTATATCACGGCTCCTGGGTTTCTGAGGCGAAACGCTATTTCAGCAAAACCGATTGCGCTGCTTACAACATCGGTGGTGATTTCATCGCGGGCACGGCAATTCGGCAGAATTATCTTGAAACAGTTATCGACTGGGTTAGCGGTGGAAACATCGAAGCGTATATGGCGAAGCAGCAGCATAAGCCAAGTGCGAACGATCTTTGGCTCTACTTCCAAGCTGTAATAAGTTGGGTAAAAGCGACGTTCCCCAAGTACCGTAGCGAAATGAAGGGCGTTGAGTGGGGGCCACTATACGATCAGTTTAAGGACGACGAGCTGAATGCAATTGCGCTTGGGGACGAGATTGAAGTGCTTATGGCCGATGATGATGTAACAAGAAAAAAAGGCATCTACCCTTACGTGCTGACACGCCAAGAAAAGCACCTCAATATTCGCGCCTTTTCTAATGCGCAAAAGCGTGAAGCTTACGAGAAACAAAAAGAGATATGCACTGTTTGTGGTGAACAGTTTGAAATTGAAAAGATGGAGGCGGACCATATCACGCCATGGCATGAAGGTGGAAAAACGTCCGCTGATAACTGCCAAATGCTTTGCAAAGAAGACAATAGACGGAAGTCCGGTAAGTAGGTTGCGTTAGCTTTAATAAGATAGCTAACACTCTCAATGGAGAAGTTCTTAGCAAAGCCTAATCACCTTTCGGAACTACGTTCGGTGCATCTAATTAGAAGTCAGATTGTAGGAAAGACAAAGCCCCATTCCGAAAGGAAACGGGGCTTTCAAATGGTGCCGCCGTGGTGACTCGAACACCAGACCCCCGCATTCCTACCAACTACGACTTTCGCCGCCGCCCCTATTTACAGGGGTTTTGTGGTCTGGACTTTCCCTTCATCATACCAACCTAAGTTGGGTTAGATGCTCACCGTCAAGTCTCTACACGTTCCATTTTCATGGCTTCGCTCGGGATTGCCATTTTAAAGGTTTCCCCGAATTTGATGAGTGTTCACCTAAAGGTTTCCCTATAGGGACGCAAAAACAATTCTACGAATGCGATGCTCTACCAACTGAGCTACGGCGGCACTGGTTGTCTGGTAGCAAAATCTCTTGGCTTTGGATACCCATTTTGCTATAATACTAACGAGTTTATTCACCCCGATTTGACCGTCACAATGTCAAATTCCCGTGTCAAACTCTCCAAAAAAACAGAAATCAGAAAAATTAGCCCAACGCCCTCAAGGGTTTGCGGGAGCACCCCCGTTTTCCTTACGAATGAAATCTGAAAAGAAAAAGGGCCGCACGATTTGTGCGGCCCTTCTTTATTCGTCCGGATGGGACAGGCTTACATCATGCCGCCCATGCCACCCATTCCGCCCATTCCGCCCATGTCCGGCATGCCCGAGCCGGCACCAGCCGGTTCCGGCTTGTCGGCAATCATGGCTTCGGTGGTGATCAGCAGACCGGCCACGGAAGCGGCATCCTGCAGCGCCGTACGAACAACCTTGGTCGGGTCGATGATACCGGCCTTCACAAGGTTGGTGTACTCGCCTTCCTGCGCGTCGAACCCGAAATCGGTGTCCTTCTGCTCAAGCAGCTTGCCGGAGATAACCGCACCGTCAAAGCCCGCATTCTGGGCAATCTGGCGGACCGGGGCCATGATGGCCTTGCGGATGATGTTGATGCCGACAGTCTGGTCGTCATTTTCACCTTCCAGCTTGGCCAGCGCCTTGGTTGCGTAGAGAAGCGCAGTACCGCCACCGGCGACAATGCCCTCTTCGACGGCTGCACGGGTCGCGTGCATGGCGTCCTCAACGCGGTCCTTCTTCTCCTTCACCTCGATCTCGGAAGCACCACCGACACGGATCACGGCAACACCGCCGGCGAGCTTCGCCAGACGTTCCTGCAGCTTCTCACGATCGTAGTCAGACGTGGTTTCCTCGATCTGGGCGCGGATCTGATTGACCCGACCTTCGATCTCGGACTTCTTGCCTGCGCCATCAACGATCACGGTCTCTTCCTTGGTGATCGAAACACGCTTGCACGTGCCGAGCATGTCCAGAGTGACGTTCTCGAGCTTGATACCGAGATCCTCGGAGATGACCTGACCGCTGCTCAGGATCGCCAGATCTTCGAGCATCGCCTTGCGACGATCACCGAAGCCCGGTGCCTTGACGGCAGCAATCTTCAGGCCGCCACGCAGCTTGTTGACCACGAGGGTCGCCAGTGCTTCGCCTTCGATGTCTTCGGCGATGATCAGAAGCGGCCGACCCGACTGCACCACGGCTTCGAGAACCGGGAGCATGGCCTGCAGGCTGGAGAGCTTCTTCTCGTGCAGCAGGACATAGGGGTTGTCGAGTTCACAGATCATCTTCTCGGCATTGGTGATGAAGTACGGCGAGAGATAGCCGCGATCAAACTGCATGCCTTCGACGACTTCGAGCTCGGTGGTCAGGCTCTTGGCCTCTTCCACCGTGATGACGCCTTCATTGCCGACCTTCTGCATCGCTTCAGCGATGTAGCCGCCAACTTCGGTATCACCGTTCGCCGAAATACGCCCGACCTGGGCAATCTCGTCGGAGCTGCGGATCTTCTTGGAACGCTTGACGATGTCCTTGACCACGGCGTCAACCGCCAGGTCGATACCGCGCTTGAGATCCATCGGGTTCATGCCGGCGGCAACAGCCTTGACACCCTCCCGAACGATCGCCTGCGCCAGAACGGTCGCCGTCGTCGTGCCGTCACCGGCGAGATCATTGGTCCGGGAAGCAACTTCCTTGACCATCTGTGCGCCCATGTTCTCGAACTTGTCCTCAAGCTCGATTTCCTTGGCGACGGTTACGCCGTCCTTGGTGATGCGCGGTGCGCCGAACGACTTGTCGATGATGACGTTGCGGCCCTTGGGACCCAGCGTTACCTTGACGGCATCGGCCAGCGTGTCGACGCCCTTGAGCATCTTGTCACGCGCCGATGTTGAGAATTTGACTTCTTTAGCAGCCATTTTCGTATTCCTTCCTCGAATCTCGAGTTAAGCGGCCTTCTTGGCCTTCTTGGTGGCTTCGATCACGCCCATGATGTCGGACTCCTTCATAATCAGGAGCTCTTCGCCATCGATGGTCACTTCCGTGCCCGACCATTTGCCGAACAGCACGCGATCACCAGCCTTCACATCCATTGGGGTGGTCTTGCCGTCTTCGTTCGTGGAACCGGGGCCCACGGAGACAACTTCACCTTCGGACGGCTTTTCCTGAGCCGTGTCCGGAATGATGATCCCGCCGGCTGTCTTTTCGTCAGAACCGACGCGGCGAACTACCACTCGGTCGTGCAAGGGGCGAAAACCCATCGCTATATCCTCCTGTTAAATCAGTATTTCCGCGTCACGGGGGAGTTGTTAGCACTCACCCTACGCGAGTGCCAAACACGTAGTCATCCCGACCCCGAGTGTCAACCGCCGGGTCGGAGCGCAGGGCCGCTTTTTTTCACCCCCAATTGGCAGCACTCTCCCTCGATCGGTGCTAATCATATGAAATAAAACACTTTTCGGTTGCCGGCATGCACCGGGCTGGCGATAGTTTTCCGTGCAAGGTGATTCGTTTGTCGCAAGAGGAGGTATTTCTGATGCGAAGAGAACTTGTTCAGCAGCTGGAGGGCTGGCGGATGACAACCGCCGAAATCCTGTATCACATGCCCGATCACCCCGGCATCCTGCAGAGTTTCGTCTGGCAAAAACTCGACTACCCGCCCGAATTCCCCAAATTGCACAAGTTTCTCGATTTCTGGACCGAAAATCTCGACGGCCCGCTCCACTCCGTCCGCGTCGGTCATGTCGAAATCATCACGGTCCCCAAACTGAGTACCGTTTCGGCTTCTTTCGAGATTCATTAAGGCGTCAGATAGGCGTCCCGGACGCGTTCATCCTCGGCGATTGCCGCCATCGGGCCGGCAACAAGGACCCGGCCGCGTTCGATAACAGCGGCCCGGTCAGCCACATGGGTGGCAAAACGCACGTTCTGTTCGGACAGGAGAACCGTCAGCCCTTCACCCGACAAGGTCTTCACGGTCGCCGCAATCTGCTGGACGATGACCGGCGCCAGACCTTCGGAAGGTTCATCGAGCAGAATGATATCCGGGTTTCCCAAAAGAGTCCGCGCGATGGTCAGCATCTGCTGCTCACCCCCCGAAAGTTGCCCGGCCAGCCGATCCCGCATGCCAGCGAGTGGCGGGAACAGATCAAATATTCGCTCTGCGCTCCATGTCTGACCCGCGGCTGCCGCCCGCGTCCCTACCAGCAGGTTTTCATCCACGCTCAGCCCGGCAAAGACCCGCCGCTCCTCGGGCACATATCCGACACCGATCCGGTTGACGCGATAGGGGGGCCAGCGCGTGATGTCCTGTCCGGCAGTTTCGATGCGGCCTGCGCTGACATCAACCAGCCCCATGATCGCCTTCAGGGTCGTTGATTTTCCGGCCCCGTTGCGCCCGAGCAGGACTGTGACGGAACCACGGGGTACCTCCAGATCCAGACCGAACAAGGCCTGGGCAGCACCGTAATGGGCATCAAGCCCCGTGATACGAAGGGCAGGATCGCTCATTCCGCCGCCCCCGCCGCATCAGTCGTATCAGCTGCATCAAAGCTGCCCAGATAAACCGCCTGTACGGTCTCATCCTCACGGATGGCATCGGGCGTACCGGCTGCGATGATTTTGCCACGATCGAGGACAATCACCCGGTCGGCATGCCCGAACACCACATCCATGTCGTGTTCGGTAAAGAGGACCGCCACCCCGACACTGCCAACGAGCCTGTCCACCAGCGCCATCATGGCCCCACGGCCATCTCCCGCCATTCCTGCCGTGGGTTCGTCCATCAGCAGCAGCGCGGGGTCATTTGTCAGTGCCACGGCCACTTCGAGCCGTTTGAGGTCGCCATAGGGCAGTTCCGACACGGCGCGCTCCGCCGCGTCGGCCAGTCCCACCTGATCGATCAGCGCCGTGGCTTCGTCACGATATCGATGGCGCAAGGCCCGGCCAAAACCGGTCGCGCGCTTGCGGTAGGTCGACAAGGCCACCTGTACGTTCTCAAGCACCGTCATGCTGGCAAAGGTCGCGGTGATCTGAAACGTACGCCCCACCCCGTAGCGCCATATCCGGTGTGGCGGCAGCCCGGTGACGTCCTTGCCCGACACGAGCACCCGGCCCCCGTCAGGCCTGATCTGGCCATTGATGGAATTGAACAAGGTTGTCTTGCCCGCCCCATTAGGGCCGATCAGTGCAACCCGTTCGCCCGCCTCAACCGAGAAGGAGACGCCATCGACCGCCCGCACGCCGCCATAGGCCTTGGCAAGCTGTTCAACCGCGAGCACGCTCATGGCGCACCCCGCCGCGTGATCAGTGCCGACAAACCCGCAAGACCGCGCGGCAAAGCCACCACGAGAACGACGATCAGTACACCCAGCATCAGCTGCCAGAGATCGGTCAGTCGTGTCAGTTCGGTCTCGATCTCCGTGAAGGCGATGGCGCCGAGGATCGGCCCGGCGAGCGACTGCAAGCCGCCCAGCAGGACCATCACCAGACCATCCACCGAGGTGGAAACGTAAAGGACCTCGGGAAACACACTGCCTTTGGCAAAGGCAAAGAACCCACCCGACACCCCTGCCGCGGCCCCGGCGAGGGTAAACGCAAGCCAGCGATGACGGGTGACATCGACCCCGATCGCTGCGGCGCGCAGGGCGGAATCCCGCGTTGCCCGCAGCGTATATCCGAACGGGGCAAACATCACATGGCGCAAGGCCCAGATCATCGCGGCACAGACGCCAAAAGCGAGATAGTAGAAAACGTTTGGATCAGATGCCCAGGCGCTTGGCCAGACTCCGAGAATCCCATTGTCACCGCCGGTGAAGGAGATCCACTGGAAGGCTGCCGACCAGGCGATCTGGGCAAAAGCAAGGGTCAGCATCGCCATGTAGATACCTGTCAGTCGAACACAGAACCAGCCGAACACAAGCGCCCCAAGGGCACCGGCAAGCGGTGCCAGAAGCAGCGCCGGTGCCATGCCCGCCGAGAGATGGAACACGGCCAGCCCCGCGCCATAGGCACCCAGCCCGAAATAGGCCGCATGGCCAAAGGTGACCAGGCCGCCACCCCAGATCAGGAAATGCAGGCTGGCCGCAAACAGCGCGAGGATGGCGATCTCGGTCAGGATGATCACCCCGAAATCACTGAACAAAACCGGGGCGATCAGACCGACAGCAAGCAGGCCCAGCCAGCCGATCCGGGCCACCCCGTCGGAGGGCCGCAGCGGCGGATCGGGATTGCGGACATCCTCTGCCGTGGCAAATTCCGGCTTCCCGAACAGACCACTGGGCTTGAGAACGAGGGTCACAGCCATCACCAGAAAGATCAGCACCAGCGTGATCTGGGGGAAAATTACAAGGCCAAAGGCGAGCAGCAGGCTGATCAGCACTGCCGCCACAAACGCCCCGACAATCGACCCCATCCCGCCGACCACAACCACGACGAAGGCATCCACGATGATGTTGAGGTCCATCGAAAGGCTGGCGGCCTGACGCGGAATCTGCAACGCGCCGCCCAACCCGGCGAGCGCAGCGCCCAGCACGAATGTCGCGGTAAACAGCCAGCGCTGGTCGATCCCCAGCGCGGCCACCATTTGCCGGTCTTCCGTCGCGGCCCGAATCAGGACGCCAAACCGGGTCTTGCGGAAGAGCAGCCAAAGCCCGCCCAGAACCCCGAATGCGATCCCGATCAGAAACAGATCGTAGCTGGGGATGGCATGTCCCCAGATATCAATCGCGCCGTCGAGCCCGGGCATACGCGGGGCAAACAGGTCATCGGGGCCCCACAGGCTGCGGGTGGCATCCTGTACGATCAGGACCACACCAAAGGTTGCAAGCAGCTGGAACAACTCGGGCGCCTTGTATATCCGGCGCAACAGGGTGGTTTCGATCACCGCACCGATGAGCCCGACGGCCAGCGCGGCAATCAGCAAGGCCAGCAGATAGCCCCCGAAACTGTCCCCCATCACGCTGACAAGACTGAACGCGATATAGGCGCCCAGCATATAGAGCGACCCATGGGCGAAGTTCACCACCCGCGTCACCCCGAACACGATCGACAATCCGACCGCGATCAGGAACAGCGAGGCAGCACTGGCCAGTCCGGTAATTGCCTGGGCGACGATAAAGCTCAACACTATCTCCAGCGCCCGAACGCAGCCCTAGAGCTGCAGGGCCTTATCCGTCGGGACGCAGCTTCTTAACCGTTTCGTCGTCCGGCAGGTAGTCCGCACCATCCGCGTAGCGGAAATCAACCATCACACCACGCCCGTCGCGCAACGCGGTACGTCCGACATAGGCGCCCATGGTCGACTGATGATCGAGCGCACGAAACGTGATCTTCCCGAACGGGGTGTCGACATCCAGGTCTTTCATCGCCGCCACCATGGCCTCGGTGTCGGTCGAGCCGGCCTTTTCGAGCATGGCGGCAATGGTCAGGATCGTGTTGTAGCCCACAATCGACCCGGCCCGCGGATAGTCGCCGAAGCGGTCCTGATAGGCATTGAGAAAGACTGCGTGCTCGAGCGTGTCGATCGCCTGCCAGGGATAACCCGTCACGATCCAGCCTTCCGGGGTTTCGCCCTTCAGGGGATCAAGATATTCCGGCTCGCCGGTCAGCAGACTGGCAACTTCACGGTCCTTGAACAGGCCCCGCAGCTGGCCTTCACGGACAAACTTCGCCAGATCAATGGAGAAGGTTACATTGAAGATTGCATCGGGCTTGGACCGCTCGAGGGCCTGAACCGTGGCACCGGCATCCAGCTTGAAGAGCGCGGGCCACTGGGCCTCAACAAACTCCACATCCGGTCGCAGGCTGCTCAGGACGTCCTGAAAGGCCTTCACGGCAGACTGCCCGTACTCATAATTCGGCGCGACCGTCGCCCAGCGCTTGGCGGGAAGCTTGGCGGCTTCCTCGGCCAGCATCGCGGCCTGCATGTATGTGGAGGGGCGCAGCCGGAATGTGTAGGCGTTGCCGTTTGACCAGACGAGCGCGTCGGAAAGCGGCTCCGAGGCAACAAACAATGTCTTGTTGCGGTTCGCGAAATCGGCCACCGCGAGGCCGATATTCGACAGGAACGTGCCGGCAAGCAGGTCCACATTCTCGCGCCGGACCAGTTCTTCGGCGAACTTGATCGCATCGGCAGGCTTGCCGCCATCATCGCGAGAGATCACCTCAAGCGGTCGGCCCAGAACACCACCCATGGCGTTGATTTCCTCAACGGCAAGTTCCCAGCCATGCCGGTAAGGCACCGTAAAGGCCGCAAGCGGACCGGTGTAGCTGTTGATCTCGCCGATACGGATCGGACCGTCCTGCGCCACAGCGCTACCGAGTGCCTGAAAAGAAAGCGCCACCCCGAGCAGGGCAGCAAGATATGTACGAACGCTCATGCCCAGCATGATCGTTACTCCTTATGCAGTCGATGACCTAAGGCGTGTTTGCCACGCTCTTCCGTTCCCCGTTTTGACGAAACCGATTCGCCGACTCCTATCATATGGGCACTCATGGCCCAAGGTCGAATCGCTTGCAAGACGCTTTAATGCTTTTGGTTTCTGCGGGTTGGAAGACGCTGCATACCGTGTCTATAGTTTCTTCGTGTTACGGGGGGAGCAGGAAGCATGACAATAAACGTTGCGGTAATCGGCTCGGGTCCAAGCGGGTTTTATACAGTCGAAGCTTTGAAAAAGACGGGTCAGGATGTTCGCGTCGACATGATCGAACGCCTGCCGACACCCTTCGGGCTCATCCGCGGGGGCGTTGCTCCGGATCACCAGACAACCAAAAAGGTCGCGCGCGTCTACGAGAAGACCGCCCAGGCGGACGGCGTTGGATATTTCGGCAATGTCGAAGTCGGGCGTGACGTTTCGCTCGAAGAGCTCAAGGACATGTACGACGCCATCGTTCTGGCTGTCGGCGCACCGCGTGACCGCAAACTGGGAATTCCCGGCGAAGACAAGACCGGCGTCTTTGGCTCGGCTGATTTCGTCGGCTGGTACAATGGTCACCCCGACTTCACGGAACTGAAACCCGATCTCAACACCGAAACCGTGGTCGTCATCGGCAACGGCAATGTTGCCATCGATGCCGCGCGGGTTCTGGTCAAGACCGAAGCCGAAATGGCGGAAACGGATATTGCCGAACATGCGGCGGCGGCAATCAAGGCGTCCGCGATCAAGGACGTCTACATGGTCGGTCGCCGTGGCCCCATCGAAGCCAAGTTCACCAATGTGGAATTGCGTGAAATGGGAAAACTGGAAAACAGCGTGCCCGTGGTCGATGCCGGTGTGCTGCCTGACAGCGTCGAGGGGGAATGGTCAGATCGCGACCAGCGCCTGAAAGAGCGCAATCTGGCGACCATGAAGGAATTTCTGGAGATCGACCCGGCGGGCAAGGAGAAACGTGTTCACTTCTCCTTCTATGCCAAACCGATCGAAATTCTCGGTGGCGAAACCGTCGAAGGCATCCGGATGGAACGTACACGCGTGGAGGATGGGCGGTCCGTAGGGACCGGTGAATTCTTCGATATCGCCTGCGGCCTCGTCATCCCGGCCATCGGCTACTACTCCGAGCCTTTTCCGGGAGTTCCCTTCGACGACGCCAAGGGCATTGTCCTTCACGAAGACGGGCGCGTGGGCGATGGCGTTTATGCTGTCGGCTGGATCAAACGCGGACCAACCGGCGTGATCGGGTCCAACAAGCCCGACGGCGAAACCGCCGCCACCCAGATACTCGAAGATATCTCCCAAGGTTCGAAGCCGGGTCACGAAGCCCTGGCGGCCCTGCTGGTGGAACGCAATGTGCGGGTTGTCGACTATGCGGACTGGAAGAAAATCGATGAAGCCGAAGCCGGCAGCGCCAAGTCCGGCGCGCCGCGTCGCAAATTCGTAACCGTTGACGATATGGTCAAAGCTCTTGACTGATCGACCACGAAGCTTAGCTGGAAGAAGCAGAGCAGAGTTTGTGCTTGAAACCCTCAAGCAGGCAGATGATGGTATTCATCCAAAGGCCGGACTCAGCCGGCCAGCGTATAAATCTAAAAAGATCTTGATGTCTTACGGGAAGGAATTGTCCGATGTCTGAAGCAGCGGTCATCGAACAGCCGGGAGGGCCCCGGCAGGAAATTGAATCGGCGGTCGTTCGGTTCGCCGGGGATTCCGGCGACGGGATGCAGCTCACCGGCAGCCAGTTCACCATGACGGCGGCGATCTCGGGGAACGATCTGGCGACCTTCCCGGATTTCCCGGCCGAAATTCGCGCACCGGCGGGTACAACCTTCGGCGTGTCGGCCTTCCAGATCAATTTCGGGGCGCGCAAGATCATGACGTCGGGCGACCAGCTTGACGTCCTGGTGGTGATGAACCCCGCCGCGCTGATCACCAACCTCGAAGACGTCAAGCCGGGCGGCATTGTCATCGCAGACAGTGGCGCCTTTACGGACCGCAACCTGGCCAAGGCCGGCTACGCCGAAAACCCCTTGGACAATGACAGTCTCGACGGCTATCGCCTCGTGAAGATCGACATGTCGCGGCTGACCGTCGAAGCGGTCAAGGAATTCGGCCTGTCCAACAAGGAAGCCCTGCGGTCCAAGAACATGTGGGCGCTGGGCCTTGTCTACTGGATGTATGGTCGCAAGCGCGAAGCCTCGATCAACTGGCTGAAAACCAAATTCGCCAAGAAGCCGGACATTGCGGATGCCAATATCGCAGCTCTCAATGCCGGTCACGCATTCGGTGAAACCGCCGAAATGCCGGCGGAACTCGGCACCTATGAAGTCGAGCAGGCCACGATCGCGCCGGGTGTCTATCGCACCATCACCGGCGCGGAATCGGTCTCACTCGGCCTTCTGGCCGGCTCCCAGCTCGCCGGACTGAACATCGCGTTCTGCTCCTATCCGATCACCCCGGCTTCGGCCCTGCTGCATCAACTGGCACGGATGAAGGATTTCGGGGTCGTGACGTTCCAGGCTGAAGACGAGATTGCGGCGGCTGCAGCCGCACTCGGTGCGTCCTATGCCGGTTCGCTGGGGATCACGTCCTCCTCGGGTCCGGGGATCGCGCTGAAGATGGAAGCCATCGGGCTGGCCATCGGCACCGAATTGCCGATGGTGATCATCAACTCCCAGCGCGCCGGGCCCTCGACGGGCCTGCCGACAAAGACCGAACAATCCGATCTCTATCAGGCCGTCTTCGGCCGCAACGCGGACGCACCCCTGCCGGTGATTTCCGTTTCGACCCCATCGGACGGCTATGACGTAGCGATTGAGGCCATTCGCATCGCGACCAAGTACATGACCCCCGTCATGGTGCTGACCGATGGCTATATCACCAATGCTTCGGAACCCTGGCTGATCCCGGACCCGTCCACCTATGAACGGTTCGACGTCAAGTTCCGGACCGACCCCGAAAACTTCCAGCCCTTCATGCGCGACGACACGACCCTCGCACGTCCCTGGGTGAAGCCCGGCACACCGGAGATGATGCACCGTATCGGGGGCATCGAACGGTCCTATGATACGGGCCATATCTCCTACGATCCGGCCAATCATCAGAAGATGACCGATGTGCGCGCCGCCAAGATCAACGGGATCGCCAACGACATTCCCGAGCAGGATGTCGCGGTCGGTGCTGCGGGTGGCAAGCTCGCGGTTGTCGGCTGGGGCTCGACCTACGGTCCGATCAACCGGGCCGTCAGCAATCTGCGCGAGGAAGGCATGGATGTGTCGCAAATTCACCTGCGCTACATCTGGCCATTGCCGCGCAACCTGGGAGACCTGCTCCACAGCTATGATCAGGTTCTCGTTGCTGAAATGAACACGGGCCAGCTCCGCACCCTGTTGCGGTCAGAGTACCTCGTCCCCGCCGAAGGCCTGAACAAGGTCAACGGCAAGCCATTCCTCATCGCCGAACTCGAAGACGCCATTCGCGCGCGGCTGGAGAACTAAGATGAATGTCCAGAGCCCCCCGGAAAAACTGACCGCACGCGACTACGCGACCGATCAGGAAGTTCGCTGGTGTCCCGGTTGTGGAGATTACGCGATCCTGAAAGCGGTCCAGAACACGCTTGCTGAGTTGCAGGCGGACCCGAAGAACACGGTCTTCGTATCCGGGATCGGCTGCGCGGCGCGTTTCCCCTATTACATGGAAACCTATGGCTTCCACACAATCCATGGCCGCTCGCCTGCGGTTGCAACGGGCGTAAAGCTCGCCAACCCGGAGCTTGATGTCTGGGTCGTCGGCGGCGATGGCGACATGCTGTCCATCGGTGGCAATCACACGATGCACGCCATTCGGCGCAACATCGATGTTCAGCTCCTGCTGTTCAACAACCAGATTTACGGCCTGACCAAGGGACAATATTCTCCGACCTCCAAGATCGGCACGAAGTCACCTTCGACACCATTGGGATCGATCGACAACCCGGTTTCTGCAGCGCAGTTTGCGCTCGGGGTTGGCGGCACCTTTATTGCCCGCTCGACGGACATCATGCAGAAGCACCTCTCGGGTGTTCTCTTGCGTGCCCACGGCCATCGCGGCACGTCCTTCGTCGAAATCTTCCAGAACTGCATTGTCTACAATGACGGCGTTTTCAAGCGCTTCACCGAGAAAAGCGTGCAGGCCGAAATGCAGATCCATGTGGAACACGGCCAGCCGCTGCTGTTCGGTAAGGACAGCAGCAAGGGTCTGATCCTGAACAAGGATGAGATGCGGCTCGAGGCGGTCACGCTGGGCGAGAACGGCATCACCGAAGCCGATATTGCCGTCCATGACGAGACCAACCGTGCGCTGGCCACCATGCTGGCCCAGATGGACCCGCCGACCATGCCGGTCGCGCTGGGTGTGCTCTATTGTGAAGCCGCACCGACCTATGAAGCATCCGTGCACGCCCAGATCGACCATGCCCGCAAGGGTGGCGAAGGCGATCTCACCAAGCTGCTCCATCGTGGTCAGACCTGGACCGTCGAATAGGGCAGCCAGCACGACCGGCGCGCCTGCGACCGAGTGGCGCGCCGCCTTGCGAAATTCATCTGTGGGTCCCAGATTTCTCTGAAATCAGGATGGGCGCATGACGGCGACAGGCACTTTGTACGACAAGACCAAAGATCATACGGCCCGGGATCTCGGGGCCGTCGCATTATGGTTGCTGGTCTGCGCGGCCATGGTTTTCATCATGGTCGTGATCGGCGGCATCACCCGGCTCACGGGTTCGGGCCTGTCGATGGTCGAATGGCGGCCGGTCTACGGTTTTCTGCCCCCGCTCACCGCTGAAGCCTGGCAGCGGGTGTTCGAGCTTTACCGCACCAGCCCGCAATATCTCGAAGTCAATGCGGGCATGAGCCTTGAGGCGTTTCGGGGAATCTTCTGGTGGGAGTATTTCCACCGGCTCTGGGGCCGGATTATCGGGCTCGTCTTCTTCCTGCCGTTCATCTGGTTCCTGCTCCGCGGCCGCATCGGTGGTGCATTGGCCCTCAAGCTTCTCAGCATTTTCCTGCTGGGCGGCGCCCAGGGCGTGCTGGGCTGGTACATGGTCAAGAGCGGCCTCGTCGATATCCCCGAGGTCAGCCAGTATCGCCTTGCGGCGCATTTCTTCATGGCCTTCCTGATCTACGGCCTGCTGATCTGGACCGCGCTGTCACTTCTCTATCCTGCGCGGCACGCCATCGGGGACAGCCGGCATGGCGCGGTTCGACGGCTCTCCCTGACGGCACTCGGGCTTGTCGCGATCACCGTGATTTCAGGTGCCTTTGTCGCGGGAACCGATGCGGGCTTCATCTTCAACACCTTCCCCCTGATGGATGGCCGTATTGTTCCGCCGGGCTATTTCGAGGACCGGTGGGCCGCCTTTGAGGACCTCGCGACAATCCAGTTCAATCACCGTGTTCTGGCAATCCTCACCTTTGCCGTGATCGTCTGGCTGTGGTGGCAAAGCCGCTGGCTGGCGCTGGTTCCCCGCGCCCGACGGGCCGCGAACATCCTGCTTGCGGTTGCCGTGCTCCAGGTCATGATTGGCATCACCACGCTCCTGATGGTGGTACCCGTCTATATGGGAGCCACCCATCAGGCGGGCGCGCTGGTCCTCTTCACCGCAACCCTGTGGCTCGTCTTTGAACTCCGTCCCGTGCGTACCTAGCTTCCAATCGGCCCGCCACCATCCTTGGTAATGACCACCACCGAGGGACGCGGCGGCATCGTGTCGGCGAAATCGGGCCAGCGGGTTGCCGGGTCCTCGAAGGTGGAATCCCGTCCGAACGGCGCATAATCCTTCGTGCCGTCCGTCGCGACGTGTTGAACCGCCACAAAGAGTGACGCGTCATCCGGCGTAAAGACGGGCCCGCACATCTCGGCACCAACGGGAACGCGGAAGAACATCCGCCCACTGCCGCGCGCCGGACCTTCGGTCTCCAGCGCCCAGACACCATCTGCCGTTCCGGTCTTTGCCCAGGATGTGCCCTGATCGGTGGTCACCCACAAGCGGCCCTGATGATCCACGGCGCAATTGTCGGGAGAGCCGAACCAGCCGTTCTTCGAGGTCGCAGAACCCCATTTCGTCTTGTGGTCCGGATTGGACGGATCACCGCACATCACCAGAATGTCCCATCTGGCCTTGGTCGACCCATGATCGCCGTTTTCGGGCATCAACTCGACGATATGGCCAAAGGTGTTGTCGGCCCGCGGGTTGGCCGGGTTCTCATCACCCGCCTTGCGGTGGGTGTTGTTGGTCAGCATCACGTAGACAGCATTGGTCACCGGATTGGGTTCGACATCTTCGGGACGATCCATCGGCGTTGCTTCGAGCAGATCGGCGGCGCGACGGGTTTCGATCACCACATCGGCCTGGCTGTCGAAGCCGTTTGTGCTGGTCAACGGACCCTCGCCATGGACCAGCGGCAGCCAGGCCAGCGTGCCATCGGCATCAAAACGCGCCACATGCAGCGTCCCGCTATCGAGCAGATCACGATTGGCTGCGCGATCATCGGGATCGAAACGGCCTTCAGAGACAAACTTGTAGAGATAGTCGAACCGCTGATCATCGCCCTGATACACCACGACACGCCCGTCGGAATTGACGATGGTCTGCGCGCCTTCATGCTTGAAGCGGCCCATGGCCGTGCGCTTCACCGGAATCGAGGTCGGATCGTAGGGATCGACTTCAACCACCCAGCCGAAGCGATTGGCCTCATTGGGCTCTTTCGCGATGTCGAAACGGTCGTGATACCGGCCCCAGGCATACCAGTTGCCCGGCACGCCATAGCGCTTGTAGTTGCGCGCTTCGGGATGTGTATCGGTCAGCTCGCCCCAAAAATAGCCATGGAAATTTTCTTCGGCCATCAGATAGGTGCCCCAGGGCGTCATACCGCCCGCGCAGTTGTTGATGGTGCCCAGCACCCGGGTTCCGGTCGGATCGGACGCGGTCTGCAGACGGGCATGGCCGGCCGCCGGGCCGGAAAGACGCATGCGGGTGTTCGCCGTGATCCGGCGGTTGCGCGAACGATCGTCAGAAATACGCCATTTCCCGCCCGTCTTCTCCACCTGCACCACCGAACCCCCATGGGCAGCCATCTCGATGGCCACGAGTTCAGCGGTCATCTCCGGGAAGCCTTCCTTGTCCTGCACGCCAATCCCCGGAAACATCACCTCTTCATTGGTGTATTCATGATTGACGCAGAGCAGGGCGCGCTCGGAGCTGTTCGACCCGAAGGGCATCGGCGCATAGCCGATGAAGTCATTGTTGTAGCCAAACTGGGTTGCCTGGGCGGCAGCGGTCTGCGCCATCGGGTTGAATGCCGCGGCATCGGCCAGCACCGGATCACCCCAGCGGATCAGGACATCGGCGTTATACCCCGGTGCAACATGGTGGGTTTCATCCACACCATGTTCGATCTCGGTAAACCGGAAAGGGGCCGTCGCGGCATGCGCGGCCCGTGAGACAAGGGTTTCGAGCGGTGTGGCGATAGCGGTGATCGCAGCAACAGCGGTCATTCCCTTCAGGACGCCGCGACGGCTGAGATATCGGGTCTGCACGACATCGCCAAAACTCTCGGTCGTGGAAAGATTTGTGGGCGTGTCTTCGGATGCCTCAAAAGCTTCGGCCCGGGTGGCAAATTCATGGGTGTCGTTGGTCATCAAGGGAACTCCGGATGGGCGGATGAAATTGAACGTTGTTCCTGAATAATCCGCAACGGACATAGGCCGATGACAGCACCGTGACATATCCATGAATCGCGAAATCCGGCGCGGTTTCGAGACAAAAAAAGACGGCAGGACAACATTGTTGTCCTGCCGCTGGATTGGACTGCCGCTTGTTGGAGGGCGTGCCGACAGCCCGGGAGGTGGACGTCTTTTCGGCCCGAACACATGCGAGATTCTCGGCACCTGTTCGACAGGCGCGGTTTTACGGCGCAGAAGCGAAAGCGCGATGTCGGCGCTGTGACAGGCCCATGACAATCCACAGACATCTTCCCGGGCCGCAAGTGCTCGCCCGCGAATGCCCTGATCAGGACTCCTTGCCCTTGATGCTCTTGTAAGCCTCGAGCGCCCGGTCACGCGCAGCGGCGTGGTCCACAAGTCGTTCAGGATAGGTCTCCCCAAGCCGAACCCCGGCACCGGAGAGGACCTCGTCAGGCGCGTCCCAGGGGCGGTGGATGAACTTGTCCGGCATCTCCGCCAGTTCGGGCACCCATGCGCGCACATAGACACCTTCGGGGTCAAACTTCTCGCCTTGCGTGAAGGGGTTGAAGACCCGGAAAAACGGCGAGGCATCGGCCCCGGACCCGGCCACCCATTGCCAGTTCCCGGCATTGTTAGCGAGATCGGCATCAACCAGCGTGTCCCAGAACCACGCTTCCCCGTCGCGCCAGTCCACCAGCAGGTCCTTGATGAGGAAGGACCCCACAATCATCCGCACCCGGTTGTGCATGAAGCCCGTATGCCAGAGCTCACGCATGCCCGCATCCACCATGGGATAGCCGGTCTTGCCCGCCTGCCACGCCGCGAGGCCATCGGGGTTTTCGCGCCACGGGAAATGATCGAAATCCGGTTTCCAGTTTTCGCGCGCGATCTCGGGAAAATGAAACAGCAGATGATGATTGAAGTCGCGCCACGCCAGCTCTCGCAGCAGGCTTTCCGCACCCTTTGCGCGCGCGCCACCTTCATCGAGCAGCTTCGCCCCCGCCCGCCAGACCTGATGAGGACTGATTTCCCCCCAATGCAGATGGGGTGAGAGACGGCTGGTGCCTTCGCGGTCGGGCCGGTTGCGGTCCTCGGGATAGTCAGCGACCGCATCATCGAGAAACTGCGCCAGCCGCCCGCGGGCGGCGTGCTCGCCCGCGCTCCAGGCCTCACGCAGCCCCCCCGCCCAGTCCGGGCGTGTGGGACAAAGCGCCCAGTCCGCAAGCGCATCACTTTCCAGCTTTGGGCCGGGCGGCAGGTCTTCGGGTATTCGTGCCGGTTCGGGGGCTGTGTAGAGCTCGCGCAGCCGTCGCCAGAAGGGCGTGAAGACCTTGTAGGGTTCGCCCTGCCCGGTCGCGATCTGCCACGGCTCGAGCAGCAGCGACCCGTTGAAGCTCTCGGTGTCCAGACCCTTTGACTTCAGGTCGTTCTTGATCGCGGAGTCGCGGGTCACAGCGCCGGGCTCGTAGCAGCGGTTCCAGTAGACCGCACCGGCATCGGCTTCCCCGATCAGGTCGCCCAGCACGTCTGCCGCCGCCCCCTTGCGCAGCACAAGCGAAAGCCCGCGTTCGGCCAGACCGGAGGCCAGCGATTCCAGGCTCTGATGGAGCCACCAGCGCGATGCCCCGCCATGCGCGCGTATGCCATCGGTGACCTCATCGAGCACATAAAGCGCGATGATCGGGCGCCCGGACGCCACAGCGGCGGCCAGGGCCGGGTTGTCGGCGATACGCAGATCCTGACGGAACCAGACAATTGCGGGCAAATTTGGAGACATGGAACCTATACGTCAGGCCGCGCGGTTTGGATCGGGAATCAACTGGTCTCGTCGGAACCTGAAAAGCCCCTTGCGGCCAATCATGAAAACCCGGAAGTCCTGCGCCATCAGATCCGCGACTGCAGGCTCGCAGGCATTCAATCCCCCGGTGAATGCACCAAACGCCGGCAGGATCAGCAAACGCCCGTCGGTCGCAAAGCACCGCCCGGAAATCCGCCGCCCGCGCGTGCGCACCGCAGCCTTGGGATGATAATGCCCGATCACCTCTCCCGCCGGGATCGCGGCATCCGGCCCGCGCGCCACGTCGTGCCGCAGGGTCAGGTTCCCCACACGCAGTTCAGTAGTTGCCATGCCGCCATAGCCCTCGGGCGGTGCCGGATCGTGATTGCCTGCAATCCAGACCCAGTCCTGTCTTGCCACCATCCGCGCCAGCCGGTTGCGGTCGGTTTCCGACATGCGGGCTTCACCCGCGAGATCGTGCAGGGTGTCGCCCATGCACACGACACGTTTGGGTTCGATCCGCTTGATCACGTGCTCCAACCGCCGCAGGGTTTCGGCCGTATCATAGGGCGGCAGCATCGCCTGCCCGCGCGCCGCAAAGGCCGAGCCTTTCTCGAAATGCAGATCGGCCACAAGCAGGTCCTCGGTCTCGGGCAACCACGCCACCCCGGAGTGGTCGAGGACGATGGTTTGCCCACCAACGGTGATGGGAACCGTGGTTGGTGATGTGTCACGTTCAGGCGGCATCGAAGCCCAGTTCTTTCGTCCCGGTGTTTTCCATGGCCTCAGAGATAAGCGCGTCGGCTGATTCCCCCAACAATTCGTCGATGGCCGCGCCGTAAACGCTCTCGCGGCCGATCTCCAGCAGGATGGGCACCGCCAACGGTGACACCCGGTCGAGATGGCGGTGGGCGATCTTGCCTTTCACCCGCGACAGCATACCAGCCAACCGTCGCACATCGGTCAGGCCCGAGGCCGCATCGGCACGGGTGGCGCGCAATAACACGTGATTGGGCTCGTGGGAGCGCAGCACGTCGTAGATCAGGTCCGAATTGAAGGTGACCTGTTTGCGGCTTTTCTCTTCGCCGGGATGACGGCGCTGGATCAGCCCGGCGATCACCGCGACGTTCCGGAATGTCCGTTTGAGCATGGAGGATTCCGCCATCCAGGCTTCCAGATCATCGCCGAGCATGTCTTCGGAAAACAACGCATCCAGATCGGCGTTCTCGGCAGAGCGGGTGCCCCACACCCCAATCACATAATCGGTTGCGACGAACCCCAGCGGGTTCAGACCCGCGCGTTCCATGCGCTTGGTCAGCAACATGCCCAGTGTCTGGTGGGCGTTCCGTCCCTCGAAACAATAGGCGACCAGATAATGCTTGTTGCCGCGCGGAAAGCTTTCCACCAGCAGCCCGTCCCGGCTCGGCAGCAGCGAACGCCAGCGCTGGACTTCCAGCCATTCCGCGACCTGTTCGGGCAGGCCGGACCACGTCTTCGGGTCCGACAGGATTGTCCGCACACGGTCGGCCAGATGGGTCGAGAGCGGCAGGCGTCCCCCCACATAGGCGGGCACGGCAGGTGCATCTCCCTTGCCCGGCCGCGTGATGACACTTGTCTCACGCAGTTCGATGAACTCCAGCAGGCGCCCGGCAAAGATGAAGGTGTCGCCTGCGGTCAGGTGGTTGACGAAGCTCTCCTCGACCTCGCCCAGAACCCGCCCCCGGCCCAGCCGCACCTTGAGGGTCGGGGCTTCGACGATGGTGCCCACATTCATCCGGTAGTCACGGATCGCCGTCTTGCTCGATATCTCGTAAAGCCCGTCGTCGTTCTCGTGGAGCCGCTTGAAGCGATCATAGGCCCCCAGCGCATAGCCCCCCGTCGCGACGAAGCCGAAGACATCGTCAAAATCCTCGCGGGTCAGGCCTGCATAGGGGCCCGCGCTTCGGACCTGTTGATACAGCCCATCCCGGTCCACCGGGCCCGCACAGGCCGCCCCCAGAATATGCTGGGCCAGCACATCCAGACCGCCGGGGCGTTCGGGCACGCCATCAAGGGTATGGGCGGCAATCGCATCCAGCGCGGCACGACATTCGAGCACTTCAAACCGGTTGGCCGGAACCAGCACCGCCCGGCTCGGATTGTCGAGCTGGTGATTGGCCCGGCCGATCCGTTGCAGCAGCCGCGTCGCGCCCTTGGGGGCACCCACCTGCACCACCAGATCGACCGCGGCCCAGTCGACCCCGAGATCGAGCGAGGAGGTGGCGACGACCGCATCGATATCCCCGCGCACCATGGCCGCTTCCACCTTGCGGCGCTGTTCGGCAGAAAGGCTGCCGTGGTGGAGGGCAATCCGCAGATTGTCCTCGTTCAGGCGCCAGAGTTCCTGAAACACGATTTCGGCCTGGGCGCGCGTGTTCACGAACACAAGCGTCGTCCCGCCGCCCTTGAGCAGATCGTAGATTTCGGGGACCGCATGGGCCCCCATATGCCCCGACCAGGGCAAACGCGCACCGGTTTGCAGCACCTCCACGACCGGTTCGGCACCCTGCGTGCCCAACACCAGGCGGACATCGTCGGCCTGCGCTGTGGTCGAAAGCCAGCGTCGCAACCGGTCGGGATCGGCAACCGTGGCGCTCAGCCCAACCCGGCGCGCCTGCGGGGCGAGTGCCTGCAGCCGGGACAGTCCCAGCGCCAGCAGGTCGCCGCGCTTGTTGTCCTCGATCGCGTGCAACTCGTCGAGGATGACGCATGTCAGGGAGGCGAATATCTCCGGCGCGTCTTCGTAGGACAATAGCAACGCCAGACTTTCCGGCGTCGTCATCAGCATATGCGGTGGCTTCTTGCGCTGACGCTGCCGCTTGGACTGCGGGGTATCCCCGGTGCGGGTTTCGGCCCGGATCGGAAGCTTCATGTCCGCAATCGGCACTTCCAGATTGCGGTGAATATCCACCGCCAGCGCCTTGAGCGGCGAGATATAGAGCGTGTGCAGGCCTTCATCGGGCGCGCCATCGCCGATCAGGCCCACAAGACTCGGCAGGAACCCCGCAAGGGTCTTGCCACCCCCGGTCGGCGCGATCAGTAGCGCCGAGGCGCCCGCATCAGCGGCATCAAGCATGGCCAGTTGATGGGCGTGCGGAGTCCAGCCCCGCGCGGCAAACCAGTCGGCCAGAATATCGGGCAGGTCAGACGTCACGCGGCCTCGAAAGCATCGCGCAGAACGGCAACCCGCGCGTCCATTTCGCCCGGTGCATAGGGACTGGCCGGCACCGCGCCCCAGACCGGCTGGGGCCATGCGGGGTCATGAGCAAACCGCGCGATCACATGGATATGCAGCTGCGGGACCATGTTCCCCAACGCGGCCACGTTGATCTTGTCCGGCGCAAACAGCGCCTTCAGGGCCTTGCTCGCCCGGTTGATCTCCGCTGTTGCGCGCGCCTGATCCTCGGGCGCCAGATCATCCAGATCCCGCATCCCCGCACGGGCGGGCACCAGCACCAGCCAGGGATAGTTGGAATCGTTGATCAGCAACACTTCGCAAAGCGCCCAGGTGGCAACCGGAACCGTATCGGCGGCGAGTTGGGGATGAAGCTGGAACATGTCTCGAACGCCAATCGTTTCTGATACCGGCAAGTCTAGCCTGATCGGCCGATCACCTCATCCCCTGATGCAGGTCATGGGCATATCCCGATCAATCCGTCAGACTTGGGGTCACGTAGAACACATCACACGATCATGATCAGAAAAATCAAACAGCGCCCGGAAGACTGGCTGACGGTCACGCCCCAAGGGCTTTACTGCGTACCCGGCGATTTCTATATCGATCCGCCCGGTGCCGTCACGCGTGCCGTCATCACCCACGGACATGCCGATCATGCCCGCCCGGGGCACGAACACGTGCTCGCGACGCCCCAGACCCTCGACATCATGCGCCACCGCTTCGGGCCAGACGGCGTGCCCGACGGGCAGGCGCTTGCCTATGGCGCATCGCTGGGTATCGGTGAGGTTACGCTGCGCCTTGTCCCGGCAGGGCATGTGCTGGGCAGCGCCCAGGCGGTGCTGGAGTACAACGGTCAGCGCATCGTGGTCTCGGGTGACTACAAGCGCCGTCCCGATCCGACCTGCGCGCCCTTTGAAGTTGTCACCTGCGATGTGTTCATCACCGAGGCGACCTTCGGCCTGCCGGTCTTCCGGCATCCGGATGCCGGAGATGAGATCGCCAAAGTCCTGCACAGCCAAAAGACCAACCCCGCGCGGAGTGTTCTTGTGGGCGTTTACGCGCTGGGCAAGGCACAACGGGTGATCTGCCTGTTGCGGGCGGCCGGCTATGACGCACCGATCTATATCCACGGCGCGCTGGAAGGGCTTTGCGCGCTCTATGAACGCCACGGGATCGCGCTCGGAGCTCTGCGATCAGCAACCGATGCACAAACCGGTGAACTCGCAGGACAGATCGTGCTCGCGCCGCCTTCCGCCGCCCGTGACCGATGGGCGCGCCGCCTGCCCGACCCGATTGTCGCGGTCGCCAGCGGCTGGATGGGTGTACGCGCCCGTGCCCGGCAGCGCGGTGCCGAACTCCCGCTCACGATCTCCGACCATGCCGACTGGGACGAACTCACCCGGACCATTCATGATGTCGAAGCCGAAGAGATCTGGGTCACTCATGGACGCGAGGATGCGCTGGTCCGTTACGCCGCCATGCAGGGCATCACCGCCCGCGCGCTTTCCCTTGTTGGTCGGGATGAGGACGAAGCCGAATGAAGGCGTTTTCCACACTTATCGACGCGCTGGCCTTCCAGCCCTCACGAAACGGCAAGCTGCAGCTCCTGCAGGAATATTTTGAAACCACACCCGATCCGGACCGGGGTTACGCCTTGGCGGCACTGGCCGGAGACCTGGAACTCCGAACCGCAAAGCCGAAGCTGATCCGGGACCTGATCATCGACCGGGTCGACCCCGAATTGTTCCGGCTTTCCTACGACTTTGTCGGTGATCTGGCCGAGACAGCCGCTCTGATGTGGCCTGCGACCGAAGGGCATTGTGATCCTGATGGATCCCCGGGCTTGACCGATATCGTCGAAGGTCTGAACCGCCTGACCCGCAGCGACACGCCTGAGCAGATCGCGGACTGGCTCGACCGGATGGACGCCACCACGCGCTGGGGCCTTCTCAAGCTCATCACCGGTGGGCTGCGGGTCGGCGTATCGGCACGGCTGGCCAAGACTGCACTGGCAGAACTCGGTCATGTGGCCATCAGCGAAGTGGAAGAAGTCTGGCACGCCTTTGACCCCCCCTATACCGAGATTTTTGCATGGCTGGAGGGTCGGGGCCCTGTGCCGGACATCTCGAAAGCGCCGACATTCCGTCCGCTCATGCTGGCCAACCCTGTCGACGAGAGCGAGCTTCTGGCGTTCGATCCGACGGCGTATTTCGCGGAATGGAAATGGGATGGGATCCGGGTTCAGGTCGTGAGCCAGCGCGACGGGAACGGCACCCTCCAGAAACGTGTGTACTCGCGGACCGGTGATGATATCGGTGACACCTTTCCCGATATTCTCGATGGGATTGATTTCGAAGCTGTGCTCGATGGCGAACTTCTTGTCGTCCGGGACGGGGTGGTTGCGCCCTTCAACGACCTGCAACAGCGCCTGAACCGAAAACGGGTCGATCCGAAACTTCTGGACACCCACCCGGCTCATATCCGGCTTTACGACATGCTGGTCGCGGCAGGCGAAGATTTGCGTGATCTGCCGTTGCGCGACCGCCGTGTCCGCCTTGAGGACTGGTTCGGCAAGACACAACCCACCCGGTTCGACCTGTCACCGATCCTCGATTTTTCGAGCTGGGACGCGCTCTCCAAGATCCGCGCCGGCGCACGTGACAGTGGCATCGAGGGACTGATGATCAAACAGGCCGACAGCGCCTATCAGGCTGGCCGGCCGCGCGGCCCCTGGTTCAAGTGGAAACGCGACCCGCTGCTGGCTGATACGGTGCTGATGTATGCCCAGCGCGGCCACGGCAAGCGTTCCTCCTTCTATTCGGATTACACCTTCGGATGCTGGCGTCAGGATTCGAACGGGTCGGACGTCCTGGTTCCGGTCGGCAAAGCCTATTTCGGCTTCACCGATGAAGAGCTTGCCCAACTCGACCGCTGGGTCCGCAACAACACGACCAACCGCTTCGGCCCTGTGCGCGAGGTGGAACCCGGACTGGTCTTCGAGGTCGCTTTCGATTCGATACATCCCTCGAAGCGCCACAAATCAGGGGTGGCCATGCGGTTTCCTCGGATTCACCGCATCCGCTGGGACAAGCCCATCGAGGAAGCTGACCGGCTGGAAAACCTCGAAGCGCTGATCGAATAGGCCTGTCGGTTTCGAGAGTGTCATTGCGAGGCGCGCAGCAACGAAGCAATGACGAGGCGATATCGGCAACGCCTCACGGACTGAAACACCTGGTCATTTCCCCCGCGACGCCGGTTTCGCGATGGGCGAGTATATGCACAACACGCATGAAGCGAGAGAACGCCATGAAAGCTGTCTGGTACGAAAAACTCGGCGCCGCCGATGAAGTTCTCACCGTCGGAGAGATGGACACCCCAGAGGCCGGGCCCGGCGAAGTCCGCGTCAAGCTCTCGGCCTCGGGCGTGAACCCGGCAGACGTGAAACGCCGTGGTCTGGGCACCTATGGGATGGAGTATCCCCGTATCATTCCCAACAGCGACGGCGCAGGGATTGTCGATCAGATCGGGGAAGGTGTCGATGCCGCTTTGCTGGGGCAACGCGTCTGGCTGTTCAATGGTCAGCGCGGGCGGGCCTTCGGGACGGCGGCCGAATACATCACGCTGGATGCCTGGCTGGTCGCCCCCCTGCCCGACGATCTGAGCTTTGCCGAAGGCGCGTGTCTGGGCATTCCCTGCATGACAGGTCACCGCAATGTCTTTGCTGACGGTCCCGTGAACGGAAAGACCGTGCTGGTCACCGGTGGCGCGGGTGCGGTCGGCCATTATGCCGTGCAATGGGCCCGGCGCGGGGGTGCAACGGTCATCACAACCGTCAGCTCTGGGGAAAAGGCCGCCCATGCCGTCGCGGGTGGTGCCCACCACACGGTCAACTACCGGGACGCGGATGCCGCAGATCAGATCATGGACCTGACCGGAGGCGCGGGGGTCGACCGGATCATCGAGGTTGATCTGTCAGCCAACATCGAACTGGCTGCACGCGTGATCAAGCCGGGTAGTACAATCTCGGTTTATTCGTCCAGCGGCGATCCGCAAGGCCTCTTCTTTCGCATGGCGCTGAAGAATGCGGTGCTCCGCTTCATGGTCCTCCACAGCGTCCCCCGCGAGGCCATCGACCACGCCCGCGCCGACATTGCGGCCTGGCTGTCCGAAGGCGACGCAATCCACACAGTCGCCGCCACCTTCCCGCTGGCCGCCTGCGCCCAGGCCCACAAATTCGTGGAAACCGGCAACAAGCTGGGGACGGTCGTCGTGGAACCCGACAAATAGAGGGCAGTCATGAACATCAAACCCTTCGAATGGGCCGTGCTCGGGGTGACGCTGGGCTACACGGCAATCTTCGGCGCGATCTTCATGTCGGCCGGGAACAGCGAGTTTCTCTGGTACGTGGTCACATTGCTGATCCTTGTCGCACTGGTTGCGGTCGGCCAGCGGAAAGCCGAGTTTCCGGCTTGGATACTCTGGGCGCTTTCGCTCTGGGGGTTTGTTCACATGGCCGGCGGCGGGGTGCCGATGGCCGGGAGCGTGCTCTACGCCCATGTGGTGCTGCCGGTATATGCCGCGGGCGAGTTCGTCTTTCTGCGCTACGACCAGATCGTGCATTTCTACGGGTTTGGCGTGACCGCAATTCTGCTCTGGCACCTGCTGCGGCGGCACTTTCAGGTCATGGTGGGAACCACGAGCCTGATGGTGTTTCCCGTTCTCGGTGCGATGGGGCTGGGCGCCGTCAACGAGATCATCGAGTTCGTCGCCGTGGTGGTGTTCCCCAATACGAATGTCGGCGGTTACATCAACACCGCCCTTGATCTCGTATTCAACGCGGCCGGGGCGATTGTCGCGATGGTTCTGGTGCGGGTTTTCGCGAATACGCCCGAGCGCCCTTAGGGGCAGGTTTTTTAACCTACCCGTATTCCGATCCTTGCAACGGCAGCGGGCGGGTTTGTAACCCGCCCCTACAATCCGTCGCCTTTCGGCCTGCGCCGAAGCGATTTCGTGCGCCCACGCAGTTCCTTGGATTGCAGTCGCCGTTCCTTGGAACCCCGGGTCGGACGGGTTGGCTTGCGCTTGCGGGGAACAACAGACGCGCGTTGCAGCAGTTCGAGCAACCGCGCACGCGCATCGACCCGGTTGCGTTCCTGGGTCCGGAACCGCTCTGCCCGGATCACCAGCACATCGTCGTTGGTCATCCGGGTTCCTGCGATCTTGCGCAGGCGGGACTTCAGGTCGGGCGGAAGGCTGGGTGAAGCTGCCACGTCAAACCGGAGCTCCACGGCCGTCGATACCTTGTTCACGTTCTGCCCGCCGGGACCGCTGGCGCGCACGAACCGCTCTTCCAGTTCCGAATCGGGAACAAAGAGTGCCCGGTTGATCCGCAGTCCGTCAGCCTCGATCATCAGGCGGGCGGGTGCGCCGCAACCCATTTCTCCGCGAAAGCGCGGTAGTCATTGGGTTTGCGATCGAGAATCATGCCGAGCACCTTCCCGTTGCCACCGGGCAGGCCATACTGATCGTAATGCGCGCACATCTTCACGAATCCCTCGATCGAATATTCGTCCTGACCGCGTTTGCGGGCAGCATCGATCCAGATCTGGATATCCGCCTTTTCCGCCCGAATGTCGCGTCCCATGACGTCGGCAAAGACGGTAGCCATGTCAGCATGGCTTAGTGGTGCCGGACTGCAGAGCTCAAAAGCACCGCCGGTCCAGCCCTCTTCGGTCAGCATGATCGCGGCGGCCTCACCCACATCGTCGAGATCGACAACGCTCAGCGGAATATCGACGCTGTAGAACCTTCGATAGATTCCGGTTTCCAGGATACTTGGCCACTCGACGTTGATGTTCTGCATGTACATGGTCGGCGAGAGGATCGTGTAGGGCACGAGTGACTCGATCAGGTATTCCTCGACCCGCAGCTTCTCCCAGTGATGCAGAAGCTGGCTGCATTGGGGATGGACCAGTGAGTGAAACGCGAACTGGGACACACCTTCGGCCTTCGCAGCGTCGATCATGCGGACACCGATTTCATACTCGTCGCCCTGAAAGCGCGGGCCGATATGATAGACACGGTCGACCCCGGCCATCGCCGTCTTGAGATCGGAATCCGAGCGGAAATCGCCGAGCACCGCTTCGCTTGCGCCGGCTGCCTTTGCCCGGGCCGCCCCTTCCTCGCTACGGCTGAGGATACGGACATCGGCATCGCGCAGGGCAAGCTGGCGGAGAATCGCAAGGCCGGTCGGACCGGCAGCACCTGTCATGAGGATCATGGTTTCGGGTTCCTTGAGAATTGAGACCCACAGATATAGCAGACTGGCCGGTGGGGCCAGATCACCGGACACGGGGATTGCGGGACGCGAAACGGTAATACGTTCCTCAAAACCCGAAAATTGTGGCATAACGGACCGGAGGGGAGACTTGTTGGTCTTGAGTGCCGGGAGCGCCCATATCCTTTGCGGAGGACGCGTTTTGAGTATTGTTTCACCGGGGGAGATCGCTGCCATCACGGGCGTCGGTCAGAAGCGAAATTTTGCCGTTTACGCCCTGACCTATCTGCTTTGGCCGGCCATCCTGTCCATCTGCATCTACGTGACCGCACTGGGCATCGCGGCGGATCATGCCGCGCTCTACTTCAACATCACTTATGTCTGCCTCGCGCTTTGCCTGTTTGCGGTCGAGCGGCTACTGCCCCATGAGCGGGAATGGCTTAAAAATGACGGGCAGATGCCTGCCGACCTGGCGCACACGCTGCTGAACAAGGGATTTGCCCAGGTCCTCGTGGTCGTTGGCGTCACCATCGGCATTGCCGAACTGGCTGCGTCCAAGGGCGGTGGGCTCTGGCCGACCGAGTGGCCGGTGGTGTTTCAGGTTGTGCTGGGCATCGTCATCGCCGAAGTCGGTCTCTACACCGCCCACCGGGTCGCCCATGAATGGGCACCCCTCTGGCGGTTTCACGCGGTCCACCACAGCGCGCCGCGTCTCTGGTTCTTCAACACCGGGCGCTTCCATCTGGTCGATACCGTGACGAGCATCCTGCTGAGCCAGCCCCTGCTCTTCCTCGCCGGCGCACCATCGGACATCTTCATCTGGGTGACCTCGATCACCGCGTTCATCGGCATGCTGACCCATTGCAATGTGGAGATGCGATTCGGGCCGTTGAACTATGTCTTCAACACACCCGCCGTGCACCGCTGGCACCATTCCCGCAACCCGGCCGAGGGCAACAGCAATTACGGCGAAAACCTGATGATTTTCGACGTGCTGCTGAAAACCTTCTACTGCCCCAAGCGCCGCCCACCGACCGATATCGGCATCAATGACCCGATGCCGACGAAGTTTCTGGGTCAGGTTACCCAGCCCTTCCGCAAGGATCAGTCGGGACGTCCGGCAATCCGATCCGGGATCGAGTGATACTCGACCCTTTGGGTCGGTGTAGTACTGGGCATCATGGAAGATCAGGCCCAGGGTTGTGCGAATACCTGAATGCAGACGGCTGACCCCATGACGCATGGTCGCCCGGTAGAACCCGCGCTGGCCTTCGACGGGACGCGTCCGCACGGGAAACACAACACCATCGCCCAATGACAACGGAACGACCTCTACCCGGCTCTGCTGGCGCGGGCGCTGTTCGGTCAGCACAAATTCGCCACCACTGAAATCCGGGCCTGGATCGGAGAGAAGGATCGTGACCTGTAACGGAAAAACAAGTTCTCCGTACAGGTCCTGATGCAGCCGGTTGTGGTCGCCGGGCCCATAACGCAACAACAGGGGTGTCGGTCGGGTTTGTCCGGTGCGGTGGCAGAGCTCGAGATAGGCGGCATGATCGTCAGGAAAACGTTCTGCAAGTCCCAGACGTTCGTTCCAGGTGTTCGCAATACCGGCAAGCACCGGGTACAACGCTGTGCGCAAATCGGCGACGCGCGGGGGCAAGGGATAGGACAGATACTTGTATTCGCCCTGCCCGAAGCCATACCGCTGCATGATGACATGACTGCGAAATCCCGCCTCGTGATCGTAGAGTGCGGCAAGGCTGCGGCAATCCTGTTCTGAAATGAGAGACTTCAGAACAGAATATCCCCGAAAATCGAGGTCTTCCATGATGGCCGATGGATCAGGAACGTGTGTCATCGCCCGATCCTATCAAGAAGACCACGGGGATCATCCACCCGTTTCTTGCGTTAACGCCGTTCACGCCCGAGGATCAGCCACACAAAGGCAATGGCTTGTAACACCAGGGCCATCCCAAAAGCCGCCTGATAGCCAATCGCGGCATAGCCGCCATCAGCCGTGACCGGCCAGATATTGATCACTTCCCCCATGCCCCATTGCAGGGCGAAGGCCATGGCGAAGATCATCAGGTTCTGGGCCGTGTTTGCGCGGCCTGCGAGCCCGGCAGAGAAGGTCCGCGCGAGGACCGAGAAGGCCAGCACGCCCGTCGTGCCCATCGCCCCGAAGGCGAACCACAGCAGCACGGGGAACTGGGTCCATTCCAGCAGGACCAGAACCTGTACGACCATGAACGCAGCCATTCCTACCCCGGCCACGATGATCGGCGGTATGCCGCGTCGCGCCAGACGTTCGGCTGCCAGCCCTGCGGCCAGATTTCCGGCCACAAACCCCGCCGCACCGGCCAACAGGACAAAACTGACTGTCCGTGAATCAAGCCCGGCAACGTCGCGGAGCCAGGGACCGGCCCACAAGGTCTGGATCGCTAGAAAACTGCCCTGCGAGAACGCGGCCAGCGGCGCGATCCGCCAGAACGCCCGGCTATTGAAGATACCCTTCAACCCGCCAATGCGCACGGAAAGCGGCTCCGACGACCCCGCCCGGACCCGCTCGGGCACGATGAACCAGATCGCAAGCGCCGCGAGGGCCGTGGCAATGGACAGGGCAACAAATCCATAGCGCCAGCCAATCTCGGCCACCAATGCTTCGGTCGGGGCCGTCGCGACCATGGCCCCAAGCCCGCCAAAAGCCACGACCAGTCCGTTCATCAGCGGCAAGCGGTCCATCGGGAACCACTCACTCATCGCCTTGAAGGAGCCCATCAGGCAGGCCGCCACGCCCAGACCGATCAGCGCCCGCCCGAGCACCAGCCCCCACAGCGTGTCACCGATGGCAAACAGAAGCGCGCCCAATGCCGCAATGACCAGTAGAACCGTCTCCACCCGACGCGGGCCGTGACTGTCGAGGAACACGCCAATGGGAATCTGGGCAGCCGCAAAGGTGATGAAATAGGCACTGCTGAGCATACCAAGCTGGCCCGCCGTCAACCCGACTTCAACGGCCAGACCGGGCCCGATTACCGCATTCACCGTGCGATACAGGTAGGAGAAGAAATAGCCTGTCGCGAAGGGCAGAAAGACGACGGCCATCAGCCGGGGGACGGAGAGCTGGCCTGTGTCACCCTCGCTTGAGACGGTCATGTCGGAATCCCGCACTCGTCATCACGCGCCTCGCAATGACAGCGGAGCAGACGCGCGGCCAAGGGCACGGCTAACGCCCCCGGAATTTCGGCTTGTCCCGGTTCTTGAAGGCGTTGTAGCCGGCCATGTAATCCTCGCTGTCGGCGTAATCGAGCTCGGAGTCGAGCTCGGCCTTGCTGAGCGGGCGCGGGTCGGCCAACCGCTTGAGGGCCTTGCGGTGAAAGCGATGGGCCAGCGGTGCGCCATCGGCGATCCGGCGTGCTGCCTTCATGACTTCGTCTTCCAGTTCGGCATCCGGCACCACGCGGGTGATCAGGTTTTTCGACGCAGCCTCCTCGGCGGACATGATCCTCCCTTCGAGCATGACCTCTGCTGCGACAGCACGGCCGCCCGCATCGACGATGAACTGCACGAGATCATGGGACAGAAACAGCCCGATATTCTTGGCCGGAATGCCAAAACGCCCGGATTGACCCGAGATCCGCAGATCGGCAGCTAGGGCCAGCTCAAACCCGCCGCCGATGCAAAAACCGTGGATCATCGCGATCACCGGGTGGCGGCAGTCGCGCACCCCGAAAAACGCCCGGTCCGTCGCCGCGCCGTAGGCTTTCACCTTCTTGCGGTCCGAGCGTTCTTCCTCGAACCCGGCGATATCGGCCCCGGCGCAAAAGGCTTCGTCCCCTGCGCCGCGCAGGATGATGCAGCGAATGTCGTCATCCTCACCAAGTGCATCGAGGGTGTCGCCCACGGCGATCCAGTCCTGCTGGCGCAGCGCATTGCGTTTTTCGGTGCGATGCAGCGACACGATCGCGATGTCGTCGCGACGTTCGACCTGAACGGTATCAGTCATGGCGTTCCTGTGTTTCTTGTTGAGGGACAGTATCCCGCAAATTCAACCCGGTTGCGAGAGGTCAAACCACGCCGGTTTTCGGCCCCGGGTTCACCTGCAACCGCGAATCCGAGAACCATTTGAGGGTGTCCTCGATGGTCTTGCGCTCCACATCGCGGGTGATGAAGACGATCCGCGTGCGCCGGTCTTCCGACGGCCAGGCGTCGAGCACGGCGGGCGGGTGGAAGACATGCTGCACACCATGGATGACCACCGGCTTGTCCATCTCGGCCACATTCACGATACCCTTGATACGGAGCAGATCAGGCCCCTTGAGCATCATGATCGTGTCGAACCACTGTTCGAGCGCATCGAGGCGCAGCGGTTCGTCATAGGTCACACAGAAGGAGCTGATGTGATCGTCATGCCGGTTCACATCGTGCTTGTGGTCATGATCATGACCATGTTCGGTGGCATGCTTGTGCTCGTCGGCATAGATTTCATCCTGCAGCCAGCGCTCCACATCCGGGCCCTTGCTAGCCGGGTTGAACAGGCCGGCATTGAACAGCACGTCCGGGTCCACCTCGCCGTTCAACACCTTCTGGCGCGGGGCGGCCGGATTGATGGCGTCGAGCCGGGCTTCGAGCGATGCGGTGACCGCGTCATCCACCAGATCGGTCTTGGTGATCAGGATACGGTCGGCCACAGCCGCCTGCTTCACGGATTCGAACTGCCGGTTGAGCGTGTCCTCACCATTCACCGCGTCCACCGTGGCTATCACCCCATCGAGGCGGAAATAATTGGTGACGAGCTGGTCGGACATCAGCGTGTGCAGGATCGGGGCCGGGTCGGCCAGACCGGTCGTTTCGATCAAGATACGCTCGAAGGAGGGCACATCTTCGCGCAGGCGCAGCATCATCAGGTCGCGCAGCGTGTTCACCAGATCACCGCGCACTGTGCAGCACAGGCAGCCGCTGTTGAGCAGCACCATATCCTCGGCGCCCGTCACCGTGAGTTCGTGATCGAGCCCGACCTCGCCGAATTCATTGACGATGACGGCAGATTTTTCCATGCCCGGGTGGTGCAGGATATGGTTGAGCACCGTCGTCTTGCCGCTGCCCAGAAACCCCGTCAGCAGGGACACCGGGATCAATTCCGTCAAACTTTCAGGGGTTTTTCCGCTCATCAACCTTGCCTGTCGTCATCGCTGTTGTCACACACCCGCTTGACATTCCGCGCGGGCAAACCGTTATAACACGCCGGGAACCGGTTTGGACAAAGCCTACCCTGCAACGAAAGCATCGAAAATGAGTGAAACCGGCAATTCCATGTTCGCACAGCGCATCTCCATCGAGCAGGTCGAAGAAGGCCATGAACTGGCCCCGAAATTCGACGCGGACGGGCTGATGCCCGTGGTGACCACCGACGCGACAAGCGGCGAAGTGCTGATGCACGGCTATATGAACGCCGAGGCCCTGACCAAAACCATCGAGACCGGTGAGGCCCATTACTGGTCCCGCTCCCGCGAGGTGCTCTGGCACAAGGGCGCGACCTCGGGTCTGGTGCAGAAGGTCAAGGAAATCCGGATCGATGACGATCAGGATGCGGTCTGGCTGCTGGTCGATGTCCAGGGCGGCGCGAGCTGCCATGTGGGCTATCGCTCGTGCTTCTATCGTTCGGTTCCCGTGGGGGCCGATGCAAACACGGCCATCACCCTGAACTACGAAGAGACCGAGAAGGTGTTCGACCCGGTCGAGGTCTATGGCGACGCACCGAACCCGACGAAGCTGTAAATCAGCTTCCCGGTAAGCCGGAGCCGTCTCCCGAACGGCCTCATCCTGAGCTTGTCGAAGGACGAGGGCGAAACCTCATACTTCGACAAGCTCAGCATGAGGTTTTTCAGCAGGGCGGGTGATACCACCCACCGTCTGCCCAGCCCCCGATGAGATGCCCGGGTCAAGCCCGGGCATGACGAGACACGTGGACAGGCCTCGGCCTACCAAACTCACGACATCTAGATCGTCATGCGCGGACTTGATCCGCGCATCTCGTCTCAGACTTGAATCAGCCCCGCCACAAACGCCGCCGTCGCATCAAGTACGGCCTGGGGCTGATCGCGTTGCGGGGAATGGCCGCAATCGGGAATCATCACGGTCTGCGCCGGGCCGCTGACCCCGGCGGCAATGGCATCGAGCTGCTTCTGGGAGCCGTACTGATCATCCGCACCCTGAATGACCAGCACCGGTGCCGTGATGCCCGGCAGGCAATCCTCGATGTTCCAGTCGCGGAACGCCGGGGTCAGCCAGGTGGCGTTCCAGCCCCAGAACGTTGCGTCGCCGTCGGTGTGATGGCGGCCGATCCGGGCGGGCAGATCGGTGGTTTCATAAGCAATCTTCGCCTCCTCAATCCCCGCGATGGTCATGTCCTCCACGAAGACATGCGGTGCCATGATCATCATCCCGCGCACCGGCCAGCGCCCGTCCCTGCCATGCAGCAGGGAGATCGAGCCGCCGTCGCTATGGCCGATCAGGATCACATCATCCAGCCCGAGCGCATCGCGCAGTCCGGGCAGGGCCTCCAGCGCTTCGCGGTGCAGATATTCCAGCGGTCGTGCGCGTCCGGACTCACTTTCCAGCACGTCTGACCCGCCATAGCCGTAACGGGAATAGACCAGTCCCGGCAACCCCGTCCGTTCCGCCAGCTGCGCGGGAAAACCCCGCCACAACCGCGCCGACCCCAGCCCTTCGTGGAGAAAGACGAGCACCGGCTCCTCCGCCGCACGCGGGCGGGTCCAGTAATATTCCAGACGATGTCCGGTGACCGTAACGTGTTCCAGAATCGGAGAAGTCGTATCGTTCATGGGATGTCTTCAGCTTCGCATAAAAGAAGCGGGGTACCCGACGAGGCGCCCGACGGCAAGGCTTCGGGCTAGCGGCGCGCGCTATTTCTCGTGGATGACATTCGATGCGCCCTCCGCCCCCATGAACACCACGAGGATACGCACCGGCACGTTGCCATCGTTCACCCCGTCATGGGTGACACCCTCGGCTTCCATGAACGCCTCGCCCTTGCGATAAGTCCGCGTGCCGTGGGTACCGTAATCCACGGTCACCTGACCTTCGAGGATATAGCCATAGGTCGGTACACCATGACGGTGCGGACCGGTTGCTTCACCGGGCTCCATCGTGACGATCAGACTGGTGACCTTCGCAGGTCCGGACTGCGGATAGACCAGCGTTTCGCCGACGATGTTCTTCGATCCGTCGAACAGCGGGACGACCCGCGCGTAATCGTCGGCGGCGATGACCGGCGCAACGGACAAGCAAAGCAGCAAAAAGCCGCGCGCGAAAATTCGGAAGAACATGGCTGGATACTCCTTACGCAGAACTCGAATTCAAAAATGACATAACCGGGTTTCACCGTCATCGCGAGCCCCTAAGGGGCGTGGCGATCCAGCGCCGGTCTGGATTGCTTCGTTGCTGCGCGCCTCGCAATGACGGGAAAGCGGATGTCGTTTTCCCTAAACCCCCAGATACCGCTCCTGCAGCGCCTTATCGGCACGCAGCTCATCTGACGTGCCGTTCCAGACGACGCGGCCTTTTTCCACGATGTGGTGACGGTCGGCGATCCGGGTCAGGGCGGCGACGTTCTTGTCGATGACGAGGATCGACTGTTTGGCAGCCTTGAGACCCGCGAGGCACGCCCAGATTTCCTGCCGCACCAGAGGTGCCAGCCCCTCGGTGGCTTCGTCGAGGACCAGGAGTTTGGGGTTGGTCATCAGGGCACGGCCCACAGCGAGCATCTGCTGCTCGCCGCCCGAAAGCTGGTTACCCGCGCTTTCCAGCCGCGGGACGAGCGCCGGGAACAGATCCATCACCTTGTCGAAATTCCAGTTCTCGCCTGCGCCATCGGCACGCGGGCGCGCCGTGGCGATCAGGTTTTCGCGTACCGAGAGATTGGGGAAAATCTGGCGACCCTCAGGCACCAGGCCGATTCCGGCCTGCGCCACCTTGTGGGACGGCAGGCCGTGGATCCCCAGACCATCGAACATGATCCGCCCGCGATCCGGGCGCAGGATGCCCATCAGCGCGCGGATGGTCGTGGTCTTGCCCATGCCGTTGCGGCCGAGCAGGGTCACCACCTCCCCGGCGCCGATACTGAAATCCATGCCGAACAGAACCTGGCTCTCGCCATAGGAGGCTTCCAGACCGCGCACCTCAAGCATCAGGCGATCTCCTCTTCGCCCAGATAGGCTTCACGCACATCGGGGTCGTTGCGGATCGCGTCAGGGCTGCCGGTCGCGATCACCTTGCCATAGACCAGCACCGTGATGCGGTCGGCCAGTGCAAACACCGCGTCCATGTCGTGCTCGACCAGCAGCATGGTGTAGTCACCCTTGAGCCCGCGCAGGAAAGCAATCATCCCCTGGCTTTCTTCCGGTCCCATGCCGGCCATCGGCTCATCGAGCAGCAGAAAGGACGGCTCGGTCGCCAGTGAAATCGCTATTTCGAGCTGCCGCTGTTCGCCATAGGCAAGGTCACCGGCGCGCAGATCCATGCGTTCGCCCAGCCCCACCCGTTCGAGCAGGGCGCGCGCCGGGTCGATCAGGCTGGTATCACCTGAGACCGGCCTCCAGAACCGGAAGCTGTGGCCCTGACACGCCTGCACCGACAGCATGACGTTTTCCAGCACCGAGAAATCCCGGAAGATGCTGGTGATCTGATAGGAACGCGCCAGCCCTGCCTTGACCCGGGCGGGGGCCGACATGCGGGTGATGTCGCGGCCGTTGAACCGGATGCGTCCGGCATCGGGACGCATCATCCCCGCGAGCAGGTTCACCAAAGTCGTCTTGCCGGCACCATTGGGGCCAATCACCGCATGGAGTTCGCCTTTGGTCACCGACAGGGACAGATTGTCCGTCGCGGTCAGGCCGCCAAAGGCCTTTATGAGGCCCTCGGCCTCCAGAACCGTATCGCGCATCGCGTCACCCACGGCGCACACCCCGCGAGAGCAGTCCGGCGATTCCGCCCCGAGCAAACAGCACCACCAGCACGAGGAACGGCCCGAAGATGATGTGCCAGTGATGGGTCCAGCCCGCGAGAAGTTCCGAGAGCATCAGGAAGACAAATGCGCCGGTCACCGGCCCGAACAGGGTGGACATGCCGCCGAGCACGACCATGAAGATCAGCTCACCCGAGCGGGGCCAGTTCATCATGTCGGGCGAAATGAACCCTTCGAGATTGGCCTGCAGCAATCCCGCGATGCCGCACATCATGCCGGCAATCACGAAGGCGGTCAGGCGATAGCGGTAGGTGGCCACGCCGATGGATTCGACCCGCGCATCGTTGGATTTGGCGGCACGCAGGACCGCCCCGAAGCGGGAGTTCACCAGCCGCCAGCTGACCAGGACACTGGCCACCAGCACGGCAAAGATCGTGTAGTACATGGTCATCTTGTCCTGGAGCGAGAAGAACGAGACGCCGAAGTCACTGCGCGAGAGGATGTTCAGGCCATCATCGCTGCCATAGCGTTCGGCACTGACGGCCAGGAAGAAGATCATCTGGGCAAGCGCCAGGGTGATCATGATGAAATAGACGCCGCGGGTGCGCAGGCTGATGGCCCCGAAGATCAGCGCGACCAGCCCGCTGATGCCGATGGCGAGCGGCCACTGGATCCAGGCACTCTCCACGCCGTGAAAGGCCAGAATACCGACCGTATAGCCCCCGATCCCCAGATACACCGCATGGCCAAAGCTGATCAGCCCACCATAGCCCATGATGAGGTTCAGGCTGACTGCCGCGATGGCCCAGATCATGATCCGGGCAAAGACGGTGATGTAGAAACTCTCCCCGATCAGCGGCGCGACGAAGGGCGTCAGGGCGAAGATGACCAGCACCAGCGCGGTGAACATGTTCGCGGGATTGCGGAGCGGCGTGAACAGGCTCATCCGCCAGCCCCCTTGGGCGGGAAAAGCCCCTGGGGCCGGAAAAACAAGATCGCGGCCATCAGGATATAGATCAGCATCGAGGACACCGCCGGACCGGCAGATTCCGCGGCATTAGACGGCATGAAAAACAGCAGGATATCATCGAGGAAGGACCGCCCGAGGGTGTCGATCAGCCCGGTCACGATGGAGGCGATGAACGCGCCACGGATCGAACCGATCCCGCCGATCACGATCACCACGAAGGCGAGGATCAGCACGTCCTCGCCCATGCCGATGGCGGCCTGGGTGATCGGCGTGATGATCAACCCGGCCAGCCCGGCCAGCACGGCACCGATCCCGAACACGAGGGTGAAGAGTTTGGGAATGTTCACGCCCAGCGCACCGGCCATGGTGCGGTTTGACGCGCCGGCGCGGATCAGCATGCCGATCCGCGTCTTGCCCACCAGCAGGTACAAGCCGAACGCGACAAGCAGCCCGACAATGATGATGAATATCCGGTAGACCGGATAGGTGATCCCGAAGCCCAGCGCGACGATCCCGTCGAGCCAGGACGGCAACGGCACGACAAGGCCCTCCGGCCCCCAGATCAGGCGGACGGCTTCGTTGAAGAACAGAATCAGCCCGAAGGTGGCGAGCACCTGATCGAGATGGTCGCGCGGATACAATGTCCGCAGGGTCGTCATCTCGACGACGATCCCGATCACCAGCATCGCCGGGATCATCAGAAGCACGCCCAGCACGAAGGAGCCGGTCAGCAGGGCAATCGTGCCTCCGACAAAGGCGCCGATCATGAACAGCGACCCATGGGCCAGATTCACCAGATCCATGATCCCGAAGACAAGCGTCAGCCCGGCAGCCATCAGGAACAGGATGATCCCGAGCTGAAAGCCGTTCAGAACTTGTTCGGTGAGAAGGACGTAATCCATTGTGTCTGGGTAATCAGGCTGAAGCCGACATGCAAGCGGGGATGCCCAAGCACCCCCGCCAGTACGTCAATCGAAGAACCCTTTATCAGGGCATCTTGCACTGGCTGGCATAGGGGTCCTGATGGTCTTTCAGAACCACCCGGCCCACAGCCGTCGTCCAGTCGCCGTTGTCATCCTTGACCACGGTGCGTTCATAGAAATTCTGGATCGGGAAATGGTTGTTGCCCATCCGGAAGGGGCCGCGCACGGACGGGAAATCGGCCTTTTCCAGTGCGACGCGCATACCGTCAGTGTCCAGCACATCGCCCTTCACCGCCTCGATGGCCGACTTTATATACATGATCGAGTCATAGCTCTGGGCGGCATAGAAGGACGGATAGCGGCCGTATTTGGCCTGGAAATCCGCAACGAACTTCCGGTTGGCCTCATTGTCCATATCGGGCGCCCAGAACTGGGTCATCTTGGTGCCGAGAACCGCTTCCATATTGGCCTTCTGGAACAGCGGCAGGCTGATCGAATCCAGCGTGAAGACCGAGTACAGCGGCACTTCGCCTGACAGGCCCGCCTGCTGATACTGCTTGATGAAGGCCGGTCCGGCCGGGCCCGGATAGAAGGTGAAGACCCCATCGGGTTTGGCAGCCTTGATCTTGGACAGCTCGGCCGACCAGTCGCGCTGGGATGGCCAGACGGTCATATCCTTGCCGATGATCTTGCCCTTGAAGGTGCGTTCCACGCCCGCGACCATGTTCTGACCGGCCGCATAGTTCGGGGCGACGAGGTAAATCGATTCGACCCCGACCTGATTGAGCAACTCGCCCATCGCCATGGGGGTCTGGTCGTTCTGCCAGGCGATGTTGAAGAAATTCTCATGGCACTGGGCACCGGCCAGCTGCGCGGGACCGGCATTGGCGCTGATCAGGATCTTGCCTTCGTTCAGGACGACCGGGGCGGATGCCAGCAGGACGTTCGACCAGATATATCCGGCAACGATGTCTACATTGTCGCTGAGGATCAGGCGCTCGGTGGCCTGCTTGCCCTTCTGGGAGTTGAACTCGTCATCGGCGTAAATAATCTCGACATCAAGCCCGCTCATCTTGCCGCCGATATGTTCGACCGCCAGATCGACCGCGTCCCGCATATCCTTGCCGATGACGGCCGCCGGGGTGGTCAGGGTCGTGACAAAGCCGATCTTGACCTTGTCGGCGGCTGCGGGGCTTGCCAGAAGCGCCAGCAAAGCTGCCGATCCCAATAATTTTTTCAGCATTTCAAAATCCTCCCAGAATTATTGACTCCATCCGACCACAACCCCGCACAGAAGAAAAGCATCGGCCGCGTAAGCCTTTCGCATTACGAGGGAATTCAGGTCGGACGCGTAAAGAACCCACCCTCCGCCGCGAGGCGTTCGAGCAATGGTGAAGGGTCCCAGAGCTTGCCGTGTTCGGCGTGGAACTGCTGCACCCGAGCATGGATTTTCGCGAGCCCGATCTCGTCTGCCGTGTACATGATCCCACCCCGCCAGCGCGGATAGGCAAACCCGTACAACCACATCACATCGATATCCGAAGCCCGCGCGGCAATGCCCTCATCAAGAATTTTTGCCCCTTCGTTGATCGCCGCGTAGAGGCAGCGTTCGCGGATTTCGTCATCGGAGATGTCACGGCGTTCGGTGCCCTGCTCGCGTGCCACTTCGATGGCGATGGCCTCGGTTTCAGGATCGGGGACCGGGTTTCGCCCGCCATCCTCATAGCGGTACCAGCCCTTGCCGGCCTTGATCCCGAAACGCCCGAGCTCGCACATCCGGTCGGCAAGGTGCATGTAGCGCGCGTCAGGGTCGCGCTGCCCGGCGAGCGACTGACGCATCCGCCAACTGACATCGAGCCCGGACAGGTCGCTGACCGCCAGCGGCCCCATGGGCATACCCAACCCGGTCAACACCGCATCCACCTGTGCTGGCGAGGCCCCTTCCTCCACGAGGAAGGTCGCCTCGCGAACCAGCGGCAGGCGCGACCGGTTGGCAATGAACCCATGACAAACCCGGGCCAGCACCCCGACCTTGCCGGTCTTCTTCGCCAGCGCCATCCCCGTCGCGATGGCGTCCGGGGCAGCCTTGGCCGGCCGCACGACTTCCAGCAGACGCATGGCATTGGCGGGTACGAAGTAATGCAGGCCGATCACATCCGCTGGGCGGTTGGTGACAGCGGCAATCGCGTCGATATCCATATAGGAGGTGTTCGTCGCCAGAACCGCACCGGGCTTTGCGACAGCGTCGAGTTTGGCGAATATTTCCTTCTTCACGTCGAGGTCTTCAAAGGCGGCCTCGACGACAAGGTCAGCCGCGCCGAGCGCGTCAAACCCGACCGCGCCGGTGATCCGGGCCAGCCGACGCTCTTTCTCGGCTTCGTCAATCCGGCCGCGCCGGACCATCCCGTCATAGAGCTTTGCGATCTCGGCCAGACCGGTGTCGATTGCCTCCTGCGAAGTTTCCACCACGGTCACCGGCAGACCAGAATCCGCCAGACTGACGGCAATCCCGCGCCCCATGGTGCCCGCGCCGATCACGCCGGCATTGGCAATCGCACGTGGCGCGATGTCCTTCCCGATATCGGGAATTTTTGCAGCTTCCCGTTCGGCAAAAAAGGCGTAACGCAGTGCCCGGGACTGGTCGCTGTTCTTGCAGGTCTCGAACCGCTTGCGATCGGCCTGTACAGCATCGGGATAGGGCATGAGCATGCCGTCGAGCACGCTGTCGATGGCCTGATGGGGCGACTCCTGCCCGCGCATCCGGTGATTGGCGAGATCGCGATACTTCGCGATGGTCGCCGCGTGGTCGTCCGGCGAACCGATGCCGCCGCGCGGTTCGCTGGAAATCCGCCTCGGGGTGCCGTCGGCAAGAATCTTTTCCGCAAATGCCACCGCGCCCGAACGCAAATCACCCTCGATGATCGCATCGACAATCCCGTAGTCTTTGGCCTTGTGCGCACCGACGGGCTTGCCCAGCACGATCAGTTCAAGCGCGTGATCCAGCCCCGCCACCCTGGGCAGGCGCTGGGTGCCTGCCGCACCGGGGAAAATCCCCAGATTGACCTCGGGCGTGCCCATCCGCGCGCTCGGGCTCGCGACCCGGAAATGGCACCCCAATGCCAGTTCCAGCCCGCCACCGAGCGCCGTACCATGGATCGCCGCAACAACCGGTTTTTCGATGGTATCGAGATGGTCCACCACGCCAATCAGATGTGGCTCGCGGGTCGGCTGGTCGAATTCCCGGATATCGGCCCCCGCCGGGAATGTGCGCCCCATCCCGATGATCACGATGGCATCGACAGCGTCATCGGCAGCCGCGCGGTCAAGCTGGCGCATCAACCCCTCGCGCACGCCGATTCCCAGCGCGTTGACCGGTGGGTTGTCGATGGGCAGAATTGCCACACGGCCTTCGGTTTCATAGCCGACGAGATCACTCATTTTCATCCCCTTATTCGGGCACCGGTTCGTGGATTTCCCCCGCCCGCGCTTCTGTGGCGGGCATGATGCGCAGCCCGGTCCGTCCGGTCAAATGGAGCAGTGTTTTGGCAAAATATTCCCACCCCGATGCCTTCCTCGAGCTTGTCGGCCAGGAGATCGTCTTCAGTGACTGGCACACGATCACGCAATCCCAGATCGATCAGTTCGCCCAAGCCACGGGCGACCACCAGTGGCTGCATGTGGACACCGCGCGTGCGGCAAAGGAGATGCCCGACGGCAAGACCATCGCGCATGGTTTTCTGGTGCTCTCGCTGATCCCCGGCATGGCGGCTGAGCTTGGCGATGTCGACAATCTCAACAACACGATCAATTACGGCCTCAACAAGGTCCGGTTCACCGCCATGGTGCAGGTAGATTCCCGCATCCGCCTGCGCCAAACCCTGAAATCAGCCGAAAAACGCGCCGATGGCAGCGTCCATCTGGTGTTCGACGGCACCATGGACCTTGAGGGCAGCGAACGCCCCGCGATGGTCGCCGAATCCATCCGGCGGCTTTACCCGACCAAGGACTAGCTTCATCAACCCCATGCCGAGCCTGTCGCAGCATGCGGGACTTGGCTAAGCTCACTCTTCGTCATGCTGAGGATGAGGAATTTCCGGAAATGGATTCAGGACGCTCATGAGCCCCGCCGACCGCACATTTTCGCGCACCGATCAGGTGGTACCGGTTCTCGAACAACACCGGTTTGATACCGCGCCGCTGGTCGCCTGGTTGGACACCCATATCGAAGGCTTCGCCGGACCCATCGAGATCGCCCAATTTCAGGGCGGTATGTCGAACCCGACCTTTCTGCTAACCGATGCTAACCAGCGCCGTTATGTGTTGCGCAAGAAGCCGCCGGGCGAATTGCTGCCCTCAGCCCATGCTGTCGACCGGGAACACCGGATCACCAGCGCCCTGGGACCAACGCCCGTCCCTGTCGTGCGGACGCTGGCGCTGTGCGAGGACACGTCCATCGTCGGGACCGAGTTCTTCCTGATGGACCACGCCAATGGCCGAGTCTTCCATGACCCGTCCCTGCCGGAATCCACACCCGAGGAACGCAGCGCGGTCTACGCCTCGATGATCGAAACTCTGGCAGCCCTGCATCAGGTCGATTTCGAGCAGGTCGGGCTGAGCGATTATGGACGGGTGGGCGGCTATATGGGCCGTCAGGTCGCCCGCTGGTCAAAGCAGTACGAAGCCAGCAAGACCGACGATCTGCCCGAGATGGACAAACTCATGGTCTGGCTGCCCGAAAACATGCCCGATGACAGCGAAACCACCATCGTGCACGGGGATTTCCGGCTGGAAAACCTCGTCATCGCGCCGGATTCAGCCGATGTGATCGCCGTGCTCGACTGGGAACTTTCCACACTCGGCCATCCGTTGTCAGACCTCGCCTATAACTGCCTGCCCTATCACTGGCCGGAAGAATCCTTCGGGGATATGCGCGGGCTCGACCCGACAACACCGGGCATCCCCTCCGAAGAAGACTATGTGGCTGCCTATTGCCGCCATGCCGGCCGGGGCGAGATCGAAAACTGGACCTTCTATCTGGTGCTGTCGCTGTTCCGCCTCGCCGCGATCATTCAGGGCGTCTACTACCGGGGACTGCAGGGCAACGCGTCCTCACCCGAAGCACTGCTGCGCCGCGATCTGACGCGGCAGCTGTCCATCCGCGCGTGGCATCTCGTGCAACAGGGGTAACCTGAACATCATGGCCGACGAATTCGACTACATCATCATTGGTGCCGGCTCGGCAGGTTGCGTTCTGGCCAACCGTCTTTCGGCCGGCGATGCCACCGTCTGCCTGCTGGAGGCGGGCGGGCGCGATATCAGCCCGATGATCCATATCCCGGCCGGGTTCATGAAAACCCTGACCGACAAGCGCGTGAACTGGCTGTTCCAAAGCGAACCGGGCGAAGGAACCGCAGGCCGCCGCATTCCCGCCCCGCGCGGCAAGGTCCTTGGCGGGTCGAGTTCGATCAACGGGCATGTCTACAACCGGGGGCCGCACAACGACTTCAACACCTGGTCCCAATTGGGAAATCGCGGCTGGAGTTATGCCGACGTGCTGCCCTATTTCAAACGCAGCGAAAACCGGATCGGAGATGGTGACGACGGCTATCATGGCCATGACGGCGAACTCGCGGTCACCGATATCGACGAACCTGATCCGGTTTGCGACGCCTTCATTGAGGGTGTCGAGAAGATGGGCATCCCGCGCAATCCCGATTACAACGGCGCCAATCAGGCCGGTGTCGGTTACTTCCAGCGCACGATCAGGAACGGCCGGCGCATGAGCACAGCGGTGTCCTTCCTGAATCCGGCGCGACACCGCAAAAACCTTGATATCCGGACCCACGCCCATGTGGAACGTATCCTGTTCGAGGGCCGCCGTGCGGTAGCCGTACGTTACCGGCGCGGCAACAAAACCATCGAAATCCGGGCCCGCCGAGAGATCATCCTGTCCGGCGGCTCGGTCGCCTCTCCACAATTGCTGCAGGTTTCCGGGGTTGGTCCGGCAGGCCTGCTCAAGGATATCGGTGTGCCGGTGATCCACGACCTGCCCGCTGTGGGCGAGAATCTCTGCGATCATTACGCGGTGCGCATCGCAAACCGCATCGAGGGTCTGCGCACAATCAATGAACGCGCGCGCGGGCTCGCGCTGGGCCGCGAAATCGGCAGATGGCTTCTGACCCGAAAAGGCATTCTGTCCCTGTCACCGTCGCTGGCCTATGTGTTCTGGAAATCGCACGAAAGCCTTGATGACCCGGACCTGCAATTCATCTTTACCCCGGCCAGCTACATGCAGGGCGTGCCATCAAAGCTTGAGACCTATCCGGGCATCACCATTGCCTGCTGGACCATGCGCCCACTCAGCCGTGGGTTTGTGCGGGCAAAAACCGCGCAGACTCAGGACGCCCCGGCGATCCAGCCCAATTATCTTTCCCACGAGTACGATCAGCAGGTGCTTCTGGCCGGCCTGCGGCTGGGCCGCCGCATGGTGCAGTCACCCGAGCTTTCCGCGTGGTACGACCATGAAACAACCCCGGGCGAGGGCGTCCAGAGCAACGATGAAATCCTCGACTATGCCCGCGCCATGGGTACGACGGTGTTTCACCTGATGGGGTCCTGTCGCATGGGACCGTCGGGCGACACCAACAGCGTGGTCGATGACGAACTTCGGGTGCACGGGATCGAAGGATTACGTGTCGTGGATGCCTCGGTCATACCGACCGCCCATTCGACCAACACCAACGCGGCCACGATCATGATCGCCGAAAAGGCGTCCGACATGATCCTGGGCAAAGCACCGCTGCCCGCCGCGGAACTGTAATTCTCTAGGCTGTGGCCAGTTCCAGAAGCGCGCCCAGCAGAACCTGACCGCCCGCCGTGGACCATTCGGTGGAGATGTCTTCAGCCTCGTTGTGACTGATACCGTCGACGCAGGGAATGAAGATCATGGATGTGGGCGCAACGGCGGCGATGTAGCAGGCGTCGTGGCCCGCACCTGAAACCATGTCACGCGCGGCAAGGCCACGTGTCTCGGCTGCATTGCGCACGGCGGACACGCAGCGCTCATCAAACAAGACGGGTGCAATATAGAAAATCTGCTCGAATGTGGATTCGAGGCCAATATTGTCGACGATCTTCGCCAGACCATCGCGCAGCTTGGCATCCATTTCAGCCAGCACATCATCATCAGGGTGGCGGAACTCCGACGTCAGGAAAACCTGCCCCGGAATCACGTTACGTGAGTTCGGATAGGATTCGATCATGCCGACGGTCGAACGTGCATCAGGCGCATGTTCCATCCCGATTGCATTGACCAATTCGATAACCCGAGCCGCGCCCAGCAGCGCATCCTTGCGCCGGTCCATAGGGGTGCTGCCCGCATGGGATTCCTGACCCGTGAGCGTCAGCTCGTACCAGCGCTGCCCTTGTGCGTTGGTCACAATGCCAATGGGGACATTCTCTTCCTCGAGAATGGGACCCTGCTCGATATGCGCTTCCACATAGGCATGGAACTCCCGACCGCCCACAGGCATGTCGCCAGCATAGCCAATGCGCTTGAGTTCAGCACCCAGTGTGACACCGTCCCCATCTTCCTTGGCGTGCGCCTCTTCCAGCGTGAACGCGCCGGCAAAGACACCCGAGGAAATCATCGCCGGGGCAAAACGGCTGCCTTCCTCATTGGTCCAGCAGACCACCTCGATGGGGTGATCGGTCTCATACTCCATATCGTTGAGGCTGCGGATCACTTCCAGCCCGGCGAGCACGCCATAGACGCCATCGAACTTGCCCCCGGTCGGCTGGGTGTCGAGATGACTGCCCGTCACCACCGGAGGAAGACTTTCATCGCGGCCCGCACGGCGCGCAAAGATGTTGCCCATCGCATCGACACGCACCGAACAGCCCGCATCCTTACACCACGAAACGAACAGATCGCGTCCTTCGCGGTCCAGATCCGTCAGCGCGAGACGGCGGCTACCCCCCTTCTCTGTGGCACCGATCACGGCCATATCCATCAGGCTCTGCCAGAGCCGATCGCCATCAATCGACAGGTTGCGTGGTTCGTTCATGGTCTCGTCTCCATTCCCGGCCGCCATCAGTGGCAAGCCCGCAGGCAAGTCGATACCATAGTGATCCCAGCCACGATTTCCAGACACACCGATGCTCGAACAGACCGGACGCCCCGTCACCATGGCCCCCAACGGCATGGTCACCTCTCCCCATTCGCTCGCTTCGGCTGCCGGGATCGACGTCCTGCGCGCCGGAGGCTCCGCTGTGGACGCCGCCATGGCCACGAGTGCGGCATTGGCCGTGCTCTACCCGCACATGACGACAATCGGCGGCGACGCGTTCTGGCTCATCCATGACGCCAAAACCGGAGACATCAAATACCTGAATGGCGGCGGACGGGCAGTAAAGGCCGCAACCCGGGACACCATGAAAGACCGTGGCCTCGACGAAATCCCCTTCCGGGGCATCGTGCCGGCCACACTGACGGTGCCCGGCGCATTGGCCAGCTGGGTCGAAGCGCACGCGGCCTATGGCAAGCTGCCCATGACCAGGATTGTCGAAAGCGCCGTCGGCTATGCCCGGGACGGGTTCCCGGCCACCGAACGTGTGTCGGACATGATCGCGCAGAACAAGGACCTCTTGAACCAGGTTGCCGAGACCGCCGAAATATTGCTTCCCGGCGGCGAGGTGCCCAAGCCAGGTGCCAAGATCGTCAACCCGAACCTGGCACGCACCCTTGAGATGTTCGCCGAACAGGGCCGGGATGGCTTCTATGCTGGCGAGGTCGCACAGGAAATCGTGCGCGCCACGCAGGCACTCGGCGGCCTTATCACGCTGGATGATTTTGCAGGCCAACATGCCCAGTGGGGCGCTCCGATCTCGACAGAGTATCGGGGGGTCACAGTGTTCAACACACCGCCACCCACACAAGGCATCACCGTGTTGCAGATGCTCAATCTGCTGGAGCGCTACGACATCGCAAGTATGCCATTCCTCGGACCCGACCATGTCCACCTGATGGTCGAGGCGAAGCAGCTGGCCTTCCATGACAGGGACCTTCTGATCGCCGACCCAGATTTTGCAGACGTTCCTGTCGAGCGCCTTTTGTCCAAATCATATGCCGAAGAACGCGCAAATCTGATCGACATGAAATCAGCCATGCCTTGGGATCAGGTCCCCTCTTATGGGAGTCTCGATGGCGATACGGTCTTCATGGCTGTCGTGGATGCGGAAGGAAATGCCGTATCCCTGATCCAGAGCCTCTATGCCGCCTTCGGGTCCGGCGTGGTGGCCGGAAACACCGGCGTGATGCTCCAGAACCGGGGCTCCTATTTCTCTCTCGATCCCGATCACCCCAACACGCTGGAACCGGGCAAGATCCCGCTGCACACGCTCATCGCGTCGATGACCAAGCGGGAAGGGAAACTCTGGTCGTTGCTCGGTTGTCAGGGCGCCGACGGCCAGCCGCAGGTTCAACTCCAGCTGCATGTCGACATGATCGATTTCGGACTGGATATCCAGCAGGCGCTCGAACAGCCCCGGTTCCTGTCCGGCCGGATCGGCCTGACCGAACCACGCGACCCGCTGCATGTGGAAGGACGTATGCCCGAGGAAACGATATCGGCGCTGGCCGCTCGAGGTCACAAGATGAATGTCTGGCCGGACTGGCAAAACCGCGCGGGACAAGCCCATGGCATCGTCATTGATCCTGAAACCGGAACCCTTTCAGGCGGCTCAGACCCCCGCAGCGACGGCGCGGCAATCGGATACTAGAGCATGAAGTTCCCGCCCTCACCCTTCGTCAGGCTCAGGGTGAGGGCTTTGAAGAACAGGAAGAAGCTTACGCTACGGGCGGTTCAGTTCCGGGCGGTCCCAGCGGAAGGTCCTCCGGCCAGCCTTGAAGCCATAAAGCGGCTGGGCATTGATCGCGACAGCCTCGTCCGGGGACGACGCGCCCCAGATCACCAGGTCGGCTGAACTTCCAACCGAAAGGCCATTGTCTTCACGGCCGATCAGCTTCCCCGGCATGGTTGTCACCATCGCAAAGGTCTCCAGCAACTCCTCTGTCGTTCCACGCTGCAGGACGTTTGCGTACATATTCGCGATCCGCATCAGGGAACCATCGCCGAAGGGCGTGAACGGGTTCAGGATATTGTTGGTCGACAGGCAACAATTCACGCCATGTGACACCAGCGCGTTGGCGTCCGCGACACCGCGCATCACCGAGTGATCCTGATGACGGCCGACCGTGAAGAGGTCGGTTGCCGGCAGCACCGTGACGGTCACCCCTGTATCGGCGAGCAGCTTGCCAAGGTCTTTCAGCTTGGCGGGCGGCATGCTGGCATATTTGGAACCATGACCAACGGCCACACGCCCGCCCCAGCCGTATTTGTCGGTCAGTTCACAAACCTGATAAACATCAAGATGATCGTGGTTCGGCCCGACATCCAGATGGATATCAACATCCACGTCATATTCGTTTGCCAGCTCGAAGATTCGCGCAATCTGGCCCGGCCCGTCACTGTCGTAGCTCGGCGCGCCACCGATGGCTTTCGCACCGCGCTCCAGGCCCTCAACCAGATTGGCATCGCCTTCGGGCACCCCGGTCCAGCCTTCCTGCAGGAACACACAAAGATCGAGATCAATCCCCCAGGCGTAATCCTTGGCGAGCTGCTCGAGCGCATTGAAACTCTTCATGCCGACATTCGGATCGAGTTCCACATGGGTGCGCATATGGGTGACACCGGCAACCAGCGAGGTTTCCAGTGACGCCTGCGCGCGCTGGTAGACGTCTTCAACGGTAAAGCTGGGCTTCACCTCGGCGACGCGCCGCATGTGATCCGTGCCGCGATCGGGGGAGGGCTCGGAGCGGTCGAGAATGCGGGACTTGTCGAGATGGATATGGGTTTCGATCAATCCCGCCGAGACAAGGCAACCACCCGCGTCAACGCTTTCGCCTTCCTCGGCAAGCCCGGTACCGATCGCAGCAATCTTGCCGTCCGAAACCCCGATATCCTGCAACGGTGCGCCCTTGGGCACGCTGGCCAGCTGTGCATTCCGCACGATCAGATCGAATCCCATGTCCTGAACCCCTCAATGAAACAACGCCCAAGCATGGACGATCCTGTCACGCAAAAAAAGACCTCAACAGACAAAGGTTATTTCGGGGCCTGCTTCCGGTCATCCGGCCCATAATCGCGGGTCACTTCGGCAACCCGCAGACGATAATTCGCAAAAACACCGCCCCGTCCCTTTGCCTGTGCAATACGGTGCTCGGCGTGATCGCGCCATGCCCGAACGGCAGCCTCATCCCGGAAAAATGACAACGCAAGGTACTTGCCCGGCTCGTAGATGCTCTCAAAGCGCTCGACAGAGATGAAACCTTCAATCCTGTCCAGCTCCGCGCGCAATTCATGGGCGATATCGAGATAAGCCTCGACCTGACCTTCCGCCGGCCAGACCTCAAAGATCACCGCGATCATCGCGCTACGCCGTGCCGCGATTGCGCGGCCAGCCATCAACCTGACGGCGCAACTCCAGCCGCGCGATCTGACGGCGGTGCACCTCGTCGGGACCATCAAACAGACGCATGGCCCGGGTTCGCGCATACATCCCCGCCAGCGGGAAATCATCAGACATCCCGCCCCCACCATGCAGCTGCAGGGCGCGGTCGATCACACCGAGGGCCATATTGGGTGCGGCCACCTTGATCATCGCGATTTCCTGCCGGGCCTCCTTGGTGCCGACCTGATCGATCATCCAGGCCGCTTTCATGACCAGCAGCCGGCACATTTCGATCTCGATCCGCGACTGGGCGATCCGTTCTTCGGTGATGCCGCGCTCCGCCAGCAGCTTGCCCCAGGTCTCCCGTTCGGTGGCGCGTTTGCACATGGCTTCCAGCGCCCGTTCGGCGACACCGATGACGCGCATGCAATGATGAATACGTCCCGGCCCGAGACGCCCCTGTGCGATCTCGAACCCCTGTCCCTCGCCCAGCAGAAGGTTCTCGGCGGGGACACGCACATTGTCGAAAATCACTTCGGCATGGCCATGGGGTGCATCGTCATAGCCCATCACATTGAGGGTGCGCGTCACCGTCAGGCCCGGTGTGTCGCGCGGCACCAGAATCTGGGATTGCTGCTTGTGGCGATCTGCGGTGGGGTCGGTCTTGCCCATCACGATCATGATCTTGCAGCGTGGATTACCGGCGTTGGAAATCCACCATTTACGCCCGTTGACGACATACTCATCCCCGTCCCGGGTGATCGCACATTCGATATTGGTGGCATCTGATGACGCCACGTCGGGCTCGGTCATGGCGAAGGCGGAGCGAATTTCACCGTTCAGGAGCGGCGTCAGCCATTCTTCCTGCTGGGCTTGGGTGCCGTACATATGCAGGACTTCCATGTTCCCGGTATCGGGCGCATTGCAGTTGAAAACCTCCGGTGCCCAATCAACCCGGCCCATGATCTCGCAGAGCGGTGCATATTCCGCATTGGACAGGCCCGCGCCGTGATGTGCATCGGGCAGAAACAGGTTCCAGAGGCCACGCTTGCGCGCCTCGGCCTTCAGGTCGTCAACAATCTGCGGCGTCTGCCAGCGCGTCCCCTGACTGTCGAGCTGCGCCTCGAAGGTCTTTTCGTTGGGATAGACAAACTCATCCATGAAGGACAGCAGCTCTTCCCGCATTTTCTGGCATCGCGCACTCAGTTCAAAATCCATGACATTCCCCGGTCCCTGATTGTCGCGGCAGGTGTCCCGCCGCAAAACTTGCCCTAGGATAACGACTTCAGGTCCGCAGGGGGAGCTATCAGCAACATGACCGCAAATTCACCATTCGACCTCGCTGGCAAGACGGCCATCGTGACCGGCTCAACCAAGGGTATCGGACGCGCGATTGCCGTCGCACTTGCCCGGGCTGGCGCAAAAGTGGCTGTTTCGAGCCGCGACGCCGGGCGTGTCACCGAAACGGCACAGGCCCTGACCGATGCCGGCCACACCGTGATCGGCGTGCCGTGCAATGTCGGGCGCAAGGACGAACTGCAAAACCTCGTTGACCGGGCGGCATCCGAACTCGGCCCGGTTGATATTCTGGTCTGCAATGCCGCCATCAATCCCTATTACGGCCCGGCGATGGAGATTCCCGATGATGTCTTCGCCAAGGTCATGCACACGAATATCCAGGCTCAACTCTGGCTGGCACAGATGGTCGTACCCGACATGAAAGCCCGGAAAGACGGCGCGATTGTGCTGATTTCCTCGATTGGTGGCCTTCGCGGCAGCGACGTGATCGGTGCCTACAACATCTCGAAAGCCGCCGATATTCAGCTCGCCAAAAACCTCGCTGTCGAGCTGGGGCCCGACAATATCCGCGTCAACGCCATCGCACCGGGCCTTGTGAAAACCGATTTCGCACGTGCGCTCTGGGAGAACCCGGAATTCGCTGATCCGCGGATCGCCGCCACGCCGCTGCGGCGGCTGGGGGAGCCCGAGGATATTGCAGGCGCGGTCGTTTTTCTGGCCTCCCAAGCGGGCCGCTGGATGACCGGACAGACTATCGTGATTGACGGTGGCGCAACGGTTCCCGTCTAACATATCCACCGAGTGTCATTGCGACGACTTGTCTCCACCCTGCACTGTCGTCATACCCGGGCTTGACCCGGGTATCTCACCCGAGACCGAGACGAGATGCGCGGATCGGGTCCGCGCAAGACGAAAATGGAATGGTGGACGAACGCCCATCTTCTTCGTCGCGATGCTTCTCGCAATGACGAAACCTAGGTCGCGTTTTCCGCGTCCCATGCCTTGAAGGTCGAACCGGATTCAGCCAGTTCGCGCAGCAGCGCAGACGGTGCCCAATTGTCACCCCATTCCGCATGGAACCGGTCCAGCATCGCCACCACTTCGGCCAATCCGACTGTGTCGGCATAGAACATCGGACCGCCGCGCCAGCGCGGGAATCCGTATCCGTGGAGCCAGACCACGTCGATGTCTGATGCGCGGATCGCAAGGCCCTCCTCGAGGATTTTCGCACCCTCATTGATCAGCGAATAGACACAGCGTTGCAGAATTTCCGTATCGGAAACCGCACGACGCGCGATTCCCATCTCTTCCGAGCGCGCAACCAGCATGGCCTCGATCTCCGGGTCCGGCACTGCGGTTCGCCCGTCTGCATAGCTGTACCAGCCCGCGCCGGTCTTCTGGCCAAACCGTCCCTGCGCACAGATGCGTTCGAGCAAGGGAGAGAAACGCTCCTCTGCTGGCCGTGTCTCCGCCCGGCGTTTCTCGATGGCCCAGCTGATGTCCAGTCCGGCGAGGTCATAGACCCGGAACGGTCCCATGCGGAACCCGAAGGTCTCGATCACCCGGTCGACATCCTGGGGCAGCGCGCCTTCCTCAACCAGAAAATCACATTGCCGGAAATAAGGCGCCAGCATGCGGTTGCCGACAAATCCGTCGCAGACCCCAACGACCACACCTGTTTTCCCGAGGCGTTTTGAAAGGCCCAGGACCGTCGCGATGATGTCCGGCGCGGTCTTCCTGGCGCGGACGATCTCCAGCAGGGTCATCACATTGGCCGGGCTGAAGAAATGCATTCCCAGCACGTCCTGGGGCCGGCTGGTCGCAGCGGCAATCTCATCCACATCCAGCGTGGACGTGTTGGTGGCGAGGATCGCACCCGGTTTGGCCAGACGATCAAGCTCGGCAAAAACCGACCGCTTCACGTCCATCTCCTCGAACACCGCCTCGATCACCAGATCCGCATCGGCCACGGATTTCATATCCACCGAACCGCCGATGCAGGACATCCGCGCGGTCATACCCTCATCCGACAGCCGACCCCGCTTCCGGGTCGCATCATAATTGGCCTCGATCCGGGCCAGGCCATGATCGAGATTGTCCTGCGAGGCCTCAATCAGCGAAACCGGAATCCCCGCATTGGCAAAAGACATGGCAATACCCCCGCCCATCGTACCCGCACCAAGAATGGCGACCTTCGCGATGTCCCGACGCGGTGTATCGGCCGGAATCCCGGGAATCTTCACGGTCTGGCGTTCGGCGAAAAACGCGTGGACGAGCGATTTCGACTCATCCGAGGCAACAGCGATCTCGCTGATTTCCGCCTCACGCGCCCAGCCGTCCTCAAAGGACATGGTCAGGGTATTGGCAACACTTTCCAGACAACGGAATGGCGCTTCCAAGCCGCGTGCCGTTTTTTCCAGTTGCGCGCGGGTCTCGGCGACCAGCGCCTCACCTGCAACACGATCCAGATCGATCTTCATCTCGCTGACCCGGCGCGGCCCGGCCCGCTTTTCAGCCAGTTTGGCGGCATAGGATATCGTGTGCTCGAGCAAATCACCTTCGCTGACAACACGGTCCACAAGTCCGATTTCAAGGGCCGTGGCCGCATCGACCGGCGTGCCGCTCGTGATCATCTCCAGACCCTTGCGAAAGCCCACAAGGCGCGGCAAACGCTGGGTTCCGCCCGCGCCGGGAATCACCCCGCGATGGACTTCGGGCAAGCCCAGCTGGGCCTTGGAATCGACAATTCGGTAGTGACAGCCAAGAGCGAGCTCCAGCCCGCCCCCGAGCGTCGGACCGTGAATCGCCGCGACGACAGGCTTCTCGCTTTTCTCAATCAGGTTCATGAGATGGCGGGTCATGGGCCGCACGGCGCGGTCCGGCGTATTGAATTCCCGAATATCGGCACCGCCGCAGAAATTGCGACCTGCACCGCAGATCACGATCGCCTTCACGGCGCGATCGGGCTGCGCCAAAGCGACCAACTCGGCAATCGACAGGCGCACCTGTTTGGCCAGCGCATTCACTGGTGGATTGTTGATCGTGATCACGCCCACGTCGCCGCTCTGGCGGTACAAGACATGCGCGCTGCCATTTGTGGTGGCCATCACTCCCCCGAACGATTGGCTTTACGCGGTAACACCGCTGTAACACCTTTAACGACTACACCACGACCACCATCACGGCAATCACCGCACCATCCGGCCTCGGTATGGCTGGGCCGCAACGGCGGCATGGTCGGCGGGTCGCACGGGCGCAATACGCCTGCTAGAATTGGAACGGGCCTCTCTGGCTCAGGGGCTGCGTGTGCGCCCCCCGGGATATCTGATACCGAGTGGAATATACCGATGGCGGGTGACAGCGTATTACGTCCGAATGTGTCGCAACTGACAGCGCTGATCGCTTCGATCATTGCCGCCATACTGCTGGCCTCACCCTTGTGGAGCGAGACGCCCGGCGTCATGCCGGCGGCCGGAGTCATCCTGTTCGCCATCGTGAACTGGGCCACCGGGGCCCTGCCGCAACACATCACGGCGCTGCTGCTGTTCCTAATTTCCGTTGTCTTCAAGATCGCGCCGGCTGAAGTCGTGTTCTCCGGGTTTCATGCGAGCGCGACCTGGCTCGTGTTTGGCGGATTTGTGATTTCGATTGCGGCCCAGCAATCCGGACTGGCTGCACGCATCGTCCAGATTTTGCTCACCCGCTTGCCGGCACGTTATCTGGCGATGGCTGGCGGACTTGCGGCTGCCGGCATTCTGCTCAGCTTCATCATGCCGTCCGCGTCGGGCCGCGTCGTTCTGATGGTCCCGCTGGCTGTCGCTCTGGCCGGACGTCTGGGATTCGAGGAACACACACGCGCACGATACGGGCTGGTGATTGCAGCGGGTTGGGGAACAACGATCCCCGCCTTCGGAATCCTGCCTTCGAACGTCGTGAACATGGCTTTGGTGGGCGCATCCGAAAGCATCTTCGGGATCGGATTTTCGTATTTCGGCTATACGCTTCTGAACTTCCCGATTCTGGGAATCATGGGCGCTGCCATCGGGGTCGTCCTGATCACGCTGCTATTCGGTGCGAAGCCAGATTTACAGGGTGAGCGGGAGATGGGGACCCAGGCGAGCCCCGCCGAGCGCCGCCTGATGGCGATCATGCTCGTCGCGCTGGCCTTCTGGATGACCGATTCACTGCATGGCATCTCACCGGCCTGGGTGGCCCTTGCTGCGGCCCTGATTTGCGTCACGCCGGGGATCGGCGTCGTATCGACGTCGGTCATCAGCAAGGACATCAACTACGGGGCCTGGTTCTTCGTTGCCGGGGTTATCGGTGTGGGTGCCATCGCCAACGACACGGGACTGGGCGGCGCGATGGGGGACTGGTTGCTGTCCAACGTACCGCTCAGTGCGGATGGCGGCATTTTTACCTTCTACGAGATTTTCGCGATCAGTGGCGCGGTCGGCCTGGTCACCACCTTCCCTGCAGCGCCGCCGATCGTCACATCCTTCTCGGACGCGATTGCACAGGCCTCCGGCTGGCCACTGACATCGGTGCTGCTGGCGCAAGTGCCCAGCTGGATGATCTACCCGCTGCCCCATCAGGCACCGCCCGTCGCGATTGCCCTCGCTCTGGGCGGCGTTCCCATGCGCGAGGGCCTGCGCTTCCTTGCGATCTATTTCGTTATCGGCCTGCTCGTCATCTTGCCGCTCCAGTTTCTCTGGGGCCAGATGCTGGGCATGTACCCCTGACCCAAGGGTCAGGCCCGCCAGACCCCAGGAGAACCCCCAATGCTTTTGATGGTGCGTATCAAGGTTGAACTGCCCGGCGACATGGACCCAGCCAGAGTGAAGGCGCTTGGTGAAGCCGAAGCCGAAAAGGCGATTGAGGCAATCAATGCCGGCAAGATGCGCAAGATCTGGCGCATTGTCGGTGAACGCTCAAACTTTTCGATCTGGGAAACCGAGACGCTCGAGGAATTCCATGACCTCATCTCGTCCTTCCCGCTCCACCCATGGATGAGCGTCGATGTCACGCCGATGATCGAGCACCCGTCCACGAAAGCCTATGAGGAACGGGTCGGCCCCTTCCCGCCACTGTGAAGCAAGACGCGGCCTAGAAGCCCCGTTCGGCCTTCAGGTCTGTGGCCGTTCGGTAGAAGTCCGGGTAGCGTTCCGAAATCCGTGCGCCGGGATAAAAGGCAGCCGCAAAGGACGGGCGCGCGCGAATCCGGTCCAGCCATGCCGCCATTTCCGGCAGGTCGTCCCACAGGAAGCCATAGCCCAGATCATCCATCCGATCGATCAGCGGCGTGACCTGCGCATCCACCAGCGTGTACTGCGCGCCCATGATCCAGGCTCCGCCATGCTCGTTCATGGCGGCATTGATCCGTTCGCAGGTCTGGCGAATCTGGAATTCGGCATATTCCAGCTCGGACTTGCCAAATCCGTTCTGGGACATGCGCTGATAGAACTGCTTGCGCAGCGGTAGCCGGTCCGCATGGGCGGCAAAGTCGTCATTGCTCGCCTTGGCAAACCGCATGGGGGCCAGCATGTTGGCAAAGGTCGGCACCCGGACAGCCACTGTCGGCACCTCGTCGATATACCGCATCCAGGCCCGCATCTTCGCGCGCCCGACAGCCGTATCGGGGGTGAGCGCCGGATCGGGAATGATCTCCTCAAGATATTCAAGGATCGCCGAGGATTCGATCAGGATCGTCCCGTCATGCACGAAGGTGGGGACCACGCCATTGGGATTGATTTTCAGATATGCCGGTTCAAGCTGTTCGAACTTTCCCAGATCGACATCATGCTCGATCCAGTCCTTGTTCATCTCCGGCAGCCCCTTTTCGGCAAGGGTGACACGGACCTTCTGGCTGCAGGTCGACTGCGGCGCCTGATACATTTCAATCTTCATTGGCGTTTTCCCCCTTGAAAAACTGCGGGTATTTTTCGCTGACATTGGTTCCGGGATAAAAAGCGATATCGAAGGACGGGCGGTTCCGGATGCGGTCGAACCACGCGGTCATTTCGGGAAGGTCATCCTTCCAGAGCTTTCCATAACCCAGATCGGCCATGCGCTGAATCAGGGGCGTGAGCGTGACATCGATCAGCGTGTAGTCGCGCCCCAGAATCCACGGCCCGCCATTGTCGCGAATCGCCTGATCAACGCGCTCGGCGGTCTGACGAATCTGCGCCAGCGCATTGTTCACCTCATCCTCGGCAAAGCCGTCGATCCGGCCCATCCGGCGATAGAAGGCCTTGCGCAGGGGCAGCTTCTCGACCCGCGCCTGAAACTCTTCCTCGGGCATGTTTTCATAGCGCAGCGGGCGGAACACCTGATTGAAGGATGGCACCCGGACGGCCGGCGTGGGGACTTCCTCCATGTATCGCATCCAGACCCGCAGGCGCGCGCGCTTGAGCGGATCACGCGGCACCAGAGAGGGCTCGGGGAAAATCTCGTCGAGATATTCCACAATCACGGAGGATTCGATGACCGGTTCCCCGTCATGCACCAGCGTGGGCACGACTCCGTTTGGATTGAGCTTCAGATACTCAGGAGTGAGGTGGTCACCCGTTGCAAAGTGCAATTCGTGGCTGTCCCACTCGATGCCCTTCTCGGCCAGACAAATCCGCACCTTCTGGCTGCACGTTGAATGACCCGAATGATAAAGCTCAAGCGCCATCGCTTATTCCTCCCGACAAATTGAACCGCGCGATCTGGATGTCGCTCTTAAGCTGGTTATACCAAGACGGTTCCGCCACGTCCCTGTCACAAAACAAGTACCAGCCATGACCCGATCATATCTGAAACAAATCATCCTCCCGCTGCTCATCGCGTGGGTTGCACCGTTGAGTGCCAGCGCGGGCGAAATAGACCTGACCGACTGGCCTGCCCTTGAGACGGTGAACACTGCGCGCGGGGAAGCGATCACCTATCCCAGTCACAGCCCGTTCACATTGTGGGAGGTCGGCAAGGGTGATGCGCTCGATCCTTCCACCGACGCACGGGCCATTCTGTTCATGCCCGATGAGGCCAGCACCGAGAAACCCGTCCCGGCTGTCGTGCTACTGCACGGTGCGGCCGGTGTTCTGGGTTCGCGCGAGCTGACCTATGGCGCACAATTTGCCGAAATGGGCGTGGCCGCCCTTGTGGTCGACGCTTTCGGGGCCCGTCGCGACCGGGCCACCGGCTTCATCGATCGGCTGTTACAGGTCACCGAGACCATGCTAATCGCGGATGCCTATGCCGGGCTTCGGCATCTCGATTCCCTGCCCAAAATTGATGCCAACCGGGTTGCCCTGATGGGATTTTCCTATGGCGGCTTGTCCACCATGCTGGCCGCGTTTGAACAGGCCGCCGAAGCCCTGAGCCCAGAGGGCCTGCGGTTTGCCGCCCATGTCTCGTTCTACGGGCCATGCCTGGCGCGGTTCGACAACACGCGGGCGACGGGCGCGCCGGTCCTTCTGCTGGCAGGCTCGCAGGATGCCATCATCGACCCCGCGCGGTGCAACGAGGTTGTGGAGGATCTGCGCCGGGGCGGCACGGAAGCGGAATTCATTGTCTATGACGGGGCCTACCACCAGTGGGACGGCCGGTTTGCCGGCCCCCGCACCATCGGCCGCAATCTCGCGCCCTGTGAGCTCAATGTGAATGAACGTGGTGTGGTCCGCGACACCCTCACCTTGTTGCCAATGTCGGGACCATTTCTGCGCAAGGTTATCCTCGGGATTTGCGTGGGCAGTGAGGGCTACCTGATTGGCCGCGACGATGCGGTGCGGAACCGGTCCAACCAGCAGGTCGGAAATTTTCTGATGCGTGCGTTCAACGGCAAGAACTAAAGTGCGCGCGCGGCAACCACATAGATCGGGTCACTGCAGCCCTTAGAGGGCGACAAATCCTCGTAAACCGGTTCACCAAAACCGTTGGTTTGTCGAAAATAGGTCGCAACGAGCCCGATATGACCGGGATCATCGAGCGCCGACCAGATCGCGACCGCCCTGGTCGGGAAACAGCGATTGGAGAAACTGACCACACAGATGCCGCCGGGTCGCAGAACCCGGGAGATATCTGCAAACACCTCGAGCGGACGGGTGAGATACTGCACCGAGAGTGCAATCAGGCAGGAATCGAAACTCTGGTCCGCCAGTGGCAGGACAGGATCGGCATTGAGGTCGTGCACGCGACAGGCGGTGAGCTGCGGATTGGCGGTCAACTCGGCTTCGTTCATTCCCAGTCCCGTGACCCCCGCACAGCCATGATCTTCGGGCAGGTGCGAGACCCAGCTCGACATCAGGTCCAGGACTTGGCCACCGACAGGCAGAACCCGTTGGTAATAAGCGGTCAGGGCATCCCGGGCGGGCTGGTCGAGATGATGCACCAGCCGTTCCTGGGCATAGAACGCCGCATCATCGGCATCGTCACGCCGTGCGAAATGCGCGCGCTCCAGCTTCGGGGCATTCTCCGTCACCTCAGAACCCGCGCGCCGCGCCGTCACTGCGCGGATCGAACCCGGCTTCAATCATCCCGTCCGGACGCCGCAGCAGCGCACCGGCATGGCCCATCAGGTCACTGAAGGCCTCGACGACCTCGACATCCTGTCCGGCGTGACGGAGCGCATCGATCACGGCGTCAGGGAATCGGGATTCGATCTTGAGATTGGTGCTGTCGCTGCCCCAAGTCCGGCCGAGCAGCCAGCGCGGGGCCGTGATCGCGGCCTGTACCGGCTGGCCGTATCGCACAATGCGGTTGAACACCGCCGCCTGGGTCTGGGGCTGCCCTTCGCCGCCCATGGTCCCGTAGGACAGCACGCGCCCGTCATCGAGCCGCGCCATGGCCGGGTTGAGCGTGTGGAAGGGTTTGCGCCCCGGCTGCAAAGGGTTGAGCGCATCGGGATCGAGCGCGAAGCTCGCGCCGCGATTCTGCCAGGTGATGCCGGTCTCGGGCAAAACGACACCCGATCCGAATTCCCAGTAAACGCTCTGGATGAAGCTGACCGCATTGCCATCCCCGTCGATGGCACCCAGCCAGACGGTATCACTGTCGGTCCCGCCCCGTTTCCAGTCCAAGGCCTTGTGCGGATCAATACCCGCAGCCAGTCCGGCGACGACCTCCTCCGTCAGAAAGGATTCCGGGGGCGCAGCCATGAAGGCTTCATCGGTCACATAGCGGTCGCGGATGGCAAAGGCCTGCTTGCTCGCCTCCACAAGCAGATGCACGAAATCAAACCCGTCGGCTTCCGCGCAGGTCATCTCCTCGAAAGCACCGAGAATGAGCAGCGAGGCCAGTCCCTGAGTCGGCGGCCGCATATTGTAGACCGTGGCATCGCCCACGCGCAGGGAGAGCGGCGTCACGGCCCGGGCCTTGTGGGCGGCCAGATCCGATCCATGCACCGGGCTGCCCACGGCCGACAGGTCCGCCGCGATCATGCGTGCGAGATCACCACGATAGAAGTCGTCGGTGCCCGCCCGGCCAATCTGCTCGAGGGTCGCGGCCAGACGGGGCTGGCGAAATACATCGCCAATCTCGGGCATCTCGCCATCCGGCGTGTAGACTTCCGCAAAACCCGTTGCCTCTCCCATTTCGGGAAGTTTCGCGATGGTGTTGGCGACCTGGCCTTGGGTGACGGCCACACCATCACGGGCATAGGCCACGGCGTCCGCGACCAGCCGGTCGAGCGGCAGGCGCCCGCCCCAGCTTTCCGAAATTTCCTTTGCCAGCCCCCAGCCCGAGACCGTCCCGGCCACTGTCAGCGCCGCGAGCGGTCCACGCGGGGGGACAGCGTCGAGGCCAGCTTCGCGGTATCGCGCAATCGTTGCACCCGTTCCCGCCGCACCGCAGGCATCGATGGCAATCGGGTCCCCGTTGGCCGGCGAAATCACCCAGAATCCGTCGCCTCCGATGGAATTCATATGCGGGTACACAACCGCGATCGAGGCAGCGGCGGCGATCATCGCTTCCAGCGCGTTCCCGCCTTCACGCAGCACAGCCAGCCCGGATTCAGCAGCCAGGTGATGCGGCGCGACGACCATACCGTTACTTGCAAAGGTGGATTTCAGCATCGTATTGAACCCTCAAACACTTCAGGCGGCACCGGCATGGCACCGCCTGATCATGAACAAATAGCCGACGAGACCCGCACTAGACCACAAAGGGCGGATATTCGAAGCCGTCCTCGACCGGAATCCGGACCGTGTTGATGAACCGTGCAAGCATTCCGTAATAGCCGATCATCACCGTCAGATCGACAAAGCCGTCCGTCCCGAAGGTGTCCTTGAGATCGGCAACCATTTCATCGCTGACCTCATCGTTTCGCGTCAGGACGCGCGCATACCGGGTGGCGAGACCCACCGCGCCGGGTTCGGCCTCGATCTCGGGTGTGCCGATTTTCTGCAGCAGGTCCGGACTCGCGCCGACCCGAGCGGCCACCGCCTGATGATGGGCCCATTCATAAGTGCAGCGGAGTTCCTGCGCGACGGTCAAAATCACGTATTCGCGCAAGGCATCGTCGAACGCGGTCTCGTAGCGCACATAGGCACCAACCGGGCAAACCACCGCCATCGCCCCGCCGCTGTTCGCGAGCAACGCAAAGACGTTGGGCATGACGTCCATGCCGCGCGTGCGCAACACCTCATCATAGGCACTCTGATATTTCGGCGGGCAGTCTTCCCGCTCGACGCGTTGCAGGCGCGCGCCTGGCAATTCATTCGACACAGACTTGTCCTTTCTCCACTTCCTCAGCCGGGCATTCCGGCGCGAGATCGATAACCCGAGCAGAAAACACCTTCAGCCCGGACACGTCAACGGCGCCTGCCCGGACAACACATATGCCCTGAAATCCTTGGTGAGCGCGCCCTAGCCCATCCGATTCTGATTGAAAACGCGATCCGGCACCCAATATTGGGGATACAGCAACAGAAAGGGAGCACATGAACAGCACCTGGAACATCCGACCCGGCTGGAGCCCTGTGACGATCGGCATCATGGTCGTCGGCTTCGTCATCGCCTGGCCCCTCGGCCTCGCCGCCCTTGCCTATATCATCTGGGGCGACCGGCTTCACACCGTTGTGGATGAAGCGCGATATCGCTGGTCCAGCAATCGCTCAGGCGAGAGCGGCAACGCCGCCTTTGACGACTACCGCGAGCAGGAGTTGAAGCGGCTCGAAGAAGAACGGCGCAAGCTGGATGCCACGCGCGAGGAGTTCGATCGCTTCATGCACGAATTGCGCCTCGCCAAGGACAAGGAAGAGTTCGACCGCTTCATGTCCCAGCGCGGTCAGCGTGACACCAAGGGCTTTGACACCACCGAACCGTCCGGCGCGTCAGCCTGACGATCCGGTCATAGCCAACATCGGTAGGGCGGAGCCTTTGGCTCCGCCTTTTTCATGTCGCGCCGGTGCGCCCCGGCAGGAGGCCAAATCAAGACATTCTGTGCTAAACGCAATCCTGCAGAAGGCCGCTCCGGGGCGAGTGGGCCGTGTTACCGCAGAAGGGCAAAGCGCCATGAGTGAGACAGCACCCGCACGCATTGGCGCCTTTACTGGCGCGGTGCTGATCGCCGCCCTGACACTCTATCTTCTGGTCGAAGGCCGCGAGCTTCTGATCCCCCTCGCGGTCGCCATCGTCATCTGGTACCTGCTGAACGCGCTGGCAGACTTCTTCGACCGAATTCCGGTTATTGGCAAGAAGCTGCCGCACTGGGCCACCCTTGTAGGGGCGGTCATTATCGTTCTGGTCGCCATGGCGCTGGTCGCCGAACTGATCAGCGACAATATCGCGCAAGTCGCGGCAGCCGCGCCCGCCTATCAGGCCAATTTCGAGAAGCTGATCCAGGGCGCAAGCCGGATGGCCGGATTCCAGGAAACCCCGGATTTTGCGCGGATTGCCGACGAAATCAATGTGCGCCAGCTGATCTCCGGCCTCGCGGCCACGGTCGCCGGTTTTGCCGGCTCGCTGGGAATCGTTCTGATCTATGTCCTGTTCCTGCTGATCGAGCAGGGCAGTTTTGAAAAGAAACTCGACGCGCTGTTTCCCAACGCCGACAAGCGTCAGGAGGTTCGTGATCTGGTGCACCGCATGCAGGTCCAGATTCAGTCCTATGTGGCCATCAAGACGCTCGCCAGCGTTGCAACCGGTGGCATCAGCTACACCATCCTGCTGATTGTCGGTGTGGATTTTGCCGCCTTCTGGGGCTTTGTCATCTTCCTGCTGAACTACATCCCGACCATCGGTTCCCTGCTGGGCATCCTGCTGCCGACCTTGCTGGCGGTCGTCCAGTTCGCAACTCTCGGCCCGGTTTTGGCCGTTGTCATCGGCGGCGGTGCCACCCAGTTCCTGATCGGAAACGTGATCGAGCCCCGGTTGATGGGCACATCCCTCAACATATCGCCCCTCGTTGTGCTGATTTCGCTGGCGGTCTGGGGCACCATCTGGGGCCTGGCGGGCATGTTCCTGTCGGTCCCGCTGACCATGATCGCCATGATCATATTTTCCCACTTTGCCGCGACCCGCCCAATTGCGATTATCCTGTCGGGCAACGGGGAGATCGAACGCTCCTGATTTCGGACACCCATGCCAAGAGACCTGCCATGAATGAACGCCATGAACACAATGTCGGGGAACACGCGCTGGGCGAGGTTCAGGCCTTTCTCAGCAAGGCCCAGTCGATACCGCTTCTCGCTGTGAAGGAAATCGCCGATCAACTGCGCGTCCAAGCGATGCTGGCCAAAACCACGCCGCGCCGAAGACGCGTCTTCGATGCGCTGGCGGATTTTTACGAACACACCTACGAGGTGCGCGAAAAGGCGCAACACACCCACGAGGATGGTGACGGTATCGGCGGTGCGGTTCGCGCCCTGTTCGACAATTTTGACGACGACTAGCGCAGCCGACTACTCCGCCGCCTGCACCGTGCCCTTGTCGATCAGTCCGGTGAGATATTGCGGATCGACCGGATAGTAATCGATCTCCACCCCATACTCTTCCAGCGCATTCTCGATCGCGGCCACAATGGCTGCGGCTGCCGGAATGGTTCCACCCTCACCCGCACCCTTCACGCCGAGCGAATTCAGCGGCGAAGGGGTCTCCATATGGGTGACATCGATTCGCGGCATCTCGCTGGCCAGAGGCAGCAGATATTCGCCGTAATTGGTGGTCAGCGGCTGCCCCTGATCGTCATAGATCATCCGCTCGAACAACGCGTTGCCGATGCCGTGGACGACGCCGCCGACGATCTGGCCATGCACGATCATCGGATTGATCATCACACCGCAGTCATGGGCGACCGAATAACGCAGCACCCGGACTTCACCGGTGCCCGGATCGACCTCGACCTCGGCCACATTCGAGCCGCAGGCAATCGGTGAACCGCTGGACCCGTCATAGGATGTGGCTTCGAGCAGCGGATCGAACCCGGCGGGAACCCGCAGGGCAGACGCTGGTGACAGTTTGATGGCCAGTTCACCCAATGTGATCGAGAGATCGGGTGCGCCGTTCACGCGCACAACGCCATCCTCGATGTCGAGATCGGCTTCGGAGGCTTCGAGAATTTCGGCCGCCAGCTTCAGGGCCTTTTCACGGACCTTTTTTGCAGCATCAAAGGACGAGGGGCCCACATTGGCCGCCACACGGCTGCCGATGGTGCCGACACCGTGCGGGAACTTCGAGGTATCCGCGGATTCAAACAGGATATCTTCCGGTGCCACGCCCAGATTTTCGGCTACGATCATCGCGATCATGGTGTGGTGGCCCTGTCCCTGACTCGCCGCGCCGGTTCGCACGGCAACCTTGCCCGAGGATTCAACCCGGACCGTCGTTCCCTCATAGGGGCCCATGCCGGTATCCTCGATGCAGGAAGAGATACCGATACCCAGGAACCGCCCTTCCTTGCGGGCCGCCGCCTGACGATCCTTGAAACTGCTGTAGTCGGAAAGTTCGAGAACCTTGTCGAGCAGCGCCTCGTAATCCCCGCTGTCATAGATGCACTTGGCGCCGCCGCGAAGCGTGGCGCCCGTCTCATAGGGCATCTGATCGGGCCGCACATAGTTCCGGCGCCGCACCGTCGCCGGATCGATCCCCAGATTCCGGGAGACGGTCTGGATCATGCGTTCGACGGCATAGATCCCGCACGGACGTCCCGCACCACGAACCGGCGAGTTCGGCACCGTATTGGTAAAGACGATATTCACGCCGACATCGATTGCCGGGATCGAATAGGCCCCGGGCAAGGGGGTCAGGGAACTGTTGGGCAGAAGAATTCCGTAAGGAATATAGGCGCCGTTTTCATGGGTGATCGTGCCGCGCAGACCGAGGATTTTCCCCTCATTGGTGCAGGCAACCTCAAGGTCCCAGTGCTGATCGCGCTGGGTCGTGGTGGACATGAAGTGTTCTCTCCGGTCCTCGATCCACTTCACCGGGCGCTTCATGAAGCGCGCCGCCAGCGAGATCACGATTTCCTCGGGATAAAAACCGGCCTTGGGTCCGAAGCCGCCGCCCACATCGGGGGCCACCACGCGAACCCGCTCCTCAGGCTCATCCAGCCAGGTCGCAAGCGCGCGACGGATCAGATAGGGCGACTGCGCCGAGGTCCAGAGGGACAGGCCATCACCCCAGGGGTCGTCTCGCGCGATCACGCCGCGGGTTTCCATCGAATGGCAGCCACCACGATGCTGCATGAACCCGGCCGAAAACACATGGTCGGCCTTGGCAAAGGCATCGTCGATATCGCCGAACGCCGAACGCATCTTGCCCACCAGATTTGACGTCGTGTCGGCATGGGCCAGCGGCGCGCCATCTTCGAGCGCGGTCATGATGTTCACGACGGCGGGCAGGGTTTCGTAATCCACATCGATCAGCGCGAGGGCGTCTTCGGCAATCGCACGGCTGTCAGCCACGACAACGGCCACAGCCTCGCCCACATAACAGACCTCATCCTTCGCCAGCGGATACTGGGTCTTGTTCTGCTCGATGACCGGCGCCGGATAGAGCTGGTTCATCCGGTGACTGTATTTCGCACCGAGATCAGCATGGGTGAACACGCGATGCACGCCGGGCAGGTCGGCCGCCCGGGAGGTGTCGATGGAACGGATTTTTGCATGCGCCTGTGATGCGCGCAGGAAGGCGGCATGCAGCATGCCGTCCATGGTCATGTCGTCCACATAGCGGCCATGCCCGGTCAACAGCCGGGGGTCTTCCATGCGCTGAACTTCGGCACCCAGATAACGAACAACCATGGCTCTAGTTCCCCTGCATCGTCTTGGCGGCATCCAGTGCCGCATCGACGATTCCCTGATAACCGGTACACCGGCAGATATTCCCCGAAATGGCTTCCCGAACCTCCCGTTCGCTGGGGTCGGGATTGTCGCGCAGGAAGGCTGCCAGCGAGGTCAGCATGCCCGGCGTACAGAATCCGCATTGCAGCCCGTGATGCTTCCAGAAGGCTTCCTGCAGCGGGTGCAGGGTTCCGTCTTCATCAGCCAGTCCCTCGACCGTGGTCACCTCGTGACCATTGGCCTGGACCGCCAGCATCAGGCAGGACCGGACCGCTTCACCATCCACCATGACCGTGCAGGCGCCGCACACGCCATGCTCGCACCCCATATGGGTGCCGGTCAGGCCAAGCCCGTGGCGCAGAAAATCGCCAAGGCTGGTCCGGGTTTCAACGCTCGCAGCGTGGCTTTCGCCGTTCACCGTGAGTTCGATATCTCGCGTATCAGCCATCTCAGGCACTCCCATTGGCGCGTTCGCCGGCCTTGACGAGTGCCCGTTCGGTCAGGGTCGCAGCAAGGCGCTGGCGGTAAGCGGATGTCACATAAGCATCCGACATGGCATCAATCCCGCGCGCAATCTCGGCGGCGGCCTTGAAGGTTTCGGCATTGGGCGCTGCGCCGACCAGCGCTGTCTCGGCCTCGGCCAGACGGATCGGGCGCACATCCGCGCCCCCGATCGAAATCGCGGCGCGACGGATCGTGCCGTTCTCGACCTCCAGAAGCGCGGCCACCGCGATGATCGCAAAATCACCATGACGACGGGCAAACTCGACAAAGCCGTAGCCATGCCCCGCACCCCAATAGGGAACACGGATGGTGGTCAGCAGCTCATCGGGCCCCAGTGTCGGGATCATGTAGGCCAGCGGCCATTCGGCGAAGGGAATTTCCCGCGCACCATCGGGGCCGTGCGCTGTCAGCACCGCGTCATAGACCGCCATCAGACAGGGCAGTTCGGCGGCTGGATCAAGATGGCAGAGACTGCCGCCAATGGTCCCCCGGTTGCGGGTCTGGAAATGCCCGACATTCTCGAGCGCTTCGGGGATGATCGGGGTCCGGGCGCGCACTGCCTCGTCGCGCATCAGGTCCCGCTGCCGGGTCATCGCCCCGATTTGCAGCGCCTCGCCCGTGTCGGTGACCCCCGACAGTCCAGCAACGTTGTTCAGGTCGATGACATGGTCGGGCACGACAAAACGCATGTTGAGCATTGGCATCAGCGACTGACCGCCCGCCAAAAGCTTGGCATCCTCATGCTGCGCCAGAAGCGCGACGGCTTCTTCGGGCGTTGCCGGATCGTGATAGATGAAGGGTGCTGGTTTCATGTGATCCTCTTTCCCTACCGCTTGCCGCGGATCATCGCCCAGAGCGCCCGAAAGAACAGGCGAATTCCGGAGATGCTGTTGTCAGATGCAGCCTGCGGGCGTGGTGATGCCGGCGGGGATTCCGGTGCGTCGGCGCTGTCGCCAGCAACCGCCGCAGCCGGCGCGTTTTCCGAACCGATCTCGGCTTCAAGATTGGTCGCGAAGTCCGAAATGATCTGACCGGCAATCGCGTCGATCAGGCCGGATGCGCGTCCATACTGCGCCACCGACCCGGAGAGATTGAGCTCCGTGGTGATGTCCACGCGGGTCTGGCCTGCATCTTCATGCAGCGCAAAGACCACATCGGCTTCAGCCGCCCCGCGCCCCTTGGTGTCGCTGCCCTTGGCATGAACCGTCGCGGTGCGCGCCGTTTCATCCATCGCGGTGATTTCGGCTTCACCCGAAAAGGTCAGGCTGACCGGCCCGACGCGGAGTTTTGCGTTGCCCTTATAGGTCCGCTCTCCGACGATTTCCGTCAGTTCGGCGCCCGGCATGCACGGCGCGATACGCGGCACATCGAGCAAAACCTTCCAGGCCGTTTCCGGATCAGCGGGAACGGTAAAACTGTTGTTGAGCTGCATCACGCACCCTGTCGCACATAAGTTCGGGTTGAGGGTGCCCGCAAGCACCCTGATGAAGGCGCCACAATAATTTTCTTATTGTGGAACCGCAACCGCCCAGCGGCAGCAATCAGAGACCGTCATCCTGCCCATGGATATGATAGCCGATCTCCCGGGCAGGTTCGCGACCGGCGCTGTCGACGCCCGTGGGCAACCAGGCGCAGACATTTGCACCCGGTGACCAGATGGTCTCGCACGGCCCCGGGACGAAAAACTCCACAAAAACGAAATCCGCCTCGGACTGGTTGATAAAGGCATGAGGCTCGTGTTCGTAATTGTAGAGCACGTCACCGGCTTCGAGCACATGCCCGGTGCCGTCCAGCAGGGCGGTCCCGCGACCGGACATCACGTACTGAAAATGCTCGGCGCCCACATGGTGATGCTCGGGCGCCGACGCGCCTGGCGGATAGGAAATCATTTCACCCTTGAAGGCATGGGTCCCGGCCAGCGTGGGTGTGGCCATATAGACCCGCTTGCGCGCATCATGTTCGGATTCCAGAACCGGCTCCCGCGTCCAGTCGACCTGTCGCAAATCGCGGGGCATGTTTTCGATATCCGGATCGAAGCGCGCGGCATCGGGCACTGAAGCCACCAGAAGCACGGTCTCCTGCATGCCGGCTGTGAACACCCCGGCAAAACCAAACGGCAGATAGGACAACATATCGCGATTGGTGTCCGTGTCTGCCAATACGCCCGCACCCGAAAGCACCTGGACCCAGCCCACTGCCGACGGGGCAAGCTTGATGGCATAGGTCGCCCCCGGCGCAAGGCTCACTCGGTCCAGCGTGATCTGGTCGTTCCCGATTGTTTCGGGCGTCAGCAGCCTGACAAGATCAACCCCCGGGGCCAATGGCGTGGGGGTCTGGGCAGCACGGCGAATAATGACGGGCATGACAAATTGCTCCTATTTCAGGCCACGCAGATAGTCCGTGCGCGCTTCGTCGCTGGGGAGATCGTTCAGCGCGCGACGTTCCTCCAGCGAAACTTCATGGGCGGAGTAACCTTTGCGGATCATGCATTCATCAGCCCAGGCGGTTTCCATCTTGGCCCGGTTCCAGCCATCGGCAAACCCGCCGGCAAAACCACCGGTTGGGGCAGAGCGCACGTAGCTCCTCGAGATATCCGCATTGGCCTGATCAAGCGGCGCATCACCACGAAGCTGTTCAAAGCAATTTGTCCGGTCAGCGCTGTAGCTGGCCCATGTCACGTCGTTTTTGTGGAACACGTAAATCGGGCCACGCGCACACCCTGTGAGCACGGCTGCGAGCAGAAAAAGAGTGAGAACGGGTTTCAGGAAGTGGTTCATCAGTCGGCTCGGTTGTCATCGAAAAACGGTGCGTGGACGCACCGCGTCCGATCCAACCCTATCGCAACTTGATATCCCCGGGGAGACCTGAACTTCCACCTCCTTCGAGAAACAGATTTTGAGTCAGAGCCTGTGATTGGCGTGAGAATCAAACGTTACATTTACGGCATATATTGCTAGTTCATGGAAGGAAATGTCGGCGGAAGTCTCAAACAAACTCGGCGCTGCACGATTTCCATTCTTAACAGGGCTTTTACAAGGCGCGCTCAGCCACTCCGCCATGTTTATCATCACCCCATAAGCACTCGTCTCCTTGGGGTTTTGACAAGGTATTTTTGTCTCAGACAGTGCCTAAATCAGCAGGGCGCACATCGACAGCCACGTCGACCTGATGCTCTCCGCCGCCTATCACCATACCGTTGATTGGGCTGACATCACCATAATCCCGGCCCCAGGCGATTGTGATGTGTTCTTCAGCAGGCAGCAGGTTGTTGGTCGGGTCCAGATCAACCCACCCATACTCAGGAACCCATACAGCAAGCCATGCATGGGATGCGTCAGACCCCACCAGTTTTTCCTGCCCCTCCGGTGGATGCGTGAGCAGATATCCGCTCACGTAGCGCGCCGGAATGCCCAAGGCCCGTAAACAGGCGATCTGCAAATGCGCGAAGTCCTGACAGACCCCCCGTCGATCAGCAAGAAGCCTGTCGACGGGCGTCGAAACATCAGTCACCCCGCCCTCATACTTGAAGTCGCGGTAGATGCGGCCCATCAAGTCGATGGCACCACGAAGGACAGGGAACCCAGGCGGGAAGGACGGCTCTGCATAAGAAAACGCATCCTGTGATCGCGTAAGCGGTGACCCAAAAACGAACGCGTAAGCATCCAGAGTATTTTGGTCAAAATTCTGGCTAAGAATGCGCGGCACCTCATCCCAAGGCGTGGTTGTCTCGGATGGCGGCAAAACCGGCGTGCTGACCTCAATTCTGGCCCTGGACACAACACTGAGTTCGTCGTGTGGCTCCTGAACGGTCAAGTAGCTTGTTGCATTGCCGAAATAGTCAACATCCTCGCGGCTAAGCGTTGGTACAGGATCCACGATCAATGAATGACCATGAACGACCTGGACAGGAGTCTCCCTTGGTGTCAGGTGCACGAGGTGTTGAGACATCGCGACCTGAAAGTCGTATTTGAATGTCGTGCGATGGCTGATGTCGAGGATCACGGAATCATACTGGGAGTTGTGGCGCTGCGGGTTGGCAGAACGTGGCTGAAATAGCGGCGCGCGAGTTCATCAGCCACCTCATAGGTTTGTCTTTCCATCGTTTCGACGAGCCGTGAGAGCATCATCAAGCGACCAGATCTGTTCCGGTTGGAACAGATATCCGAAATGTCGACAAGACGTAACTGGCTGGACATCGACACAAGCAGGTGTTCCTCCCGCGTAAGAGTGGCACCATCCCCATCATCCGGCAGGTTCTGGATATGCTCGAACATCGCATTCGCTTGAAACACAACCGAGCGCGGGTTGGTCTCGTCCGTCAGCAGGAGATCAATAACGGGCGCCAGTTGCACCGTTGAAAGATACCGGGCCCGGTAGGTCATAGTGCTATCCCCGAGCTCAAGCAGCAGATCAAGCCCGCCGCCTGCCGCCGGGTCGCCTTCGGTTGCGATCTCACGAATTAGTTTTGCCATGTAGGTGGCACGTTCAACACGGCGCCCCATGTCAAGAAGGCGCCATCCGAGGCTGCGTGTCATGTTCTCCATCTGCATTCCACTGAATGCCGCGAGTTCTTCGAGAATCTGATTCAACAGCGCCAGTCCACCTTCAACGTCCAGCCCGGTAATCGTGGACTGGTTAAACGCGTGTTGCGCGATGCCGTTGAGCGTACGCCAGGAATCCAGGCTCAAACGATCACGCACCATTGATGCCGTTCTGGTCAGGTTATCGAGCAATACCAGAAGACCACTTGTAGAGCCGCGGTCAAACAGCAGCGTTGCAACTTCACGTTCGACGGCACGAATGCCGCTCGCAACCGCCCTTCGCGCGGTCCGGCGGTTGAGGTACCCGAGTTCCACAAGAATGTCGGTTAAACGCGTCAGCGTCTGTGGGTCGTCACCAGCGCCCGCTTCGCCAGCCAATCTCAGGATCAGACTGCGCAGAAGGCGAACAGAGCTTTCTATCCGTTCCGCATAGCGGCCCAACCAGAACAGATTGTCGGCGACCCTGCTGGGCAGGTTGGTGCCGCTTCGACGCAGCGCCACCGCCTGACCGGGGACACGCAGTTTGGAGAACGTACTGATCGGCTGTTCAGACAACACCCAGGTATCGTTGCTTGCATCTCCCTTTTGCATTGAGAGGGCCCGCGGATCGACACCATCGGTTGTGCGGGTAAGTCCGCCGGGCATAACGCGGTACCCGTCACCGTCGGCACAAACATAGATGCGCAAGGCCATCGGACGGGGTTCCATGCCGCCGCCCCGCCAAACCGGTGTGGTGGAAAGCGTCAGGGATTCCTGCCCGAAATACTCAAAGCCCCGGCGGTTCACCAAGTTGACGATATCTTCTCGGCGGGTACCAAGCCCTTCTCCAAGTGAGGCTATGTCGGGTGTTCGGTTGACAATGGAGTTGTCTGAAAACGTCGGTCGCAGAACCAGGCGTTCGATATTCTCAACGACATAATCCCGTTCCTTTTCCTGACCACACCACCATGTCGCCACAGAGGGCATCAGCAGATTTTCGCCAAGGAGTTTGCGACTAAGTCCTGGCAGAAAACTCATCAGCGCCTGGCATTCGACAACACCGCTGCCGAGGCTGTTTGCAACCACGACGTTGCCCGCCCTAACGGCACTGACCAAGCCTGCGACGCCCAATAGCGATTCTGTGCGAAGCTCGAGAGGATCGCAGAAGTCGCCATCGACACGACGAAAAATCAGGTCGACCTGCCGTAGACCATTCAATGTCTTCAGGTAGACCTTGCTGTCGCGCACCGTAAGGTCAGCACCTTCGACGAGCGGAAAGCCAAGGTACTGCGCCAGATATGCATGCTCGAAATATGTTTCGTTGAATGGCCCGGGGGTCATCAAGACGGCCAGCGGATCTTCCTTGCCGGTTTGTGCAATCAGATTGTCGCTCAGAGCCTGAAAGAATTCGGCCAGACGCTGAACCTGAGCATTTCTGAAGATTTCGGGTAGCGCCCGTGCAAGGACAACGCGGTTTTCCAGAGCATAGCCAACACCTGATGGTGCCTGTGTCCGGTCGCTGAGAACCCACCACCTGTTATCGGCAGCGCGGGCTATATCGAATGCAAGAAAATTGAGATGAACTCCGCCTTTGGGACGCAGACCACGGAGCGGTCGCAAAAAATTGGGATTCCCGAATATCAGAGGCGCAGGCAGCAATCCCTCTGAGAGCAGCGATTGTTCGCCGTATGTGTCGTCAACAATGGCGTTAAGCAACTTGGCCCGCTGAATCAAACCCGCTTCAATTCGGCTCCATTCCGAGCTGCTGACGAGGAAGGGAACAGGGTCCATGCGCCATGGTCGGGCAGCGGCTCCCTCCCCGCCGTATACATTATAGGTGGTGCCATTTTCACTGATCAGCCGTTCGGCAGTTTTCCAGACATTTGCCAGATCGTCGGCAGCCACAGCGCCAAGATCGCTTAAAAAACCTTGCCAGTGGGGCCGAACAGCGCCCGACGCATCCACCATCTCGTCAATCAGCCCCTCGATCGGCCTGTAGTCTGCCAACAAGTCCCCGAAGACGGGCTGCCTGAAAATATTCTGGTCCAAGTCGCTTGAGCGATTCTCTTCAGAGTTCATGGCCTAGAAGGCCAACTGAAAGGTTGGGAGGACAGGGCAACGTCGCCTTGGAAACTGAATATCATGAAGCGTTAAACCGTAAATCGAGTGTGTGCGGAAAATCCGGGTTTGTTTCCAGAGTTGGAACGGTGATCTTGCCCGGCGTGTGACCGATGGTTTCAAAACGGGACAGCCGGCGACCTTCAGCCTCATTCTCGTTTACCGGAAAGGTCTCGAAACTCCGGCCACCTGGATGCGCCGTGTGATAGGTGCAGCCTCCCAGAGATCGTTCGTGGAATGTGTCGATGACATCGAATACCAATGGGGATTGCGACGGCAATTGAGGGTGCAGACTTGAGGGTTGCTCCCAGGCCTTGAAACGGACACCTGCAACCAGAACACCATGCTCGCGGGTCGGTGACAGAGGCAGGCGGCGACCATTGCACGTCACGATATGACGATGCGGGGACAAGCCTGTAGCGGTCAGTTGCAGGCGCTCTACCGTGGCATCAACAGATCGGCTCATGCCGCCGCCTGCTGGTTCTTCACCCATCACGGGCCAGGGTTCCAGCGCGCTGCGTACGGACAGGGTTACAGAACCCACCTGGCTGACGCCACATTCCGGGAACCGGAAGGCAAAGAACGGCGCAAACCATGCGGCGTCCAGCGCATAACCTTCGGCCTTCAACTCCTCCAATACGGAGACAAAGTCCTCCCAGATGAAGTGCGGCAACATGAACTTATCATGTAATTGCGTCCCCCAGCGCACGAATGGCGCGGTATAGGGCGCTTTCCAGAACATGGCGACGCAGGCCCGAAGCAACACGGCCTGCACCAGATTCATCTGCGTATGGGGAGGCATCTCGAAACCGCGCATTTCCAAAAGGCCGAGCCGTCCGCGGTCACTGTCGGGGCTGTAAAGTTTGTCGATACAGAATTCAGCCCGGTGCGTGTTCCCCGCCAGATCGACAAGCAGATTCCGGAACAGGCGATCGACGAGCCAGGGCGGGACAGGCCCTTTCCGGGGAATCTGCTGAAAAGCTATTTCCAACTCATAAAGAGACTCGTGCCGGGCTTCATCAATGCGTGGTGCCTGACTTGTCGGACCAATATACACGCCAGAAAACAGGTAAGATAAAGATGGGTGGTTCTGCCAGAATGTAACAAATGACCTTAGAAGATCAGGCCGTCTCAAGAACGGGCTGTCTTCGGATCTGGTGGCGCCCATCACGATGTGGTTGCCCCCGCCTGTGCCGGTGCGACGTCCGTCGATCATAAATTTCTCGGCAGATAGCCGTGCTTGCCGCGCTTCGTCATAGACGACGTTACTGATGTTCTTCAGCTCTTTCCAATTGGCGGCTGGTTGAACATTGATTTCGATGACACCGGGATCTGGCGTCACACTCATGTGCTGCATACGGGGATCGGATGGCGGCGTATAGCCTTCAAGAACCACCGGGGTTTTCAGATTGGCCGCGACCTTTTCGATCGCGAACATCAGTTCCAGAAAATGTTCAGTCCGGGCCATCGGTGGCAGGAACAGATGCAACACACCATTGCGCGCCTCGGCACAAATGGCGGTGTGGATTAGCCCATTCGGGTCTTTCTTGAACGCGACATCATCCGTTTTAGCTCTGGCTGTGACGTTCTTTTTGACTGCGGCTCGCGTCGGCAGCTTTTCGCTTTTGGCGAAAGGGCTCAGATCGGGCCATACTTCTTCCGCCGCAGCTTTAGGCCAAGGCAGGCTAGCCAGAGGAAGCCGCAGACCAACGGGTGAGTCGCCTGGCAACAGCACAAGGTGTGGGCTTCTAAACGACCAGGGGTTGCTGATCCATCTTTCATGCCGATGCGAGAAATGGAGGGGAAGCACATACCCCACCGGCTGATTGATATCTTTCTCCATGAGGCTTTGCAGGCGCACCCGCTCGGCCTTCTCGAAGACATCGGCCTCCATCATTTCGTTTTCGAGCGGCTGTTTGTGGTCCTTCCACAAATAATAAGGCGTGTCCTCACGGGCCGGCAGCACATAGGATTTCGGCACACCAAGTGTCACGGCCAGAGCTCCCAAAAACTTCTCCGCTGTTTTGACTGTGTGTTTGAGCGGGTGGTCGGGATCGGCCAAGAGTGATGTGTCCTCCCATGTGGGCTGACCATCTTTGCGCCAGAAGCAAGGCATGGCCCAGCGCGGCAGAATCTCACCTGGATACCACTTGCCATGCGTGAACATGTGAACGGCGCCGGCACTGAACTTGCCGCGAAGCCTGTGCAACATGTCTTTGCCAAGCCGCTTTTTGTCGTCGCTCAAGGCGCCAAAGTGCCAGGCATCGTCTTCGCGATCATCGAGCGACACGAAGGTCGGCTCGCCCCCCATGGTCAAGCGCACATCGCCCTTGACCAGATCCTTGTCGATTTTTTTGCCAAGTGCATCAATCTTGCGCCATTGCGCATCCGAATAGGGTTTTGTGACGCGCGGTGCTTCGACGATCCGCTCGACCGTCATTTCGTGGTGCAGGGTCGATGTGGCATCGCCTTCCAGCGTGCCGGACACCGGCGCGGCACTGGATGGGCTTGGCGTACAGCAAAGTGGGATATGCCCTTCACCGGCAAACAGGCCCGAAGTCGCGTCAATGCCGACCCAGCCAGCACCCGGCAGATAGACCTCGGTCCAGGCGTGCAGGTCGGTAAAGTCGACGTCAGTACCCGAAGGCCCATCAAGCGACTTCACGTCCTGAGCCAGTTGAATGAGATAGCCGGACGCAAACCGCGTTGCCAGACCAAGGTGCCGCAGGGCCTGACACATAAACCAGGCCATGTCCCGACAAGACCCCTTGCCCAGCTGCAGGGTTTCTTCGCAGGACTGTACGCCAGGCTCCATTCTGATTGAGTAATCCAGCGTCTGGTTCAATTTTTGATTGATATCGAACAGGAATTCGATCATCCCCCGCTCGGCACGATCAACACCCTTCAGCCACTTTTTGAGGCCTCGGCCGTTCTCTTTTATTTCCAGATACGGTGCCAGCTCTTCTTTGAGATCTGCTTCATAGGAAAAGGGGAAATTCTCGGCGTATTCTTCGAGGAAAAAGTCGAAGGGATTGAAGACTCGGATCTCCGTCAGCAGATCCACCTCGATGCGGAAGGATTTGATTTTCTCGGGGAAAACAACCCGCGCAAGAAAATTACCGAACGGATCCTGCTGCCAATTTATGAAGTGATCTTCAGGCGTAATTTTCAGCGAGTAGGATTCAACCTGTGACCGCGCGTGAGGTGCTGGGCGCAACCGAATGGTCTGCATGCCGAGGGTTATCGGCCGACTGTACTCATAGTGCGTGACGTGATTCAAAGCGACTTGGATACTCAAGGGAATTCCTTCGATTATTTGATTGGAGAAGCGACACGCCCAATTGGCCCTAGGCGTCTAAAGATAGCATAATTGGGCATGCCAGATGTGAACTACTATTGAAGAAGGCTTTTCAACGTTGACCGCACGGCTGGGCCCGCCGGTGCCGGAAACGGTAGGCACAGGCGTGGGTCTCCTGCGCCGCGTGCCGGGCTGAGCATAGTGTGACCATCGATGCCGGACCACAGAAGACTGGACCCGTCATCCCGGTGGGTTCAGACTTGGATTTGAACAATCCGCATTCCTGAGGGAACAACATGATCTACGAAATCCGCACCTACCGACTGAAACCGCGCACGGTTCCCGACTTCATGAAGGCCTTCGGTGAGGCATATGAGAACGGCCGCAAGCAATTGTCGCCGCTGGCCGCCTTCTTCTATTCCGAGGTCGGGCCGCTCAACGAGGTGATCCATATCTGGCCCTATGCGGATATTGGCGAGCGTGACGCCGTACGCGCCGAAGCGGTGGAGACCGGCGTCTGGCCGCCCCATGTGCATGAGATGATCCACGCCATGAACAGCGAGATCTACAGGCCCTTTCCCTTCATGACCGAATTTCTGAGCGGCGAGCACGGGCCGCTTTTCGAATACCGCTACTACACGGTCCATCCCCACACGATGCCCGGCATCATCAAGGGCTGGGAGGACGCCATTGACGCCCGCAACGAACTCTCACCCTGCGCCATGGCCATGCACACCGATGTGGGCGACCTCAACAAGTACATCCACATCTGGCCCTACAAGAGCTTCGACCACCGTCAGCAGGTGCGCGACGAGGGTATTGCGAAAGGCGTGTGGCCGCCGAAGGGTTCACCCAAGGGTGCAATCATCACCCAGGACAACAAGCTGCTGCTCGCCCCGAACTTCTCTCCGCTCCGCTAGGTTCATGCGAGATACGGGCGAAACACCTTTCGTCTGGCAAGCAGCAGAATGCCGAGTTTCAAACGGCGCTCATGCGCAACATCGTGAGATCGAGATCATAAAAAAAGGGGCCTCACCAAGAGGCCCCTTTCTCATTCACTTGCAGAGAATCTAGAACAGGAAGTCATCCTCGTGGAGGCTGGATTCACTGACACCGATCAGAGTGATGGAGTTTCCGTTTCCGGTATCGATCACGGTGTTCGAGCCAACATCGCTGGCGTGATTCGCCAACAGGTCCGCCAGATCGGTGATCGCCGAAATACCCGAAAGATCGAGGGCGTCATCGCTGCCTGCGCCTGCCTGGAAATCAGTGATCGTGTCACTCCCATGCCCATCCGTGAAGACAAACAGGTCATCGCCTGCATTGCCCGTCAGCAGATCATCGGTGGTTTCACTGATCAGGATATCGTCTGTTGCGGCACCTGTGACAGAGGTTCCTTCCTGGGAATGCACTATCACCGAAGCCGTGTCGGTTGCGCCCGATCCATCGGACACAGCGAAATCGAAACCGGCCGTGATCTCACTGACTCCGCCATCCCGGACCTGGAACGCCCAGATACCGGTGTCGAAATTGCCTTCGGCATTTTCGAGGTCGAGCATCGCATTCTGGTCACCTGAAGACGGCAGCTCGAAGAAGTCCGTGCCGTTGCCCGCGGAGTAACCCGCGCGTGCCGGGGTGCCGCCAAGGCCTCCCGAGCCGCCGCTGGCTCCACCTGTCGTCCAGTTGATATCCTCGTAGCGGAAGACAACGTCGAAATCCCCGCCGCCACGATCAAACAGCTGCAGCTGGAACGCATTCACCGGATTCGTGGCGCTCGAGAAGTAACCCACATCGTCCCACGTCACCGTCAGAACCCCGTTGGTTTCATCAAGGTCGTACCAGATCTGGTTCGCCCCGGTGGACGTGCCACCCGGCGTCTCCGTCGTCGTGCCACCACGGGTGTCCACATCGGCCCAATAGGGCGCAATGATCGGTGTCGCGATCCCAGACCCGATCTGGCTCGGCGTGAACTGGCCGACAGGGCTACCGAACGAAATGTTGCCGTTCGTATTGATGTAGATGCTCGAGAAGGTCGTGCCGAAGAAATTCAGCCCGTCCCCGAACACACCGCTCAGATCGACTTCACCCGAATTGCCATCGTCATTGCGCGAAACAACATTCTCGCCAAACCCGGCCACACCACCAAGGCCAGTGATCAGCGTACCGTCACCCGGATTGGGAATGGAAGATCCGCTGCTTGCCTCATCGTCGAGAATCACATCAATCGAATCATTCGCATTCAGTGACGACGTCAGGCCCTGATCGCCCGACGTATTTGTCACGTCGATGGTGTCGCCATTGTCCACATCATCCACGTAACGCAACAACTGTTCTCTCGTAAGCTCGAAGTCCCGGATGGCTCCAACCGCGCCACCTTCGACGGAGAACGCCCAGATACCGGTGTCGAAATTGCCTTCGGCATTTTCGAGGTCGAGCATCGCATTCTGGTCACCTGAAGACGGCAGCTCGAAGAAGTCCGTGCCGTTGCCCGCGGAGTAACCCGCGCGTGCC
>Ga0163216_100154_pt1 | contig 173211 bp, 157 predicted proteins | sample SynspAceP_FD_167610 | JGI IMG/M metagenome (GOLD analysis project Ga0163216, IMG submission 167610) | Saline lake microbial communities from Ace Lake in Antarctica - Synechococcus sp. Ace-P (Illumina Assembly) | ecosystem: Environmental > Aquatic > Non-marine Saline and Alkaline > Saline ...
GGCGGGTACCGCACCAATCTCAGCCAGCAGCCAAGACCTATTAACCAACACTTAAACGCCAAGGGTGGGTCAGTTTTAGATTGGCGATATTGCCGATAAGTGGGTCAGTTTTGAGTTGGCGTTGACAGGTAACATCAGTAACACCAGTAACATCACTTTTTATAGGTGCAGGGTTTGAATTGCTCATTGCGCCCCCTTGTGCCACTGGTGCAGGTCGTTAAAATCAGAAAGGTTCAGCGGTGCGGCTGGCGGCCATTCAGGCAGGGCGTAACGTGCCCCGGCGGCGATTGCAGCGGCGCGGGCGTTGGTAGCTCCGGGGTTGCCTTCGGTCTGGCGGTCATCATCACCACAAACAACAATGTCAGCAGTAGGCCAGCGGTTACGTGCTCCGGTGGCTACGGCTTGCAGGTTGCCAGCATCCACGGCGGCTAGTACAAGCGAGGCGGGGTCACTCTCTGCCAGGGTGCAGCCGGTAGCGTAGCCCTCGCATATCAAAATGCGGGCGGGGTAGTCTGGGCCACCTACCACAATGAAATTACCGGCCTTGCGGCCTCCGGCCATCAGGCGTTTACCCCCGGCTTCGTCTATCGTTTGCAGACTCCAGGCTTTGCCGGTGAAGTCGGTCAGCAGCAATACAAGTTCCCGGCCTTGCTGGCGGGCGCTGTGGGCTTGTACGCCCTTGCGCAGTAGGTAGGAATGGGAAGGGTTTGCCGGTGTGCTGTCATGCCATCGGTAGGCGGCTCTGGCTGCGGCCTGCTCCCATTGGTTGGCCTGCTCTGTTTCTCTGGCCTGCCTGGCATCTGCCATACGGCGCTTGAGTTCACGGCGCTCATCATCGCTCAGGGTTTCCCCAGCTTCGGTAATCCATCTGGCTTCGGCTCCGGTGCTCCAATCGCCAGCGGTCACGAAAACGGGTAAGCCCCGGTCGAACAATGCGAATAGCCAGCCGTTTTTGCTGCGGCGTTTGCTGGCGGTCGGAAAGCGTACCAGCTTGCCATCGGCATCAGGCAGCGCGGCCAATACTGCATCCAAGTCGTACGGCTCTATGCCTGCATTCAGCAGGGCGGCGTGTATGGCGTCTAAGCGTTCAGCGTATCCGCCAGCGGTGGCGGGCGCTTTTTTCATTGTGCAGTTCTCCCGCTGATTTGGGTTGCGTGTCCCTGCTTTATTCCTTCCATAAATTCCGAACGGTCAAACAGCAGCTTGCGGCCAAACCGATAGACTCCTGGCAGGTCGTGCCCCTTGGTAAACAGCAGGTGACGAACGCCCCCGGAAGTAATGGCAGGTTCAGCCCCGCATAACTGTTGCAAGGTCATTAGTGTAGGCCTGCTATTAGCTGCGCTGGCGGTTTCGTGATTCGTTTGGGTCTGTGTTGCGGCGCTCATATTAATGCCCTCGTGTTTCGAGAATTGCCGTGGTTGGCGGAGGGCATAAAAGCAAACAGTAGAGGAGAGTGGTTCCTAAAGGGCCAACCCGTTATTCCGATAGCTTGCGGGCTGCTTCAATTTTTTGCGCGATAGTGTCCAGTTTTTTTGGGAGATCAACACTATGCTGGGCTGCAATTTGCTGTAGTACTTCCGCAGCCTTGTACGGTTTTTGTGGTAAGTCCAAAGCAAGTGCCATAGCCCTTATCATCTGTAAATAAGTTTTCTCTTTGCGAGGATCTAGCTGTTCGCCATTTTCAGGCTGCTTTCCCGGGGCTCCCTTGGCAGTCTCATGCAAGCCTTCATATACGTTATTCCAGAAGAAAAGCTGCCCAATTTTGAATTTGATAGGAGAATCTACTGTGGTTACAAACTGCCCTTTGCTTTCGGGAACTTCCCTTGCATGAAAGGCTTTTCTAGCTTTAGGAATAAGATCTGAAATTCCGAACGTTCCATAAAAACCGAGTAGATCAAAATTAAACCTGTCCATGTCTAATTCTGTGGAAAGAAATGCTTTTTCATCAACTTCTGAAACGCATCCATTTGCTAAATATTCAATATTTTTAATGTCGCGGGGATCGATTGCTAGATAGGTGTTTCCGACTTCCTCTGAGTATTCGGGGTTGCGTCTTTTTAGTCTCACGTTTTTGGGAAGCCAAATATAGAGCTTCATGTTTTTGGTGGCGCATAGGTGAAGAACTCGGCTTATCGGAATACTGTCTTTCTGGTGGTCAGTGCAATGGCTAAGTGGTGTGTAGTGTCTCGTCATTGGCTCAATTCTCGAAAACGGCTTTCGCCATCCGTTCTACAACGGCGGCTTTGTGGTCTTGCGTCAGGTGGCTATAGCGTTGAACCATGGCTAATGTCTTATGGCCTAGAATGTCGGCTATCTCCCGCAGTCCGGCCCCGTTCATGGCAAGGTAGCTGGCGGCGGTATGGCGTAGGTCGTGGAACCTGAAGTCTGCAACCTCAGCCCGTTTTAGTGCGGTCATCCAAGCACGTTGAAAGTCGAGGGGTTTGTCTTTCGTCTTGTCGGTTCTGCCGGGGAATACGGGGGCGGTTGAATCCAGGGGGCGAACCTTTGCCCATTCCTGCATGGCATTAAGTGCAGGCCCAGCTAGCGGTGCGGCCCGCGTTTCTCCGTTTTTGGTGTCTACAAAAATGACGCGGTTTCGCTTTAGGTCAACGTCATGCCAGCGTAGCCCGGATATCTCACCACGGCGGCCCCCGGTTGTAATTGCCAGCAGCACTAGCGTTTTCAGTTCTGGGGTGTCCGTTGCTTGGTCGCAGGCAGCCAACAATCTGTTGCGTTCGTCGTTGCTTAAAAACCGTGTGCGGCCCCGTGATTCTTTGCCCCGGCGAACTTTTCGGCATGGGTTGTCAGGAATCCAATCCCAGTCATCAGAAGCGGCCTTCATTACGGGGCTAAGTGATGCGAGGTAACGGTTTACAGTTGCGTCAGTGCGCTGTTTTTCAGTCTTGCCGGACTTGTAGGGCGTGGCTTTTAGGTTGTCCCGACATTCTGTTAAAAGCGCGGGCGTTATGTCTTTGATTGAATTTGCGCCAATTTTTTTACGCCACCATGCCAGGTGAATGCGGCGGGGATTCTGGTCTTTCAGGTCGGGCAGAATGTCCCGGCTGTACCTGTCGATAGCCTCCGCCAGCGTTTTACCCTTGCCTGCCGCCGAATGAAAATACCGGCCTTCTCTGAGGGCTGCTTCTGTCTGGGTTCCCCAGCGTTTCGCATCTGTTAGCCGATCAAATGAGGCGGCTTCTTGCGGGCGGCCTTTTACGCGAATTTGCACACGGTATGTGGTCTTGCCGTTGCTAGATGTGCGCTTCTCGATATAGGCCATTATTCAGCCCCCATCTTTGAAAAGGGCTGCGGGTGATACACTGGTGCGGTCATTGGCTGAACCTCCTTACAGGTTTGCCGGTGATAGCCGGGCTGGTGTTGGTGCACTGGCCCGGCAACTCCCCAAACTGTAGCTCGCAACACGACACAATAGCAAGCAAGGGATAAGTAATCCCCTGAATCCTATAAGTAACCATATGATTTTTATAGATAAGGCTGTTTTAATTTCAGGCTATGGGGGACTGGTGGGGGAGCCTTGGTCGATTTCTTCCGGTTTTGGTGCCTGGCGGCTGGTGCTTTTGGCGATTACTCGGGGTTTGGCTTTGGCAGGTAATTCGGGGCGCTGGTGTCGTGTTTCTTTGTGGCTCACTCCCCCGCTAGTCCCCCATGGGGAGCCCAGAAACGAAAAAGCCCGCAATTAAGCGGGCTAAGTCGTTGAATCTAATGGTGCCCGGAGGCGGAATCGAACCACCGACACGAGGATTTTCAATCCTCTGCTCTACCGACTGAGCTATCCGGGCATGCTGCAATACTGCTCTGCAACGGGGCGCTATTAAACCGGTTTGGCTGCACTGAGTCAAGAGGGCTTTCAAAATTTGTTAAAGTTTTCAGTGCTGCCCGTTAGACCGTGTTTAGGGGTTACTTCTCAGGTGGTACGTAGCCTTCGGCTTTGTCGAAGGGTTCGTTGTTAAAGAAGTGTGCCATCTGCGCCTGTAAGTATTTGCGGGTGCTCGGGTCCATCAGGCTCAAGTGTTTTTCATTAATCAGCATGGTTTGCTGGCTTTGCCATTCGTCCCAGGCGGCTTTGGAGATGTTGTCGTAGATGTCTTGGCCGCGAGCGCCGGGCATGGGCGGGTTGTTCAGACCTTCCATTTCTTTCTGGTGCTTGCGGCAGAAAATGTTACGGCTCATGGGGGCTCCTGTGGGTATTTTGGGATGTGAAGAGGCAACTCAGATTTCACGCATTGTATCAGCAATAAGGTTGCCGGGTTGCTACAGCAGCGTGGTCTGTTCGGGGTCTGTCAGCAGTGTGCGTATGGGTGCTGGCAAGCCCAGGCTTAATGCTTGATCACGGTGCAGCCAGCGTTGATTGTCGTCGGCAACGCGGTTCTTGGGTTCGGCGCTCATTCGCGCTGGCTGTATATGCAGGTGGTAATGGCTAAAGGTGTGACGAAAACCGCTGATGCGTTGTGGATCACCACAGCTTAGGCCTAGCTGTTGTTCGCAGGCCTGCTGTAGTTCGTCTTCGCCCAATGCTGGGTCAAGCTCTGGCAGGCTCCATAGGCCGCCCCAGATGCCACTGGGTGGCCGTCGCTGAAGCAGTATGCGGCCTTCGCTGTCTTCCAGTATCAGCATCCAGGTGGTTTTTTCGGGCTTGGTTTTTTTCGGTTTCGAGCCGGGGTAAAGTGCGGTTTCATTGTTGGCGTAGGCCAGGCAGTTTTGCTGCACCGGGCAGCGTTCGCAGCTTGGGTGGCTGCGGGTACATACCAGGGCGCCCAGGTCCATAATGGCTTGGGTATAATCGCGAACACGGTCGTTGGGCGTATGCTGTTCGGCGAATTGCCAAAGTTTCTGCAACACAGCAGTTTGTCCTGGCCAACCCGGTATAGCGTGATAGCGCGCCAGCACCCGCTTGACGTTGCCGTCTAGTATGGCGGCTTTTGTATCGAAGGATTGCGCCAGAATGGCGGCGGCGGTTGAACGGCCGATGCCGCTCAGGGCTTCCAATTGCTGCTGGTCACGGGGGAATTCGCCGTTGTGTTCCTGCACTATGACCTGCGCGGCTTTTTGCAGGTTGCGGGCGCGGGCGTAATAACCCAAGCCGGACCAGTGGCTGAGCACGTCGTCTGTCGGTGCTAACGCCAGTGAGTGAAGGTCTGGAAAGCGCTGCATAAACGCCTGGTAGTAAGGTATAACCGTGGCTACCTGGGTTTGTTGCAGCATAATTTCCGACACCCACACTCGGTATGCGGTGCGGTTGTGGTGCCACGGCAGGTTGTGCCTGCCGTGTTCATCAAACCAGTTCAACAGGGCTGGGGCAAAGCTATCAGTCATCAGTTAAAGAACCCTTTGAGCGCGTCTTTTACTTTGTCGCCGGCGCCTTCACCCAGTTTTTCCTGAAGCTTCTCTTTTACTTTGTCTTCGGCTTTGGTTTTTGCGCGGTCTATTTCTTTCTCTGCTTTGGCGCGGGCTGCGTTTTTGGCGATGTCTTGCAGGCTGTCGCGGAAGCGCGAACCGTCGAAGGAGCAGAGCCCTGCTGGGTCATCGCTCAAGTTGCCGCGGCACTCCAGGGGTATAACCACGTTTCTCACAATGTCGGTTACCTGGCAGGCTGGGTCACGGTGAATTTCACCCACAATACGCAGGCCGAGTTCGTAGTCCACAAGGGTTTGCTGCACGTCCACGCTGCCCTGGCCTTCCAGCTGCATTCCAGCAAGCGATGCCAGCAGTTCGGTGTTGTTCAGCGTGTTGCCGTTAATGTCCAGGGTGCCGCGCATATCATTAAACGGTGTGGCGGTGCCCCAGTCGGTCGTACCCAGGGTTTCCTGATTGACCAACGCAATGCCCTGACATGCCAGGCGGGTCAGGTTCATGCGGCGGAACTCGCCTTCTGCCAGGTTGAAGGTAATTTTGCCATCGGCGTTACCGCGCAAAGCGGCTATGGTGTTGCCGGTGGATTTGGCGTTTATTTTGAGGTTTGCTCCGCCAGAGAGCATGTCTACTTCCGCCAGGTCATTCAGTAGCGGCAGTGTTTGTACGTCTGCCACGTTGGTGTTTATGCTCCATTTCGGAGTGTTAGAGCGGGCATCGATGTTGGCAGTGGTATTAAAGCTGCCGTAGTAGAGTTTGCCGCTGAATTCGTCGATTTCCAGCACGCCGTTTTTGGCCAGGGCGCTGGCTTTTATCTCATTGATCTGGAGATTACTGACGGTTAGCTTGTTCAACCCCAAATCTATGTCTAATAACAGCGCGCGCAGAGTGTCCAGAGGCAGCAATTGCGAGTCCGGGCCTGCCTGGGCTGACGCAGTACCAGTGCCAGAATTAGAGCCAGTGCTGCTTTCAGTCGCCGGGGTGTCCGATGGTGGCGGCAGGTAGCGATCGGCGTTCAGTGCGTCACCGGTCAAGCGAAAAACAAGAGCGGAGCTGGCCAAGTTATAACTGCCTGAACCATCGAACGTGGTGTCATCCAGTTTCAGGGCTAAATTGGTTAGCTCTGGCTTGCCAGCTGCTCCGCCAATGTTAGTACTGAAGGCCAGGGCGGTGAGCACGTTGCCGTCACTGGTTTCAATAGCGGGTTGGCCCAGATTCTCCAGCAGTTTTTTCAGAGAAAATTCGTTGATGGCGATGTTACCGGCCAATTTTGGCTTGTCGCCAAAGCCTTCTACAGTCAGATTGGTGTTGGCGCTTAGGTTGGCAAAGCTGAAGCTGATGTCTTTGAGATTCGCGGTTTCGTTAGCCAGGTTGGCGGCCAGTGATCCGCTGATTTTAGCGGTGACGGTTTTACCGGCGAATGCATCGCCTTTTATGTCGAAGCTTGCGTCCAGGCCCGATGCGCTAAATGCATCTAAGGCCTGGTTGGCCAACAGGCGGGCTGCAATGCTGCCTTCTAAGCTCATTTGCGGCTCGGTGGTTTCTACCCGGAAGCTGATGTCTAATGGAAACTCGGAACCCAGAGTGATGTTGCTGGCGCCTAGAGTGAAATCTTCCAGAGTAATTTCCTGGCCGGTGGTGGCGTCGGTGTAGTGCACCCGGGCATTGGCGATTTCGACGTTGCTGACGTTGAAATTCAGTGGTTCTGACGAGCTCTCACTCGCTGTTTCTGAAGCAGTCGCGTCCGGAGCCGGCTCGCTGGAGGCAGCTTGCTGCGCGTCTTTCTCCGGTATTATGCGGGTCCAGTTAGCCTCGCCTTTTTCGTTAACGCTCAGATGTGCATCCAGCCCGTTCAGCACAAAGTTGTTCACTTGGGGCGACATGGCTAACAATGACCAGAAATCGATTTCTGCGACCAAGCGTTCGAGCGCAATAAAGCGTTCGCCGTCAAGTTTGGCTTCAACGTTATTCAGCTCCAGGCCGATGGGAATGAACGACCAGCTGATGTCGCCGTCTAGAATCAGGTCAAGATTGGTTTGCTTTTCTACGGCCTGCTCAATTTGCGGCTTGTAAGTATTGGGATCGATCACCAGCATGGCGATGGCTACTGCCGCTACGGCCAGTAAAATCAGTGCCACAATAGTAATGAGCAGGTAACGTAGTGCTTTCATTGGGTGCGTCCTGTTCGTTCAGATCAATGTGCGATGGTTCGAAGGATAACGCAGGATTGGCAAATTAACAGCGTGAGTGTATGACAATGCCGCGGTGTTAGGCCAAAATACCACCGTATTTCTTTGGCGATCGTAATCTTTAATAACGACAAGAAGAGTCTCTAATAATCACAACAAGGAGTTGGCAATGGCGATAAACGTATCAATAGAGCTCAGCCGCGAACTGGAAATTGACGGCAGTTACGATGAGGTGTTTGACCTGCTGGCGGATGTGCCCCGGTCGGTCGGTCACTTTCCGAAAGTGCATAAGTTGACTGACTTGGGCGATAATAGCTACCTCTGGGAAATGGAGAAGGTAGGTGTCGACAAGTACTCGATCCAAACGGCATACGCCTGCCATTATGTGTCTGACCGCGATGCCGGCACCATTCGCTGGGAGCCTGTTGCGGGCCAGGGCAATGGCGTAGTGAACGGGTCTTGGGTTATAACCGCCAAGGGCGATACGATGTCCACTCTGAAGTTTAAGACCAATGCGAAATTGACGTTGCCACTGCCCAGCCTGCTTAAGCTGGCCATTAGTCCGGTCATCAAGCACGAGTTTAACTCGCTGGTAGACCAGTACATGCGCAATCTGAAGAAAGTGTTTGCATAGCGCAGGGCAATGGTTGCGATGAATCCACCGGCAGGACTCCGGTACGAATAAGCGGTATACTTGGCGCAATTATTAATTGGCGTCTTGGATGCCGGAAACTTTTAAAATCGATTTTAAACAGTCAGTTACGGAGTTCACATGGCCGAACGCAAGGCTCGGGTAGAACGCAATACCCTTGAAACCCAGATCAGTGTTGAAGTAAATCTTGATGGCACCGGTAAAACCAACTTCCAGACCGGCGTGCCGTTTCTGGACCACATGATGGATCAGATTGCCCGCCACGGCATGGTGGACTTGGATGTGGTGTGTGATGGCGACTTGCATATTGACGATCACCACACCGTAGAAGATGTGGGCATTACCATGGGTCAGGCGTTCGCTAAAGCTGTGGGCGATAAAAAAGGCATCCGCCGCTACGGCCACGCCTACGTGCCGCTGGACGAAGCTTTGTCTCGGGTCGTTCTGGACCTGTCCGGTCGCCCCGGCCTGCATATGGATGTTCCTTTCATCAGGGCAACCGTTGGTGGCTTTGACGTTGACCTGTTCGCCGAGTTTTTCCAGGGCTTTGTGAACCACGCGCTGATTACCCTGCATATTGACAACCTGAAGGGCAAAAATACCCACCACCAAATTGAAACGGTGTTTAAAGCATTTGGCCGCGCTCTGCGCATGGCCATTGAGCTGGACGACCGCATGGCCGGTATTATGCCTTCCACCAAAGGCACGCTCTGATCCGAGGCGCCTGCAACTGTTTCCAACTGTTGGACTGATGAATTTATGAAAACCGTTGCCATCATTGATTACGGCATGGGCAACCTGCATTCCGTGAGCAAAGCCGTAGAACACGTAGCCCCGGATACCCGGGTGCTGGTGACCGACAACGCCGACCTTATTCGCAGCGCCGACCGGGTGATATTTCCCGGCGTTGGCGCAATTCGCGATTGCATGGCGGAAATTCGTCGGCTGGGCGTGGATGAACTGGTGAAAGAAGTATCTCGCGATCGCCCACTGCTGGGTGTGTGCGTAGGCATGCAGGCGCTGATGTCCGACAGCGAAGAGAACGGCGGAGTTGACTGCATTGACGTATTTCCCGCCCATGTTCGCTTTTTTGGCCATAAGCTGACCGAAAACGGTAAACGACTGAAAGTGCCGCACATGGGCTGGAACCAGGTGCAACAGGTACAAGATCACCCCATGTGGCACAAAATCGCTGATGATGAGCGCTTTTACTTTGTGCACAGTTATTACGCCGAAGCCGAAGGTAACGCCGACATAGCCGGCCGCACACGTTACGGTGTTGACCTTGCGGCGGCGGTCGCCAAAGGCAATATTTTTGCGGTGCAGTTCCACCCAGAAAAGAGCGCTGATGCAGGCCTGCAGCTGTTGAAGAATTTTGTGAGCTGGAACGGAAGTTAGTTAGGCTGGAAACGCCCAATTCAGTCTGGCTTTGCCCCGTAGTCTCCTTCACGGCATGTTCATGAACGAGAGTTCGGGGCAAAGACCGCAACACCGAACTACGGCACAACAACGACGTCATTACTGAACATCAGGACAAACAAACGCTATGCTGATTATCCCCGCTATCGATCTGAAAGACGGCAAATGTGTACGCTTGCGCCAGGGCCGGATGGACGATTCCACCGTGTTCGGCGGCGATCCGGTTGATATGGCAACCCGCTGGGTAGAGGCCGGTGCGCGGCGCCTTCACCTAGTGGATTTGAACGGTGCGTTTGCCGGTGAGCCGGTTAACGGTGAAATTGTGAAGGCTATCGCGCGCAAGTATCCTGATTTACCGATTCAGATTGGGGGTGGTATCCGCTCCGCAGAGATTATTGAAAGCTACCTGCAGGCCGGTGTGCAGTGGGTGATTATTGGCACCAAAGCGGTGAAAGAACCCGAATTTGTGACCGAAATGTGCAAACGTTTCCGCGGCCATATTATTGTGGGCCTGGACGCCAAAGACGGCCGCGTGGCCACCGATGGCTGGGCCGAAGTATCTGAAGTTATGGCAACCGATCTGGCCCAGCGTTTTGCGAACGACGGCGTAGACTCCATTGTGTACACCGACATTGCCCGTGACGGCATGATGCAGGGCGTGAACGTAGAAGCTACTGCGGCGCTGGCCAAGGCTTGCGGTATACCGGTGATTGCTTCTGGCGGCGTGACCAATATGGACGACTTAAAACGCCTGGGCGCTGTGGCCGATCAGGGTATCCTGGGCGCTATCACCGGCCGTGCGATTTATGAAGGCACTCTGGATGTAGCCGAAGCGCAGGCTTATTGTGACAGCCTGAACGCCTGACCTTCTGATTCATCACCTTCAAGACCTTTGACTGTACGGAGCATTCCCATGGCACTGGCCAAGCGCATTATTCCCTGTCTGGATGTAGACAAGGGCCGGGTAGTGAAAGGCGTGAATTTTGTCGATATCCGCGACGCTGGCGACCCGGTGGAAGTAGCCCGCCGTTATAACGAGCAGGGTGCCGATGAAATTACCTTTCTGGATATTACCGCCAGCCACGAAAGCCGTGACACCACCTATGAAACGGTAGAGCGAATGGCGGCGGAAGTGTTTATTCCCTTGACCGTCGGCGGTGGTGTGCGCACGGTGGAAGACATTCGCAAACTGCTGAATGCCGGTGCCGATAAGGTGGCCATCAATACCGCGGCGGTGTTTGATCCTGAATTTGTAAGAACCGCGGCCGAGCGTTTTGGCAGCCAGTGCATTGTGGTGGCGATTGATGCCAAGCGGGTGAGTGCCGAGGGCGAAGAGCCCAGGTGGGAAATTTTTACCCACGGTGGCCGCAAGCCAACAGGTTTGGATGCGGTGGAATGGGCGCAGAGGATGGTGGCGCTGGGTGCCGGCGAATTGCTCCTAACCAGTATGGATCGCGACGGCACCAAAATCGGCTTTGACCTCGGCCTTACCCGCGCCATCAGTGATGCGGTAACGGTACCGGTGATTGCGTCTGGTGGGGTCGGCGAGTTACAGCATCTGGCCGATGGCGTAACCATTGGTGGCGCAGATGCGGTTCTGGCGGCGTCGATATTTCACTTCGGCGAGCACACCATTCCAGAGGCAAAAGCATTTATGAAAGCTCAGGGGATTGAAGTGCGGGATTAGCCTGCCAAGCAATTACAATTGGGCAGCGCTGCTGTTCGATTCCGGTTTTCTCGCGTAAGCAGGCACTATGGCCTGCTTTTTTTCGTTTGCAAACATGGTTCTGTTGTCATTGCGAATGGCCCAAATGCCGCTGACAGTTGCTATTGCAATGCCTTGCTCATCCAGCAGGGGTAGGTGCTTTTCCAGATAGTCTACGGTGATCTTGTGGGGGTGGCCGATGGCGATGGCCGTGCCCTGTTGCCGCGCACGTTGAATCAACAGTTTGAATTGCCGGTCTACAAATTCTTCGGTTTGTTCGTGGTCCAGAAACACATCGCGGGTCAAGCTGGGAATGCCGTGGGCACGGGCGACATCACCGGCTATCGAGCTTGCGATGGTGCGGCTATCAACGAAGTACAGCGGGTACTGGCCCAGTTCTTTCATCACCCAATCCATGGGTTGCAGTCGCTGCGTTAGCAAGCTGCCCATGTGGTTATTGACACCTTGAACGTGAGGCACCGACTGCAAAGCCCGCCGCAATGTGCGGGTAAGTTGGGCTTGATTCATATTTTCAGACAAGCCGCCTGGCCCCAAGCCGAAATGCTGCGTATTGGCCATGGGCGCGTGCAGCATAATTTCCTTATTCAGGCTGTGTGACAGTTTGGCCAGCTCTACGGTATGGCGGCGGTAAGGCAGAAACGACAGGGTGATGGGCTGTTCCAGACGCGCCAGGCGCTCCCCTTCCAGCCGGTCGTGGCCCATGTCATCAATGATAATGGCGATAGTGGGTGGTGGCCCGGCCAGCGCTATATTGCTGACCATGCCCAGAAGCATGGTCAGCAATATGCGAATCGGAGTATTCGATAGCCGCGGTGTCACAAAGTGCTTCTTGGGGCGTGCCCCATGGAAAGAGCCCCTTGGCAAGTGCCTCACGCAAAGCAACTTATTGCTGAGTGCTGGACGTGCCGGCGCGGCTGATGATATTCAGCCCCTTCAGCAGGTTCAGTGCTGAGCGCAGCTGGTAGTCACGATCCAGAACCGCTTCAGCGGATTCCTTGGCGCTATCGCGTACATTCTGGGCTTCGTTTTTACGGTTTTCGACTTCGTTCTTGCCTTCCAGATGACCGCTCAAATCAGCTTCAGTAAACATCGGCGGGCTCTCCAGTTCTTTCAGCTCTGCCGGTTTTACTTCGATATCCGGTTTTATGCCGGTGGCCTGAATGGAGCGGCCGTCTGGGGTGTAGTAGCGGGCTGTGGTCATTTTTATGGCGTGGGTTTCATCCAGCGGAATCACGGTTTGCACGCTGCCTTTGCCAAATGACTGGGTGCCCATTACCACGGCGCGGCGATGGTCCTGCAAGGCGCCAGCGACGATTTCGGATGCAGACGCGGAACCGCCGTTGATCAAAACTACCATGGGCGTGTCTGCCAATATGTCGCCTTCGGTGGCGCTGAAGCGCATACGTGAGCTCTGAATGCGGCCTTCGGTATAGACCACCAGGCCTTCGTTGAGCACAGCGTCAACAGTGTCTACTGCGGCCTGTAGTACGCCGCCCGGGTTGTTGCGTACGTCCAGAACGACACCTTTAAGCGCACCACCGGCGTCTTTTTTCAGGGCCGTCAGGGCGTCGCGGAACTGGCTGCCGGTTTCGGCCTGGAATTGGGTGATGCGGACATAGCCGTAACCGTCATCCAGCATACGGGATTTCACGCTGGTGACCTTGATGATGGCACGCTCTACCGGAATGACCAGCGGCCCTGTTTCGCCGTCGCGGATAATCGTCAGTTGCAGAATACTGCCGGGTTCGCCGCGCATCAGCTCTACCGCGTCTTGCAACGACATGCCTTTTACCGGTTGCTCACCCAGTTTTATGATGACGTCGCCAGACCGCACGCCGGCCTTTTGCGCAGGGGTATCATCTATGGGGGTAATAACCTTAACAAAGCCGTTTTCCATGCCCACTTCGATGCCCAAACCACCGAAGGCACCGCTGGTGCTTTCTTCCAGATCTTCGTAATCTTTTGGAGCCAGGTAAGTGGAATGCGGGTCGAGCTCTGACAGCATGCCTTTTATGGCGCTTTCAAGCAGCTGGCTGTCTGTCACTTCCTCCACGTAAGCGTCTTTGATGCGACTGAACACAGCGGTAAATTTACGCAGGTCGTCCAGCGGCAGCAGCTCGCGCTCGGCAGGCATGTCGATGCTCGCGTGAGTATCGGCTATTGTGCTGGTCGGCGTCTGCTGCGCGAAAGCCCAACCGGAAGCGGCAAAACAGGAGGCCATGATGAGGGCCTGCATCGGTAAAGCATGACGAGTGCGTTGGGCAAGTTTCATTCACTTATCCTGTATTTATTCCGCTGGTTGGCAGGTTTTCGCTAATTCGCCACAGTATGGCGGGAGCGCTGGCGTTTGTCAGCTCTTGCCGGGTTTCGCGGGTTGCCCGGCCAGCCAGCGTGACGGATTATCGGGTTTGCCGTTGTGGCGTATTTCAAAATACAGCGCGGTTTTTTCGGTGCCGCCGGTCTGGCCTGCCTGAGCAATGGCCTCGCCGGCATCCACCCAGTCTCCGGTTGTGGTGTAAAGGCTGCTGGCATGGCCGTATAGGGTCATATAACCATCGCCGTGGTCAATAATGGTTAGCAGTCCGAAGCCACGCAGCCAATTGGCGAATACAACACGGCCGTAATGAATAGCCCGCACTTCGGCGTTTGTATCGGTGTGCATTAGCAAGCCGTTGCGGCGTAGTTTGCCGTCGGCATAGGTTTCGCCAAAGCTGCTGACGACCGTTCCAGCAGCGGGCCAGGGCATTCTTTTGCGCAGTGTCGCAAATGGCTGGTTAGGATTTGGCGCAGGTATGCTGGTGATGGCCTGTTGCACTTCCTTCAGCAGGGCCTCCAGGCGCTTTTGATCGGCAGCCAGTCCGTCGCGCTCACTGCGACGCTGGTCGATGTCTGCGTTCAGGCTTGCCAGAGTCTGTTCGCGCTGCTTGCGGGTTTGCGTAAGTGCTTGCTGGCGTTGCTCTACATCGGCCTCGGTGGCGGCCAGTCTGGCGCGAGTATTCTGCATTTGCGTGCGGGTTTGGTTCAGCTCTGCCAGGCTGGCCTGAAAAGCCTGTACTTGGCCGACTGTGTAATTGCCCAAGTATTCGTAATAGGTGAGGGTGCGGGCAATATTGTTGGGGTCGGTTTCGTTGAACAGCACTTTCAGGGCGCTGGCGTCGCCTTCCATCCAGGCCTGGCGCAGCAGCTTCTTGAGCTGTTCGCGCTGGTCGTTGAGGACGACGGTCAACTGCCGTTGCCGGGTTTCCAATTCTGTCAGCTGTGTTTTCTGGCTGGCGGCTTGCTGCTTTAGGTTGCGGGCTTCTCGGGTCAGGTCGCTGATGCTGCGCTCCAGACCGGTCAGCTGTTGTTGCAGTTGCGAACGGTTTTTTTCCGCTTTGGTTAGCCACTGATCAATGGCGCCAATCTGCTTTTTCAGCTTTTCAATCTGGGCCGGAGTTACCTGTTGAGAAGTTGCCTGCTTTGCAGCCGCTGTTTGCGCGGCTACCGGGGCTGCGCCGGCAAATGCAAGCACCAGTAGCAAGGGTAGCACCAGTAGCGCGCGTAACATGGCAATCTGTCCGTTTACAGTCAACCGATCTCAGCCAGGCTGTGGCCTGTCATTTCGGTGGGTTGAGCCACGCCCATCAGCGTTAGCAGCGTAGGCGCCACATCGCTCAGGGCGCCACCGTCGTTCAACGTTATCTGTTTTGGGCCGGTGTATACCAGGGGCACAGGGCCAGTGGTGTGGGCGGTGTGTACCTGGCCGGATACCGGGTCTTGCATCTGCTCGCAGTTGCCGTGGTCAGCGGTTATCAGGCCTTCGCCATCCACTTCTGCAAGCGCTTCTACAACACGCTTTACGCAGGCGTCCAGGCATTCGGCCGCTTTGATGGCAGCGTCCAGCTTGCCCGTGTGGCCCACCATGTCGCCGTTGGCATAGTTGCAGATGATCAAGTCGTATTTGCCGCTTTTAATGGCTTCAACCAGTTTGTCTGTCACCTCCGGGGCGCTCATCTCCGGCTTCATGTCATAGGTCGCAACGTCTGGGGACGGCACCAGAATGCGGTCTTCTCCGTTAAATGGCTCTTCGCGGCCGCCGTTGAAAAAGAAGGTAACGTGGGCGTATTTTTCGGTTTCTGAAATCCTCAGCTGGGTTTTGCCCGCGTTGGCCAGATATTCGCCCAGGCCATTCACCAGCTGCGCCGACGGATAGGCGCAGCTCGCTTTAATATCGGCGGCGTATTCCGTCAGCATTACAAAGTCGGCCAACTGGGGCACTTTTTTGCGTTTGAAACTGTCAAAATTGGCGTCAACAAAGGTGCGTGTCAGTTCGCGGGCGCGGTCTGCGCGGAAGTTCATAAACAACACGGCGTCGCCATCGTTAATAGTGGCGGTGGTATCACCTTCGGCCTGAATGCGGGTTGGTTTTACAAATTCATCATTTTCATCGCGTTCGTAAGCCTGCTCCAGAGCGGTTGCCGCGCTTTCGCAAGCGTATTCAGCTTGACCCAGTGTCATGACGTTGTAAGCAGATTCTACGCGGTCCCAGCGGTTGTCGCGGTCCATGGCAAAGTAGCGCCCGGTAACGCTTGCGATGCGGGCAACGCCAAGTGCGGCAAGGCTGACCGCGGCCTTTTCCAGCGACGCTTTGGCGCTGCGCGGGGGCATGTCGCGGCCATCTAGAATGGCGTGCAGGTAAACGGCTTTAGCGCCGCGTGCTGCAGCCAATTCTGCGGCGGCAAGAATGTGGCTTTCATGGCTGTGAACGCCGCCTGGCGACAGCAGACCAATCAGGTGAACGGCTTTACCCTGGCTTACAGCAGCATCTATAGCTTTGCACATGGCCGGGTTTTTCTGGAAACCACCGTCTTTCAGGTCTTTGTCGATGCGGGTCAGATTCTGGTATACAACGCGACCGGCGCCAAGATTCATGTGGCCTACTTCGGAATTGCCCATTTGTCCGCTGGGCAAGCCTACAAACATTCCGGAGGTGTTAATCAGCGTTTTCGGGTTGTTTTGCCACAAACTATCCCAGAACGGTGTATTGGCGTTGCTGATAGCGTTGTCTTCGGCCGGGTCACGGTGGCCCCAGCCGTCAAGAATAATGAGTGCTGTTGGCGTGCGAGTCGCTGTCATGACGTGCTCCGGTTATTGGCAGTGTGTTGTTGTTGAGATGAGCGGGATTCAAGATTCTAACCGCTTTCATTTGCCCATGCTACGCCGGTTACCTTCTGCGCAGGGCTGCGGGTGTGTATAATCTTGCCAAATTATTTTGCAGGGTGTTTTCATGGATCGCTTGTTTGAATTTGTTGTTAACCATTACATTCTGGTGTCGATATTCGTTGCCTTGCTTCTGGCGCTGCTGGCCCTGGAAACTCGCCGCGGTGGTGCCAAAATTTCTGCCCAAGGCGCTGTAAGCCTCATTAACCGGGACGAAGCGGTGGTGGTGGATATCCGTGATCGCAAAGAATTTAACGAAGGGCGCATCACGGGCTCGATGAATATTCCATTGAGCGCTTTGAAAAGCCGCAGCAGTGAGCTGTCCAAGCACAAAGAAAAGCAGCTGATTGTGGTCGACAAGATGGGGCAGCATTCTGCTATGGCGGTCAAACAGCTTAATACTGACGGTTTTGCCAATGTGGTACGCCTGAGCGGCGGAATTGCTGACTGGAGAGCCAGCAATTTGCCGCTGGTAAAGAAATAACGAAGGGTCGTGTGGCCGCCTAGCGCCGCAGAACGTCGCTTAATCCACGGGGCAATCAAGCCCAGATTGATAATAGAGGATTGAACATGGCTGAGAATTCGCAAGCTGCAGCAGGCAATGAAAACAAGAATCAACCACAGTTCGCCATGCAGCGCATTTATGTAAAAGATCTTTCTTTCGAATCCCCCAATGCCCCGACGGTGTTTCAGGATCAGTGGAAGCCGCAGGTCAATCTTGATCTGAACACAGGGCATAGCAAAGTCAGCGATAATCAGTTCGAAGTTGTGCTGTCACTCACGGTAACGGCAAAAATTGAAGAGAAAGTGGCCTACATTGTTGAAATCCAACAGGCCGGCGTTTTTCTGGTAAACGGCGTGGAACCTCAGCAATTGGACCACATGTTGGGTGCCTACTGCCCGACTATCCTGTTCCCTTACGCCCGCGAAGCCATTGATAATTTGGTAGGCCGTGGTAGCTTTCCGGCACTGATGCTGGCGCCGGTTAACTTCGACGCGATTTATGCCCAGGCACTTCAGCGCAAGCAAGAAGAAGTGACGGCTGCAGAAGCCACCAGTGAAGCCAAAACTCACTGACTTTCTGAACGAATAAAAAACCCAGCTTGAGAGCCGGGTTTTTTATTCAGAGCCGCAAAATGCCAATTGCCGCCAAGCTTCGTAAACCACCAGAGCCGCAGTATTCGACAGATTCAGGCTGCGGCTGTGAGCGCACATGGGCACTCTCAGGCAGTGGCCATCGGCTAGGGCATCGCGAACCGGTGCGGGCAAGCCGCGGGTTTCCGGCCCGAACATCAGATAGTCACCTTCATGGTAACTGACCTCATGATAGTAGTGACTGCCTTTCGTAGTCAGCCCAAACAGCCGTTGCGGCTGCTCGGATTGTAAAAACGCCGGGTAGCTTTTGTGTACTTTTACACTGGCGTATTCGCTGTAATCCAGCCCGGCCCGCCGCATCTGTTTGTCTTCCAGAGTAAACCCCAGTGGTTCAATCAGGTGCAGCTTACAACCGGTGTTGGCGCAGAGCCGGATAATGTTCCCGGTATTTGGAGGAATTTCCGGCTCGTACAGCACGATATTCAGCATATTAAATTAGCGTTCCGTTTAACATCTTGAGCTAGCGCTCCGTCTAACATGTTGAGCTAGCGTTCCATTTAGCATGTTGAGCTAGCGCTCAACCGCCAACGCCACACCCATGCCGCCGCCGATGCACAGTGTCGCCAAGCCTTTTTTGGCATCTTGACGCACCATTTCGTGCAGCAGGCTGACCAGAATACGGCAGCCGGAAGCACCGATCGGGTGGCCCATGGCAATAGCGCCACCGTTTACGTTAACTTTGGCAAGATCCCAACCCATATCGCGGTTGACCGAAATAGCCTGGGCCGCGAAGGCTTCGTTGGCTTCAATCAGGTCCAGATCGCTGACGTCCCAACCAGCCAGTTTCAGGCAGCGTTTGCTGGCAGGAATTGGGCCGGTGCCCATAACACTGGGGTCTACGCCAGCACTGGACTGGGCTTTGATGGTGGCAAGTACGGTCAAGCCCAGTTCTTTGGCTTTTTCAGCGCTGCACACCATAACGGCGGCTGCGCCATCGTTGAGGGTCGAGGAGTTAGCGGCCGTTACTGTGCCGTCCTTTTTGAACGCAGGGCGCAACTTAGACAGGCCTTCGGCTGTAGTGCCATCGCGTGGGCCTTCGTCTTTGGCGACAATAATAGGGTCGCCTTTACGCTGGGGAATCGAAATCGGCACGATTTCGTTGTCAAAGCGACCGGCTTTTTGCGCCGCTACGGCTTTTTGCTGCGACGCAGCTGCGAATTGATCTTGCTCTTCACGGCTGATGCCGTATTTTTCAACGATATTTTCGGTGGTTATGCCCATGTGATAATCGTTGAAAGCGTCCCACAGACCGTCATTAACCATGGTGTCTACCAATGCCCAATTGCCCATACGCTGACCATTACGGCTGTTGGGGAGAACGTGGGGCGCCTGGCTCATGCTTTCTTGGCCACCGGCAATGACGATTTCTGCGTCGCCGTTGCGGATAGACTGCACCGCCATGTGCACGGCTTTCAGGCCGGAACCGCAAACCTTATTGATGGTCATAGCCGGCACAGTCACTGGCAGCCCGGCGTTAATAGAGGCTTGGCGCGCCGGATTCTGGCCGCAGCCCGCGGTGAGTACCTGGCCCATAACAACTTCGCTGACCTGATCACCGGCAATGCCGGTTTCTTCCATCAGCGCTTTAATGACAACCGTTCCAAGCTGGTCAGCGCGCAGGGTTGATAATCCCCCACCAAAACCGCCAACCGCCGTCCGCTTGGCGGCCACAATGACAACATCACGCATGAGCATTCTCCATTTTTAGCATGCGGGCGACAGGTTTGCCGCGCCTGAGTCAAACTATCCGTAGTGTAGCCGTTTGACTGGCGAGCACCAACTGCTGACTGCGTGACTGGTTCAGCGCTTGTTTATTACGCCGTGGACGGCCTCCAGCCGGCCCTGGTTCATAGCCTGGCCTAGTTCTGGCCCCCGGTAACCCTGGGCCAGTAAAGTTTTGGCTTGTACCCCCGCAGCCGCCTGCAACGATTCTGCCAGCTGTTGCAGCCTGATCTGTTGTAAAGGCAGGTCGTGGCCGTTTTGAAGGGGCAAGGTGACGCGCAACAATTGCAGCGCTTCTTGCAGGCGTTCTGGCCGGCGCCAGGCGTCTGCCGCGTTAAGGGTTTCCAGCAGCTGCTCCGCCAGTTCGTTTTGGCTATGGGTGGTGTTCATGCAGGATGAACAGCGCAGGGTGCAGGCCAGGGTGGCAAGCTCCTGGCAGACTTTTGGCGCCTTTAATAAAGTCGCCCGATTGTTGGCTTGTGCGCTGGAAAGCGGCAGTAACAACGCTGCAATTCGCTGCGCTGTGTTGGCGCCGGGTAAATTCTGGTGCAATCGCTGCAGGGCGTTAAGGGCCTGCTGGCGTTCTGGCTGCGCTGCAAATTCTGGCAGGAGTTCAATCAGGGCGCCACAACGGTGTAGCACCTCAAAAAACGTCACTGGAGAAACCTCGTGTAAGGCGCGCTGAAGCTCTTGCCATACCCGTTCAGGTACCAGGTGGCCCACTTCGCCGGCGTCAGTCATGGTCTGCATCAATTGCAAGGTGTGGGGGTGAATAGTAAAACCCTGAGGCGCGAAGCGGGCGGCAAAACGTGCGGTGCGCAGAATGCGCAGAGGATCTTCAGCGAAGGCTTCGGAAACGTGACGCAACAGGCGGTCTTGAAGATCCTGCTGGCCGCCGAAAGGATCGATAATCTCGCCGCCTTTGGCCTGCGCCATGGCATTAACTGTCAGATCGCGGCGCTTCAGGTCTTCTTCGAGGGTTACGTCGGGTGCGCTGTGCACCGTGAACCCGTGGTAGCCATGGCCTTGCTTTCGCTCGGTGCGGGCCAGCGCATACTCTTCGTGGGTATGCGGATGCAGGAACACCGGGAAATCAGCGCCCACCTGGCGAAAACCTTGTGCCAGCATGGCTTCGGGTGTGGCGCCCACCACCACCCAGTCGCGGTCTTTCACTGGCAGGCCCAGCAGTTGATCGCGCACTGCGCCGCCAACCAGGTAGATATTCATAAAGGTGCCCATAATAACGAGAAGTTGTGGCGCAGATTAGGTCAGAAGCCGCTGCTACACAAGCTGCTGCCGGTTATGCTGGCGCGGCGGCTTTTTGCCGTCTACGCTGGGTATATTTAGACGCCTGCGTAAAAATACTAGCACGGTCAGCGGCTTGTATAACCTGGCCCGATTCTTTCATGTAACGGTCAAACCGCAATTTCGGAGATTAGTAATGACACTTCGCGTTATAACCGCGTTACTGGCGCTGTTGATGACGACAGCTTGCGCTCCCACGGGGCAGCAGGGCCGCAACGCAGATGCTAACCGCTTCGCGCCGATTACCCTGCGGGTTAGTGGCTATGGCACCTATGTAGACGCCACCAAAGATCGGTTGGACACACGCAAGCGCCTGATGGCGCGCAGGGCCTCACAGCTCGATGCTTATCGTAACCTGGCGGAACGGGTTTACGGTACGGTGGTTTACGGCGGTGCGACGGTGAACGACTTTGTACTGCAGAACGACGATTTTCGAGCCTACGTCGACAGCTATTTGCGCGGTATGAAAACCGTATCTGTAAATGAGCACAGTGACGGCGTCGTGGAAACGGTTGTCGAATTGAAACTGGAACCACGCTTTCGCCAGTGCGTTGCCAGTGTGCCCGACACTCAGGTTGCCCGTTATTGCTCGTTATCCTTGCCCGGTGAAAATGACAGTGCTGGCGATGTTCGCAGCAGTAACACCGATTCTCTTTACTACCTGGATTAAGCGATGACTGCTTTCTACCTAAGGCTAAAACAGCGTATTTCAATCGTCGCTGCCTGTGCTTTAGCACTGGTTCTTGCCAGCGAGCCGCTGTTGGCTGCGGTTGTTGAGGGCGTGGGTCATGCCAGCATTCACAATGGTGATATTGATAGCGCCAGAGCCCAGGCACGGCAGGCGGCTATGCGGGATATGGCATTGCAATACGACGCCCGTATCAGTAACAGCGACACGGTTGAAAATGGCGTGCTGACGAGTTCGCGCTTGCGCGTTACCAGCAATGTCAGCGCTCGCAATGTGCAGGTGGTGGATGAGTTTCGCAGCGGCCAGTTGCTGCGCTTGACTCTGCGCGCAGAAATGACCTCCCAACAAAACAGCTGTGGTAACGGTGCGGCGTCTACCTTGAAAAAACGCGTGGCGATTACCGGGTTTCCATTGTTGTATCCTGACCACGCCCGCGTTGGGCGGTTGGATGATGCCGGCGAAATGCTGCCGCAACAATTACAGGCGCGTTTGCGTGAAGCCGACAGTGTGCAGATTCTTGCAGCGACCACTTTGCGAATGTATGGCGATTTACTGAATGCGCCCACCGCCCAGCAGGATGACAATCGGCTGACCAATGTGCGTCAGCTGGCGCGGGAGCTGGGAGCGCAGTTCGTGGTTAGCGGTGTTATACGGGATCTGGATGTGGCTGATCCTGCGGCTTGGAATACGTCGGTACTCGGCAAATTGAAGCGTAGCGTGAAGGCAGTAGATCAGAGTCGACGCTTTATTGCGGATATGGTGATTTATGATGGTTTTAGTGGGGCGCCGGTTTACCAGCAGCGCTTCAGTGCCCGCGCGCAATGGAATGCTGGCCCCGGCAGTGCCAGCGGTTTTTCCTCGGCCGGTTTTGAACAAACCGACTATGGTAAGGCGGTAGCGCAGGTGATGGATGACATGGCCCAGTCAGTGACGGATGCGCTGAATTGCCAACCGTTTATGACCCGAATCAGCCGCGTTGACGGTGAACTTGCCACTATTGAATCGGGTGCCACTTCCGGATTGCGGCCGTCAGCAACGCTGCAGGTATACCGCAGTGCACGGCACTTTGAGTCTCTGGACGCAACACCCGAGCTGACTGAAACTGGGGTTAACATCACACTCAACAATGTTCACCCTGAGTTCGCCTCTGGCAAGCTGTCGGCCCATAGTGGCCAAACCAATATCCAGCAGGACGATATTGCCGTGGTGTGGTAGCGCGGCGCGTGGGTTATCGTTTGCCAAAGAAAAGGCCCGCCGTGTGCGGGCCTTTTCTGATGTGTCTGGGCCAAAACAGTTATCGGTTATGCGGCTTCCTTAGAGGCGACATCGCGGATTTTGCTGATCATCGAACGCAGACCGTTGCCGCGGGTTGGCGAAATGTGGCGGAATAAATCCAGGCGTTCAAACAGCTCGTCGATGTCGATGGCCAGCAGTTCACGGGGTTCGTGATTGTTCAGCGCCACCAGAATGATCGCCGCCAGCCCACGCACAATAATGGCATCAGAATCGATCAGCAGGAACAGCTTGCCGCTGGCTTCTTCGTAGTAGTGAGTCAGCCACACTTGGCTCTGGCAGCCGTGCACGTAATTCTTTTCGTTGCGTTCGGAATCTGGAAACGGTGGTAGCTGTTTACCCAGGTCGATAATGAACGCGTAACGATCTTCCCAGTCGTCCAGCAGCTCGAAGGCTTCAAACACGTCTTCCATTGTGGTGCTGGTACCCAACGGATTTTTCGTGAAGTCGGTTGCGCTGTTGGTCATTACAACATCCCCAGTTCCAGTTTGGCTTCGTCGGTCAGCATATCGCTGTTCCAGGGCGGGTCAAAGGTCAGGTCTACCGTGACCTTATCAACGTTGGGCACGTGTTCCAATTTGGTTTTCACATCCTCGGCAATCACCGGGCCCATGCCGCAACCCGCGGCGGTAAGCGTCATGGTGATGTGAATGTGATTGCCGTGCTCTGGCTCTTGCTTGATGGAGCAGTTATAAATCAGCCCCAGTTCTACAACGTTGACCGGAATCTCCGGGTCATAACAGTTACGAAGAGCTTCCCACATCTGATTTTCGTTTACCGTGCCGTCTTCCGGAGTATCAAAATTACTGACCAGTGGCTGTTTGCCCAAAGCGTCGGCGTCGTGGCCTTCAATGCGCGCCAAATTGCCATTAACCGCCACTGTAAATGTGCCGCCCAGTGACTGGGTAATGGTGACGAAGGTATCCGAAGGAATCATGATTTCCGTTCCGGAGGGAACCAGGCGGGCTTCCACTTTGCGTTTGGTCAGTACAACTTCCCGTTCTTGCATCTGTTACTCCGTCATACCACTGTAAAGCTTTCGCCGCAGCCACATTCTGCGGTGGCGTTGGGGTTGCGAAACTCGAAGGTGGAGTTCACGCCTTCGGTAACAAAATCAATTTCAATACCGTTCACCAATGACATGTGTTCGTCTTTTACAAACAGGTCTACGCCGTCGATATGAAATATTTGGTCATCGCTGCCGGACTCTTCCACCCACTGGGTTTCGTATTTAAAGCCGGAACATCCGCTCTTTTTAATGGCAAGACGAATGCCTAGGGCTTCAGGCCTTTTGTCCAACTGCTTGCGCACGTGTTTAATCGCACTGGGAGTCATGGTGACCGCAATGGTTGGGGTGAATACTTGGGCTTGGACTGTCATGATGTCACCTCCATCAGGCGAATAAACGCTGTATTTTTTGCAGAGCAGCGAACAGCTGTTCTACTTCTTCCAAGGTATTGTAGAACGCGAACGACGCCCGCGCTGTACCACCTGGAAGCCCGTAATATTCCATCAGCGGCATGGCACAGTGGTGACCGGCGCGAATGGCAATACCCTGCTGATCGAGCAGGGTACCAATGTCACTGGGGTGCAGGCCATCAATCTTAAAGGATATCAGCGGCACTTTGTTGGGCGAAGTGCCAATTATGGTCATACCCGGCACGCTAGCGACCAGCTCGTTGGCGCGCTGGAGTAGGCCGCTTTCGGCCGCTTCCATTGCATCGCGATCGAGGGTGGCCAAATAATCGATAGCGGCGCCCAGGCCCACGGCTTCAGCAATGGCCGGAGTGCCGGCTTCAAATTTGTAAGGCAAGGTGTTGTAGGTGGTGCCAGCAAAGCTTACCCGTTCAATCATTTCGCCGCCGCCTTGCCAGGGTGGCATAGCTTCCAGCAACTCGGCTTTGCCATAGAGCACACCAATGCCGGTGGGCCCAAACAGCTTGTGAGCCGAAAACACGTAAAAATCGCAATCCAGCGCCTGCACATCGGGCTGGAAGTGGCCCACGGCCTGGGCGCCATCGACCAGGGTGATCACGCCCTGTGCTTTGGCTTTGGCCACCATGTCAGCCACCGGATTCACCGTGCCTAACGCGTTGGATACGTGGGTGATGGCCAGAACGCGGGTGCGCTTACCCAACAAAGAGTGGAACGAGTCCATGTCCAGCTCGCCTTCCGGCGTTACATCAATCGGCAATACCTTGGCGCCGGTGCGCTCTGCCAGCATCTGCCAGGGCACGATGTTGGCGTGGTGCTCCATCTGACTCAGCAGGATTTCGTCACCGGGCTTGAGCAGCGGAGCGAGGCCGTTGGCCACCAGGTTAATAGCTTCGGTGGTGCCGCGAGTCCAGATAATTTCCCGTGCGCTGGGCGCATTTAAAAACTGCTGGACCTTCTTGCGCGCGCCTTCAAAGGCGGTAGTAGCGCGATCCGCCAAGGTGTGAGCACCCCGGTGAACGTTGGAGTGCATTTCCCGGTAATAGCTGTCCATGGCCTGCAACACCGCTTCCGGGCGTTGTGACGAAGCGCCGTTGTCCAGATACACCAGCGGTTTGCCGTTTACCTGTTGCGACAGTATAGGGAAATCCCGGCGTACCGCGTATACGTCAAACAGCGGTTGGGTGGTTTTGGCCACAGACAAAGTGCTCATAACCGATTATACCTCTTGGAATGCCTGGTCGAAAAACTGGTTCAGTCCGGTGTTGGCGGTGTTACGCACCTGTTCCACCGGAATCTGCGCCACCAGTTCATTGATAAACGCCATGGTCAGCAGAACTTTTGCATCACGGCGGCTAAGGCCACGGGACACCAGATAAAATATGGATTCGTTATCAAGCTGGCCAATGGTCGCGCCGTGGGCGCACTTTACGTCGTCAGCGTAAATTTCCAGTTCTGGCTTGGTGTTAATTTCCGCACCGTTGGTGAGCAGCAGGTTTTTGTTGCTCATGTTGGCGTTGGATTTTTGCGCATCCTGATGGATGTGTATACGGCCGTTAAAAATAGCGTGGGATTTGTCTGCCGCAATGTTGCGATAACTTTCTTCGCTGTTGCAGTGGGCCGCAACGTGTTCGATGGTGGTGTGATTGTCGTAATGCTGGGTACCCTGGGTAACCACCACGCCATTGAGTTTGCACTCGCCACCTTCGCCTTCAAGGCGCACATGCAAGTCGTGACGGCGCAAGGTGCCACCAAAGCCAACGCTGTGGCTTTCAAAACGCGAGTTGCGCTGCTGGCGCACGCCGGTGGTGCCCATGTGCTGCACATTCTGACCTTCGGTATTCAGGCGCACACTGGTGATGTTGGCGCCATCGTCCAGGCTGAACTCGGTGGCGGTGTTGACCATCACCGGGCTTTCGCCGCTGGAAACATAGTCTTCCACCAGGGTGAGCTGGCTGTTGCTGCCTGCGGCTACCAAAATACAAGGGAAGGCAGACCCGCTGTGGCTGGCGCTGGTGTGGTGAATCACAAACAGCGGCTGGTCGAGCACGGTGCCTGGCTGCAACTGAATCAGCAGGCCGTCTTCAAAGCGCGCAGCGTTCAGCGACGTCAGGTTTATCGAACCGTGTTTTGCTGGCTGATCGCTGATGGATTTGCCAAGCAGGTCGGCGGCAAGCTCGGCGTCATCGCCGTCCAAATCACTGAAACGTTGTATGCTAAGGCCTTTCAGTGCTGGGTAGTTGCTGGCTTCGGGGCGCACAACGCCATTTACCAGCACCACGGTGTAACCTTGAATGTCGGCTTCGGCGCCGGCACTGGCGTTCAGTGGCAAAGAGCTGGCCATGTCATCGGTCAGTTTTAGATGCTTGGCTGAGTACTTCCAGTTTTCAGTTTTGCGCGTGGGCAGCAGCAAACCCGTCAGAGCGCTGGCTCTGTTAGCGCGCAGCGCCAGCAATGGCTCGGGCAGAGCCTGACCCGCTGATTGCAGAAAGGCGCTGGAAAGCGTAGATGCAGATTTCATGTCGCGACCTCCCGATCAGTGGCTGGCAGCTGTGTTATCTTTGACGCCAAGCCAACCATAGCCTTTCGCTTCCAGTTCCAGGGCCAATTCGCGGCCGCCTGATTTGATGATTTTACCATCAGCCAGTACGTGTACGTAATCTGGAATTATGTGGTCCAGCAGGCGCTGATAATGGGTAATCATCAGAATGGCGCGATCGGGTGCACGTAAGGCGTTCACGCCGTCGGAAACCACTTTCAGGGCGTCTATATCGAGGCCGGAATCAGTTTCGTCAAGAATGGCGAGTTTTGGCTGCAGCAGCAACGCCTGCATGATTTCGTTACGCTTCTTTTCGCCGCCAGAGAAGCCTTCGTTCACGCCGCGTTTGAGAAACGCTGGGTCCAGGTCGACCTGTTTGGAGACCTCTTTAGCCAGCTTCATGAATTCAGCGGCGTTCATGTCGTCTTTACCCTGGTGCTTACGCATCGCGTTAACGGCTGTGCGCAGGAATTGCAGGTTGCTGACGCCGGGAATTTCAACCGGATATTGGAACGCCAGAAAAACGCCTTCGCGGGCACGCTCTTCGGTGGGTAGTTCAAGCAGGTTGTCGCCGTTGAGGGTAACTTCGCCTTCGGTGACTTCAAATGCGTCATTGCCTGCCAGCACCTGCGACAGGGTACTTTTGCCGGAGCCGTTGGGGCCCATGATGGCGTGGACTTCGCCGGCTTTTATTTCCAGATTGATGCCTTTAAGAATCTGTTTGCCTTCAACGGAGGCGTGCAGGTTTTTGATGCTCAGCATTTGTAATTTCTCTCTTTTAAGCTTTTGAATTCGTTTCAATCAAATTTTGGGCTTTTATAAAGCTTAACCGACCGAGCCTTCCAGGCTGACTTCCAGCAGTTTGCCGGCTTCTACTGCAAACTCCATGGGCAGCTCTTTAAAGACTTCTTTACAGAAACCGTTAACGATCATGGATACGGCCTGTTCCGCGTTGATACCGCGCTGGCGGCAGAGGAACATCTGTTCGTCGCTGACTTTTGATGTGGTCGCCTCGTGTTCCACGATGGCCGACTTATTTTTGCTTTCTATGTACGGGAAAGTGTGGGCGCCGCAGCGGTCACCAATCAGCAGGGAGTCGCACTGGGTGAAGTTTCGTGCACCTTCGGCTCCCGGATTGAACTTGATCAGGCCGCGGTAGGTGTTTGAGCTGCGACCGGCAGAAATACCCTTGGAAATTACCGTGCTACGGGTATTTTTACCCAGATGAATCATTTTTGTGCCGGTGTCGGCCTGCTGGTAATTGTGGGTCAGCGCGACTGAGTAAAATTCACCGACGCTGTTGTCGCCGCGCAGTACGCAGCTGGGGTACTTCCAGGTGACCGCTGAACCGGTTTCGACCTGGGTCCAGGATACTTTGGAGTTGTCACCGATGCAGGCGGCGCGTTTTGTGACGAAGTTGAAGATGCCGCCTTTGCCGTTTTCGTCGCCTGGGTACCAGTTCTGTACCGTGGAGTATTTGATCTGGGCGTCTTTTAGCAGCACCAGTTCGACGACTGCAGCGTGCAGCTGGTTTTCGTCGCGCATAGGTGCAGTGCAACCTTCCAGATAGCTGACGTAACTGCCTTCGTCGGCAATGATCAAGGTGCGCTCGAACTGACCGGTGTTGGCAGCATTGATGCGGAAGTAGGTCGACAATTCCATCGGACAACGCACACCTTTGGGGATGTACACAAAGGAGCCGTCGGAGAATACCGCCGAATTCAGCGCAGCAAAGTAGTTGTCAGCGGCAGGAACCACGCTGCCCAGATACTTTTTCACCAGTTCCGGGTATTTCTGAACCGCTTCTGAAATCGGGCAGAAGATAACGCCGGCTTTTTCCAGGGGCTCTTTAAAGGTGGTGACGACAGAGACAGAGTCAAATACTGCATCTACAGCAACGCCCGCTAATTTAGCCCGTTCGTGCAGCGGAATACCCAGTTTTTCATAGGTGCGCAGTAGCTCGGGATCGACTTCGTCGAGGCTCTGAGGCATATCTTCCGGGCGCTTGGGCGCGGAATAATAGGAAATATCGTTGTATTTTACCTTTGGGTAATTAACGTGTGCCCAGTCAGGCTCTTCCATATCGAGCCAGCGACGATAGGCTTTAAGGCGCCACTCCAGCATGAATTCGGGTTCTTGCTTGAGTGCAGAAAGACGGCGAATTACGTCTTCATTAAGGCCCGGCTCAAAGGTGTCTGACTCAATCTCGGTTACGAACCCGTGTTCGTAATCCCGTTTGATGAGTTCTCTTACCTCTTTGTCTGTGGTCGCCATAATCGTCGCTCCGTGTTCTTTTATCGTGGGCTGTGACGCCCTTTAATTTGCTAGCAACCGCAAGGGTTGCAGGGCTGATCTGCTGCTTGTTGCCTCTGATTGTACAATACCAGAGTAATTTAGTCAGGTATTAAATCGAGGAAAACCCCTTTTAGGCCGCAAACCATTTTTAAAGCGGTTTGCGCGTCTGGGTTACGGTCAGTGCGCGCTATTATACGTGCAGTTTAGCTTTGTGTGCCATTCGGTAGGATGCGTGTCAGGTAGCTGTTAACAAGCTGCGCGGGAGCGTTTTGAGGCACGGGAATACGTACAATGTAGCCGCTGCCGGGGGCGCAATCCATGGCGCCCCCATTGAGATTTTCCATAGCAGGCAGGCTGAATCGCAGGTTGCCGCTGGGGGTGACCAGTTCCAGCAGGTCACCGATGGAGAATTTGTTTTTCACGGTGATGGTAAGCCACTGGTCGTTGGCGTCGGCGATGGCTCCCACCACCTGCTGGCTGCCGAGATAGGATGAACCCTGCTCGTAACTCTGATATTCCTGGGGCAGGTGGCGGCGCAGGAACCCTTCGGTGTAACCGCGGTTCGATAGAGCTTCGAGCTCGTCCATCAGGCTCATGTCAAAAGGCTTGCCTTGCACCGCTTCGTCGATGGCCCGGCGGTAGGCCTGGGTAGTGCGTGCGACGTAGTAGGTGCTTTTGGTGCGGCCTTCAATTTTCAGTGAGTGCACGCCCATTTCAGACAGGGCGGCCACGTGCTGCACCGCGCGCAGGTCACGGGAATTCATGATGTAGGTGCCGTGTTCGTCTTCATAAGCGGGAATTAAGCTGCCAGGACGGTTGGGTTCTTCCAGCAAAATTTCCCTCGGTTCTATCTCCCTGGGTTCAACCTCCTGCACAGGGCCATCAGAAGTGCGGGCGATCAGGTCGCCGGTTTGATCGTGGCCGTGTGCCACCGGTTTGTAGTTCCAACGACAGGCGTTAGTGCAGGCGCCTTGGTTGGCATCGCGGTGGTTCATGTAGCCCGACAACAGGCAGCGGCCGGAGTAGGCCATGCACAGAGCGCCATGTACAAACACTTCCAGTTCCATCTGCGGCACCCGCTCGCGGATCTCGCGAATTTCGTTCAGTGCCAGTTCCCGTGACAGAATGACCCGGTCGATGCCTTGGCGGCGCCAGAACTCCACCGTTGCCCAGTTTACCGCGTTGGCCTGAACAGACAGGTGTATGGGCTGGCCTGGCCACTGCTCCTTTACCAGCATGATTAAACCCGGGTCGGACATGATAAGCGCATCGGGTTGTTGCTCCAGTACCGGCGCCAGATCTTTCAGATAGGAGCGAACCTTGTCGTTGTGGGGTGCAATGTTAGATACCACATAGAATTGCTTGCCCAAACTGTGAGCGCGCTCGATACCGGCGCCCAGGGCGGCTGCGTTCTTGAAACTGTTGTTGCGAACTCGCAAAGAATAGCGTGGCTGGCCGGCATAAACCGCATCGGCGCCATAGGCAAAGGCGGTTTCAAGGTGCTCAGGGGTGCCGGCAGGCGCAAGCAATTCTGGGGTGTTCATAACGGGCTCCGGGATGAGTATGTTGAGGATAGGGCGCTTATCAAGAGTAGCGAGCGCGCCATTGTGCCCGAGCCAATCGTAATTTCAGTTGACCTCGCTCAAGGGTATTATGGATTAATTTCAGCTAACATCTGTACGCTGAATGCCATGATGGTTTATCTTTCACCACCGAATTTTTTTAAAGATGACAATAAATTCTGAGTCAGGAGGGGCTTCATGGCTGTAAACGGGCAGCAGCAGGCTGCGCGGGCATCTTTGAGTATCCGCGTGCGTGTTTTAATTGACGGCCAGCTGGCCAGAGGAAAGGTAGGTGTAGAGGTGGTGGCATCGCAGCTACACATGAGCCGCTATACCTTGCACAAAAAATTGAAAGCGGAAGGGCTGACCTTCGCACGTATATTGGAGGACGTTCGCCGCCAGCAGGCGCTGGCTTACATGCAGGACAAAACCAAGCCGCTGGTAGAGATTGCCGAACAGCTTGGGTTTTCAGAACTGAGTGCATTCAGCCGGGCGTTCAAACGTTGGATGGGCTCGTCGCCGGCTGAATACCGCTCGGTCAGGTTTTCCTGAATCGAGATTAGAACTTTTTGAACACCAGGCTGCCGTTGGTGCCGCCAAAGCCGAAACTGTTGCTCATCACATATTCCAGGTTCTGGTTTTCGCGCACTTCGCGCACGACCGGGTAACCTTCTGCGCCTTCATCCAGGTTTTCGATGTTGGCTGATGGGCAAATAAAGTTTTCACGCTGCATGATCAGGCTGTAAATGGCTTCGTGCACGCCTGCCGCGCCCAGAGCGTGGCCGCTCAGTGCTTTGGTAGAGCTCAGCGGCGGAATGCGGTCTCCAAAGGCCTGCTTGATAGCTTTCAGCTCGGTGATGTCGCCGGCTGTTGTGCTGGTGCCGTGGGTGTTGATGTAGCTGATTTCGCCGTCGATGTTTTTCATCGCCTGCTGCATGCAGCGTACTGCACCCTCGCCGCTGGGGGCGACCATATCGGCGCCATCAGAGGTTGCGCCAAAGCCGACGATTTCCGCCAGGATGTTGGCGCCGCGGGCTTGTGCGTGTTCCAGAGATTCCAGCACCAGGGTGCCGCCGCCGCCAGAAATCACGAAACCGTCACGGTTAGCATCGTAGGTGCGCGACGCTTTCTCCGGGGTGTCGTTGTACTTGGTGGACAGCGCGCCCATGGCGTCGAACAACATGCTCAGGCTCCAGTGGATGTCGTCGCCACCGCCCGCCAGCATGACGTCCTGGCGGCCCATAGCAATCAAGTCTGCAGCGTGGCCAATCGCGTGGGTACTGGTAGCACAGGCCGACGTAACGCCGTAGTTAACACCGGTGATGCCGAACGCCGTAGCAATGCTGGCATTGATAGAGCTGCCCATGGTGCGTGGCACCCGGTAAGGGCCCACCCGGCGAATGCCTTTTGCACGATGGGTGTCGATGGCGTCCATCAGCTCCACGGTAGATGCGCCACCGGTGCCAAAAATAGCTCCGGTGGTGTTGGCGCGGATCTGCTCGTCGGTCAGGCCGGACTGGGCCAGAGCTTCTACCGTCGACAGGTGGGCGTAGCCGGAGGCCGGGCACATAAAGCGCCACAGCTTGCGGTCAATCAATTCTGGAAGGTTCAGGTTGATCTGACCGCAAATCTGGCTCCGTAGGCCATTATCACGGGCTTCTTCGCTGAAGCCGATACCGGACTTTACTTCCCGCAGTGATTTGGTTACAGCCTTTATGTCGGTTCCAAGGCTGGACACAATGCCCATCCCAGTGATTACAACGCGACGCATGTCAGTCACTCCTAAAAATTGTCGGTGGAAGTGAACAGGCCTACCCGTAGGTCTTTGGCCGTATAAATTTCCTTGCCGTCCACTTCCATGCGGCCATCAGCGATAGCCATGGTTAACTTACGCTTTATAAGACGTTTGAAGTCAAGATGGTAAGTGACTTTTTTGGCATTAGGAAGAACCTGGCCAAAGAATTTCACTTGACCGGAACCCAGCGCGCGGCCTTTGCCCTTGCCACCGGTCCATGCCAGGTAGAAACCGAGCAGCTGCCACATGGCGTCAAGGCCCAGGCAACCCGGCATAACGGGATCACTGTCAAAGTGCACCTTGAAGAACCACAGGTCCGGGTTGATATCCAGCTCTGCGGTCAGGCCGCCTTTGCCGTAAAGCCCACCTTCGCTCCCAATGTGGGTGATGCGGTCGAACATCAGCATTTCATCAATGGGCAGGCGCATGCCAGCGCCCTTGAACAATTCACCGTGACCGCAGTCGATCAGGTCTTGTTTGCTAAACGTGTTGGGGTACGGGTTGGAATCCATAGTGCCGATGTCTCTTTCACAAGATGATTTTCCACAACTCTAGCTCGAAATTCGCCGGATGCTATTGACCATTAGTGGATAATTACAAAATTTGCGCAATGTTTACCCGATTTTACCGTCTGGCCGTGGGCTAGCGAGTATGTGGGTGTAGCGCCATAAAAAAACACCAAAGGCGATCAACCATAGCATTGTGCTGACGCCAATACCGGCGTGCCAGCCTAGAATATTGAAGGCAGTCAGCACCCGTGCCACCGCTGCCAGCTGGATCAATACAAAGGCGGTTGCCATGCCCCGTGGCAGCACCAGCGGTCGGCCGGTGTGGCCCAGGGTTACCCGTGCTATAACCCCAAATATCAGGCAGCCAATGGCGCCAGCGCCCGCAGCGTGGGCCCAAGCGATTGAAGGCCAGCCGGCCAGCAAGTGCCCGGCTAGAAGAGTTAGCGCCACCGGCACCCATAGAATCGACAGGTGTAAAATCCACAACAGCGGTTTTTTTCGGGTTAGCCAGCCTTTCCAGTGGTAAAGCCGCACCAGCATAATGCCAGCAGCAACGATGGCCATCACTCCAGCAAGGGTGCGCCAGCCGCTCACCAGCGTTGCTAGCAGCACAATCATCGCAAATACGCTGGCCATATCCAGTTTGGCCGAATTTTTCACCAGTGAAGGGCTCAGCCCCTGGCGTCCCAGATAACCGCTGGTGAAGGCCGGTGTGATACGCCCGCCAACAATGCTGATCAGGGCCAGGCCCATCAGCAGTGCACCGTAACCATAAACCGGATCAAGACGGATAACGAGGCCGATTTGCATCAGCCATAAAAGGCCCAGTACCACCAATATCATCAGTTGGCGTTTCTGCCGCGCGTGCCAGACACGCCAGCCGGCATCGATCATAACCAACGGCAGAAAGGCCAGGTTCACACCCTGCACCAGCCAAACGGGAAGATCACCGCCAAATGCCAGCAATAGCCGGCCAGCAATCCATACACCCCAAAGTAGAACCAAACGCAGCCCATGAATGCGATCGGTTTGGGTCCAGGTGCAGACTGCCGTTAGCAGAAAGCCCGCAATGGCGGCGGTCAGGAAACCGAACAGCATTTCGTGCTGGTGCCAGAGCACCCCTGGCAAAGCTAATGGCAGTTGTAAGATACCTGTTGCCTGGAGTACCCATACTGGCAACACAACAACAACCAGCAGGGCCATAGATAGAAAGAAAATGCGAAAAGGGTAACCGAACAACTGACCGATACTGGCGCGGTCGGCGGAGGGTGTCGGAATCGCCATGAAGGATCTCCGGTAATAGTGGTATTTTAAGTATATGTTAAAGGAGGACCAGTTCAAATGACATACCCGCATAGGAGTAGTGTGCGTACAATGGCGTTTTTGTCGCCGCGCTTTTGCCCTTTAATTTGGGCCGAGATAGGCTGTTTTGCGCGGTTTATAATCAACTTCATCGAAATTAAGGAACCTTGCCCGTGTACATGACTTTAAAAAGCATACACATGCTTACCGCGTATTTGACGGTGACGCTTTTCGCACTGCGTCTGCTGATGGATGCCGTGGGCCGCCCCGGTTGGCGGCAAACGCCTTTGCGCTGGATCCCCCACGCTAACGACACGGTGCTGCTGGTCAGTGCTGTCAGTCTGGTGTTTGTAACGCCGTGGATGCCGTTAGTACACGGCTGGTTAACAGCCAAGATAATTCTGCTGGTGGGTTATATCGTAGCCGGTCTGTTTGCCCTTAAAGTCAGTGTTGATAAGCGCGCACGCATCGTGGCAGCGGTGCTTGCCCTGTTGCAGATAGCCGCGATATTCCACTTGGCGACGGCCAAACCGATACTCTTCTCCTAACGCTGTTCGGGTTTTTAACGGCCGCTGAATAACTCCGGAAGGTCGGCGGACTCTGCCGCGTTGGCCCACTCTTTGCGTTCGGCACTGCAAATGGCCAGGTGCATGCGCAGCAACGTAAACAAGGCCAGCGCAAATATCAGCATGAAGTTAGTTTGCCAGATGCCGGTTATATTACTGATGGCGGCGAATGCCAGTAGCATCGGGGCGGCAAGAATGGCTCCGGCCATCGTGAGTATGGCGGTCGCCGTGTTTACTTTATTGGGATAGTGCTGGGAATAGTACCGTGTTATTTGGCTAGATAATGCCGCTTGGCCAAGAGCAAGAAATAAGCCCAATGCAATCATCAGCGTTGAAAAAAGTGGCAGGCCGAGGCTTAAGGTAAAGGGAATCTCGCGGTTGATGCCATGAATTTGATAATGGGTTGGGGGGTAGCTGAGCATAAACGTCACGATTAATATGCCGGTCAGACTGTGGTACATCATCCGCCGCGCGCCGAATCGCCGTGTCAGCTTTATGGCCGGGGCATGAAATAGAGCTGCAGGTATTACCCAAAGTAAACCGGTAAGCGCTGCGTGACCAACGTCAAGCTGATACAGCCCCGCCAGATAATGCGGTAGCCACAGGGCAAGAACAATAAAGCTGGCAGACACACCGCTGTAAAACACTGCAAAACGCCACATCAGACGGTTTTTCTTAATGCAAGGTGTTCCGGCCCCGTGCCTGATCGCTGTTGCGCCTATGACATTCGCGGGCATTGCCCGCCGGTCAGCGTTTATTCCGAACGCCAAACGTAACCCAGAGCCTGCCAAAACAGTCAGCGCTAGCACCAGGCTGAGGGTGTTTGCATGCAGGTGTAATCGGTTTTCCAATACTAATCCGCCGATCCCGCAAAGCAGCAGCGCCAAAGCACCCAAAAGATACGCCGAAGTTTTTGGTGCAAGCTCCGGCTCAAGCGGTACTTCCTGCGCTTGATGATCCGATTGAAAACGATTGTTTTGCACACTACGGCCTCATTTACAGAGTTTTTTTGGCACCTGCAGATGTTATCAAAACCATGAATATTCGGGCCGGGGCATCAGGGGTACCTCCTGCTGGGGAGCTATGGGGTAGGCTTTTGCGTGGCAACAGGTGCAAGGGGATAGAGTGTTGATTTCTCTGGTGGGGTATGCGCCATGAACGTTGATATGCATCAATAATAAGTGGCTGTTAAGTGTGGGCTAATGCACTCATAGACCACCGCAACGCCTGTAACGGTGCCGATGAATTCGCCGGGAAACCCGCTATGAAAATAATGATCGCCTACGATGGCTCGCGCAACGCCAAACTGGCGTTGGCACAAACCATCACCATGTTTCACTCGCTCAAACCTACTCTCAGCCTGGTTGCCGTAGCCGAGAACCCGCGTGACATAACCGCAAGCAACGAGGACTTGTTTCAGGAAGAGCTGGTCAGTTTAAAAAAGGCCCTGCAAGAAGCTCTGGACATGTGCGTCCGGGAAGGCATCAGCGCCAACTCCCTGTTACTGGAGGGAGACGCACGCAAGATGTTGCTTTACGCCGCTGAAAATAAAGTGCAGCCAAACATGTTGGTGATTGCCCGCCACAGTGAAGAGCCGGACGGCGGTTTTATTGCCCGTTCACTGACTTATTTCGTCGATGAGCTGGACTACATGACATTCGGTAAGGTCAGTTCGTTTCTGGCGCGCCGTGTGCAATGCCCACTGCTTATTCTGCCTAGCTGCTGATCGCCGCTGGCGCAGTAGTAACCGACAGAACTGAAAGAACTGGAAGCCCCCGGAGGCTTAAATGAAAGTCGCAGCTATATTCGGTTTTAAAAATCCAGAGATCAAAGCACTGCACCTGACCTGGATTGCGTTCTTCATCACATTTTACGTGTGGTTTAACATGGCGCCGCTGGCGTCGAGCATGCTGAAAAGCGTGAACTGGCTGACCGCTGATGATTTGCGCCTGTTTGCCATTTGTAACGTGGCGCTGACCATACCGGCACGAATTATTGTGGGTATGGCACTGGACCGCTTCGGCCCGCGCCGGGTGTTTTCGATTTTGATGGTGCTGATGTCGATACCGGCCCTGACCTTCGCCTTCGGTAATACCATGACCCAACTGCTGGTTAGTCGCCTTGTGCTCAGCTCCATTGGCGCCAGCTTCGTGGTGGGTATTCACATGACCGCCATGTGGTTCAAGCCCCGCGATATCGGCTTTGCCGAGGGCTTCTACGCCGGTTGGGGCAACTTCGGCTCGGCTGCTGCTGCGCTAACGTTGCCGACCATTGCCCTGCAAATGTACGGCGGTGATGATGGCTGGCGCTGGGCCATTGCCCAGAGTGCCATCGTGATGGCGCTGTATGGCGTGTACTACTGGTTTGCGGTTACCGATGGCCCCGTTGGAACCGTGCATCGCAAGCCCCGTAAAGCGAGTGCGTTAGAAGTCAGTACCTGGGGCGACATGGTCAAGCTGATTCTATGGACCATTCCGTTGATTGGCGTACTGGCCATTCTGGTGTGGCGTATTCAGAACATGGGTTATCTAAGCGTGACGGGTGCAGTCGTGGCCTACGTGGTGATCTGTTCCATTGTTTGCTACCAGATTGTGCAGATTCTGCGGGTTAACGTTCCTATCCTGAAAAAGGGTGTACCGGAAGACGACAAGTACCCGTTTAACAGCGTTGCCGCATTGAACAGCACCTACTTTGCCAACTTTGGTGCGGAACTGGCGGTTGTGTCCATGTTGCCGATGTTCTTTGAGGAAACCTGGAGCTTGGGCGCTGCCGCCGCCGGAATGGTGGCTGCCTCTTTCGCCTTCGTGAACCTGGTTGCCCGGCCTATGGGTGGCCTGGTGTCGGACCGCATGGGCAACCGCCGCTTTGTGATGCTCAGCTATATGTTTGGTATTGCGGTGGGCTTTGCACTCATGGGTATGCTGAATTCCAGCTGGCCGCTGATTGTGGCCGTGGGCGTGACCGTGTTTACCTCGTTTTTTGTGCAGGGTGCTGAAGGCGCTACCTTTGGTATTATCCCGTCCATAAAACGCCGTTTGACCGGACAGATTTCCGGTATGGCCGGAGCTTACGGTAACGTAGGTGCGGTGGTTTATTTGACAATCTTCACTTTTGTGACGCCCTCCCAGTTCTTCTACATTATTGCCGTTGGTGCGTTTGTAAGCTGGGTACTGTGCTTTATGTGGCTGAAAGAGCCGGAATCGGGTTTCGCCGATGAATACGCAGTGTCGTCAGTAGACTTGCAGATAGAGGAAGAGGGCCGTATCCGCACGGCGTCCCTTGGCTAAGACAGTCTGGCGCACAGAAAAAACCCGCCGGGAGTGATTTCAGCGGGGTTTTTTTGAGGATAGGGGACAGATTTAAAATCTGTCCCCAGCTCGTAAGCCCCAGGCTGAAAAGTGCGGGTTGGCAAAGTTTGGCTTGCCGTACACCATGGGCTTGTTGTCCAGGGTAATCAGTCGGCCACCGGCTGCACGCAGCACAGCGTCACCGGCAGCAATGTCCCATTCCATAGTGGGCCCCAGTCGCGGATACACATCCGCTTCACCGGCGGCCAGCAGGCACAGCTTTAGTGAAGAGCCTGCACTGGTCTGGCTGGCCACCTTGGCACCGGCTAAAAATCGCGCCAGAGCGGCTTCGTCGCCGTGGGAGCGGCTGGCGACAACGGTTAACCCGGCCGCTGGCACCGGGCGGCACTGAATGGCCTTGCGCTCGCCGTTTTCCTCTACAAAAGCACCTAGCCCGAGGCCACCGGCGAACAGTCGCTTCAGAGCCGGCGCCAGAACCACGCCCAGTACCGGCACGCCGTTCTCAATCAGCGCAATGTTAACGGTGAACTCGCCGTTGCGGTTGATGAATTCTTTTGTGCCGTCCAGGGGGTCTACCAGCCAGAAGCGGTCGCCGGTTTTTGGTGTATTGCCGGCGGCAGCCTGCTCCTCCGCGACAATAGGAATTCCTCTGTCCAGTGCCTGCAGCGCCGGCAAAATGAGCGCTTCGGCCAGCTCGTCGGCTTCTGTTACTGGCGATGCGTCGCTCTTCGTACGCACGTCAATATTGCCGCCGTAAATGTTCATGATGGCGTTGCCGGCGTGGTGCGCAATGGGTAGAAGCTTTTCAAGCAAGGATGCGTAAGCGTCCATTTTCATTGATTTTTCGCCATTCGAATAAAGTGGTGGTGAACAAGACGCACGCTAAGGTACACCAAAGCCAGAGTGACCGGTATGGCGATGCCCAGAACAAGAGACTTGTTGAAAACAATACCGGCTTCATAAACGGAATCGAGCACCAGTTTAAGCAGCCCTATCAAATAGTAGGTAATCGCAACCACTGAAAAACCTTCAACGGTGTGTTGCATCATTAGCTGAATTTTGGAACGCCGATCCATAGAACTCAGCAACTGCTGATTCTGGCTTTGAATCGCCAGCTCTACCCGCGTTCGCATCATGTCTGAGGCACGGTCTACCCGCCTCGACAGATCTTCGAGGCGTTCGCCAACGGCTTCGCAAGTTTTTACCGCCGGTGTCAGGCGCCGTGTCAAAAACTCGGTCAGGGTAAGGTGTCCAGTCAGTTCATCTTCTTTGAGTTCGTCCAGACGTGTCATTACCAGCTGGTGATAGGCCCGTGTGGCTGAAAATCGAAAGGTAGCGCGGGCGCGAAAGGCTTCAATGCGCGCGGCAATGAAGGTCAACCGGGTTAGCAGCGCCTGCTCGTCTACGTCTTGATTGTCTGCCAACGTTTGGGTAACCAATACGAGCTGCTGATCCATGTCATTTAACGATGGTGTGATCTCGCGGGCGACAGGCAGCGCCAGCAATGACATCAAGCGATAAATTTCTATTTCCATCAGACGCTGGGTCAGTCGCCCTAGCTGGCTGTTCGACATTTTGTGATTTATCACCATAAATCGCCCGAAGCCGTCACTGTGCAGCTGGAACGTACTCCAAACCTTTGCGGCTCCCTCCTGCGGACTGCTGCCTATAAGGCGTAAACCCTCGAAATGTGTACGCACGTAGTCAGGGTTTTCGCGGGCCCTATCAGCACTGCCTTTCTGGATATCCAGATGAAATGCGGCTATGACGGTGCCGCTTAATTCCGCAAGCCAGCCCTCTGGCAGTAGGTTAATGGCGTTTTCGGAAAAAGCTACAGACCGGTTGGGGGCCAGATTCACAAACGTGTATGAGGCAAATTCCATATGCATTTCCCGCCTAACCCGCAGGTCACCAAAGGTTTGCTCAAAACAGCCTACTTCTTGCTGGGGTGGAACATGGCCAAGCAATGTATGAAGGGTTTGCAAATGTTGGAACTGGCTCTGGCGTTGCTCTGGATTGGTCAGCACCGCAATGTGGCTGACTCGTGCAGGCGAGGGAAGAATCTGGAACGGGCGAGAATGCAGCTCGTCATAGAAATCACCCCGTAGAGGGTGGATATCGAGGTTGGCCAGTAACTCGCTCACACTGGGGCTGATCCTTTTGTTGGACAGAGAAGTGGTAAAGGATGCCCCGAATAGTAACCCGAAAGAGGTGTTTGACAATAGCGAACAGAGAGGGCCTGGCAAGCGTCTCTCTGCTCGGTGATCAACATTAGCGGTCCTTGAATACCACCGTCTCATCAAGAGAGACGCGGGTAGTGCGCGTGTTGTTTGCCTTCACCTCTGAGTCGTCGTAACCAAAACAGATACCAAACACCACGCCGATGTTTTCCTCCAGTCCAAAGGCAGCACGAACCAGGTCAGGATGGGATCGCAAACTACCCATAGCACAGGAACTGATGCCTTGAGCCGTCATTGCCAGCATCAGAGTTTGGGCATAGATGCCCACATCGACTGCGATGGTGGCGCCAAAAGAGCGATCCATGCAAAGAAAGGCTATATGTGGTGCATCAAAGAACTCGAAGTTGCGCAGCGCCGCTCGGCTACGTCCAGCTTTGTCGTCGCGGGCAATTTCCATTTCTCCGTACAGTGCTGCGGCGCAGTCAACTTGCCGGCCGCGATAAACGCCCTCAAATTTGCTGACGTAGCTAAAATCAGGTTCAGAGGGTGCCCCCGCCATTGCCCGACCGACAAACTGATCTCGCAATGAGTTACGCAGATCTCCCGAAGCAACCACGGTATACCAAGGTTGAGTGTTGCAGTTTGACGGTGCTTGTTGTGCCTGTTCGAACACGTTGCGCATGGTTTCTTCAGGAACCGTTTTTGGCAAAAAACCACGGACGGAGCGTCGCTGAAAAATGGCATCTACCAGAGACATCGTAGGCTTGCTGACTGCATTCATAGGAGGTTCCAAAATAATGAGTACGCGGTGGTGTTTTTCAGTCGTTTTAATTTTTTATAACGTCGGTGTTTATGAACCTCACGTCCCGACACCGTCAGAACGTGATGTTGAGCTCATGATTGAGCGGATCAGAAAAACACGTCTGGAAGCCAGGTAGCGATTTTTGGAAAGACCATGATGATGCCAATGGCTATGATTTCGATGATGACGAACGGAACGACTGAGGTGTAGATGTCCTTCATGGTAATGCCTGGCGGTACGACACCTTTTAGATAGAACAGGTTAAATCCGAAGGGCGGAGTCTTATAGCCGATTTCCATGTTGATCACGAACAAAATGCCGAACCAGATTGGATCGAAGCCAAGGGATTTTACGATAGGCATGAACACCGGCAGAGTAATCAGCATGATGCCAACCGGGTCGAGCACCATGGCCAGGAAGAATATAATCACCATCATTGCAATGATGATGCCCCATGGACCGCCGGGAATGTGCTGCATCATCCCTTCTATCAGATCTTGAGCTCCCATGCTCTGATATGCCGCGCTAAACGCATGAGCGGCAAATAGGATCCACATGATCATGCCCGTAAGCTTGAAGGTACGGATAGCTGCTTCCTGCAGGATGGTCCACTTAAACTGGCGATAGACGGCCGCCGAAATCAGCGAACCCAGAACGCCCATGGCGGCGGCTTCCGTTGGCGTGGTAATGCCACCGATGATGGAGCCTAAAACCATGAAAACAACGCCCATGGGCAGCAATACGGCTCTTAATGCACGGAGCTTCTCAGGCCAGGTGCCACGTTCCTCTGGAGGCAGGGCCGGTGCCAGATGCGGCTGGAGGGTAGAGCGTATAAGAATGTAAGTGACGGTCATTACCATCAGCAGAACACCAGGCATGATGCCGGCAGCAAACATCTGACCTACGGATACCCCGGTAATCAGTGCGTAGAGAATCATCAGAATGCTGGGCGGTATCAGAATGCCCCAGCCACCACCTGTATTGATGACACCCAGCGCCATTTTGCGGTCATAGCCACGTTCCAGCATGGAGGGCAGTGCAATGGTGCCCATGGCAACCACCGCTGCGCCACTGATACCCACCATAGCCGCAAATATGGCGCAGATGACCAGGGTTCCTATAGCCAGGCCGCCGCGAAGGCCGCCAAACCACAGATGCATCATCCGGTACAGGTCCTTTGCAACACCGGTCCGCTCCAGCACCATGGCCATGAAAACAAACAGGGGAATCGCAACCAGGGTAAAGCTGCCCATGGTGCCCCAGATCTGCGAGGCCACCATATAGAAGGAGTCAAATCCCCAGGTAAAATAGAGGAAGATCACCGAAACGCCACCGAGAACAAAAGCCAGCGGCAAACCCAGCAGCAGGAAGAATAACAGCGAACCAAAAAACAGCAGGGTCAGAATTTCGATACTCACGACTGCTCTCCTTTAGAAGTGCTGTGATCCGGGCGGTAGTAATCCAGGTTGAACGCAATGGCAATGTCTTCAAGGAGTTTTGCCAAGCCCTGCAGTACCAGCAGTCCTGTTCCGACAGGAATGGCAAGTTTGGCCGGCCAGATCGGCGGGTTCCAGGCAGAGTAAGAGGTCTCCCAACTGGCGATGGATTCGCTGGCCATGTCAATGCCAAACCACAGCAGAGCAAGAGTAAAAATGAAAAATATCAATGAGGTGCCGATGTCCATAAACGCCCGCTTGCGAGGCGATAGCTGCGAGTGCAGAAGATCGACATTGACGTGGCCCCGATGAGCCATGATGTAGCCTCCGGACATTACCGCATAAACGCCGAACAACATTTGAGTAAGCTCGTTGGTCCAGACTGTGGGTGCGTCAAGCAGATAACGGAAGCCCACTTCCAGCAGCAGGAACGCGAACATGGCGAAAACGAGCAGGGCTATCCAGCGTCCGACAAAATCATTAAGACGGGTAACCCCGCTTATGAATGCGGTCAGCACACTCATTGCATTCTCCAGGAGGATGTTGGGTTTTCAGGGATAAAAAGGCCGGACGTCGAAGACTCCGGCCTGTGTCACTTCATTAATCGTGTGGCTTAGAGGTAGCCGAGTTCGGCCAGGTAGCCCTTCAGCATATCCAACGCCTTCTTGGCGTTGTCGCTACGCTCGCCTTCCTCGTCCCACATTGCCTGTGCGGCTTTTGTCAGCTTGTCCTGAACGTCATCCGGCAGAACGTTCACCTGCACGCCCTGTTCGGCGATGACCTTGGCCAGGGTGATGCGCTCCTTATAAAGATATTCGTTAGTACGAACCCAGAATTGCTCATCGAGTGTATCTTTGACGATCTTTTGCATGTCCTCCGGCAATTTGTTCAGTGCCTTCATGCTGACAATGATGACATCAGTGCCCGCGATGTTCAGGGCCGGTTGAACGTGGTACTTGGCCACTTCATACAGAGCCATGCTGGAGGCACCCTGAGCGGCACCCCAATGGGCACCGTCAACAATGCCTGAGTCAAGCGCGGAGTAAAGTTCGCTGCCTGGAATATAAGATGCTGCAGCACCCGCTTCGGTCAGGAACTTTTGCAGAACACCTGAGGAGCGGATCTTCAGACCGGTAAAATCGTCCCAGCTATTGATCGGCTCTTTGATCACCATTTCAGTGGGATACACCTTATCGGTCGCCCAGTAAACGTCGTGTTCTGCCGCTTCATCACGAAGCATCTGCTCAAAACCCATACCCTGATGGAAGTATTCAGCTTCCCACACGTTACGGAACGCAAAGGGCAAGCCGGAGGCAATGCCCGCAAGAGAGACTTTGTCCTGGGCATAAGAGGGAGAGATTGTGCCCATTTCCAGAATGCCACGGCTCACAGCGTTGAACGTGTCTTGGGCCTTGAAGAGCGCGCCGGCTTCATAAAGCTTGAGTTTCAAACGCCCGTCTGTGCGCTCGTCCAGAACTCGTTGCAGCCTTACCAGGCTGTCTGTGTAGGAGCTGCTAGCGCCTGGCCAGTGGGACTGCACTTTCCATGTGAACGTTTCCTGGGCGGCGGCGGGCGCAGCGCTCAGGGCAGCTGAAATTCCGAGGGTAAGGGCAGACGCGTAAACGGTCAGGGATTTGCGTGTTTTGGCGAGGAGATTCATAACTGTGCCTCATTATTCGTTGTTGTTGGGATGCTTCTTGTTGTTTCACTGTGCAGAACTAACGACTGCAGGGTGAATTATTATTTTCTGAATCTATCACAAGATCGGGCTTTTGCAATAGGATGTTTTATGTAGAGGCACCAGAATTATTCTCAATAAGGACAGTCCGATGATTGAAAATCAGCAGTCTCATGGCGTGCTCCAGCTCGTTATCAACCGCCCCGAGAAGAGAAATGCCCTGACCCGGGAAATGTATCAGCAACTGAGTGACGCCATAATCCGTGCGAATGAAGATGAGGCTGTGAGCGCCATCGTCATCTCTGGCGCGGGTGGTGTGTTCACGGCGGGCAATGACCTGGATGATTTCCGGGCTCGTGCCACGGATGCAAACCCGAAGCCTTCCGCCGGGCTGGCGTTTATTGAAGCGTTGATGAATTGTGATACGCCGGTTATAGCTGCAGTGGAAGGTATGGCAATCGGCATCGGCACAACGCTGTTGTTACACGTGGATGTCGTGGTGGCTGCAAAAAGTGCGAAATTCAAAACGGCGTTTGTGGATCTCGGGCTGGTGCCGGAGGCGGCTTCTACGGTCACCATGCCTCTGCATTTGGGTACTCGTAAAGCCACGGATCTGCTGCTCCTGGGTGAGGTGATCAGTGGCAGTGATGCCAGGGAATGTGGGCTGGTAAGCCGGATTGTGGATGATGGGCAGGCGCTGTCCGAGGCGTTGGCGCTTGCAAAGAGCTTGGCAAACAAACCCCGTGAAGCCCTGCGGGCCAGCAAGCGGCTGATCCGCGCTCCCTGGCGTGAGCAGATTGAACAGGCACTGGAGCGGGAGCGGGAGGTGTTTTCCGAGCGGCTTCGGTCGGAGGATTGCCGGGCCGCTCTGGGCAAGCTGGCCCCACGCTGATCGGGATCAACGCGCGATTTTTTTCCAATAAGGTTCACGCAGCTCCCGCTTCAGAACTTTCCCTATGGTGGAGCGGGGGAGCTCCTCGCGGAGCTCGATAGCGGAGATACGCTGGCTTTTGCCGAGCTGGCCGTTAGCCCATTCGAGTATCGTAAGCGTTGAATCTTGGTGCCCGGGCTTGAGAACCACCAGAGCCAGCGGTGTTTCACCCCAATGTTCGCTGGGAATGCCGATAACCGCTGCATCGTCCACGGCAGGGTGTGCCAGCAGCGCCTTCTCTAGATCGACCGGGTAGATGTTGAAGCCACCAGAAATGATCATGTCCTTGCGACGATCAAGAATATGGATAAATCCGTCTTCGTCGATTCGTCCCATATCTCCACTGCGATAAAACACGTTGCCCTCAGGGCTTTCCCACAGCATTTCCTCGGTCTGTTCAGGCCGGTTCACGTAGCCTCGCATCATCGAAATGGCGCGGCCCACCAGCTCGCCGGTTTCGCCTCTCGGAAGTTGATGATCCTCTTCGTCGATCACGCGTACTTCCGCACCTTGCGTTGGTATGCCTACTGAGCTCCATTTGTCTGGGTGCGCGGCACAGTCGAGGCTGGTAGAGATGCCGCCCTCTGTGAGGCCGTAAACCTCTCGTATGTTGCCGGGCCAGCGACCCATCGCATCAGCTATCACGTCCGGTCTTAGGGGCGCGCTGGTGCAGAGTTTCAACTTGAAGCTAGAGAGGTCAAAGCGGTCAAATTCCGCGTCAGCCAGAATCCTCTGGTACTGCACTGGTACCAGCATGGCGTGGGTCACACGGTGTGTTTCGGCCAGCTCCAGAAATCGCCGAGCGTCGAACTTTGCCATAATGACCAGCGTGCCGCCGTGGAACAGCGTGGGTAACACCGAGACCAGTGTGGTGTTGGAGTACAGCGGCGTTGAGACCAGGTTAATGGCATCGCAATCCAGTCCATAGAGGCTCATGCGTTCCATCTGCCGCTGGCGGAATCGGTAATCATGGAGAATGCCCTTCGGAGTGCCGGTGGTGCCGGAGCTGTAGATGATATTAAAGGCGTCATCCAGCGATACGTCCGCCGGGCGGGCCCCAGCTGAGGCATCGCCAAGCCAGCCTTTCAGGGTCTGGCCAATTCCTTCGCCGTTTTCATCCAGGGCAACAATACGGTCGTCCGGTAATCCCAGCAGCCCAGGCTGGAAGCTGTGAAGGAGGTCCCCATTTTTCTGCGACACAAACAGGAACGTTGCACGGCAATCGGACAGCATAAGACACAGTGTTTCGGCGCTGGCCATACCTGAAAGTGGCACCATACAGCCGCCGGCGGTAAGCACACCGAGATACAGAGCGACATAGTCAGCGCTGTTCTCCGACAGAGCTGCAACTGAGTCGCCCGGCTCAAGCCCCGCATCTCGCAGGCGGTTGGCGATCCGGTTAATCTGATCCAACAGGTCTCTCCAGCTCACTGTGCCCTGTTCACTGATCAATGCCGGGTGGTCTGCACGGCTGATTGTAAACCTCTGTATCCGGTGGCCAATGGCCTCCATGGGTTCGTTCGGGGTCATGGGTGCGTACACAGGCATTTCGCTCAGGTTATTTTTCATTTTTGTGCCTTATGCTGCTATTGTGTTTTGACTAGTGAAATTTACTTCCGATTATATTGACTCAAAAGTAGAAGACATGACAAATTAATGCGATAGCAAAATCACTAGTGTAATAATAAAACCAAAGATACAAGGAACAGCGGCATGAGGCGTTTTGATGGTCGGGCGGCTATTGTTACCGGAGCAGGCAGTGGCATAGGTCGGGCAACCGCCTTGCGATTGGCCTGTGAGGGTGCCCAAGTGATCATGGCGGATACTTCCGAATTGGGCTTGGTTGACACCGGGAATCTAATGCCGGAAGGGGCTGAGTACCTCCGTCGCCTTGTCGACGTTGCCGATGAGGCTCAGGTGAAAAAACTTGTCAGCGACGCTATGGACGCGTTCGGAAAAATTGACATTCTGTGCAACATCGCTGGCATTGCCAGCACAGGGAAAGGCCATCCACCGGTAATCGAAAACGAGCGAGACGAGTGGGACACGGTGTTGGCGGTGAATCTGATTGGCACCATGCTCCTCATAAAGCATGTCGCGCCGCACATGCAGGCCCGCAAACTCGGTTCCATTGTCAATACAGCGTCGGTTGCCGGTATTCGCTCGGGCGCAGGGGGCAATGCTTATAGCGCCTCAAAGGCTGGAGTGATCAACCTCACGATGACCGCTGCGTGTGACCTTGGCGTTCACAATATCCGGGTGAACGCTGTCTGCCCGGGCCTGGTTGAAACCGGTATGACAAAAGCGGTGTTTGATTACGCCCGCACCCATGAAAAAGCTCACAAGTTGGGCGCTCGCTGTGAACTGCGCCGCTACGGCGACCCGGAAGAAATCGCAGCGGCCATTCTGTTTTTTGCCAGTGACGATGCCAGCTATATCACCGGACAGGCGCTGCCTGTGGATGGCGGCAACACCGCCTCTCTGAACCTGCCAGGAATGAAAGTGTAATGAGTAAGCAAGAACCCCCTTATGTCGATAGCGCATACGTCGATGGTACAGAGCTGCCGGGCTTTCATAACCTGCTCGGTTACCGCCAGGCTTCCTGGGAGGAAAACGAAGCGGTTATTGAGCTGGAACTGGAGCCAAAGCATCTAAACCTTGGTGGTGTCATTCACGGCGGCGTACTGACGTCGCTGGTTGATATCGCGATGGCCCAAGCTGGCACACACTGCCCCTTCCCGGGGCGAATGCGTAAAGCCATTACCTTGTCTTTGACCACAACGTTTACCGGCCAGTGCTCCAGCGGCACTATTCGTGTAACCGGGCGCAAGCGAGCCGGTGGCACCCGGATTTTTAACAGCACCGGCGAAGTGCATGACGATAAGGGCAATCTGCTTGCTATCGCCGAAGGCACGTTCCGGGTGCGGTCTGGCAGCGACAAGCCGGAAGGCGTTCCTATCTGATTTTCAGTGCATAGAACAGAAACCTGGTTGGCTGCGAAGGCCGGTCATCGAATCAATAATAAAGAGGAAGCCGACATGTTCGAGTTGTCTGACAAAGCTAAAAATCTACAGGTGCAGTTGAGCGAGTTCATGGACGTGAACATTTATCCCAACGAGTCCACGCACCACGAACAGATTGAAAAGGCAGAAAACCGTTGGGCACCGGTTCCGATCATAGAGGAGCTTAAAGCGAAGGCAAAAGCGGAAGGCCTCTGGAACCTGTTCCTGCCGGAAAGCGATCTGGGTGCTGGCCTGACCAACTTTGAATACGCCCACCTTTGCGAAATCATGGGCCGTTCTGAAATGGCCCCGGAGGTGTTCAACTGTTCTGCACCGGATACTGGCAATATGGAAACAATCGCCCGGTACGGTAATGACAAACAGCAAGAGCAATGGCTGAAGCCTTTGCTGGCGGGTGAGATCCGTTCCTGCTTTTCCATGACAGAACCGGATGTAGCGTCCTCCGATGCAACTAATATCGCCTGTGAGATCCGTCGTGAGGGCGATGAGTATGTGATTAACGGCAAAAAATGGTGGTCTTCTGGTGCCATGACCACTACCTGTAAAATTGCCATTGTGATGGGTAAAACCGATCCTGCCGCGCCCAAGCACCAGCAGCAGTCGATGATTCTGGTGCCATTAGATGCGCCCGGTGTGAAACTAGTACGCTCCCTAATGGTGTTTGGTTATGACCACGCACCCCACGGCCACGCGGAGATTCATTACGAAAACGTGCGGGTTCCTGTTGGCAACCTTTTGTTAGGTGAGGGGCGTGGCTTTGAAATCGCCCAGGGCCGTCTCGGGCCAGGCCGCATTCACCACTGTATGCGGATCATTGGCGTTGCGGAACGTGCGCTGGAGTTGATGTGTAAGCGTGCCAACGAACGCGAGGCATTCGGCAAGCCGCTCTCCAGCTTTGACTCTATCCGCAAGGACATCGCCCGCAGCCGAATCGAGATCGAGCAGGCGCGACTGTTGACTCTGAAGGCGGCGCACATGATGGACACCGTGGGTAACAAGGTAGCTCGTCAGGAAATCGCCATGATCAAGGTGATTGCTCCGAGCATGGCGCTGAAAGTGCTCGATCGTGCGATTCAGGTGCACGGTGGGGCCGGCGTGAGCCAGGACACCTTCCTTGCATCAGCCTGGGCTAAGGTACGGACATTGCGGCTGGCGGATGGCCCGGATGAGGTTCACTTAGATTCTGTTGCCAAGATTGAACTGCGTCAGTATCGCTAATCAGGGCTAAACCACGGGTGGGCGCACTTCCGGCCAGCACCCAAATTTTTGAGTATAAGGACCGAGTTATGAACAACCCACTTTTTGATATGACCGGTAAGGTGGCCTTGATCACCGGTTCCACTAAAGGCATTGGTCTGTCAATCGCCGAAGAAATGGCCCGTCTGGGCGCGAAAGTTGTTATCTCTAGTCGTAAGGCCGACGCCTGCGAACAGGTGGCGAATGAACTGAAAGGCAAAGGCTATGACGCCATAGCGATACCCTGCCATGTCGGCAAAAAAGACGACCTTCAAAATCTGGTAAACAAAACCAACGAAGCCTGGGGCAGTATCGACGTGCTCGTATGCAACGCCGCCACCAACCCGGTCTATGGTCCCACCTCCGAAATGACCGACGAGGCCTGGGATAAAATCATGGACACCAACGTCAAAGGCACCTTCTGGCTCACCAACATGGTGCTGCCGCAGATGGCGGAGAAAGGTGAGGGCGCCGTTGTGTTGCTGTCCAGCATCGCCGGAATCCGCGGTAACACAACCATCGGAACCTACGGTGTATCCAAAGCAGCAGAAGCCGCACTGGCCCGAAACCTGGCGGTTGAATGGGGCCCGAAAGGCATCCGCATCAACAGCATTGCCCCCGGCCTGATCAAAACCGACTTCGCCCGTACACTCTGGGAAGATCCGGTGCGCGTTAGACGAGCCGAAGACAAAACCCCACTGAGAAGAATCGGCGACCCGGTAGATATCGCAGGCCTGGCCGTATTTTTATCAACCAAAGCCAGCGCCTACATAACCGGCCAGACCATTGTCGCCGACGGCGGCGAGACCATCTGTTAAAGCAGCTACTACTGAAACGTGCCAAGGGCTGCGGATGGGGGTGTTTTTCTGCAGGGAAAAGATGTTTGAGCGCAGCGAGTTGTTTTCCCGAAAGAAAAGCGCCCCCATTTGCAGACTGCTACCACCAATAGAGGCGGCTACCCAAAATTGAAGGCAACACAAAAAATGAGCATAACTCCAGAGCTGGTGGACGTCCTCCCAGCCCACACATTTGATGAAGCCCGGCTCTTGTCCTGGCTTCAGCAAGCTATGCCGGGTTTTGGCAGCCGCCTTGAGGTAAAGCAGTTCCAGGGCGGCCAGTCCAACCCGACATTCCTGCTGGATACCGACAGTGGTCGCTACGTCCTGCGTAAAAAACCACCCGGAAAAACGCTGCCGTCTGCTCACATGGTCGAGCGGGAGTACAAAGTTATCCGTGCGCTATCGGATAACACATCGCTGCCGGTACCCAAAGCTCGGGTGTTGTGTGAGGACAGCGAGATTATAGGCACGCCTTTTTACGTGATGGACTTTCTGGAAGGCCGCATCGTTAGCCATTCAGCCTTGCGAGTGCTGGATTGCAAAGAAAGATTGCTGGCCCACCATTCCGCTATCGACACCTTGGCAGAATTGCATTCTGTGGATGTGAACGCAGTAGGCCTGGGAGACTACGGTCGTCCGGAAGGCTATGTGGCACGCCAGGTTTCGCGCTGGAGCAAACAGTACCTGGCGGCCAAAACCGACGAAATGCCTGCCATGGACAGACTTATGGCATGGCTGCCCAAAAACCTGCCTTCAACCGATGAGTGTGCTATTGCCCATGGTGACTATCGCTTCGGCAACCTGATGCTTGCTCCGGACAAACCCGAGGTGATCGCCGTTCTGGATTGGGAGCTTTCTACGCTTGGGCACCCGTTGGCGGATCTGGCCTACTACTGCCTGCCATATCACCTGCCATCGGATATACCGGGTATGCGCGGGCTGAAGGGCGAAGACTTAGAAGCACTGGGCATACCGGGTGAGCAGGAAATTATCGCTCGTTACTGCGCCAAGACAGGCCGCGAAAGTATTGCAGACTGGCACGTCTACCTCGCCTTTTCGCTGTTCCGATTAGCCTCTATCGTCCAAGGCGTCTACAGACGCGCGCTGGATGGTAATGCTGCCAATGCCGATGCTCTTGACGTAGGCAAACGCGCCAGCTTGCTGGCCGAAACCGGCTGGAAAATCGCCAGTGCAGGAGCGCTGATATGACATTCCCCATCGTTCGGCGCATCCTCATTACCAACGACGATGGCATTAACGCGCCAGGGCTGGCGCGGCTGGAAAAGATTGCCCGTAACCTGGCAGAAGAAGTCTGGATTGTTGCTCCGGAGCACGACCGTAGCGGTGCGGGCCAGAGCATCTCGATACACCACCCGTTGCGGGTCTACGAAACCGGGAATAAACGCTACGCGGTTTCCGGTACTCCGGCAGATTGTGTGCTCTATTCCCTTGCCCAGTGGTTCAGTGAAATACCGCCGGATCTTGTGTTATCAGGTGTCAATTGCGGAGCCAACATCAGTGACTCGGTGCAGTACTCGGGTACGGTTGGCGCGGCGCTCAGCGCTCATCATATGAACATTCCCGCTATTGCCTTAAGCCAGGCCTTTCTGTCCCGTGAGGGTATCGACTGGGCGCCCGTCGAACAATTTGGCGAGGCGGTCATCCGCAAACTATGGCAGCCGGGCGAAAAGCGGGCCTGGAACGTGAACTTTCCTGCCTGCGAGGCCGGAGATATTGTTTCTGCACGCTGGTGTAAACAGTCCAGTGGTTCCATCCAGCAAGCTCGCCTAAAGGAGGGCCATGATTCCCGCAGCCTACCTTATTGGTGGTTGGGGTTTGATCGCAACTCCCGGCACATCATAGCACCAGACTCCGATGTGGCCGTGCTGAGAGACAAGGCAGTCGCCATTACACCCTTGCGACATGAAGGCCCCTTGCCCGGGGATACCAAAGAATTTGATCTGTCCGCGATGCTGGCAGGCTGATGTACACCTGGAGACAACAATAATTATGTTCACACGTCACTATGCGGTTTGGCCTACAGATCTGCCCAAGACCATGACCCTGCCGAAAACCAGTGTTTTTACCAATCTGGAAATATCGGCCCTGCGCTATCCTGACCAAACAGCCATCATTTTCTACGATGCGTTCATCACATACCGCCGGTTGCTGGCGGAAGTGGAGTCTATGGCAGGTTACCTGCAGGCGCAGGGTGTGAAAAAGGGTGATCGGGTGCTGCTGTATATGCAGAATTCGCCGCAGTATGTGATCTCCTACTACGCGATTCTGCGGGCAGATGCCGTGGTGATTCCGATAAACCCGATGAACCGGGCCGCAGAGCTAGAACATTATATTGCGGATACAGGCTCACGGGTATGCCTGGCAGGCCAGGAACTGGCTGAATACATTACGCCGCTGTTGGGAAAAACCGATCTGGAACAGATTGTGGTGGCTTCCTACAACACATACATTAAGCCTGATACCGACCTGGATCTGCCGGCGGAAGTCGCAAGCCCGGCCTGGTCGGGCGATGCTTCGGGCGTAGTGAGCTGGGAAAACGCTATGGCGGCGAACCTTAGCCCTCAACAACATACGGCAGGCCCGGAAGATCTGGCCGTCATCCCCTATAGCTCTGGTACAACGGGTGCACCAAAAGGCTGTATGCACACCCATCGCTCGGTGATGGCAACGGCGGTACACCGTGTGTTCTGGAATCTGAGCACTTCTGACAGCATGCAGCTGGCCACCCTGCCATTTTTCCATGTAACCGGCATGACCGGCTCCATGAACGGGCCGATTTTCGCCGGCTCGACGGCGGTGATTATGACGCGCTGGGATCGCACCACTGCATTAAGGCTTATTGAACGCTACAAGGTCACCGCCTGGGCCAACATCGTTACCATGGCGGTGGACTTTCTTTCCAATCCGGATATTGGAAAATACGACCTCTCCAGTCTCCAAATGATTGGTGGCGGAGGTGCCGCCATGCCCGGCGCCGTTGCGGAAAAACTGAAAAGGCTGACGGGGCTCAACTACATTGAGGGCTATGGTTTGTCAGAAACCATGGCCGCAACCCACATCAACCCCAACGCGAAACCCAAAGCACAGTGTTTGGGTATCCCGGTGTTTGATGTGGACAGCCGGATTATTGATGTGGATACCCTGGAAGAGAAAGGGCCGGGTGAAACCGGTGAGATCGTTTCCTTTGGTCCGCAGGTGACCATCGGCTACTGGAACCGGCCGGCTGAAACCGATGCGGCGTTCGTCGAAATTGATGGCAAGCGTTTCTTCCGCACCGGCGATCTCGCGTATTACGACGAAGAGGGTTACTTCTTCATGGTCGATCGCCTTAAGCGAATGATTAACGCATCCGGATTCAAGGTGTGGCCTTCGGAAGTTGAGGCCATGATGTACAGACACCCTGCCATTCATGAGCTGTGTATTATCTCGGCCCCGGATCCCAAACGTGGGGAAACGGTGAAGGCCTGCATCGTGCTCATACCTGAAGCAGAAGGCAGTACCAGCGTTGAGGACATTACGGATTGGTGCAAGGAACAGATGGCGGTCTATAAAGTGCCCACCATTGTTGAATTTGTGAGTGCATTGCCAAAATCCCCCACGGGCAAGCTGATGTGGCGGGCGCTTCAGGAGGAAGAATGGGCAGGGACAGATCATGAATAAAAAACCCAGTATTTTAATTGTGGGTGCCGGCGCTATTGGTAGCTTCTACGGTGCCATTCTAAAGAAGGCCGGCTGTTCCGTGAGTGCTGTATTGCGCTCAGACTATAATGCGGTCAGAGCCCAAGGTATTCGAATCACAAGCCCGCTCGGAGACCTGTCCTACGTGCCCGATCATGTATACCGTGATGGTGACTTGCCGGAAGAAACGCCAGACTTTCTGATTCTGTGCGTGAAAGTTCTGCCCGGTGTGGATCGGGTTGCACTGGTTGCGCCCTGGATGGGTGAGAAGACCCGTCTGGTTCTGATCGAAAACGGCCTGGATATCGAAAAAGAGCTGGCCGATGCCTATCCGCAGAACCCTCTTATAAGCTGTCTGGCTTTCATCGCCGCAAGCCGCACAGAATCCGGCGTCGTTGAGCACAAAGCCTACGGCAAGTTAGTGATGGGGCGTTATCCGGAAGGTATTGATGAGGGCTGCCGGGCTTTGTCCCAACTGTTTTTAGACGGTGGCATTAAGAGCGATCTGACTGAGCGTGTTGTGAGTGAGCGCTGGCGCAAATGCCTCTGGAATACCCCGTTCAACCCATTGTCGGTTGTTGCCAACGGTGCGGATACCCTAACTATGCTGGATACTACGGGCGGCGAAGAGCTGGTCCGGGCAATGATGCGCGAGGTGATGGAGGTAGCTGTGGCAGAGGGCTATCCAATGGATGAGGCGTTGATCGATCAGAACATCGACAACACCCGTAAAATGCCTGCCTACAAAAACAGTATGGCGCTGGACTATCTGAACGACCGTCCGATTGAACGGGAGGCTGTGTTGGGTAACGTGGTGGCGTTAGCCAAGCGCCACGGTATTGCAGTGCCTCACCTGAATACGGTGCTGGTTACTCTGAAAATGCGCGCAGCGCTGGAAGGGCGGGAATAGTGTTTAGAGAGTGTTTAGAAGGTTTGTAGAGAGTATTCAGAGCCCGCTAGCCGGGCTCTGAATACATCAGTCCTGCTCAGGCCACGTACATAGCGAGGTTTTCTACTACGCAGGCCGGTTTGTCCTGGCCATTTATTTCTACGGTGGTTTTGTAAGTCGCCAAAATCCTTTTGTCGTCCACCGATGTGACATCTACCAGTTCGACTTTTGTGCGGATATCCGAACCCACCGGCACTGCCGCTGGAAATCGAAGTTTGTTCAGCCCGTAATTGATAGTGGCCTTGGTGCCCGTAACCCGCAGAGCTTGAGGGTTGAGCCGGGAGATCAGGGACACGGTCAAATACCCATGGGCGACCGGGCACTTCCAAGGCGACTCTCGTTTCGCCCGCTCCACATCCACGTGAATCCATTGGTGGTCACCCGTGGCATCGGCAAACGCGCCGATCATGTTCTGGGTGACGGTAAGCCAGGGGCTGAAGCAGCACAGGCTTCCTTTATGGCTGGCCAGCTCATCAAGTTGTATTTCCACCATACTGAGCCCTTCTATACCGCGTAACCGGGGTTTTTGCTGTCGAGAAGCCGCAGCAGTGCTGGCCAAGTGAGCGCCGCTGCGCTACCAAGGGCTTGTGACTGTTCTGCGGTCGTTCGGACAGACTGCTCGGAGGGCATATGCACTGGGCCGCAACTCTGTGCTTTGACCTGTATCTCGCAGGCTTTCATCAGGAAGTACAGGTACGTGAAGGTTTCCGGTACGTCTTTGCCAGCGGTCAGAACACCGTGATTGCGCAGCATCATCATGGATTTATCCCCGAGGTCCCGAATCAGGCGCTCACGCTCATCTAGGTTCAGAGCGACACCTTCATACTCGTGGTAACTTAGGTGCGCTAAACAGAGCATGGCTGTCTGGCTCAAGGGCAGCAGGCCGTCTCTGTGGGCGGAAATCGCTACACCATCTGCGGCATGAAGGTGCATGACGGCACCGGCATCGTCGCGCCCCATGTGCACAGCACTGTGTATGGTAAAGCCGGCGGGATTCACCCTGCTAAGGCCTCCGGATGCCACAACCTGTCCGTCTTTGTCCACTTTCACCAGAGAGGAAGCCGTGATCTCGTGAAACAGCAGGCCGTAAGGATTGATAAGAAAGTGATGCTCGGGGCCAGGTACTCGGGCGGAAAGGTGGGTAAAAACCAGGTCATCCCACCCGAAAAGGGCGACAAGGCGGTAGGCCGCAGCTAACTCTTTGCGAACCTGCCATTCTTCCGCTTTCAGCGTATTCGCATCGGTATCCGAGGTGTTTGTTGTCATATTGTTCACCTTATTCCTGACTTTGTATAACAAAGGGGTGGCGATCCACCCCCGAAAAAGCCCCCTGGCTGATCAAAATAAGCTCTCAGGCACACTCATTACCGAGTTTAGCTTGCCTGTAAAAGAAACGCATAGCGTTCCAAGTGGAAGTCATCATCACCCAGTTGGTGGTTGATCATGATCAAACGCTTGGCGTAGTGGGCAAAATTGTATTCCCATGTCATGCCAATGCCACCGTGGGATTGTATGCCTTGTTCTGAAATGAACTGCCCGCTGCGGCCGATGACATTTTTCGCGGCGGAAAGCGCGCGACGGCGCTCATCGCTTTGTTCTTCGTCTGCCACGCTGGCGGCCAGAATAGCCATCGAGCGAGCTTGCTCAAGTTCAGACATCATGTCGACCATGCGGTGCTGCAGCACCTGAAACTTACCAATGGGTACGCCAAACTGTTTACGCTGTTTGAGGTAGTCAAGAGTAAGCTCGTTGGCGACCTCCATAACACCGACGGCTTCCGCGCATAGCGCGGCAATGGCACGCCCGGCCTGGTACTCGATTACTTCGCTGGCGCTGCCCTCTTCGCCGAGCAGGGCGTCAGCACCCACGTGAACATTGTTCAGCGTAATATCACAGCCTTTGGAACCGTCGATGGTCGGGTAAACGCGGCGTTCAATGCCTGCCGTATCCGGCTTCAATACAAACAGGCTGATGCCGTTAGTGTCGCGGGTGCCGCCCGAGGTGCGAGCGGATACCACAATGAGGTCAGCACAGTGCCCACCAATCACAACGGCCTTGCGTCCATTAAGTACAAAACCACCGTCTTTTTTCTCAGCGTGGGTTTGCACATCGTTCAGGTCGTAAAAGCTCTGAGGCTCCTGAAGTGCGACGGCTGCCCGCATTTCGCCGCTGGCAATACCGCTTAACCAGACGTCCTTCTGGCTATCGTTTCCGGCCTGGCTTATAAGGCCGCCGCCAAAAACGACCGATTGCAGGTATGGCTCAAGGCACAGGCCACGGCCCAGCTCAGTCATAAGCGACTGTACTTCTACACCGCCACCGCCGAAGCCGCCCAGCTCCTCCGAAAATGGAACCGCGGTCAGCCCCAGTTCGCTGAGCTGCTTCCAGAAATCCACGCTGAAACCAGCTTCGGTTTCACTGTATGCCAGGCGCTTTTCAAAACTGTACTCACCGCGCACCAGACGGGCCACGGTGTCCTGCAGCATCTGCTGCTCTTCATTGAGTCGGAAATCCATGGTTGCCTCCTTAAAGCCCGAGAATCATTTTCGACACGATATTTTTCTGAATCTCGTTGGATCCGCCGAAAATCGAGAGCTTACGATTGTTGAAGTACTGAGCTGAAAGCGGTGCAGCATTTTCGTCTGATAGGAACTCGCCTTCGTAATCAAGGTTCTGTTCTTCTTCCGCAAACGGAATGGCATAGGGCCCAATGGCTCTGCGTGCAAGGTCATTAATCGCTTGGCGAATTTCTGTGCCCTTTACCTTTAGCATGGAGCTTTCCGCCCCAGGCATGCCGCCGCCCTCAACCGCAGCAATAATGCGCAAGTTGCTGATGGTCGCCGCAGTCAGGTCAATTTCAACCCGGGCAATACGCTGGCTGAACGACGTGTCTTCAATCAGCGGGCGGCCATTCTTGATGCAACGAGATGCCAGGTGCTTCAGGTGAGACAGCGCGGCTTTGGACAAGCCGATGCCGGCCAGGCCGGTGCGCTCATAAGTCAGCAGGAACTTGGCGTAAGTCCAGCCTTTGTCTTCCTCTCCTACCCGATTTTCAACTGGCACTTTGACGTCTTGAAAGAAGACTTCGTTCACTTCGTGCTCGCCGTCAAGGGTGATGATCGGGCGCACGGTGATACCTGGCGTGTTCATGTCGATCAGCAGGAAGGAAATGCCTTCCTGTGCTTTCACCTCGGTATTGGTGCGCACCAGGCAAAAAATCATGTTGGCGTACTGGCCAAGCGTGGTCCAGGTTTTCTGGCCGTTCACAATGTAGTGGTCGCCTTCGCGCACAGCGCGGGCTTTCAGCGATGCGAGATCGGAACCTGCGCCGGGCTCGGAATAGCCTTGGCACCACCAGTCTTCTCCGCTAAGGATGCGCGGCAGGTAAGTCTGCTTCTGCTCTTCGTTGCCAAACTTGATGATAACGGGCGCCACCATGTTCACGCCGAACGGAACAGAGCGGGGCACACCGTACTGGCAGGATTCTTCATCCCAGATATGCTTTTGAACCGGTGTCCATTTCACACCGCCGTACTCTTCTGGCCAGTGCGTGGCGTACCAGCCTTGTTTGCAGAGAATCTGCTGCCAGCGCTGGTGATCCTCTTTAGTCAGGTGGCGGAAACCCTTCACTTTGGCGGCAATGTCTGCCGGTAGCGCCTGGTCCAGAAAAGCCCGGACGTCATCCCGGAAGGCGATCTCCTCCGGCGTGTAGTTTATGTTCATGGGACAACCTCTCTGTTCGTTCTAGCGAAAGCGCATACCGCATAGCAGAATAGGGTAAGAGTGAATGATCTGTCCTTTTCTGTCAATTCCTTGTAATTCGGTTAAATCACTCGTTTTTACGACGTTTGGCAGAATTTAGTTTTATAAGGTTGTTGTATTGAGTGACATTGCCTATATTCGTTCTACGGAAACTAATATTGCGTTGCGAAATGTAAAAAGTATCAATACCGCAGTGCGAAACAGAAGTTGCCGTTAATTAACAATCATAACGCGAGGTTTTCAATGATAAAAACAACAATTTTCACAAAGCGTTTGCTCATTGGTGTTTTGAGTACAGTCTCATTTTTCGCCCACAGCGCTGAGAATATTGAATTGCCCTCCACATTGGCCATGACGGCCTACGGTACCGGGTCAGCAGGTTATACCCAGATGGTATCCATCGGTAACCTGCTAAAAAATGAATACGGCACCTCGGTGCGCATTCTGCCCGGTGAAAATGACGTGTCCCGAATGACACCCCTACGTATGGGGCGGGTGCCACTCTGTGCCTGTGGCATTGCCAGTTACTACGGCTCCGAAGGCGTATTGCTGTTTGCCGATCCGCAGTGGGGGCCGCAGTCCATTCGCCTGATTAGCACCTCTACCGCCAGTTTCGGTCTGGGTGTCGCGGTTGCAGGTGACATTAATGTGAAAACGCCGGCGGATTTGAAAGGCAAGCGGGTGGCTTACATCCGTGGTGATGACGCCCTGAATATTGGCACTGAAGCCTTTTTGGCATTTGGGGGCCTGACTTGGGATGACGTTGAACGGGTCGAATTCCCGGGCTACGGCCGTTCTTTTGAAGGCATTGTGGCCAACCAGGTTGACGCCGCGTTTACCATGAGCGTGGCACCGCCCGCTCAGCAACTGTCCGCCAGCCCAAGGGGTATCGTGTGGCCGGAACTGGACCCAGAGAATAAAGAAGGCTGGCAGCGGCTTCAGACCGTGGCGCCGTATTTTCAGCCCCATAAAGTGACGTCTGCTGCCGGTGAGAACTATGGCAAGGACAGCCCGTGGATCGGCGCCACCTACCCGTATCCTATATTGGTCGGCAATGAGAGCCTGGACGATAAAACCGCCAGAAATCTGGTCCGTGTGCTGATCGAGGACCATGACAAGTACAAAGACGCTGCTCCTGGCAATGCGGGTTACTCTCTAGAAAATCAGAACATGCAGTGGGTGATTCCTTATCACGATGCGGTTGTTGAGTATTACAAGGAAATTGGACATTGGACCGATGCCATGCAGGCGCATCAGGATGGGTTGGTTAAACGTCAGGGACTCCTGAAAACCACCTGGGGCAGCTTCATGGAATCCAGCCCGCCGGAAGACGGAGACGCGTTCCGTATCGGCTGGATGGAAGCACGAGCTAAAGCACTTGAAGCAGAAGGCATGGAGGCGGTTTTCCGTTAGGACCTGCCCCATTACTCCGGCGTATCGCTGCTGTCTTGGCGACGATACGCCGGGGGTTTCCGTTTTTATCATCATCGCATCGGAGCCTCTGATCTTATGAGCTTGCCTCAGAAACAACCTGTTAATGCGGGCGAAATATCCGGTATCCGCCAGTTATCCGGGTTCTGGCTTTGGGTACCCCGAGTGGCGACTCTGGCGCTGACCCTGCTGGCAATTGATTACCTGTTTAACCTTCGGTTATTCACTGCGGTGACGTCGGTGGAAAGCCAGTTCTTCTATACAGTGGTAGCATTGATGCTGCCGCTGGTTTTCGTGCTTTGGCCCGCTTTTGGTAAGGCTTCGCGCACAAAAGTACCTTGGTACGACGTGGTGCTGTTCTTGTTTGCGGTCTCGGTATGCGGCTTTTTCGTGCTAAACGCGGAACAGATTCTCGACAGTGGCTGGGAGTACGACGCGCCGGACTACGCCATTGTAATGAGCTTCCTGTTTTGGGGCGTGGTGATCGAGGCGGCGCGACGGGCCGGCGGTTGGCCGATCGGTCTCATTGTCGCCGTTGCAAGTTTGTATCCGATTTTCGCTGATGTTGTACCGGGGCCGATTCAGGGCTTCCCGTCATCACCTTCCCAGACTGCTATTTACCATGCCATGAGCCGTGAGAGCGTCATGGGTATTCCGCTACAGGCGTTCGCTAACCTGGTGATCGGCTTTTTGTTGTTCGGCGTTGCGCTACAACAAACCGGCGGTGGTAAGTTCTTTATCAATCTGGCGTTTGCCCTGCTCGGTCATGTCCGGGGTGGCCCGGCCAAGGTTGCGGTATTCTCCAGCGGCCTGATGGGGTCTATGAGCGGCAGCGTGATTACCAACGTGCTCACCACCGGTGTGCTGTCTATTCCGGCTATGCGGAAGGTGGGTTTTGGGCGGTCTTACGCCGCCGGTGTCGAAGCCTGTGCGTCTACGGGTGGCGTGCTGATGCCGCCTGTGATGGGCGCGACGGCGTTTATTATGGCCAGCTTTCTGAATATTTCTTACGGTACGATTGCGCTGGCGGCAGCGGTTCCGTCATTCCTGTATTTCATGGGTCTGTTTATTCAAATTGACGCTTACGCTGCGCGCCACGAACTCAAAGGATTGCCAGCGAATGAACTGCCTTCCCTACGCCAGACTTTAAAAGAAGGCTGGTACTTCATCTTTGTCTTTGTGCTGCTGATCTGGCTGTTGTTTTTCCTGCGGCGGGAGGCGATTGCGCCTTTTTACGCTACGGCCTTGTTGTTGGTGATCAATCAAGTGTTGCCATACCAACGTTGGGGCTGGGAGGATGTGAAAGGCTTTTTCTCCAGCGCTGGTAAGTTATTTGCGGAACTGATTGCCATTCTGGCGGGCGTGGGTCTGCTGGTGGGGGCGCTGTCGGTAACCGGCATGTCTGGCACCATCGCCAATGATCTGATTTTTCTGGCCGGTGGCAATACCCTTGTACTGCTATTTATGGGGGCAGCGACCAGTTTTATCCTAGGCATTGGAATGACCGTCACGGCGGCCTATATTTTCCTGGCAGTGGCCCTGGCTCCGGCGTTGATTAACGGTGGTGGTATGGACCCGTTGGCGGTTCACCTGTTCATCCTGTATTGGGGCATGCTGAGCTTCATCACACCACCGGTGGCACTGGGTGCCTTTGCTGCTGCCACGGTTGCGGGTGCCCGACCAATGGAGACCGGCTTTCAGGCCATGAAGCTGGGTAGCGTGATTTACTTTATTCCGTTCCTGTTCGTGTTGAACCCGGCGTTGATACTCCAGGGCTCCTGGGATGAAATCCTGATTGTGCTGCCTCAGGCCATTGTGGGTGTGGCGTTGATTGCGGGCGGTATGCAGGGTTACCTGCTGGGCATTGGCAATCTTTCGCTTTATCGGGTGCTCCAGTGGCCCATTCGTCTGGCGTTAATTGCCGGCGGGATGCTGTTGGCGATTCCCGGAGGCGGCCCGGTACCCTTCACCAATCTGGAGTTGACGATGATCAGCGCGATGCTGATTTTGCCAGCTCTTGCGCTGGTGTGGTGGTCTAACCGGGTCGAGACAGTGTTGGTGTAAAGGAAGCTTCTATAGACAGCGGATATAAAAAAGGCAGGGCCATACAGCCCTGCCTTTTCTGTTTTAGCGTAAACGTCGGTGTTAACCGAAGGCGGGAATGCCGGTCTGTCCACGGCCGAGGATCAGGGCGTGGATATCGTGAGTGCCCTCATAGGTATTAACGGCTTCCAGGTTCATTACGTGGCGAATGACATGGTATTCGTCTGAAATACCGTTGCCGCCGTGCATGTCACGGGCAACTCGGGCTATGTCCAGGGACTTGCCGCAGTTGTTACGCTTCATCATGGAAATTGCATCCGGAGACGCTTCACCGGCGTCCATCAGGCGGCCAAGTTGCAGCGCACCTTGCAGGCCAAGGGCAATGTCGGTCTGCATGTCTACCAGCTTTTTCTGGATAAGCTGGTTCGCGGCTAGTGGCTTACCAAACTGCTTGCGCTCCAGGGTGTAATTGCGGGCCGCATGCCAGCAGAATTCCGCCGCGCCGAGAGAGCCCCAACTTATGCCATAGCGGGCTTTGTTGAGGCAGCTGAACGGCCCTTTCAGACCGTCTACATCCAGTTTATTCTCGTCAGGGCAGAACACCTCGTCCATAAAAATGGAACCCGTTTCGGAGGCGCGCAGAGAGAATTTACCTTCAATCTTAGGGGTGTGCAGACCCTTGGCGCCACGTTCCAGTACAAAACCGGTGACCCTACCGTCAAGTTTGGCCCAAATCACGAAGACATCCGCAATGGGGGAGTTGGTAATCCAGGTCTTGGAGCCGCTGACCAGATAGCCGCCATCGACTTTCTTGGCGCGGGTTTCCATACCGCTAGGGTCAGAACCATGGTTGGGCTCGGTCAGACCGAAACAGCCAACCAGTTCACCGGAGGCGAGTTTTGGTAGCACGCGTTTTTTTAGTGCTTCCTGGCCAAACGAGTAAATCGGGTACATAACCAGCGAAGACTGAACACTCAAAGCCGATCGGTAGGCAGAGTCTACACGCTCGACTTCGCGGGCAATCAAACCATAGCAAACATGATTCAAGCCAGGACCGCCGTATTCTTCCGGCAAGGTGGCACCGAGCATGCCCAGCTCTCCCATATCGGTGAATATGGAACGATCGAATTTTTCGTGTCGGTTGGCCTCAATAATTCCGGGCATCAAGCGTTGGTCACAGAAACTACGGATGCTGTCCCGAACCTGCCGTTCGGTTTCATCCAGTTGCTTGTCAAATTGCAGCAGGTCATCCCACGGTGCGGAAGCCATGTTGTTTCTCCTCAGTGAAAATCAGTTGTGAACTCGTTCAATCACAGCGGCAATGCCTTGGCCAACGCCAATGCACAGGCTGATAAGGGCGTAGCGCCCGCCGCTGCATTCCAGCTGACGGGTAGCGGTAAGTGCAATCCTTGCGCCGGATGCGCCAAGCGGGTGGCCAATTGCAATGGCCCCTCCGTTCGGGTTTAGCCGGGAGTCAGTGGGGTCTAAACCCAGTTTAGTAGTACAACCGAGAACCTGGGCTGCAAACGCCTCATTAATCTCGATGACATCCATATCGTTAAGCCCAAGGCCAGCGCGAGCCAAGGCTTTTTCGCAGGCCAGAACCGGGCCCAGGCCCATTACTCGTGGCGAAACACCTGCAATGGCGGCTGACACAATGCGCGCGCGGGGCTTTATTCCAGCGCGTTCGCCGGCTTCTCGGGAGCCGATGATCAGGGCAGCTGCGCCGTCGTTAATGCCGGAAGCATTGCCCGCCGTCACTACGCCGCCTTCAACTAAGGGGCGAAGCCCTGCAAGCAACTCGGCGTTTGACTGGGGGCGTGGGTGTTCGTCTTCGCGGATTGTAATCGGGGGGTTTTTGCGGCCATTAGGCACATCAATACTCAAGATTTCGTCTTTGAAGAAACCTTTGCGGCGGGCCTCTTCATAACGGGCTTGGCTCTGGGCCGCAAACTGATCTGTCAGTTCGCGGCTCAGGCCGAGATCGCGGGCAATGTTATTGGCGGTTTCAGGCATGGTGTCCGCGCCGAAAACGCTCTCAATAAGCGGGTTCGGGAAACGTGCGCCAATGGTGCTGTCGAAGGCACGAAAATCCCTGCTGAAAGGAGTCTCTCCTTTGGCGATCACAAAAGGGGCGCGGCTCATGCTCTCGGTGCCGCCGGCTATAAACAACTCACCTTCGCCGCAGCGAACCGCCCTGGCAGCGTCAATGATGGCCGCCAGTCCGGAGCCACAAAGTCGGTTAACGGTCAGTCCGCCTGTCTCGACTGGAAGGCCTGCCAGCAATCCGGCGTGACGTGCCACGTTGCGCGCATCTTCGCCCGCTTGGTTGGTACAGCCTGCAATAACGTCTTCATAGGCTTCCGGGGCGAACGCATTGCGCTCAACCAGTGCCCTGATCACGCTTGCCAGCAAGTCATCGGGCCGAACCTGGGAAAGAGAGCCCGCATGGCGGCCAAAAGCAGTCCTGAGACCATCGTAGATAAATGCACTCATTGTTCTTCCTCTGGGACATGCCGAGGTTCTCGGGTTAGCTTGCGGCCTCGAGGGTAAAAGATCCCGGTCTGTCTTGTCATTTGTGCTAATATAGTTTCATCATGCGAAACTGTGTTTTGTATTGGGTTCGAAAAGACTAATCGGGGTGTGTGTGAAATGCAAGCAGAGACCGTCTCTGCCAGCGTGGCTCTAACAAGGACAAAGCAGGTATGAGTGCTGCAGGTCGCTGGCTATTGCCTTTGGCGGTTTTGCTTGAGCTGATTGCTATTTGTATGTCCAGCACTCAGCTCAGTGCAATCTCGGGCGTGTTATTTATTTTTTGCTTTCTGTGTGTGGGCCATCCTCTTCAGACGTACGCCCGCACTTTGCTGCTGGTTTCTCTGGCGGTTGTTGCGTGGTTTTCTATCCGCGGCGAACTGGGCACGGACCGGTTGATCAAAGCTTCTGCTGATGCTGCATTTTACGCCGCATTCCTGGCAAGCCTTGGAATGATGCAGTGTCTGGTCAGGCGTTTTGAAGTGCTACGTCGGATTCACGATGTCCTGTTGGGCGGTCGTGCCATCTGGCTGTATCCGAAGTATGCCCTGGTTAGCTGTAGCATCGCCTCTGTACTGAGCTTCGGCATGATGAGCCTGCTCTGTGGCAGTCTTTCAGAAACTCTGCGCGAGCGTGGAATTTCCGGCGAGTCTCGCTTGCAGTGGCTGCGCAGTGTTCTGATCAGTACGCTTCGCGGTTTCGCTCTTGTTCCTCTGGTGGCACCCACCAGTGTCGCCGTGGCTATACTGACCCGGGAATTGCCCCAATTAAGCTGGTCTATGCTTCTGCCCTACGGCCTTGCGGCGTCAGTGGTTCTGGTTGTGGTTGGCTGGATACTGGAACAGCATCGATTTCGGCAGGTCAGCAGCGAACGTGTGGCTCTTGAACAATGGCCGTCGGGCTCTTTGCAGTTGCTTGGGCTGGTCTTAATCGTATTTGTGGTCATGGCTGTTATCGTCGCCTTGACCGACTTCAAAGTGTCGGTCGCCGCCATGATGGCTGTGCCCTCTGTTACTGTTCTTTATATGATGTGGCGGGAACGATCGGTCGGGGTGGTGCTCAAGGAGAGCATGACTCAGGTTTCATCCATGAATAATGAAATGGCAATTTTTGCCGCATCGGCGATTCTGGGTGTGTCCATTTCCAGCGTTATTCCAGCGGATGCCTTAAGTGGTCTTGCAACCTCCGCTGGTGGAATGTGGGTACTCGCTGTTGTCGGTATGCTGAGCTTGCCGCTGCTGTCAGCCATTGGGGTTATTCCGATTACAGTGCTTAGCGTTCAAGCGGGTCTTCTGCCGCAGCTCATTGCGGAAGGCATGGATCCGCTACTGATATCTGTTGCTTTGGTTATCGGCTTTTCCCTGGCGATGATGCTTTCGCCGTTTGGGCCAGCTGTCATGCTGCTGTCGCGCTTTGGTCAGGTGCCGCGCCGGGTAGTGGCATTTCGCTGGAATGGCGTTTTTGTCTTGATAGTCGTGCCCCTATTGCTGGCGCTTCTGGCGTTAGAGATTATCGTTTTGCCAGCCATTCTGTGAGCGAAGCGTTCAAGCGTTGCTTATTCTGTCAGGTAGAACGCCATACCCATTATTCTTCATAGCTGGCCATTCCCCGAGTTTATAATGCTGCGTGAAAGGCAAGTGTTTCATTTTTGATACAAGTTTTGATCTGAGTATGTGGTACTCGTATTCATCAACGTTTAAAATACCGTACACGTTGTATATAGAATTTAAAGCTCGAAACACTGCAGCGAGCGACGCTGTTTGAGGACGCCAGATTATGTCAAAAGAAAAAGCTGCGTTACCGGAGCTCTTAGCTGCTTCCGGTGGCGACGGACCGGTGAAGCCGGAGAAAGATCGTAAGTTCGTCGAGGCGTTGTCTCGGGGTCTGGACGTGTTGCGTGCTTTTAGCCAAGGCTCTGTGATCCTTGGTAATCAGGATATTGCACGTCTTACAGGCCTGCCTAAGCCAACAATATCCCGCATGACTTACACTCTGACCCAACTGGGATACCTTAGCTACAATACTCAGCTGGAAAAATATCAGCTCAGTTCCGGTGTACTGGCGCTGGGTTATGCTTATGTATCCAATTTAAAGGTCCGTCAGTTAGCCAGACCTTACCTGGACGAGTTTGCGCGTCAGACTAATATGTCGGTCGGACTTACTTGCCGTGATCGTTTGCACATGATTTATGTCGAAAACCGGTTGCCTCCCGAAGCGTCTTTACTGCGTATGGATATTGGCCTCAAGCTACCGATGGCAACAACGTCTGCTGGTCGCGCTTACTATTGCGCCATATCAGATAAAGGGCGCAAGGTTGTTGAAGATGCTATGGAAGTAAAGTACGGCGACGATTCCTGGCCCCAGAAAAAGGAAGGGTTAGACCGTGCCATGGAGGATTATAAAAAGTATGGCTTTTGCCTTTCCATCGGCGAATGGGATCGCAATATTAACTCTGCGGGTGTGCCTGTTCACTTGCAGGATGGCACGATCATGGCATTGACCTGTGCAGCGCCTTCTTATTTGGTGCCCGCCGAAAGACTTCGAGAATCCATTGCTCACCAACTGGCAATGCTGGCAAGTGATATTGAGTCTCTGGGCGTTTAGGCTCGTCCCGAGGAACTGCAATAGCCAGCTTCATTGGCATTTCATTGAAACCGCAGGATTTGTTCTGCGGTTTTTTTTGTCCAATTTTAAATGGTGGTTGAAAACCGGAGAAAATGCGTATTAAATCGGAGTCGTGTTTCGCTTGTTAAAACTAAATTCCATATAAATTGATGGAGGGTGTATGTCTGAGGTCGTAACTTACAGTCGTGAAGGCAATATTGGCGTTATTACAGTGAACTATCCGCCAGTTAATGCCCTCAGCCATGCAGTGCGCTCAGGCTTGATCGCCGCACTGGAGCAAGGCCAGGAAGACTCCGAAGCCAAGGTGCTTTTGCTGGTGTGTGAAGGCCGAACCTTTATCGCGGGTGCGGATATACGTGAGTTTGGCAAACCTATGCAGAAGCCGGGCCTTGCCGAGCTCGTCGAGACCTATGAAAACAGTGAAAAGCCTCTGGTTGCGGCTATTCACGGCACCGCGCTCGGTGGCGGGCTAGAAATGGCTCTTGGTTGCCATTATCGGGTTGCACTGAATAGTGCAAAAATTGGTCTACCGGAGGTCAAGCTCGGCTTGTTGCCGGGAGCCGGCGGCACTCAGCGTTTACCACGCCTGACCGGCGCACAGAAAGCGCTTGAAATAATTACGTCTGGTGAGTTTGTCGGAGCTAAAGACGCCCTGGCACTGGGCATTTTGGATGTCGTTGATGACGGTGATGATGTTAAAGCCGCAGGCCTTGCTTATGCGCAGCAGATTGCGGATGAGGGCAAACCTGTGCGTCGGGTCCGTGATCTAAAGGATAAGATTGCGGCCGATAAGGGCAGCGATGTATTTGATCAGTTCCGCGCCGTACTGCAAAAGAAGGCTCGCGGTCAGTTTTCGCCATTCAAATGTGTAGACGCGATTGAAGCGGCGTTTGACCTGCCGTTTGCTGAGGGAATGAAGCGTGAGCGCGAGCTGTTTACGGAATGCATGGACTCACCCCAGCGTGCTGGCCAGATTCATTCGTTCTTCGCCGAGCGCGAAGTTTCTAAAGTTAAAGGGTTGTCAAAAGATACGCCGGTTCGCGATGTAAACAGCGTCGGTATTATTGGCGCGGGTACCATGGGCGGTGGTATTGCCATGAACTTTGCCAACGTTGGTATTCCCGTCATCATTGTGGAAATGAAGCAGGAAGCTCTGGATAAAGGGCTGGGCATTATCCGCAAGAACTACGAAAACTCAGCGAAAAAGGGACGCCTCACCCAGCAGCAGGTCGAAGACCGGATAGCGCTGATCACCGGTAGCCTGAGCTACGACGATTTCAAAAGCGTGGATCTGGTGATTGAGGCTGTGTTTGAAAACATGGCGGTCAAAAAAGAGATCTTCGCAAAGCTAGACGCTATTTGTAAGCCCGGCACTATTCTGGCGTCTAACACCTCTACTCTGGATATCGACGAAATTGCCTCGGCCACTCGTCGCCCGGAAGACGTTGTGGGTATGCATTTCTTCAGTCCGGCCAACGTGATGAAACTGCTGGAAAACGTTCGCGGCAGTAAAACCTCTGATGAGGTGAAAGCCACGGTGATGGCGGTCGCCAAGAAGATAAAGAAGGTCGGTGTGCTGGTTGGCAATTGCCACGGCTTTGTTGGCAACCGCATGCTGCACCGGCGTGGTGCTGAAGCCATGACGCTGGTCAATGAAGGCGCTACACCGCAACAGGTAGACAAGGTGCTGACGGATCTGGGCTATCCCATGGGGCAGTTTGCGATGTCTGATCTGGCGGGTATCGATGTGGGTTATCGGATCCGCGAAGAACGTCGCAACGCTGGTGAACAGGTAGCGCCGAGCTGGATGGATAAGCTTGCCGAGCAGAATCGCCTTGGTCAGAAAACCATGGCGGGTGTTTACAAGTATGAGGAGGGCAGCCGCAATCCTGTTCCGGATGCTGAGGTGGAGCGGATCATTGAGGATTTCCGCAAGGAGCAGGACATCAGCTCCCGTGAGATCACGGACCAGGAAATTCTTGAACGCTGCATGTATGTGATGGTTAATGAGGCAGCCAAGATTCTGGAAGAGCGCATTGCTGACCGGGCTCTGGATATCGACGTGGTCTGGATTTATGGCTACGGCTTCCCGGCTTATCGTGGTGGCCCTATGTTTTGGGCGGATCAGGTGGGTCTGGACGTGATTCTGGCCGCTGTAGAGAAGTATCACGGCGATGTGGGTGGAGAGCAGTGGATACCTGCTGATTTGCTGAAAAAGTTGGTTGCTGATGGGAAGAAGTTCGGCGACTTGTAAGGCCGTTATTAGCTGGCCTCTTTTGTCTGATGCATAGGGGGCTGGCGCGATAGCGACCGAATTTTCTTCTTGCCCTATTGCGGTGAGGGGTAAGTACTCCATCTTTATTTCGAGGCAATTTTTATGTCAGACGCCGTTATTGTATCTACCGCACGGACCGGTCTTGGGAAGTCTTATCGGGGCGCTTTGAACAACACCCACAGTGTGGATCTTGCCGGGCATGTGATCAAACACGCCGTTGCGCGTGCAGGTATTGACCCCGCTATCGTTGAGGATGTGATTCTCGGCGCAAGTTTTCAAGAAGGCGCACAGGGCAGAAATATGGCTCGCCTGGCGGCTATTCGTGGTGGCTTACCGGTGACAACTGCAGGGTTGTCGATCAACCGTTTCTGCAGCTCTGGCCTTCAGGCCATCGCTATTGCGGCGCAACGTGTGGTTTCGGAGAAGGTGCCGGCAATGGTGGCTGGTGGTGTGGAGTCTATTTCTTTGGTTCAGAACGACAAGTTCAACAGCTTTCATGCGACCAACGAATGGCTGATGAAGCATAAGCCCGAGCTGTACATGGCGATGATTGAAACGGCGGACATCGTAGCTCAGCGCTATAACGTCAGTCGTGAATCTCAGGACGAATACGCCCTGATCTCCCAGCAGCGTACGGCTGCGGCGCAGGAAGCCGGCAGGTTTGACGATGAGATTGTGCCGTTTGACGCCACGATGCTGGTGAAAGATAAGGAAACTGGCGAAGTGAGTAAAAAAGACGTCACTCTCACGCGCGACGAGTGCAACCGCCCGAGTACGACGCTTGACGCGCTGCAGGGCTTGAAGGCGGTGCGTGGTGAGGGCAATTTTATCACGGCAGGTAATGCCAGCCAGTTGTCTGACGGTGCGTCTGTGTGCACGGTGATGAACAGCACCTATGCCGAGAAAAACAATATCGAGCCTATGGGGATTTTCCGTGGTTTTGCAGTCGCAGGGTGTGAGCCGGACGAGATGGGTATTGGCCCGGTGTTTGCCATTCCGCGTCTGTTGGAGCGTAACGGCCTGACCATGGATGACATCGACCTTTGGGAGCTGAACGAAGCATTCGCGTCTCAGGTGGTGTACTGCCGTGATCGTTTAGGCATTCCGATGGAAAAACTGAATATTAACGGTGGCTCTATTTCTATCGGTCACCCTTACGGTGTCACTGGTTCTCGCCTTGCCGGTCACGCCTTGATTGAAGGCAAACGTCGCGGCGCCAAATACGTTGTGGTGACCATGTGCATTGGTGGTGGCCAGGGTGCTGCAGGTTTGTTTGAAGTGGTTTGACGGCAAACAGCGCCCGCTAGCCAACCGTCAAAACAATAAGCATTACGAGGGTGTCAAAACGTGCAGCAAAAGATCATCAACCCACAGGACTTGGCGTTCCAGCTCTACGAGCTTCATAACGTAGAGCAGTTTCTCGTCTTTACTCGCTATTCTGATCACAGCCGTGAAACCCTTCAGGCCGCGCTTGAGCTGGCATTAAAGGTTGCCGCAGAGGAGTTTGCTCCCCATGCGCGGCTGGTTGACGAGGAAGAACCGCGCTTTGAAAACGGCCGGGTGAAGATGCGCCCGGAAGTGAAAAAAGCGTTGGGCGTGTTAAAAGACACTGGGTTGATGGCGGCTGGCCAGGATTATCACCGTGGTGGCATGCAGCTGCCGGCGGCCGTGGCTCAGATGTGTGTGGGTATGCTGAAAGGCGCTAACGTTGGTACTCAAGGCTATGCCGGCCTGACAATTGCTGCGGCTAATCTGATTATGGTGCAAGGCTCGCCGGAACAGCAGGCCCGTTTCGCTGAGCCGATGATGGCCGGTCGGTTCTTTGGCACTATGTGCCTGACAGAACCTCAAGCGGGCTCTTCTCTCGGAGACCTGTGCACCCGCGCGGAGCCTCAGCCGGACGGAACCTATCGCCTGTTCGGCAACAAGATCTACATCTCCGGTGGTGACCACGAATTAAGCGAGAACATCATTCACATGGTGCTCGCTCGTTTGCCGGGCGCGCCCTTGGGTGTTAAGGGCATTTCCCTGTTTTTGGTGCCGAAGATTCTGGTTAATGAAGACGGCAGCCTGGGTGAGCGGAATGATGTTGCGCTGGCTGGTCTGATTCACAAGATGGGGTACCGGGGCACCACCTCCACCATGCTCAACTTTGGTGAAAAGGACGGTGCAGTCGGCTACCTGGTGGGTGAGGCCAACAACGGCCTGGCGGCTATGTTCCATATGATGAATGAGGCCCGCATTGGTGTTGGCTTAGGCTCTGTTATGCTCGGCTACACCGGTTATCTGCACGCGTTGGAATATGCTCGGGAGCGTCGTCAGGGCAGGCCCCTTGGCGAAAAAGACCCGAGCGCACAGCAGGTGCCATTGATTCGTCACCCGGATATTCGCCGCATGCTGCTGGCCCAGAAAGCTTACGTGGAAGGCGGGTTGGCCTTATGCCTGCAGGGTGCGATGCTGGTGGATGAGAAAAAATTAGCCGCCACTGATGATCAGCGTAACTTGGCTGCAGGCCTGCTCGACTTACTGACTCCGGTGATCAAGTCCTGGCCTTCACGCTATTGCCTGGAGGCCAACAGCCTGGCGATTCAGGTACACGGTGGTTTTGGCTACACCCGGGAATACCCTGTGGAACAATTTTACCGGGATAACCGCCTGAACCAAATCCACGAAGGGACTCACGGTATTCAGGGCATTGATCTGTTGGGCAGAAAGGTTTCCATGGCTGGCGGCCGGTTTTATAAGGAACTGATGCTGCGCCTCGACGCAACCATTGCGGCAGCCCGCCAGGAATCACGGCTTGCAGAATCTGCTGATCGTCTTGAACAGGCGATGAAAGCAATAAAGGACGCTACAGAGGCGATTAACGGCGAGAAAATCAAGGGTGACAAAGAGAAGGCTCTGGCGAATGCCACGCTGTATCTCGATGCCTTTGGCCAAGTTGTGGTTGGCTGGCTCTGGCTTCGACAAGGGCTCGCAGCCATTGCCGGGTTGGCTGGCCAAGGTGAGCAAACCGCTGCGTTTTACGAAGGTAAAATCAAAACCTGCGAGTACTTCGCCCGCTACGAACTATCCGGTGTACTGAGCACCGCAGAACTGCTGAAAGCTGTTGATACCACTGCGCTGGAGATTCTTGAAGATCAGTTCTAGACACCTGAACGGGATAATGGGAAAAAGCAGAAACTGTGGTCTGCCGGTCGAGATAGGTCGAAAAAATGGCCGCTAGAGAGCATCGGGCCGGAGTTTACATCCACTCTAACGACAAAAGAGGAAACTCGCTATGAAGACCCGAATCACTGAATTGTTTGGTATTCGCTACCCCATCATCCAGGGTGGTATGCACCATGTAGGCTATGCCGAGCTGGCCTCGGCTGTCTCGAATGCTGGTGGCCTGGGTATCATTACCGGATTGACGCAGCCTACGCCGGAAGATTTAGCGCGGGAGATTGCGCGCTGCCATCAGATGACGGATATGCCTTTTGGCGTAAACCTGACTTTTCTACCCTCATTTAACGCTCCTCCTTATCTGGAGTATATCGACGCTATTATTCAAGGTGGTGTAACAGCCGTTGAAACAGCGGGGCGTAGCCCAGAACAGTATATGCCTCAGCTAAAGGCTGCCGGGATTAAGGTTATTCACAAATGTACCTCTGTGCGGCATTCACTGAAGGCAGAAAAAATAGGCTGTGATGCTGTCAGTGTCGATGGTTTTGAATGCGGCGGTCATCCTGGAGAGGACGATATACCGAACTTTATCCTGTTACCCCGGGCAGCCGACGAACTGACCATTCCGTTTGTCGCTTCGGGCGGCATGGCCGACGGGCGCAGCCTGGTAGCTGCGATGGCTTTGGGGGCGGAAGGCATGAATATGGGTACTCGCTTTTTGGCGACCAAAGAAGCCCCAATCCACGATAACGTCAAGCGAGCGATTGTTGAAGCTGATGAGCTTCAAACCCGCCTGATTATGCGTAATCTGCGCAATACGGAAAGGGTCATGAACAATGCCGCTGTGCAGGAAATTGAGCGGATTGAAAAAGAAAAGGGCGAGTCTGAAACCATTGATGATATCCGTCATTTGGTGACCGGAGTTAAAGGTCGCTTGGTTCTTCAGGAGGGCAAGATGGATGAGGCGGCATGGAGCTGCGGTATGGTTGCGGGGCTTATTCACGATGTTCCGAGCTGTGATGAGCTGATTCAACGCATCATGGCAGAAACAGAGTCGATCGTGCGTCAGCGGCTAGCCCGGTTCCTGGACAATTGAATGTGAGTGACTTGGTGAAAACGGCCTGATACCCCCGAAGACGGAGTTTTAACTCTGAAGAGTAAAGAGGTTTGCCCCCAGTCCAGGAAGTTCGCCTTATTGTTAAACAAGCGCTTCGACCCGTGGGGGCAGCATCCGTTTTTGCTAAAAATCACATTTAAGGGTTCTTGATATAAGCACCCTTGCGCAAGTAGAACCACCAGTTCACCACCAGGCAAAGGGTATAGAACACCGCGAAGCCGTACATGGCGTACTCTGGGGTGCCAGCCTGAATCTGCTGACCCAATAGTTTAGGCGCAATGAAGGCACCGTAGGCGGCGATCGCGCTGGTCCAACCCAGAACCGGGCCCTTCTGCTGCTGGTCGAAAATGTAGCCGATGCTGCGGAAGGTAGAGCCGTTGCCGATGCCGCTGGAGGCGAATATCACCACAAACAGAATCATAAAAATTGCGAACAGGCTGTTGGGATCGGTGGAGTTGTAGGCCAGCATCATCACGTAACCGGTGGCCACGGATGCAATCACCATAATCACTGAGATGACCTGGGTAACAATGGAACCTCCAACCTTATCGGAAATCCAGCCGCCCAGTGGGCGAATTAACGCGCCTACCAGTGGGCCAATCCACGCCCAGGTAAGTGCACTTGGTGCATCAGGATTCACAATACGGGTAATGGTGCCGTCTGCCGCCACATCCATCATATTGCCGAATATCACGCTGATAGACAGCGGCAGCGCAGCGGAAAAGCCGATAAAAGTGCCGAAAGTCAGAATGTACAGAACGGTCATTGACCAGGTGTGCTTGTTACTAAAAATCGCGAACTGATTTTTAATGTTGGGTTTGATATCGCCTGGAATCAATCGCAGCAGCGCAACGGTCAGCACAATAGTCAGCGGCAGTGCCAGCCACATATTCATTACGCTCAACGCCCATACGCCCGCCACGGAGGTGGCCAAACCTACGCCATAAAGGCCCAGAATTTTGCCAAAGGCAGACAGTGGCGAGCCCGGGTTTGGGGTAACCACCTTCAGGTTGTTCATGCCGAACCAGCCCAAAAACGCCAGCGGAACCAGAAACACCAGCCAGATAAAGCCGGCGTTCTGAATCCAGGTATCGGTGCCGGCTTCAATGCGGCCAATCAGCGTGCCGCTGGGGTTCTGCAGCGCCAAAGGGTCGCCGGCCAAGGCGCCAAAAATGCCCACGGTCATGACCAGCGGAATCACCACCTGCATGGTGGTTACACCAAAGTTACCCAGCCCGGCGTTCATGCCCAGGCCGTAGCCCTGCTTGCTTTTGGGGTAGAAGGTACTGATGTTGCTCATCGAGCAGGCGAAGTTACCGCCGCCAATACCGGATAGCAGCGCCAATGCCTGAAACACAATGAACGGCGTATCCGGGTTCATCAGTGCAAGCCCGGTGCCGGCCGCCGGAATCATCAGCAGCGCGGTGGTCAGAAACACTGTGTTTCGGCCACCGGCAATCTTGATCATGAACGAGGCGGGAATGCGCAGCGTCGCGCCGGCCAGGCCAGCAATGGCCGACAGGGTAAAGAGCTGGTCGATGGTAAAGGGGAAACCCAGATTTTTCATCTGGGTGGTGATCATGCCCCACATCAGCCATACCGCAAAACCCATTATCAAGCTGGGGATAGAGATCCACAGGTTGCGCGAAGCAACGCTCTTGCCAGTCTGTTCCCAGAAGGTTTCGTTTTCGACATCCCAGTGTTCAATGTCGCCGTTGAGTTTGCCCATAATTGTGCTCCTTATGATACCCGACCTGACGGCGCACGAAAGCGCTAGCAGGCTACTTGGCATCATTGTGCAGAGAGCGGTGGGCAATCAGATTTGAGCAAAATCAAGGACGAGGAGCGGTATTCTGAAGAGTGTTTTGAAAAGACAGTTCCAGCTTGTAAGAGGGCATTTTTATACATATAAATCATAGTCTTAAAAAAGTAATACCTAGCGTTAGGTAGTTGCTGGGTCAGGCTGACGCAGTAGAGGTAGCCACTCGTTGCCGGGCCATTTTGCTCAGTCGCAGCAGCTCTAATGCCATCAGTAGCCACGCTCCGGCCCACAACGCAGCCGAACACCACAGCATCTGTGGATGACTGAAGGGTTCGGTACCCGCCGCAAAACGAAGTAAGGTGGCTGCGCCGATGGCAATAGCCAATGGCACTGTGCGTTTCGCTGGCGGCCATTGGCGGCAGGCACGCTGCCAGGCCAGCTTCAGCATTACGCTGCCGGCCAGTGTACCCAGTGCACCAATGGTAATCATGTGCAGGCTGGCACTCATCGAACGCCCGCTCAATAGCGCAATACCGGAGAGCAGGCCGCCGACCACCAGCCAGCTGTAACCGACTGCGAACACCATCAGATCGGGCCGTTCCAGGCAGCGCCAGAGCTTCCAGCGTGCAAGCCTGACGGCGGTGACCAGGGCCGCTGCAACCAATAAGGCGCCGGACGCGTGTCGCAGCGGAGGTATCAGGGAAAAAGGCAAGGCTGCGGCCAACAGAATAATCAGCGTACCCTCCATCCGAGGTTGCAGGCGAGCATTCAGGGCAACGCCCTTTTTATCCAGCGTGTTGGCCACCGAAGGCGCCAATATGCGCCCGCCCATAAACGTCATCAGCAACAACAGGCCAATAATCGCGGCGTGCATGATGCGAAATGGGCTTACCTCCGCGAGGTCACTTTGCCAGATAGCGGTGCGGCTCAGGCCGAATGCAACCGCCATGATTGCCAACGTGCCGATAAGTGGCCCTACCATTTTGTTGCGCCATTTTTTGGCGGCATGAAATCGCGGCAACACCACCGCTGCCAAAGCCAGGGCAAACGCCGGGCTGAGCGCATTGGCCAACAGCGTGTCGGGCATAAACCACCAGCTGATTCTTGCCGCCAGCCACAAAGCAAATAACAGGTACAGGCGCTCTGGCGATTGCCGTCCCAGGGTATAGCCGGCAATCAATGCCAGGGCAAAGCCGAAAATCATTTCGTGGCCATGACCGGTATTCAGAAGCCCCGAAGGCCAGCCACCGCCGCCTAGCACCGCCCATACCGACAGCGGCACCGCGGCGGCCGCCAGAAGTGCTGCGGCGGGGAAAAACAGCCAGAAAGCCTGGGGGCGAAAGGTCGGCATTAGAACATCCACAAAGTATTTGGTCGCAAGTGCTAAGGTTACTAAAATTGAGCCGTTGTAGTCGACATATCCGCCAGGTTGCTACCAGTGAGTAGGATAGGCGCAATGTTGCAGCCCCAAGCTCCGCGGCCGATAATTCACGCTCTAACTTTTCAGGTGTTCAACCATGTCTGCATTTAACGCTGTTTTTCTGGATGTCACATCTTTGAACCAGAACGATCTTGACTTGGAACCGTTGCGCAATGTGTTCTCAAAACTAGACTGTTACGAGCACACATCTTCCGCCGAGATTGTTCCGCGTCTGCAAGGCGCGCAAGTAGCGATTGTGAATAAAGTGATGCTCAGTGCCGATGTGCTGAAGGCTTGCCCGGATTTGAAGTTGATTCTGGTGTCGGCTACGGGTTTGAATAATGTGGACTTGCAAGCCGCAGAAGAAGCCGGCGTTTCGGTGTGTAATTGCCAGGGTTATGGCACCGCCACTGTTGCTCAGCACACCCTGATGTTGCTACTGGCGATGGCGACACGCCTGCCGGACTATCAAAGTGCGGTTCGAGAGGGGCGTTGGGAAGCGTCTACCCACTTCTGCTTTCTAGACTTTCCGATTGTGGAGCTGGATGGAAAAACCTTGGGTGTTCTCGGCAATGGTGAGATTGGCAGCGCGGTAGCGCGCCTGGGCGAAGCTTTGGGTATGCGGGTGATTGCCGCCAATCTACCGGGCCGTTTGCCAAAAGCAGGACGGCTAAGCTTGGACGAGGTACTGCAGCAGGCCGACGCCATTACGCTGCATTGCCCGTTGAATGAAAATACCCGGCACCTGATCGGCGAGGCAGAATTGGCGAAGATGAAGCCCCGCGCATTCATTGTGAACACCGCTCGCGGCGGTTTGATTGACGAGCAGGCCTTGGCTGCCGCGCTGCGCCGGGGCCACTTGGGTGGAGTGGCAACGGATGTGCTGGTCCAAGAGCCTCCGGTGGATGGCAACGTGTTACTGGCGCAGGATATTCCACGGCTGATTGTGACACCACACACCGCCTGGGGTAGCCAGGAGGCGCGGCAGCGAATCGTGGGTCAGGTGGCAGAAAATGCGGCAGCGTTTCGTTCCGGGAAGCCTGTGCGGCAGGTGATTTAAGGGTTCGCTGGCGCCGACTCTAGCTATTTTTAGAGTGACCTGATGCCGCACTTTTCAGGCGTGAGAAGGTAGCGGGTACAACCCCGAGCCAGGCAGCCAACTGATTGTCTGGCACCCGTTTTGTGAGCTCTGGGTACTCTTCCTGCATCAGCGCATAGCGCTCGATTGCGGGCATGGTGTGTTTTCGAAACTCGCGCATACTGGCTAATTCGGCCAGTTCTTCTGTCAGTGCCAGCGCAAATTTGGGCCACTGGCCCTCACCGTGGCTTTGCACTTCCGAGCGAAATGCAGTGAAATCTGCCACCCACGCGGTGACTGGCATACTGCTGCTCAGGCATAAAGTATTCCGCACGGTACGGCTGCGACCGAACACCGGCCAAATAATATCGCCTTCCGAAAAAAAGTGATGGATGGCTACCTTACCGCTCGCGGTTTCACGGAACATACGCATCACGCCATGCTGAATCAGGTACACATTGGCCCAGGGGCGGTCGTGTTTTTCCATAACCGTTTCAGCGTCTATTTTTCGCACGCTGAATAATTGGGCCAAATCACTCAGAAGCAGGTTTTCTGGCGCCGTCTTGTCGTCACTCAGACGTATACCAAAAACTCGGCTCAAGCTGTTAAGCAAAAGCGTTTCAGGGGGCGCGTGCGGCAACTTAACCATATCCGGATGTTGCTCCGACAACAGACGAGACGATGAGGACAGATCAGGCCGAAAAATACTGTTCATGGCGTTACCTACTCCTCATTGACAAAGTTAGTTACCCAGTTTAACAGATAACGAGTACTCAAAATGACTCTGATCATTAACGTTCCGTGGTCCCGTTTTGCTAATAATGTTGATGTCTTAAATACGTAAAAATCCGCTAATAGTTCAGCTATGCATTGCTTTTCCGAGCTGTGTTGGGGTGCATGCGGTGCTAGACTTGCGCGCTTTACGAATCGGGATAGAACTTCCATGGCAGCGGCGTTGGCGCTTTTCTTCAAATTGACACCGCTCTACGTCACAGTGGTGCTGGGCTGGCTAGCTGGGCGCTATTTACAAGCCAGTGGCCGTCACATTGCCGGCATCATGTTGTATATCGTAACGCCATCTATCGTGTTTTCCGGCGTGATGGCGGCACCCTTGACCACTGAGATCATTTTGTTGCCGTTTCTGGTATTCGGTTTTTGCAGTTTTCTGGGCATTACCCATCAGGCATTGGCCCGGCGCTGGATTGGCGATAGCAGCGCCGCGCTTATACCGTTGTGTGTGGGCAGCCCCAACGCCGGCTATTTTGGCGTGCCGGTGGCGCTGCTGTTATTCGGCGAAGAAGGGCTGGCAATCTATATTGTGTGCATGCTGGGTACATCGCTGTACGAAAGCTCAGTTGGCTTTTATCTGGCGGCCCGCGGCAATTACAGCGTGCCCGACGCGCTCAAACGGGTGGCGCGGTTGCCGTCTATGTATGCTTTTGCGCTGGCAGTAACGCTGAACCTGTCAGACGTTGGCATCCCGCAGGTGTTCGAACCGCTGTTTGATAATTTACGCGGCACCTACAGTATTTTGGGCATGATGATTATTGGCATGAGCATATCCAGCTTTCGCGGGCTGGCGGGCAATCTGCGTTTTACGGCCCTGGCCTTTTTCGGCAAGTTTGTATCTTGGCCGTTGCTGGCCAGTGCATTCTGGTGGCTGGATGCGACCTATATAGGGGTCTATTCAGACGCCGTGCACAAGGCTATTTTCCTAATTTCCATTACCCCGATTGCGGCCAATACGGTGGTGATTGCCACCATGCTGGACACATCGGTAAAACAGGCCGCTGGCACAGTGTTGTTATCTACGGTACTAGCACTGGTGACCATTCCCTTAATGGTGGCGCTGGCGTTTTAGGCGCTGGCGTCAACGTTTAAGCTTCTGACGCCGCCACCCGTTATGTCAATCCCGTTGGGACAGCGCCTGAGTTTTTCATCGACAAGCCTATGGTAAGGTAGCTAACAAAGCGTCGCACATGCCATAAGGAGAAATATCGTGTTAAACCGGCTGCAGCGCCTACTGGGATTGCAGACCATTCCGGGGGTGTTCTTTACCTCGGCAGGTATTGCCGTGTTGTTTGTGGCTTTGGCTATTCCTTTTGATGAGGCGGTGGCCGGTTTCTTTGGCGGCTTGACGGCCTGGGTTGCGCGCAATCTTGGTTGGTTTTACATCGTCACCGTCAGTTTTTTGCTGGTGTTTCTGCTGGGTTTGGCGTTTAGCCGCTTCGGCTCGATTCGCCTGGGTGCAGACGATTCGCGGCCGGATTACTCCAACCTCACCTGGTTCACCATGTTGTTTGCCGCCGGCATTGGCACCATTTTAATGTTCTGGGGCGTGGCCGAGCCGGTGTCGCATTTTGCCAACCCGCCATTTTCGGACGTACTCCCGGGCAGTGCCCGTGCCGCCCGTGATGCGATGACAATATCTTTGTACCATTTCGGGCTTCACACCTGGACAATTTTCGCCATGCCCGGCCTTGCCATCGCCTATTTTTCTTACCGCCATCACCTACCCATGCGCATCAGCAGTCTGTTCTATCCGGTCTTAGGTGATCGAATAAACGGGCCTTTGGGCTGGGCGGTGGACGTGATTGCGGTGCTGGGCACTTTGTTTGGGGTAGCGACGTCGCTAGGCCTGGGCACGCTGCAGCTCAATAGCGGTTTGAATTATTTGCTGGGCGTGCCGGTATCCGGTTCTGTGCAGGTGGTGCTGATTGCGGTGATTGCCAGTATTGCCGCGGTATCGGTGGCACTGGGACTGGATAAGGGCGTTCGTCGCCTGTCCCAACTGAACATCATATTGGCGGGTATTCTGGTAGCGTTTGTAGCGTTAGTCGGCCCAACGGTGTTTATCGCCGAAGGTATGGTACAAGGCATAGGCGACTATTTAGACGCTTTGCCATGGCTGGCGTTCTGGACCCAAACCTTCAGCGAAACCGACTGGCAACGTAAGTGGACTCTGTTTTACTGGGCCTGGACCATTTCCTGGGCGCCCTATGTGGGCATCTTTATTGCGCGTATTTCCCGCGGTCGTACCATCCGCGAATTTATCGCGGGTGTGCTGTTTGCGCCCACGGTGTTCACTCTGGTGTGGTTTGGAGTGTTTGGTCTGTCAGCCATACACGTAGAGATGAACGGTCAGGTCGCGCTGGCCGCGCAGGTTGAGCAAAACCCTGCCGTCGCCATTTTTGCTTTTTTGCAGGCCTTGCCCTTTGCGCAGTTTTCATCATCGCTGAGCCTCATCATTATCGTGATCTTTTTCACCACCTCGTCAGATTCCGCGTCGCTGGTGATTGACATGCTGACCCGCCGTGACGATCAGCCATCGCTGGTGCGCCAGCGCATATTCTGGGCTGCAGCCCAAGGCGTGGTGGCGGCAAGCCTACTGCTGGCGGGCGGGTTAGATGCGTTGCAGAATGTGATTACGGCGCTGGGGTTGCCGTTCTGTATTTTGCTGATTTTTATGGCGGTGTCGCTGTTCAGGGCGTTGCGCGCAGACAGCCGAGGTTATTCGGTTGATGAATTAGTTCAAGGCCGTGCCTATGACACAGTGTCATCTACCAAAGACGTTAAACAGGAGCATCACGATGTTTCATAGAATACTGTTGGCGATTGACACCGAAGACGACGACGAAGCCAAACACACCCTGGCCGAAGGCGTTCGCTTGCTGGCTGAGGGCGGCGAGCTGCACCTGGCGAGCGTGTTCAGCCCGGGCGGGGCAGGATTTTTTCCTCACGTGAGTGACGATACTCCGCAAGACCGCGAGAAGGTGGTGCGGGACAAACTGAACCTGCTGGCGCGCAAATACCTGCCAATGAACCAGGCCGCGCATTTACACGTGATGTGCGGTACACCCTCGGAAAAGCTGGTGGCTCTGGCGGCACAGGCTGAGGTCGATTTGTTGCTACTGGTGTCTCGCGGTCCGGGGGGGCTCTGGCCGTTGTGTCGGGCGACGGTAGAATACGTTACCGTGAATGCGCCCTGCGCTGTGCTGGTTATGCCGGTTGTTGCTGTGGCGGAAAGCGCAGGGGCCATTGCCCCGTCTGGCAATGAAGAGGCTGAAGAAAACCGCTGAGCATCTGTTTCAGGGCCGGTGTTAAAAGCCGCTTCAGGACCGGCGCTCCTGTGCCAGTGCGCTGATGTCGTCACGAATTTGCGCCACGGTCAGGTCGGGCCTTAGCAACAGCCGCGCTTTGCCGAGAGTATCAAACACATACACACCGGCGCTGTGAGACACATTGTAGTTGTTGTTCTCATCCGGCTCGTCGTAACCGAAGGTGGTGCGGTAGCGCTTTGCCAGCTGTCGTAGCTGGGGCTCGCTGCCGGTCACGCCGGCAATCCGGTCACCGTAAAAATGGGTGTAGGCAGCAATCTGTTCAGGTGTGTCCCGGTTCGGGTCCACGCTGACAAACATAATGGTCACCCGCTCACGCTCGTTGTCGGGTAGTTTACCTACGGCTTGAGATAGCCGTGCCAGCGTGGTGGGGCAAATGTCCGGGCAGTGGGTGAAACCAAAAAACACCAATCGCACCTGGCCCTCAGAGTCGCTGGCGTTTACCGCTTCGCCTTGGGTGTCTATAAGTTCGAATTCCAAAGGCGGCATCAGCCCGCTGATGTCTTTGCCGTGCCATTCACGGTTGCTCTGATCACAGCCCACCAGCGCAAAGGCAGCCAGCAATAGCGCCATTAGACCGGCGATTCTTTTGCCTGAAACGAAAGTCGGCATAACGGTGTACTCCTCTCAGGTGTTCATGTGTCCAGATGATTTGATCAGCGCTGCGGGCTGTTTTGGATAACGGCCATCTTCGTGCATGGCCCGGCGCAAAATAATCAGAATACCCAGCACGCTCATCATCGCCGGCGGAATCCAGGTCAGCAAGCCGCCGAGCAACTGATCAGTCTCTGGCGCCAGCGGCCAGGCGCGGCCGCACACCTCGTAAACGTCGTACACCATGCCCCGTGAAAACACGATCCAGGCGCCTAGCAGCATTTGCGGAACCGCCACCAACGCCAGCAGCAGCATCCGTTTGCCGTAGCCCAGAGCGTTGGTTATATAAGGGGAACGGGGATCGAATATCAGCCACCAGAACAGCAGACCGTCTAACAGCATGCTCCAGTTCATTATCCAGTAAAGCTGGCGGCTGAGCATGGCGTCGAAGTGGATGCCGGGCGACAGCCAGAAATAAACCAGGCCCACGAACAACACCGGCGCTACTACCGGATTTTGCAAAACGCGGTAACTCAGCTGCACGGGTGCTAGCCAGGGTCGCGCACCCTGGGGAATTTTACGGCCCCAGAAACGCATTATCGGTAAAGGGTTGGACAACGCGATCAAAACCGGGCCCACGTGATGCAGGACCAAGTGCTGGCCTCGGTGAACAAAAAACATGTATTGGGAATAGTAATCGAAGGCGGTTTGCATCACTGCGTAACACATCACCACGCCCACCACGAAGGTGACAATGCGCCCGGGGCCGGGGCGCTCGCTAGCGGGCATGCGTAGAAGCGCCACGCCATAAAACACCATGACCAGCATATAGCTGGTGATGGTCCAAGGTGAAAAATCGTAGGGCAGCAGGGCATTGACGCCGTTCATAGGTGCTACTCGAAATTGCTCTGTTGCAAGCGCTGGCGCAGATTTGTTGTTTTCTTTCGTAGAGTGTTAACCGCCTTTGCATTTATTTCAAGTACAGGGCCTACCTAACCTGGGGTATTACCAAAAAAAGGTTGTGAAGAACGGGTTTTTAAACCAATATCCAATATGAATTTTATAGATTGCGCTAGTCGCAAAGGATTTCTGCAGATGACGTTTTACCAGCCTGTAGGTAATGAAATTGAACTCTTCCATGCCGCCGCGAACAACGGCCTGCCGGTTCTGATCAAAGGCCCAACAGGCTGCGGCAAAACCCGCTTTGTTCGTTACATGGCCGAACAACTGAACCGGCCGGTTTATACCGTCGCCTGCCACGACGACCTGACGGCAGCAGACCTGGTAGGGCGGCACTTGATTGGCCCGCAAGGCACCTACTGGCAAGATGGGCCCTTGACCCGCGCGGTTCGTGAAGGCGGCATTTGTTACCTGGATGAAGTGGTAGAAGCGCGCAAAGACACCACGGTTGTCCTGCATCCGCTGGCGGACGATCGCCGCGAACTGCCGATTGAGCGCACCGGTGAGCTGCTGACGGGAGCACCCGGTTTTATGCTGGTGGTTTCCTACAACCCGGGTTATCAGAGTCTGTTGAAAGGCATGAAGCCAAGCACCCGTCAAAGATTTGTATCGCTGCGGTTTGATTACCCCTCGGAGGAAATAGAGCAAACCATCTTGATGGAAGAATCCGGTTGCGACCGTGACCTTGCAAAGCAACTGGTTAGCCTGGCGACAGCGCTGCGCAACCTGAAAGATCACGATCTGGAAGAAGCCGCATCTACGCGGTTGCTGATTCACACAGCTCTGCTGATACGCGCAGGTTTGCCCGCAGCGGTCGCTTGCCGCGCGGGTATGATCGAGCCGCTGTCAGACGACGAAGCGACAGTTAGTTCATTGATGGAGGTGGCATATGCAGTATTCGGGCGCCCAGACGAAACCCGTTAGCGGAGCGGTTTTACCGGTTATCTGGTACCTGCTGAATCTATTGGCAATGCCGGTTATCGGCTTTGTGATTTTGCTCTGGATGTATGTCGGAAGTTCCGGGGTCAACGAACTACGCCGTGCCCACACGCGAGCTGCCCTTTATATGTCGCTCATCGGCTTCACTTTGATCAGTTCGGGCGTTGCCATCAGCTGGATGTTCTTCGCCGATGTAAGGCATTTCGGAACTTTTGCCTTGGTGTGGGCCATCGCGTTGCACACGGGCTTTGTGCTTTGGGGAATGGTTTCTTTGGCGCAAGCCATGTCTGATAAGAGGCCTTTATTTCCCGCGAAGTGGCTCTAAATCAGGAGTTGAAGACACCTTCCCTGACGCCAAGCGCAGAATTTTAGTGTGACCAGAAAACGATACCCTCACGTAATTGCATGAAACCCCGCAACCGCAACAATCACTACCGGCGCCCATAGTTGGGCCGCTAAACGCCACCCACGGGGTGCATTCTTCATCTCCATGAAGTGATCCACCAGCAGCAAGGATTTCACGATCACCATTCCGAAAACCAGCCAGGCCAGAAAATCAGGGCTTATACCGGCCTTAAGCGCAATGACCGGTAAAGCCGTGCAAATCATCAGGGCAAAATAAACAGTCAACATTGTCAGCCCTTTCTAAGCGAGTACGTAGAGCACCGGAAACAGTGCCAGCCATACCAGATCCACCATGTGCCAATAGGAGGCGCCAGATTCCATGCCGTTCATGTCGGAGCCATCGCAGTCTCTGTTGCCTATTCTTACGGCAAGCACCATCAAAACAATCTGCCCCAGTGTCACGTGCATAAGGTGGAAGAAGGTCAGGAAGAAATAAAACATGAAGAAAGTATCTGTGCCGAGGTTATAGCCCTGGCTGTACAGATTCACGTATTCATAAAGTTTGCCAACGGTGTAAATGCAGGAGACCGCAACCGCAAGCCAAAGGCGCCACTGCGCGCCGGAGAGCTTGTCACGGAACTGGTGGACAGCAGTCGCGACCAGATAGCTGGAGGTGATTAGCGCAGCGGTGTTCAGCAGCCCTATCCAGGTGTGCAGAAGATCACGGCCGGCATGGAAGGTGGCTGGGTCGAGGCTGCGGGCCACGGCAAAACCGATGAGCATGATTCCGAATACCGCCAGCTCGGCGAAAATGAACATCCACACGGCGACGTCTCCGGGAAGCTGATGGCGGGCTAACTCCGGCTCAAGAATCAGACCTGTCATATCACTGAGTCAGGTTCAGGTAGAGTTTGGGGAGCTGCAACGGCAGCTGCGCCGGGTCGCGAATCACCACGTAATTATGACTGCCGAAGACATAGGGCAGGTACTCGCTGGCCTCGTCATCAATGGTGACACAAAACGGGGTCAGGCCAGCTTTGATGGCTTCCTGCACCGCCATGCGTGTGTCTTCTATACCGTAGCGGCCTTCATAGAGATCCAAGTCGTTGGGCTTGCCATCGGTCAGCAGCAACAGGACCTTCTGTTGTTCGTGGCGCGCCCCTAAAAGCTTGGTAGCCTGACGGATCGCGGCGCCCATGCGGGTATAGAAGCCCGGTTCCAGCGCCTGAATTCGGCCCCGAATGGTGCTGGTATAAGTTTCATCAAAACCCTTTAGATGATGGAATCGCACGTGGTCACGCCGTCGTGATGAAAACGCAAACAGGGCGAAGGGGTCGCGGCTGGCCTGTAAGGCTTCGCTGAGCAGTTGCAGGCCGTCTCGGGCAATGTCGATGACTCGCTGCTGGTTGTTTATATAGGTCTCGGTTGAGAGCGACACATCCGCCAGCACCAGACAGGCGAGGTCGCGCTGGCTCTGCTGGCAGCGGCGAAACAGCTTCTGATCAATCGCGCCCTGACCGCGCCGGTTCTGAACTTCCCTTTCCAGGCAGGCGTCCAGGTCCAGCTCGTCGCCGTCCAGCTGTCGTTTGTGCCACTGTTTGAGTGGCTTGAGCGCGCTGAATTGGCGCTGCAGACGTTTGGCGGGTCGGCGCAGTGCTTCCGGAAGCTCCGCAGGCTCAGCGTTTTTTGCCAGCATAGGTTGCACGCAGCAGAAGGCTTCCCGGTAGCTCTGGCTGCGCCAGTCCCACTCCGGCAAATGAATACCCGGGCCAAGGCGCAGGTCGTCGTGTTCTTCCGAGGGCAGATCCAGGTCAAACTTGATCGACGACGACGTCTCCTTGCGGTCATTGGAAACAGAGATCATGTCCATATCGTCCGCAACCGCCTCGGCATCTTCTTCTTTGGTGTCGTCGCCTGCACGGTCAACCGGAATGAATTCGGTCCAGGAAAACAGACTTTCCAGGCGAAAGATCATCAGCCCCTGATCGCGGTCGAAGGCCTCTACGCGCTCTGCCTGGCGGCGCTTGTTTTTCTTGGTCAGTCCCCCGGGGCTGGACTGAGTGTCCTCATCGCCGGTTACTGGTCCGTTAGCTTTTCCTTGTTCCAGAGCCGGGTACAACCAAAGAATGACCGGCCAGGGATCGGTTCCAGCCGCGGGCAGGGCAGCAACACTGCCCGGATGGATAAGCGCCTGGCGGATCGCCTGCTCACGGATGGCTTCCTCGGCCGATAGGCCCTCTGGGTCGGGACGCCTGCGCAGAACCTGTTTCACCAGGCGCTGGTAAACACGCTCCAGCCCCGGCCAACGGGCGATCACATCCTGAACCAGCGCCTGATTGCCAGTAAACCAGTCACTATCAGCCGGAGCCGGGTTAGCCGCGAGTGCGGCCAGCCATATATAGAGTTCCCGGTTCAGGCGTTTGGAAGGAAATTTGGCTACTTTTTCCGGCAGGCGCAGATTTTGTTCATCCCGCCAGGCCAGCTCAAACTTGCGGTGTGTTCCCGCGATTTTGTGCAAAAACCGTCGGCGCAGTCGAAAGTGCCTGGGTTCTGCCGTCACCAGGCTGAGTGCCGGATCACCCCCGAAGGCGCGAAACACAATGCCGAGGCTGCGGGCTTCGTCTTTTAGATAAACGGCGTGCTCGGGGAATTCCCCCAGAGCCTGGCGAGTAATGTATTCGTGCCACTTGTAGCCGACCCACTCTTCCATCTTGAACTCCTGTTACGCCCGTTGTTTGTCGGGTTTGCCGGCAAGCTGGTGAATGCGAATCACAGGGCCAGAAGCAGATTCCGGTCCTGTGATTGTGAGGGTGGCGGGCTTACGCTTCCTGAAGTGCCGGGCCACGAACTTCGTCGTCAAAGGACGCTTGTCCTTTAATGAAGAAGCTGCAGAGGTACACCACCAACCCGACTGAAAAGAAGCAGCCAGCGGTCAGACGCGCCCAGTAAAACATCGCAATCTTGTCCTGGGTGACCATAAACGACAGTGCTTCTCCGCTTTCTGGCATACGTTGCAGCCAGATTTGCAGGATGCCTGCACCCGTCAGGAACAGGGTGATAAACACCATGGAGATGGTCATCAACCAGAATCCCCACATTTCCACCACTTGGGCCTTGTTGCTGTTGCCGTAAGGCCGGCCACGCATGATCGGCATGGCGTAGGAAATGATGGTGAGCACGATCATCACATAGGCGCCGTAAAACGCCATATGGGCATGGGCCGCAGTAATCTGACTGCCGTGGGTGTAGTAGTTTACCGGTGCCAGCGTATGCAGAAAGCCCCACACGCCTGCGCCCAGAAACGCCATCACAGCGGTGCCCATAGCCCACAGAGTCGCGGCCTTATTGGGGTGGTTGCGCTTGCGCCGGTTGATCATAGTGAAGGCAAATAACACCATCATGAAAAATGGCAGGGGTTCCAGTGCCCCGAACACAGAGCCCAGCCACAGCCAGTACTCGGATGGCCCGATCCAGAAGAAGTGGTGACCGGTGCCGATGATGCCGGTAATCAGCGCCATGGCAATGATGATGTACAGCCACTTCTCGATGACTTCCCGATCTACGCCAGTAATTTTGATCAGCACGAAGGCCAAGATGGCGCCCATGATCAGTTCCCATACACCTTCAACCCACATGTGTATTACGAACCACCAATAGTACTTGTCTGTGGTTAGGTTTTCGGGGTTGTAGAAGGAGAACATCCAGAGCACGGTCAGGCCAATCAGGCCGGTGATCAATATAATATTGACCACGGTTTTTCGGCCTTTGAGGGCGGTCATCAAGATGTTGAACAGAAACCCGACGAACACCAGGGCCAAGCCTATTTTGGTAATAGTGGGTTGTTCCAGAAACTCCCGGCCCATGGTGGGCAACAGTTTGTTCATGGTGACGTCCGCCAGAGTGGCGTAATCCACAAACAGGTAACCCAGAATGGTCAGCGTGCCGGCAACGGCAAACACCCAGAACAGGATCCACGCAAGCAACGGGCTGTAAAGCTCGGTTTGCGCTTCTTCCGGAACCAGGTAGTAGGTTGCACCCATAAAGCCGAACAACAGCCAAACGATCAGCAGATTGGTATGAACCATCCGGGCAACGTTGAAGGGTATTTCCGGGAACAGAAAATCACCCACCACGTACTGCAGGCCTAAAATCAGACCAAACAGGATCTGGCCGGCAAACAGAATCAAGGCAAAGATGAAGTAGGGCATGGCGACCCGTTGAGACTCGTATTTCATATTTTTTCCTTAGCCTTCGATGTTGGGTGGCCAGCCGTTATCGTCAATCTTGGACGTCCACTCGAGGAACGATGCCAGATCTTCGATTTCCTGGTCTGTCAGGTTGAATTGCGGCATTTGCCGGCGGCCGGGTGCTTTGGTCGGCATGGCGTTCATCCAGGCATTCATGTACGCCTTGAACACGTCGCTGTTGCCGGCGCCGCGGCGGTCGAATACGTTGCCCAGCTCCGGCGCAAAGTAGGCGCCTTCTCCCATAAGCGAATGACAGCCAATACAGTTGTTGTTTTCCCAAAGGTGTTTGCCATTGACAACCTGCTCGGTGAGCTGGTCCCGGTTATCCCGCTCGGGCATCGCCCGCGATTGAGTGTCAAAAGTTAGAGCCAGAAACAGCAGGATGAAGAACGTGCTTCCTCCCAGATAGATGTTTCTGGCCATGCTTTTGGTAAAGCGTTCGGCCATTAGACTGCCCCTTGGTTGATGTGTAATACCTGACGAACCCGCGAACGAGCCCAAAAGATGTATCAGTAATGAATATTATCGGCCGTTAAGGCAGTTCATGCCAGAAGGCAAGGGGGTTACCTCTAAAGAGGTATGCGGCAGGATTGGCGGGTTTTTCGGTTAGCGGAACACCGTCTTTACTTCTTTGCTGACCAAGCTTTTGGCTTCAGAAATATCCATTCGAGCATGGCGCACAACGCTGATGCCGGACGATATTGCGAGGGTGCCCATAATGGCGGCAACGCTAAGGTCCGGCCAGGCGCTTCCCGTTCCGAACACGCCCAGAGCGGCTGCCATCACGGCCAGGTTGCCGATGGCGTCATTCCGGGTGCACAGCCAGACCGAGCGCATATCAGAGTCGCCATCCCGAAAACGAAATAGCACAAAGGCAACACTCACGTTGGCAATCAGAGCCAGCAGACCAATCGTGCCCATGGTAAAGGGTTCGGGAGTAACGCCCTGTTCCATCACCCAAAGCGCACGGGCCCAAACCACAATGCCGAACAGCGTCATGGTAATGCCTTTAACCATGGCCGCGCGCCCGCGCCAGAGCATGCCGAGAGACAGAACGGAAAGTGACAGAATGTAGTTGGCGCTATCGCCAAAGAAGTCGATGGCGTCTGCCATCAGGGAAACCGAACCAGATTGCAAACTGGCAGCACCTTCCACGAAAAACATGGCCAGATTAACCCAAAGGGCGATCCACAGTGCGCGGCGAAAACCCGGAGCCGGGGACTTTAGTACTGGACCAGAGCAACCGCACGCCATAAACACCTCCTTTTATTTGGTAGGTGTGTATTAAAAACCCTGTAGTTACTACAGGGTCAATATCCGGCAAGCTGTTTGGGAAAATTTTTAGTGGTTACTCGGTTTAGTAGTCACATGGTTTAGTGGCTACCTGGTTTATGAGTTCCGGGCACGTGATTGCGCTGGTCTGTGTCTTTTCCGGACAGGTCGCCCAGCTCTGAACTCAGGCCCCCCATAATGCCGCACTGCTCAACGGTGCCTGTCTTTGAACAGGCCTGTTGCAGTTGCTGCAGGGCCGTTTCAAGATTTGCGAGTTCACTCAACCGGTCGCGCACGTGGATCAGGTGACGGGCCAGAAGTGCATCCACTTCATGGCAGTCTGCTTCGGGGTTTTCGGACAGCCGAATCAACTCGCGGATTTCGTCCTGGGTCATATCAAGGTTACGGCAGCGCTTGATGAACAAAAGACGGTTCAAGTGTGCATTGCCATAAACACGGTAATCGCTGGCGTCCCGATCCGGTTTTAGTAGTAAACCGATTTTTTCATAGTAGCGAATCGTTTCGACGGGAACGGATGCGTGCCCGGATACCTCACCAATTTTCATCGCATCGGGTTTCCTGATGGTTGGCTTTGCCCGGGAATTTTACAGGCTGTCCAGGTTGTCCAGCAAATAATTGGCGCGTTTCAGCAGAGCTTCGCGACGTTCCGGGTTTTGTTTTTCCCAGTTGCGATACATCATCGTCATGCGCGGATTTTTAGCGAACTGGTCGCGGTGGCGGTCGATAAAGTGCCAATACAGCGAGTTGAAGGGGCAGGCGTCGTCTTCGGTGGCTTTGGCCACTTTGTAGTGGCAGTTGCTGCAATGGTCAGACTGGCGCTGAATGTATTTGCCGCTGGCGGCGTAGGGTTTTGATCCTAAATAACCGCCGTCGGCGTGCATCACCATGCCCAGCACGTTGGGCAGTTCCACCCAATCGTAGGCATCGACATACACCGCCAGATACCAGTCGCAAATTTCATCCGGCGTAATGCCGGCCAGCAAGGCGAAGTTGCCGGTCACCATTAAGCGCTGAATATGGTGGGCGTAGCCATTACGGCGAGTGGCATCAATGGCTCTGTGCATACAGCGCATGCGGGTGTCGCCGCTCCAGTAGAACCCGGGCAGGGCGCGGTCATTGCCCAGCTGGTTGTTGCGGGCGTACTCGGGCATGTGCAGCCAGTAAATACCGCGTACAAATTCGCGCCAGCCGACGATTTGACGAATAAACCCTTCCACCGCGTTGATGGGCGCGCGCCCGGCGTACCAGGCTTGCGCGGCGCGTTCGCACACGGCAAGGGGGTCCAGCAAACCGCAGTTTATGTAAGGCGACAGAATCGAGTGAAACAGCCAGTCTTCGTGGTCAGATATCGCGTCCTGGTAGTCACCAAAGCACGGCAAGGCGTAGTCAATGAAGTGTTCCAGAGCGCGCTCTGCATCGGCGGCCGTTACCGCAAAATGGAAGTCTTCGCTGGCGCCAAAATGGTCGCTGAAGTGTTCTTCAACCATGTTGATGACGTCTTGGGTGACGGCATCCGGCTCGATCCGAAACGGCGCGGGCGCCGGCGGTTTGCCCGTCCATTTGCGGCGGTTTTCAGCGTCGTAGTTCCACTCGCCACCTTCGGGCTTTTGCTCTGGGGTCATCAGTAGCCCCGTTTTACGCCGCATTTCCCGGTAGAAATACTCCATGCGCAGCTGTTTACGGCCTTCGGCCCAGTCGGCAAATTCTTGTTTAGTGGCAATAAAACGGGTGTCCACGCGAATTTCTGTGGTCACCCCCAGGGCTTTCTGCCACTGGCTGATAATGTTGTGCAGACGCCATTCGCCGCACTCGGTGGTAATAATGCGCTCGGGTTGGTGGGCAGCTATTTGCTCGACCATCACCTGTTCCAAGCTTTGCGCAGCGTTATCGGGATGATAACGCTGGTAATGCACGCTGTAGCCGTCGGCTTTCAACTGACTGGCAAAATGACGCATGGCGCTGTACAGCAGTATCAGTTTTTTCTTGTGGTGATTGGTGTAACTGGCTTCGCTGTGAACTTCCGCCATAACGATGCGGTCGGTATCGCGATCGGCGCCTTCCAGAGCGCTCAGGCTTTGTGTTAGCTGGTCGGCGAGAATCAAAATCAGATTAGCCATAGTGCTTTATCCAGACAGTGTGTGTTCCAAAAGAGGTAGGCAACATACTCAACAAGCGCAACATCTGTGTCATTTCTGACTTGATATACTGTCGCCGTGTTCACAGATGATTCGAATCAAGATGGCGGTGCTGAAACACGGTTACGATGTCAGTTTACAGCCTGCTTCATATTCAAGGCGCCCAGAGTTTCTATTTATGGCTTCCAAAATCGCAGTTCAGTCTTCTGATACTATTATTCTGCCCGAGTTTACCTGGGACGATGCGCTGATTCGCCGCTACGATCTGAGCGGCCCGCGCTATACCTCATATCCTACGGCGGTGGAATTCAATCAGACGTATCCGATTGGCGATATGGTACAGGCGGCTGCACGCAGCAAAGCCATCGGCCGACCGCTGTCGCTGTACACCCACATCCCGTTTTGCGCGCACCTGTGCTACTACTGCGCGTGCAACAAAGTAATCACCAAAAAGCGCAATAATGCCCAGCCTTATGTGCAGCGCCTGCTGAAAGAAGCGGCCATGCAAGCCGAATTATTTGGTGCTGACCGGCCGGTGAAGCAACTGCACCTGGGCGGCGGAACGCCAACGTTTTTGCCGCGCGATGTCATGCGTGAATTGATGCACGGCTACGGCGAACTGTTCAACCTGCAAACCGATGGCAGCCAAGACTACAGCATTGAAATCGACCCGCGAGAAGTAGATCAAGACACATTGTCTACCCTGTGGGAGCTGGGCTTTAACCGCATCAGCCTGGGCGTGCAGGATGTGAATTCTCAGGTTCAAAAAGCGGTCAACCGGGTGCAATCCAAAGAAATGACTCGCGGCGTGCTGGATGAAGCACGCCGTTTGGGCTTCGGTTCCATTAATCTGGATCTAATTTACGGCCTGCCGTACCAGACCCCGGACAGCTTTGCTGAAACACTGGAAGAAGTCATCGACATGTCACCAGACCGGCTGTCGGTGTTCAGTTACGCCCATTTGCCAGAGCGTTTCTATCCGCAAACACGGCTTAAAGGCGATACCATGCCCTCGCCGCAGCAAAAGCTGACCATTTTGCATAACACCATTAATCGACTGCTGGATGCCGGTTACGAGTACATCGGTATGGACCACTTTGCCAAACCGGATGACAGCCTGGCGGTGGCTCAGCGCGCGGGTCGCCTGCATCGCAACTTCCAGGGTTACACCACCCACTCGGATTGCGATCTGGTGTCGCTGGGGGTGTCGGCCATTGGCCAGACCGATGACGCATACTTCCAGAACAACCACGACCTGCCATCCTGGGAGGCTGCGATAGATTCAGGACAACTGGCGATCACAAAAGGCGTGAACCTGACCCGTGATGATCGCCTGCGGCGTTGGGTAATTGGCCAGCTGATTTGCCAGTTCCGTCTGGACCGTCAGCAATTTACGGCCGAATGGAACGAAGATTTTGACCAGTATTTTGCCGATGAGCTGTCACGCCTAAAGCCGATGATGGCAGACGAGTTGATTGCAGATAACGGCCGCGTGCTGCAAGTGCAGCCTGCTGGACGGCTGCTGATTCGTGCTATTTGCCAGATTTTTGATGTCTATCGGAGAGAAGGCGCTACTCAGCGGTTTTCGCGAATTATCTGATGTCTGTTGAAGCAATCTGGAACATAAAAAAGGGTGCCTTCATGGCACCCTTTTTTTTCACCGTTAAATCTAAATCGTGGCCACCTTGAACTCGTTGGCCAGGTCCTGCAGTTGGCGCGCCAAGCGAGCCTGCTCTTCGGTCACTTGGGTGATTTCCTGCGAGCCCGTTAGCGTCAGTAGTGCTGATTCGCTGACCGATTCCATATTGCTGGCGACCTCTCGGGTGACCGATACCTGCTCCTCCGAAGAAGCGGCAATCTGCGTGGCCATGCCGGAAATATTGTTAACATCGGTCAGAATGTCGGCAAAGGTCTGTTCCAGTTCTTCGGCTTGTTGGCTGGTTTCAGTCGCCAACTTGTGGCTACTTATGATGGATCGGCTGGCGTTTGCAGTCATATCCGTCACGCCCTTGATGATATCTTCGATGCGGGTGGTCGATTCATGGGTCTGGCGTGCCAGAGTTCGCACTTCGTCGGCCACTACCGCAAAGCCGCGGCCGTGCTCACCGGCGCGAGCGGCTTCAATAGCTGCGTTCAGGGCCAGCAGGTTGGTCTGATCTGCGACCTGGCAGATTACGTCGACGACGTCACTGATATGGCTGCTGCGCTCCTCCAGCTCTTCAATCATCTTATTGACCTGTTGCACCGAATCTGCCAGCGAGCGAATACGGCTAACACTGCTGTGCAGTACTTGCTCGCCGGTTTTACTTTTCGCCATAGCGCTGTTGGCCGCTTCTGCCACCTGCTGCACGTTGCGTGAAATTTCTTCTGACGTGGCAGACATTTCTTCGGTTGCCGCTGCGACTTGCTCGATCTGTTGCTGCTGACTGCGGATTTGCTCCGCATTTTTGCTCGCGGTGGAGTTGGTCTCTTCGCTCGCCGTGGCCAGCTGTATGCTGGACTGGTCGATCAGTGTTAGTGCGCGCCCGAACACACTGAACAACTCGTTGGTGGCTTTGCCAAAGGCGCCAAGTTCATCGCTGCTGGTGATCACAATGGGTTGGCGCAGGTCTTTGTTGTCCATGGCAAAACGGATGCCGCCGAGTAAATGGGTTATTTGCCGGTTGATCGCATGAATAATAAGTACCATCAGCACCAGGGCGACCAGCGTAGCCAGGCTCGCCAGCACTATTGCGGTGATAAGTTTTGAGAGAGCATTGTCAACGTAGTGTTGGGCCAGTTTGTGTGTTTCATCCAATATCAGGGTGCGAACCTGATTCATGGCCCGAATACGGTTGGTGGTTGCGTCGAACCAGCCATTGGTATCAAGAGCGAACATACCGGTGGCCGAACTGAACAGTGTGTTGCGCATTTCAGTCAAGGCACGGCTTTGGTTCGACGCTTCAAAATTCACCAGACTCTGGCTCCGTGGTGAGGCGCTTGGCAGCATGGCAATGGCTGCGCTCATGTGCCCGTCTTGTGCGCCGGCTAACTCAGCCAGCTGCTGCAGACGGCTCAGATTGAAATCACCGGCGCTGATCAATGAGGCGCCCTGGGCCCTCTCTAGCCCTGCGTTCTCGGCCGCCTCAGCCATATTCAAATAAGCGTTTACCTGGCGGGTCAGTTCGGCGTTGTCGGTGCGGCGGATAATCAATGGAATGCGGTCAATCAGCTGGCGGATCAACGCCGTATAGCGCGCCGCTGATTCCGCGGGTGTCACCCGGCCATCCATTACGGATTGACGCAAAGTGGCCAAGTTCGACAGGCTGCGTTGAGATTGTTCGATCGTGGACAGAACACCAGGATCAAATTTTTGGGCCTGCATCATACCGGGCAGCTGGCGACGGTATTCTGCCAGCTGTTGATCGGTATGTTGTTGCTGGGTTCGCAGCACCTGCACTGCGGCGCGTTTTTCATCGCTGCCGGCAATGCTGGACAAGACAACGGCGGAACGGCCGCGCTCTACCTGAAGAGCGCCGAGCAAAGGATCGGCAAGGGCCACGAGGTCAGTCATGCCCTGCAGTTCACGTATCCCTTTTAAATCACCATAGTCGCTGACGACGCTTTGGCTGGCGAACAGCAGCATGGTCAAAAGCACCGGTAAAACAAGAGCTATCAGTTTGCTGCGCATAGATAACGATCCAAGCCAATTCATAGCGTTCTCCTGCGCAGAGATCCAGTTTTTGATGGTGAGTCAGGCGTGCCGGTCTTTTCGGTGTAGAGGGTTAGACCAAGACCCGTTGAGGGAAGTGTGCTCATGGGAATCTGACAACTCAAGATGTGGACGTTGGTGGGAGTCTAAGAAAGAAGCAGATTAACGTCTAGCTTAGTAATACTACGCAGAATACCTATTTAGAAGTATTGGCTGAACCCCTGACGAAGGTCAATGCACTGCAGATTGCACGGCGTATGGTTTCGTAACTCTCTGCATGGAAGACGTTTATGGAACTTGTATGTCCGGCTGGCAGTTTGCCGGCGCTGAAAGCAGCGGTGGATAACGGCGCCAACGCGGTTTACCTTGGTTTTAAAGACAGCACCAACGCTCGCCAGTTTAAAGGTCTGAATTTTAACGACAAACGTGCAGCAGAGGGCATTGAGTACGCCCATAAAAACGGCGCGCGAGTGTTCTGTGCAATCAACACATTTCCTCAGCCGCAGGGCTGGAAAACCTGGACCTCCGCGGTAGACCGAGCCGCAACGCTGGGCATAGACGCGATGATACTGGCCGACATGGGATTGTTGGATTATGCCGCCAGTCGCTACCCCCAAATAGACAGGCATTTATCTGTACAGGGATCGGCCACCAGCTACGAAGCGTTACGCTTTTATAAAGATAACTTTGGCATTCGTCGTGCAGTATTGCCACGGGTGCTATCGCTGGACCAGATTCGCGGATTGGCCAAGCACAGCCCGGTAGAGCTTGAAGTGTTCGCCTTTGGCAGCCTGTGCATTATGGCCGAAGGCCGCTGTTACTTGTCTTCCTATATCACCGATGAATCTCCTAACACCCGTGGTGCCTGCTCGCCGGCCAAAGCCGTGCGCTGGCAGGAAACTCCTCAGGGCTTGGAATCGCGGCTTAATGGCATCCTGATTGACCGCTACGGCAAGGGCGAATCCGCCGGTTACCCAACCCTGTGCAAAGGCCGCTTTGAAGTGGAAGGCAGCGTTTACCATGCGATTGAAGAACCGGTCAGCCTGAACACCATAGACTTGCTTCCGCAGTTGCAGGAACTGGGCATCAGCGCGGTGAAAATAGAAGGCCGCCAGCGCAGTCCTGCTTATATTGCCGACGTGGCCCGCACCTGGCGTCAGGCCCTCGACCTGCTTGAAAATAGCGCCGCTGAATTTGCGGTAGACCCAGCCTGGAATGCCACTCTGGCAGGTTTGTCAGAAGGCGGCTTGACCACCATCGGCGCCTATCACCGCAAATGGAAATAAGGTGAAATATCCTATGCTTAAACTCTCATTAGGCCCTGTGCTTTGGTTTTGGTCACGGCAAACCGTGTTTGATTTTTACGCCAACGCCGCGGACTGGCCGGTAGATACGGTGTACCTGGGTGAAACCGTGTGCGCTCGCCGCCGCGAACTGAAACTCGCTGACTGGCTGGAAATCGCGGGCGTACTGAAAGACGCCGGCAAGCAGGTGGTGCTGTCTACTCAAACATTGATTGAATCCGAAGCTGACCTGCGCCTGCTGCGTCGCATTTGTAGCCAACAGGATTACCTGATTGAAGCCAATGACCAGAGCGCGCTGCAGCTGGCCAGCACCAACAGTCTGCCCTTCGTAACGGGGCCGGGCTTGAACATTTACAACGTTGCGACGCTGAAGGTGCTCGCAAAGTTGGGTTTGAAGGGTTGGAGCCTGCCCGTGGAGCTGGGCCGTGAAACCCTGATCGAGCTGATTGCAGAGCTCAAAGCCGAAGGCCTGGATTTGCCTGCGGAAGTGTTTGCTTGGGGTTTTTTGCCGCTGGCCTGGTCGTCGCGCTGCTTTACCGCACGCCATTACAACCTGCCAAAAGACAACTGTGAATTTCGCTGCCTGCAGCATCCAGAGGGTTTGGAGCTGCGGTCTCGTGAAGCCCAGGAGCTGTTTCGCCTGAATGGCACATCGACATTGTCTGGCGCCCGTTATGATTTATTGCGGGAGCTTCCGGGCATGGTCGCTATGGGTGTTGATACCGTGCGCTTGAGTCCGGAGCACCAAGGTATGGCCGAGATAGTGCAGCGTTTTGATCAGGTACGTAGGGGTGAAATGCCTCAAAGTGACCCGTTAACCCTTGTGGATGCGCCGCCTTGTAATGGCTATTGGTACGGCCAGCCAGGAATGGACTTGTTGGCGGTGGCCACGGACTGATAAAGCGATAAGGGTCGAAAACGATATTTTGGAATGAGCAGGTTAATACGAAAAGATGTATTGAAAATGTAGCGTTTATGACCCTTAGTAACATCGACTCTTGATGGGTACGCTCTGCACGTCAGGAGCTCATGTTGGACACGTCCGGATAGATCACCTGATGAGAACTAATAAGAAGAAGATAATGATCGTAACAAAAAATAGATTTCTGGTACTGCTTGCAATGTTTGCTTTTGGGGCGGCGCTTGCAGCTCAGGCAGAAAAAGAAGCAAAGCCAGATGTGTGGCTTGCCCAGCCTAATTGTAGATAGCCCTCAGGAAGGCTTTGAGCTGGCCATCAAACTTGCTTGAATGCGGGTTAAACGTACGCAATTCGATAAAGAAACTCTGTTCCGTGAGCGTGCCAAATACTCACAAGACGGGGGAAGCCTTGATACACGCATCTGAAGTCATTGCTGTTCATTTTCAAACCGTGGCTGCCGCAAATAACTACTGGAAGTAATACATGCTGTGGCGACTGTTGAGGTCGCCGCTTTAACCATCGTGACGGGCTCAAAGAGAGTTAGAACGGAAGTAATTGATGGACATTGAGCTTCCACTCCAGGCTGTCCAGGCTTGATCTGGAACAAGTAGTACCATAGCTCAGCCATCCCGGTAGCGTTAGCGTACGTAACTGTTAATCATCTTTACAGAACGCATTAATGCAGCACTTTTAAGGCTATAGTTGGTTTATACGTGTCTGTACCTATCCACTAAGATTTATTTAAGATAAATCAAATAGGACGGTTTATGACGCCTACCATTGCCATTCTGCTGATCATTACCTTCGTGCTTTCAACGGTTGGTTTGCTGGTGCTGATCTGGTCTATTGCCAACAATCAGTTCAGCCATGGCCAGGAGGCCGCTCGCAGCATTTTCTCGCCGGGCGAGGAGGGCCACAGTGAAGATCCTGCACGCCCTGCCGATCCCTCGTTCACAGGAGACAACACAGCTCAGGCCGCCGCGATCAGCGCACGCTGGACCGCCGATCAATCTTCCCGAACGGCCGTGCTTACGTGGCTGACCTCGTCCGTTTTCTGGTTGGTGTTAGGCTCGTTTTTCGGCTTGGCGTCCTCTATCAAGATGCATCTGCCCGAGTTTCTGGCTGCCAGTGAGTTTTTAACCTTCGGCCGGATACGCCCTGCTCACCTAAACGCAGTGACATACGGTTGGGCGTCTATGGCCGGCATTGGTGCGGCGTTATTCCTGATTCCCAGGCTGTTCAAAACGTCGTTGGCAGGTGGAAAGTACGCCGTTTTTGGTGCTGTTATCTGGAACATTGGTCTGATTCTTGGCCTGACGGCCATTATCATAGGCCTTTCCGATGGCAAGGAGTGGCTGGAGTTTCCATGGCAGATCGACATTCTATTTGTGGTGGGGGGTGCTCTGTGCGCTATACCCTTACTGTTAACCGCTGCCAACCGCCAGGTCGAACACCTGTACGTGAGCAGCTGGTATCTTATGGCGGCGTTGGTGTGGTTTCCGATTCTGTTTCTGATCGCTAACCTGCCTTTTACTTTTCCTGGCGCATCCGGCGCCACGGTTAACTGGTGGTTCGCCCATAACGTTCTCGGGCTTTGGGTAACGCCCATCGGCATCGGCATAGCCTATTACATGATCCCAAAAATTCTCGGCAGGCCGATTATTTCTTATCAGCTATCGCTAATCGGTTTCTGGTCTTTGGCGTTGTTTTACAGCCAGGTGGGTATCCACCACATAATTGGCGGCCCCATACCGACCTGGCTGGTGACTCTGTCAATCGTCCACAGCGTGATGATGTCGATACCGGTTATTACCGTCGCCATCAACCATCACGGGACTATGATGGGCAATTTTGGGCGTCTTAAAGATTCGCCGACACTTCGATTTGTGTGGATTGGCGCTCTTATGTACACGGTGGCGTCGCTTCAGGGGTCTATGGAAGCACTGCGCAGCGTTAACGTAATCACTCACTTTACCCACTACACCATTGCCCACGCGCACCTGGGTATGTACGCCTTCCTGAGCTTCATTCTGTTTGGTGCGATTTATTTCATCATGCCCCGCCTGACCAACTGGGAGTGGCCATGGCGCGGGTTGATCAGTCTGCATTTCTGGCTGGTGAGCGTCGGCATCGTGATTTATGTAGTGTCACTAAGCATTGCTGGCTGGAAGCAGGGTGTGGCCTTGCTCGATGCGGCAATGCCGTTTATGGACATCGTTCGAATGACAATGCCCGCACTTCAGGCCCGCACGGTAGGTGGCGCTCTGATGACGCTTGGGCACCTGGTGTTTGCGTTCCATTTCGTGGCGATGCTGATGCGTCGTGGAATTGGCAATCAGCAACCCACTCTCTTTCGTTCTGCTATTAAGGAGATCACCCAATGAAAGGTGCTCTTGCAATTATGGTCGGTGCGGCCCTTATTTTATTGTTGGCCACGCTTACGCTGGTGGTTATGCCGTATCTGCAAATGTCGGCAGAACAGGTTCCGCCTGATCTCAAGCCTTATACCGAAACGCAGCAGCGCGGTCGGCAGGTGTACATAGCGAACGGCTGTATTTACTGCCATAGCCAGCAACCGCGGGACCCGGGTTTTGCTCCCGGAGACAGAGATCGGGGCTGGGGGCGCCCTTCCGTACCCGGGGACTACGCTTACGATCAGCCCCACCTGCTTGGCACCATGCGCACCGGGCCTGATCTGTTCAATGTCGGCGCACGGCTGCCCAGCATAGACTGGCAACTGCTGCATCTTTATAACCCGAGGGCGGTCTACCAAGATAGCATCATGCCGTCATATACGTTTCTGTTTCGCCATGTAGACAAGGCTGAAGCGGGTGACAAAGTCGTTCATCTACAGGCGGCTTTTGGCCCTGAGTCCGGACAGATTGTTGCTACCGACGATGCGCTGGCACTTGCCGAGTATCTGCTTGCCCTTGACCATACTTATCCGGCACCTACCTTGCCGAAAGCTGATAACCCCAAGGAGTAACGAGCGCTATGAACCAGCATGATCATCGCGCCCAAAACCGGGAAGCAGCCGAGCCGGAAGAGGGCACTCGTGCCGTCCCAAAAATTGTATTCGTCTACATTGCCATCCTGATTGTCTGGGGCGTTGGCTACTACGCCTGGCAAATTGGCAAGCCGATGCAGGGTGGCGACAGCCGCACACCTGTTGCAACTGCGTATCAGGAGTCCAAGCCGGTAAAAAGTTCAAGCGCTGAGAACGTTGTTGAATCTACGGTTGCTGAGATTTCAGACCCAGAGGTTTCAAACACTGCTAGCTCAGAAGGTTCGGTTCCTGACAGCCTCACAGCTAGCTTAGAACCCAATGGCGCTGCTATTTTCAGCGCCCAGTGCAGTGCCTGTCATCAGGCAACTGGGCTGGGTATACCGGGCGTGTTTCCACCCTTGGCTGGAAGCGAGTGGATGTTGGCCGACGCGGCCGTCCCTGTCGCTATCGTCCACGATGGTCTGCAGGGGAAAATTGAAGTTGCAGGCAATCAGTACCAGGGTGTTATGCCCAAGTTTGACGGCCAGCTTTCCGATGCGGAACTGGCCGCTGTATTGAGTTATGCGCGCAGCCAATGGGGCAATGACGCGAGCGCGATCAGCCCGGGCACGGTCACCGAACATAGAGAACGTTTCGGTGACCGTAAGGAATGGTCAGCACAAGAGCTAACGAAGGTTTTCGGGAAACTCTGAGATGCCAGCCAATAACGCAAGCACAGCACAGGAATTTTTGCACAGGGACTTCGAGCACCAGGAAATCCTGATGATTGAGGGGATGCACTGTGGTAGTTGTGCTATTGCCGTAGAGGCCCTGTTAAAAAAGCAACCGGGTGTTCGTGATGCGGCGGTTAATTTTGCGGCCGACGTCGCACTTATCTGCTGGGACACGGAAAAACCTCCGCTAGCGAGCCTTCAGCAAGCCGTTGCCCGATTGGGTTATCGCCTGCACGTTTCGGTTGACCCTGAACGGAGCAAGCTTCAGGCAGAGTCCGTGCGCAAGCACCTGCAAAGACGACTGGCGGTGGCGGTTGTCTTTGGCATGTGGAGCATGATGCCGGCTCTGTTGATTTATCTGGCACCGTTCGGAGCGCCAGAGCCGGAGGTTCTGTGGCCGCTCGCTCTGGCCAGCGGTTTGTTCGCGGTTCCCGTCGTACTTTACTCTGGATCCCACTTCTATCGCGTGGGCTGGCGCACGCTGATTGCCGGCGCACCGGGCCTCGACAGTTTGATTTTTCTGGCGGTGTTTGCGGCCTGTATTATCTCAACCTGGCAGCTTTTTTCCGGCAGCCACCATGTGTACTTCGACGCGGCTGTTATGCTGATCACTTTCCAGCTGATCGCAAGACTGCTGGATACCAGCGTGCGCGGGCGTGCCTCGGAGGTCATTCGACGCTACCTTCAAGATGTGCCCGAGCGAGTGACCGTAAAAGCTTCTGACGGCAAGCTCGAAACTCGCCTAGCCAAGGATGTTAGCGCTGGCGAACGCATTTTTCTTCAGGCCGGTGACCAGTTGGCATTAGACGGAAACGTTTTCCGGGGGCATGGTCAGGCAGATCTGTCCATGCTGACCGGAGAGCACCTGCCGCAATCGCTTGGGCCAGGGGGCGAGCTGTTTGCAGGCTGCCAGTTGGTTGAAGGTGAACTTGAACTAACAGTAACCGCCATCATTGGCCAGCGCCGGATCGACCGCTTGTCGCGATCCATCAGCGCTCTGCTCAGCCGCAAAACCACCTTGCAGCGACTGACCGACCGGATTGCCCGAATCTTGCTGCCGGTCATTGTGACTGCGGCCGCCCTAGCTGTGGTTTTGGCTCTTTTTCAAGGCGTTTCTGCCCCGGAAGCGGCAGCCCGTGGCTTGGCCGTCATGATCATAAGTTGCCCTTGTGCCCTTAGTCTCGCCATTCCGCTGGTGATCACCATGGGCCACGCCAATATGATCAGCCGTGGCATTGTTTTGCGGGATCCCGCTGCATTGGAGGCCGCAGCAAAGATTGGGGCTATTGTCTTCGACAAAACCGGCACTCTGACCACCGGAGTGCCCAGCGTGGACACGATCACGCCGGCTGGACAATGGACTGAAAACACTCTGTCGCAACTCGCACGAGACATTCTCAGGGAATCGGCGCACCCGGTCGCAAAGGGGCTTGCGGCGGATACAGAATCTGGGCTTGCAACGGCCTCCGACGGCACGCGTGAAAGTATTGCAGGCGCGGGCACGCGCTGGGTTCACGGCGTGAATACCGCTTTGGCCGGGCAAGCGAGCTGGCTCCGCAAACAAGGTGTTGAGGTACCATCAACCGAAGATACTGGAATGAGCGTCTACCTGGCCTGCAACGGACTCTATGCCGGTAAAATCGGTTTTAAAGAAACACTCAGGCCGGAGGCTGTGTCTACTATTAATCAGCTGGCACGCCAGGGCTTTACCATCTACTTGCTCAGCGGCGATACACATAACGCATGCCTTGATTTTGCTGAACGCCTTGGCATTTCATCCAAACATGTTATTTCGGGCTATTCTCCCGAGCAGAAGCATCGTTTTATCGAAACCATCGAGAAGCAGACTAATGTGGTATTCGTGGGCGACGGCCTCAATGATGGCCTCGCCCTAGCGGGCGCCAAGCTTGGCATTGCCGTAGGTAATGCGGCGTCCGTCGCCGGCGCAGCAGCGGCCGTTTACCTTACCGAAAGCATCGCCAAAGTCCCTGCCACCCTGCAGCTAGCGCGACGGGCCCGAAAGCTTATGCACCAGAACCTTTTCTGGGCCGTCGGTTACAACGCTGTGGTGATCCCACTAGCCATTATCGGCTGGGTTCAGCCCGTTATTGCGGCCATTGCCATGTCACTCAGCAGCGTGTGTGTTCTGCTTAACAGCTTGCGCATGCAGAAGCAGGTATCTGGTGATGATCCGAACAACACGCCCCCAGTCGTCAATCGTGCAGCTTCGCCGGCTTGAACGATTGCACAAGTCCAATAAAAGTCACTGCCCAGGCAGCGAGGGCAAGATAGAAAAAGCTGACGGGTATGAAATCAAGAAAGTGAAAGCCCAGAGCAGCCGCCACTTCATGGGTACTGGAGGCGTACATACCCAAAGGGAACACCGCACCCCAATACAAAGGGTCATATTCCAGTGGGGAGGCCCCGGTTCCAGGAAGCAGCGACCCTCCAACTTCAGCCAGTGTCATTACGTCAGTTCTGTCCTTTCTGTGCGCCCACTACGTAAATTCGTATTGGCTTCCATCCAGAGATTTTAGTTGTCCATTTTCGAGCCATTCCATGGGGTGGTTCGAATTTGATACGGCCCCAGCAGTAAAAGATTTCAGAAGAAAAGCAATTGGCGGAGGTTAAGTTTCCACTCCAGACTGTCCAGCAGATTTTTCAGGGCCAGGCCCAGTTCGGTGTCGCCCTCAATCACCAGGCGGCGCTGGAAAAACAGCTGGTCTGGGTCCTGATTCCGTTCGGCCAGGGTTTTGAAAGCGCTCAGAGAGCCCCGAATGGTCGTTTCACCCGGGCCATCCACAATTCGCAGCCTACCGGTCCAGAATCCAAAGGTGACACCCGGCTGCCCGCCATTCAGTTCCAGGCGAATTCTGCGCCCTTCAAAATCATCAAATTCACCGTCAGCAATGGCCTCGGCAAACAATCGGTTCAGCGGCGCTTCGACGACCAGCTGTTTTAATGCCAACGGTATGCGCTGGTCAATAGCGACCAGCAGTGGTGACGGCGCAGGAAGATACTCGTTCAGCAACGCCAGTGAATCGGTCAGTAGCGGGTTAGCGGCCAGTTTTTGGCTCACAGCTTGCGCGCGTGACACGCCTGGCAGCGAACGAAATGCGGGTAGAGTGGGCCGCGGCAAAAAAGTTGGCATATGCAGGGCCATGAGTGTCTCCGTTGTTGATTAAACACGCTGCTGAGGGCATGTCTGGAAACACCTATATTAACCAGGGCTGGCCCGTGTCGCGTTGATATAGCTCAGATTTTGTGCAGACCTTCTCCCACTGCCCACACCGCGACTTCCACCCGCGAGCGCAGGTTGAGCTTTTTCAGCAGGTGCTTTACGTGGACTTTCACAGTGCCGTCGCTGATGTCCAGTTTGCGGCCGATCATCTTGTTAGACAGACCTTCGGCGATGAGCTTTAGAATGTCTTTTTCCCTGGGTGTCAGGCTGTCGAAGTCTGGTCGCGCAGGCTGTTGCGATTTGTTACTGCGCAGAGCGTCTGCCAACAGGGAGGTAAGGCGTTCGCTGATGACCAGCTTTCCTACGGCTGCCTGGTGCAGCTGTTTAATCATATCCTCCGGTTCCATATCCTTCAGCAGATAGCCGTCGGCACCAGCGCGTAATGCTTCAACCACATCGTCTTGCTGATCTGACACCGTGAACATAATAATGCGCGAGCTGATGTTGTGAGCTCGTAACTGCCGCAAGGCTTCAACACCACTCACGTCCGGCATATTCAGATCCATCAGGATCAAGTCTGGTTCCAGTTCAAGGGCAATGCGCACGCCGTCCGTCGCATTGCTGGCCTCGCCTGCCACTTCAAGATCCGGTTCCATTTCGATCAGTTGCTTGATGCCCTTGCGTAATAGTGGGTGATCGTCTATCAACAATATACTTGCAGGTGTATCGGCCATGGCTCTCTCTTTATGTGGGTAAACCGTCAATTGGAATCCGCAATTTGCGGGATATTGGCCGGTTTAACCGGGATCTGGTTCCGGGCGTGGGGAATAAAACGCAAACTCACTTCTACTCCTCCTAGCGGATGATTAGCGACCGTTAGCTGGCCGCCCAGTGAGCGGGCGCGGTCTTGCATAATGATCATACCGTAATGGTTCTCTGGTTGACCTGAATCGGGTAGCCCGCAACCGTTGTCACGGATTTTAGCCTTGACCTGCGGAGACTCGAAACTGACGTTTACCCACACCGCTTCGGCCTTGCTGTGTTTGACCGCGTTGGCCAGTGCTTCGCGCACAACTTGAAGGGTGTGGATTTCTTCATTGGGCGAAAGCGTTTGTGCGGGCAGCTTGTAAACCAGATTGACGGGCTTGGCCATGCGTCCGGAAAACTCGTGCACGGTCTGGCGCAGTGCGGCGCCAAGGTCTGGTGTGTCGAGCTTCAAGCGGAAGGTCGCTAACAGTTCCCGCAACTGACGATAGGCGCTGCTTAAACCTGTGCTTAGTTCGTCCAGTACGGCGTTGTACCCGGTTTTTTGTGGGCCGTCCATGTTCATTCTGCGCAATCGAGTAACCTGGATTTTAAGGTATGACAAAGACTGGGCGAGAGAATCGTGGAGTTCGCGGGCAATAACGGTGCGTTCTTCGATCAGGGTCCGCTGTTGTTCTTCAGTAATTTGGCGCTCCAGAAATATGGCCGTGGCCAGCTGATCGCTTAACGTTTCCAGCAGCCTCCGTGCGGTTCTAGACAAATCCTGTGAGGCCGGGTACCAGACTTCCAACGTGCCCAACAGTTGACCAGGGGTGCGAATGGGCAGCAGCAAACGGCGGCCGTCATTGCCGGGTAGTGGCAGCTCGTCATGTTCCTCTTCGGTAACCAGGCAAGCGTTGCAACTGTGATCGTGACAGTAAAATGGGCGCACTGTGGTGGCAGTGGTGACGGCTTGAACCGGCTCTGCAGAGGCTTTGTCGTGCAGGTACAGGTTGATAGGGCCGATGCCGAGCATCTGCTCCAGCTGCTGTAGCATGGGTACTGCGCCATCGCACAAGTTGTGATTCGCAAACAGAGTGCGGCTGGACGAATGCAGTAATTCGAGCGCAGCGTGGCTTTTCTCCAGCTCTTCAGTTTTGGCTTGGACCTTGCTTTCCAGTTCGTAGTAGGTAAGCGCCAACTCGCTGGTCATCTGGTCAAACGCCGACCCGAGCTGCGCCAGCTCATCAGAGCCGCCCAGCTCGGCTTTGCGGGAAAAATCTTGCTTGCTCACGGATTCGGCAATGCTCACCAGTTTTCGTAGCGGTCGCAGAACGCGATTCTTCAAATCTAGAAACAGCGCCAACACAATCAGAATAGCGAACACCAAGCTGATCACCTGCATCAGGTGAAGCAGACTGATACGGGCTTCGGTCCGGTTTTCAAGCATAGACACCAGCACATCAACATTATCTACGTAACTTTGGGTGGTGTTAATCATAGAGCCGGTTAGCGAGTCTCCGGGCCGGTGTTGCGCCAGCATGGGGCCAACGCTGGAGTTCCACTGGTTGACTACGTCACGGTAGCGTTGCGCTAGCGGATGATCGGTTGTAAGTGGTAACGACTGGATAATGTCAGCATGGACCAGGCGCTGATCGTAGCGGCTTATCATCTGGTTTAGGACCTGGCGCCCATCGGCGGTGTTCTGGTCTTCCAGTCGAGCTACCTGCGCCAACAACTGATACGCGCCCATACGCAGAGTGCCCGCCAGGTTGATGGCGGTGGCGTTGCCGGCAATGCTTTGTGACACCCCCAAGGTCACTCCCATACTGACAATGGCGGTGAGTACGACCGCACTAACGGCGGTGGCAATCCGGTTAACGAGTGAATTTCTGGAGGTCATAGCTTTTTTTAGGTGGCGAGTGGGTGTTGACTGAATGCCAACTACCTCTTTACGGATAATCATCTACCCACGAGGTCATTAAACAATCATAGTCTTTGACCGACGCACAGGCAAAGTAAGACACTCAAAGGCACGTCTGTCAAAAGGAGAATACCATGAGCATGGAGCCAAGGCCGTCCGAAATCCGAGCCTTACAGCTATCGGTCGACAGCACCGAGTCAGATGAAGAGCGTTATGCATCGCTGTTGATCGTGTTACCACTTGCGCTGGCTGGATTCATTATTGCCGCCGCCTGCTGGACTCTATTTGCAGTAGTTGGTGTGACTCTGCGCAGCAATTTTCAGCTGAGCGAACTTCAGTTTGGCTTGTTGCTGGCAATGCCCATGGCAGTGAGCGCATTGTTAGCGGTTCCGGCAGGATTATGTGCAAGCATGTGGGGTGCCAGAAAAGTCATGTTGTGCTGTCTTGCGGGTCTGGCGTTCAGTATGGCGCTGGTTTTCTTTGCCGACAGTTTTGGTGGCTATATTCTCGCCGCTGGTGGTTTGGGCCTGGCCGGTGGTTTCTACAGTGCGGGGCTGCAATTTGTAGCCATTCATTGCCGACCGCAACGGCTGGGGCTGGTGTTGGGTGTTTTTGGTGCGGGTATTACCGGCGCCGGTTTCAATTATTACCTGGTGCCGCTGCTGCACCAGGCCTACTCCTGGCAAGGCGTTCCTCTGGCGTATGTCATTGTGCTGCTGTTGATATTGGCCCTGTTTCTGATGCTCACCGAGCCCGACGACCAAACCGCATTCTTAGTGAGTAATGCCGGGGCCTGGCGCAAATGCTGTGCGCCAGGGGTTTGGCCTTTGTGTGGTTATTTTTCTGTTATTGCCGGTAGTTTTTTCGCATTGGCCTTGTGGTTGCCAGATTACCTGTCGGCACGCTCGGGCCTGCCGGTAGGCCTGGGTGCGCATCAGGCCTTGTGGTTTATATTGCCGGGCGCTCTGGCCCAAATTGCGGGCGGTGCGCTGGCCGATCGTTTGGGTAGCAGCCGTGTGGTTATATGGGCCTTGCTGTTGGCGCTGGCGGCGCTATTCGTTCTGTCATACCCACCGATGACTCTGTCGATAGAAGGTGTGGGGCGCTTTTACCATCTAGAGATTTTGCTGCCGCGGGTGTGGGAGGGCGGTGTGATGATTATGCTTGGCGTGGCCCTGGGCGCGGCTATTGGTGCGCTGCAGCGGATGATTATTCTGGAAAGCCGCGATGCGGCGGCGGTAATGGCGGGCTTTTTGCTGCTGGGTGCGTTCGCTGTGGCATTCGTGTTGCCCATTGTATTCGCCGCCATCAATGCCTGGCTGAATGTGCGTTCTGCGGTATTCATGCTGCTGTTTGTGATGCTGGTGGCCTGTATTTTATTGTTCGCTCGAAACACCCGGCGTCGTGAGCGTCGTGAGCATTCTTTCTAACAGTCCCGGATGGTCTAAGTGCCGTCTACCCTCCTGGTGGTAGGGGCTGGTTTAGAGGTAGTAACCACGCTGCTTTCACTGTTTAGTTGCCACACAATGGTCTCAAATCGTTAACGCGATCCGGCAAACGGAGAGAGACCATGAGTCATTTGATCGACAAGCTGAGCTACTTCAGCAAAAAGCGTGAATCCTTTTCTGGCGACCACGGTGAAACCCATACCGAAAACCGTGACTGGGAAGACAGTTATCGTCAGCGCTGGCAGCACGACAAAGTTGTGCGCTCCACCCACGGCGTAAACTGCACCGGCTCTTGCAGCTGGAAAATCTACGTTAAAAACGGTCTGGTGACCTGGGAAACCCAGCAAACAGATTACCCCCGTACCCGCCCGGATCTGCCGAACCACGAGCCTCGTGGTTGCCCTCGTGGTGCCAGTTATTCCTGGTACATGTACAGCGCCAACCGCCTGAAGTACCCACTGATGCGCAAGCATCTGATGAAGCTGTGGCGCGCCGCCCGTATCCAGTTTAACGACCCGGTCGATGCCTGGGCCTCGATTGTGGAAGACCCAAAGAAAACCGCTGAATACAAGCCACGCCGCGGTATGGGCGGTTTTGTCCGTTCCGACTGGAACGAAGTGAACGAGCTGATTGCCGCTTCTAACGTTTACACCGCGAAAAAGCATGGCCCAGACCGCATCATTGGCTTCTCGCCGATTCCTGCCATGTCTATGGTGTCTTACGCTGCGGGCAGCCGTTACCTGTCATTGATCGGCGGCGTGTGCCTGAGCTTCTACGACTGGTATTGCGACTTGCCGCCGGCTTCCCCGCAAACCTGGGGCGAGCAAACCGACGTTCCTGAATCCGCAGACTGGTACAACTCCAGCTACATCATCGCCTGGGGCTCCAACGTTCCACAAACCCGTACTCCGGACGCCCATTTCTTTACCGAAGTGCGCTACAAAGGCACCAAAACCGTTGCCATTACGCCGGATTACGCCGAAGTTGCCAAGTTGTCCGATGAGTGGCTGAACCCCAAACAAGGCACTGACGCTGCGCTGGGTATGGCCATGGGCCACGTGATTCTGAAAGAGTTTCACGTTGATAATCCCAGCGCTTACTTCACGGATTACGTGCGCCGTTACACCGACATGCCGTACCTGGTGAAGCTCGACAAAATGGAAGACGGCCGTTATGTGCCGGGCAGGTTTCTGCGCGCCAGCGACCTGGTGGATGGTTTGGGCGAAGAAAATAACCCCGAATGGAAGACCATTGCCATAGATGAAACCACCAACCAGCTGACGGCGCCAAATGGCTCTATCGGTTACCGCTGGGGTGAAAAGGGCAAGTGGAACCTAAAGCAAACTGCGAAAAAAGAAGACGTGAATCTGCAGCTGTCGATGGTGGAAAAGCACGACGAAGTTGTGGACGTTGCCTTCCCGTATTTCGGCGGCATCAAGCACGAGCATTTCAAATCCGTTGAGATCAGCGATACCCTGACCCACAAGCTGGGCAGTCGAAAAATTGAACTGGCAGACGGCGAAGAAGCTTTAGTCGTCACCGTATATGACCTGATGATCGCCAACTACGGCATCAGCCGTGGCCTGGGTGAAGACGACGGCGCTACCGACTACGACCAGATCAAGCCGTACACACCCGCCTGGCAGGAAAAGATCACCGGCGTACCCGCGCACAAAGTGACCCGTATTGCCCGTGAATTCGCCGAGACTGCGCACAAAACCAACGGCCGTTCCATGATTATCGTCGGTGCCGGTATGAACCACTGGTACCACATGGACATGAACTACCGCGCGTTGATCAACATGCTGATCATGTGTGGCTGTGTCGGTCAAAGCGGCGGCGGTTGGGCCCACTATGTAGGCCAGGAAAAACTGCGCCCACAGACCGGCTGGCAGCCATTGGCGTTTGGTCTGGATTGGCAGCGCCCGCCACGCCAGATGAACGGTACATCCTTCTTCTACGCCCACTCTGGCCAGTGGCGTTTCGAGAAACTGGATGTGAGCGAGATCTTGTCGCCGCTGGCGGACAAGACCAAATTCGGTGGCAGCCTGATCGACTACAACGTACGCGCCGAACGGATGGGCTGGTTGCCGTCTGCACCGCAGTTCAACCGTAACCCGCTGGGCATTGCAGCCGAAGCTGAAAACGCTGGTATGGACGTGTCAGGGTACGTGACTCAGTCTTTGAAAGACGGCTCACTGGCGTTTGCCTCGGAAGACCCTGAAGCCCCGGAAAACCACCCGCGCAATATGTTCATCTGGCGCTCTAACTTGCTGGGTTCTTCCGGCAAGGGCCACGAATACATGCTGAAGTACCTGCTGGGTACGACGAGTGGTTTGCAGGGCAAAGATCTGGGGCACGATGGCGGCCTCAAGCCGCAGGAAGTGAAATGGCACGACGAAGCGCCCGAAGGCAAGCTTGACCTGTTGGTGACTCTGGATTTCCGCATGTCCACCACCTGTCTGTATTCCGACATCGTTCTACCGACCGCTACCTGGTATGAAAAAGACGACCTGAATACCTCGGATATGCACCCGTTCATTCACCCTCTGACCGCAGCTACGGATCCGGCGTGGGAATCCCGCAGTGACTGGGACATCTACAAAGGCATTGCGAAGGCGTTCTCCAAGGCGTCTGAAGGTCATCTGGGTGTCCAGAAAGACGTGGTTACTGTGCCGCTGATGCACGATGCACCCGCGGAACTTGGCCAGCCGTTTGATGTAAAAGACTGGAAACGCGGCGAGTGCGATCTGATTCCGGGTAAAACCGCGCCTAATTTTATGACGGTTGAACGCGATTACCCGAACACTTACGCGCGCTTTACGTCGCTTGGTCCGCTGTTGGACAAACTGGGTAACGGTGGTAAAGGCATCAGCTGGAACACCGAAAAAGAAGTGACGTTCCTGGGTGAGCTGAACCACAAACACCTCGACGGCGCCAATGCGGGCCGGCCGAAAATTGACACGGCCATCGATGCGTGTGAAGTGATTCTAAGCCTGGCTCCGGAAACCAATGGCCAGGTCGCCGTGAAAGCCTGGGCGGCGCTGTCTGAATTCACCGGGCTGGATCACAGACACCTGGCACTGAACAAAGAAGACGAAAAAATCCGCTTCCGCGACATAGTGGCGCAGCCGCGAAAAATCATCTCTAGCCCAACCTGGTCTGGCCTGGAAGACGAGCATGTGTCCTACAGCGCCGGCTACACCAACGTGCACGAGCTGATTCCCTGGCGCACGCTGACCGGCCGCCAGCAGTTCTATCAAGACCACGAGTGGATGCGCGCCTTTGGCGAAAGCCTGCTGGTGTATCGCCCGCCGATCAACACCAAAGCGGCCGCACCGCTGCTGAACGCCAAGCCCAACGGCAACCCGGAGAAGGCGTTGAACTTCCTGACGCCGCACCAGAAGTGGGGTATACACAGCACCTACAGCGACAACCTGCTGATGCTGACCCTGTCTCGTGGCGGCCCCATTGTGTGGCTGAGTGAAGACGACGCCGTCGACATAGGAGTGGAAGACAACGACTGGATAGAAGTGTTCAACGCTAACGGTTCTTTGTCAGCGCGGGCGGTGGTCAGCCAGCGGGTGATGCCGGGCATGGTGATGATGTACCACGCTCAGGAGCGGATTGTGAATATTCCCGGTTCGGAAATTACCGGCAGCCGCGGTGGCATTCACAACTCGGTTACCCGGGCCTGCCCGAAGCCCACTCACATGATTGGTGGCTATGCCCAGTACTCTTACGGCTTCAACTACTACGGCACCGTGGGGTCCAACCGCGACGAGTTTGTGGTGGTGCGCAAAATGAAGAACGTCGATTGGCTTGATGGCGAGGGCAACGACACTGTTCAGGAGAGTGTGAAATGAAGATCCGTTCCCAAGTAGGCATGGTGCTGAACCTGGACAAGTGCATTGGTTGCCACACCTGTTCAGTGACCTGTAAAAACGTCTGGACCAGCCGTGAAGGCATGGAGTACGCCTGGTTTAACAACGTCGAAACCAAACCCGGTATTGGCTACCCAAAAGAGTGGGAAAACCAGGACAAGTGGAAAGGCGGCTGGCTGCGCGACCCCAGCGGCAAAATCCGCCCGCGCATCGGTGGGAAGTTTCGGGTGTTGGCAAACATTTTCGCCAACCCGGACCTGCCGGAAATTGACGACTACTACGAGCCGTTCGATTTCGACTACCAGCATTTGCACACCGCTGGCGACAGCAAACACCAGCCGGTTGCACGGCCACGCTCGCTGATCACCGGAAAACGCATGCAAAAAATTGAATGGGGTCCGAACTGGGAAGAAATCCTGGGCACCGAATTTGCCAAACGCCGCAAGGACAAAAACTTCGACCAGATTCAAGCCGACATTTACGGCCAGTTCGAAAGCACGTTCATGATGTACCTGCCGCGCCTGTGCGAGCACTGTCTGAATCCCACGTGTGTGGCCAGCTGCCCAAGCGGTGCCATCTATAAGCGGGAAGAAGACGGCATCGTGCTGATCGACCAGGACAAGTGCCGCGGCTGGCGCATGTGTGTATCCGGCTGCCCGTACAAGAAAATCTACTTCAACTGGAAAACCGGTAAATCCGAGAAGTGCATCTTCTGCTATCCACGAATTGAAGCCGGTATGCCCACCGTGTGCTCGGAAACCTGCGTAGGCCGCATTCGCTATCTGGGCGTGCTGCTGTACGACGCTGATCGCATCGAAGAAGTGGCCAGCACGCCCGGCGAGCACGAGCTGTACGAGAAGCAGCTGGACATCTTCCTCGACCCGTTTGACCCGGAAGTGATTGCCCAGGCAACGAAAGACGGTGTGCCGATGAACGTGATCGACGCGGCCCAGCGCAGCCCAGTCTACAAAATGGCGGTTGAATGGAAGCTGGCCCTGCCGCTGCACCCGGAATACCGCACTCTGCCCATGGTGTGGTATGTGCCGCCCCTGAGCCCGATTCAGTCAGCCGCCGAAGCCGGCCAGGTCGAGTTTGACGGCGTACTGCCGAAAATCGAAAGCCTGCGCATTCCAGTGAAGTACCTGGCCAACCTGCTCACCGCCGGTGACGAAAAGCCCATCGTACGTGCGCTAAAACGCATCATGGCCATGCGCTTGTACAAGCGTGGTGAAACCGTAGACGGCGTGGAAGACCTGCGGGCACTGGAAGAAGCCGGGCTGACCAAAGCCCAGGCGGATGAAATGTACCGCTACCTAGCCATTGCCAATTACGAAGACCGCTTCGTGATTCCCACCGGTCATCGCGAAATGGCGAAAGAAGCCTTTCCCGAGCGTGGCGGCTGTGGTTTCAGCTTTGGTGACGGCTGTGGTGGCAGCACCAGTGAATTCAACATGTTCGGCGGTAAAAGCCAGACCACCACCATGGTGCAAAAACTGACCACGGTGAAGCAGGTTGACCCGAAACAGCTGCAGGATTGAGGAGCAGATTATGAAAATTCTAAAAGTGATGGCGCTGTTGCTGGAATACCCGAACGCCGATCTGCAGCGTGGCCGCGATGAGCTGACGGCTGCGGTGCTGGAAGACAGCCGCTTGCCGCGGAAAAACAAAGAGCAGTTGCTGCGCTGCATTGACATGCTCTGCAACGGCAATCTGCTGGATTTGCAGGAAAGCTACGTAGCCACCTTTGACAGGGGCCGCGCCACTTCTTTGTTGTTGTTCGAACACGTGCACGGCGAATCTCGCGATCGCGGGCAGGCCATGGTAGACCTGATGGAGCAATACAAAGCCAACGGTCTGGAAATTGATGCCCGCGAACTGCCGGACTACTTGCCATTGTTCATGGAGTATTTGTCTACCAGGCCGTGGAAAGAGATCAAAAATTGGCTGGAAGATATTCACCATATTCTGGGTTTGCTGGGTGAGCGTCTGTACCAGCGTGAAAGCCTGTACCACGGAATTATGGATTCGCTGCTGGAGCTATCCGGCCGCAAAACCGACCGCAAGGAACTGGCGAAAATTGTGGCATTGGAAGAGCGTGACGACACCCCCGAAGCGCTGGACAAAGTGTGGGAAGAGGAAATGGTGAAGTTTGTGGATGATCAGGGCAGCTCCTGCAGCACCGGCGGTGTAGTAGGCCAGCGTCGCCGTGAGCTGGAGCAAACCCAGACCATTCACTTGAGCGATCAGCTGATGGCGGACGTCGCACCTCGCCCGGCCCAACAACCGGTGAGTAACGCCTGAGCGCGTAGGAGGAGAGAACAATGTCCTATTTAAATACCCTGGTGTTCGGGATTTACCCTTACATTGCCATTGTGATTATGCTGGTTGGCACTTGGGCCCGCTACGATAACAGCCAGTTTACCTGGCGCGCCCAATCCACCCAGATTCTGAGCAAGAAAAATATGGTGTGGGCCAGCGTGATGTTCCACGTCGGCGTATTGGTGATCTTCTTTGGTCACCTAGTGGGCCTGCTGACGCCGCACTTTGTCTACGAACCGTTCATGAGCGCTGGCACCAAACAGGTAATGGCGATTGTCGTGGGCGGCATCGCCGGAGTCATGGCGCTGACTGGCGGCATTGCGTTGGCGGTTCGCCGCCTGACCAATCCGCGCGTTCAAGCCAGCAGCACCTTCTCTGACAATATGATCATTGTGATACTGATGGTTCAGGTTGCGTTAGGCATGCTGACCATTTACCCCACATTGGGCCATTTGGATGGCAGCACCATGTTGTTGCTGGCATCTTGGGCGCAGGGCATTCTGACCTTTCAGGGCGATGCCGCGTCGCATATTGCCGGTGTGCACTGGATCTATAAAACCCATATTTTCCTTGGCCTGACCATCTTTGTGCTCTTCCCGTTCACCCGTCTGGTGCACATGCTCAGCGTGCCGGTAGAGTATTTTGGCCGCAAGTACCAAGTGGTGCGCAAGCGCGTTTAGTTTCATCGTGAAGAGGGAAATACCATGCAATTGATACCCACCGGCGAAGCCGAAAAACCCAGAAACCGGTTCCCACCGGTGACCGTTGGCGACACGCTGATCAACGAAGACGACATAGCGCGGGAAATGCAGTATCACCCCGCCGATGAAGCCGCTACCGCCTGGCACGATGCCGCTAAAAGCCTAGTGATACGTCAATTGTTGCTAGATCAGGCCAAGCGTTTGAGACTGCCTGAAGAGCTGGATGAAGAAGACCGTGTCGCCAAAGTGCTTGAATCAGAGCTGGGTGTTCCAGACCCGACAGAGCAGGACTGCGAGCGTTTCTTCAACGCCAACCCCAGGCGGTTTTGCAGCCCGGTGGTGATGGCCGTGAGCCATATATTGCTGGCGGCGGCACCGGATGACGTTGCCGAGCTTATGCGCCAGGAAGAAGTGGGGGACCAATTGCTGAAAGCGCTGTTTGAAGGTCGTTCACGGTTTGACGACCTGGCCAAGCAGTATTCAGCCTGCGAATCACGCTATCAGGGCGGCAGCCTGGGGCAGATCAGTAAAGGCCGGACTGTAGACGAGTTTGAGCGCCCGGTGCTGAATCTGAAGGAAGGCCTGCATTCGGAGCTGATCGAAACCCGTTACGGCTACCACATTGTGCGTGTAGACCAGCGCATTGATGGCCAGCCATTGCCTTTCGAGCATGTAAAACCGCAAATCCGCCAGTACCTGAGCGAAAGTGTGACTCGCCGTGCCTGTCGCCAGTACTTGCAAATATTAGCGGCCGAAGCCGGTGTTGAAGGGGTTGATCTGGAACTGCCGGATTCGCCGCTGATGCAGTAAATCCGGTTGCGGATTTTACAAACAATAGGTGCGGCCTGGCTGGCAACAGTGCAGGCCGCACTGCTAATGGGTTACCTCCTAAGAGGGAGCGATTTTTACAGCTGATCCCTCTAGTATTAATTCATAGATTATGAATGCATGAAAACGCCAAAGAGGATGCCGTCATGGCGCTGATACAAGCTGCCGATACTCGCACGCAGAACACCCCAACGGACTACTCCAAGCCGGTTCTGGTGGCGGTTAAGCCTCGTGACCACGAAGACAGCCTTGTGCTGCTGCGCAGCCACGCCATGTTCAGTGCTCTGGAAGAAGACGACCTGCAAGAGCTTCTGCATCATGCCCGCCGCTTGCGGCTGGGCCATCACCAGTTGCTGTATCGGCAGGACATGCTGGCCCACCACTTCTTCTTCGTGTTGTCTGGCCGTTTGCGCTTGTACCGGCTGGATGCATCAGGCATCGACCGCACTCTGGACAGCATCGCGCCCGGCGACTGCATTGCCGAAGTGATGATATATGCCGATCCCGCCCGCTACGCCTGTTTCGCCGAAGCCCTGAAAACCAGCGAAGTGCTGATGATTCCGGTGAAAGCGTATCAAGACTTGCTGGACACCAATCACCGCTATACCCAGGCCGCTTTGCGCCATTACGCCATGCGCGCAGTGACTCGTTTTCACGATCTGGAAATCATGACCGTGCAGAGCGCTCGCGATCGGCTGATTCGCTATTTAGTAGATTTGTTGCCAGAAGGCAGCGAGCAGGGTGGTGAAGTGGAATTGCCACTGCCCAAATGCCTGGTGGCATCGCGCCTTGCCATGCAGCCGGAAACTTTCTCGCGCATTCTGGCCGACCTGAAATCCAATGGCCTGGTGCGGGTAAATCGCAGCCGGGTGTTTATTTCCGACCCGAGCAAGCTGATTCGGATCAGTCAATAATGGCCATTTTAGGAGTTATGAAATGATCAGCTGTTACCGTGAATTAATTGCTGCTACCGGGCAGGAGGACGAACCCCAGCGCCTTTTGTTTGTGTTTTGCCGCGCCGAATTACCGGACTCGGCTTCTGCAGAGGAGCTCGCCGCTTTTGAACGGGGCGAGGGCGGCGCACTTACGCCGGTGATCTGCGTGGATAAAACCCCTGCCGAAGTCGCAGATTTCAGTCAACTGGTGGCCGAGTCCCGCAACACGGGTCAGAACTGGGACGTTGTATTCGTGGCGGCTATGTCTGGCCGTGGTGGCGTGCCCCCATCCAGCGACGAAGCACAGCAGCCCATGACCATGATGGTCGAAAGCATTCGCATGGGCCACGTTGGCGATTATCTGCCTGTAGACGTTAACGGCGAAGCGGTCAGCCTCGGCTAATCAGAGCTAGAGGAGGTATCAATAGCCTCCTGTGCGTATGCCATAAGAGGTATTTTAATTACTTCTAAATAATCTAATCTATGCAGTACCTATTGTCAGCGGGGACATGTTGTGAGTATCCGTTTCAGCAATACCGTAAATCTGATTGTAATGGCGTTGGTACTGACACTGCTCGCAAGCGTCACCCATGTAAAAGCCGACCCCGTTGACCAATACCAGCCGGTTGCTGGTCGCCAAGTGATAACGCAAACACTGCCCCAGGTAACCGAAGTGCGCTTCCGCGAAAGCAATCGCGCCATTGGCGAGCTCTTCGCCGGTGAAGAGCTGGTGGGCTACACCTACCAAAGCCTCGATTTTGTGCAAACGCCCGCCTATTCAGGCAAACCCCTGAACATTCAGGTATTGATGAATACCGACGGCGAAATCCTTAAAACCCGCGTGATTCATCACTCCGAGCCGATTTTGCTGGTCGGTATCCCCGAGTACAAACTGCACGACTTTACCGATCAGTACACCGGTCTGAAAACTGATCAGCGGGTTACTGTGGGCGGCAATACGAACGAGCGCAAAGTGGCAGTAGACGGCCTGTCCGGCGCGACCGTTACGGTGATGGTGGTGAACGAAGTCATCATGCGTACGGCCCACAGAGTCGGCGTAGAGCTTGGCTTGGTGGAAGATTCGGGCGTAAAGCGACCACCCATTGCGGAGGTTAATAACGAGCCGTTTCAGCAAGCCAGCTGGCAGCAACTGACGGATGATGGCTCCATTCGCCGCCTGCTGCTGACCCGTGGCCAAGTGGATGACTCATTTAAAGGCAGCGACGCGGAAGGCGTAGATGCCGCCGCTCCCGATCAGCGTGAAGACGCATTGATAGACCTTTACGCAGCCTATCTGGACGCCCCCACCATTGGTCGCAATCTGCTGGGTGAAAGCCAGTACCAATGGCTGAATTCAATCCTAAAAGAAGGCGAGCACGCCATTGCGGTGGTAGCCAGCGGCTCCTATTCGTTCAAGGGCTCCGGCTATGTGCGCGGCGGCATTTTCGACCGCATTCAGATTCGCCAGTTTGGTGATACCTTCAACTTCCGCGACCTCGACTTCTATCGTTTAAGCGATGTGTACAGCGAAGGTATGCCGGACTTTTCTGAAATGGCGATCTTCATCATTCGCCAGCAGTACAACTTTGACCCGGGCACGCCCTGGACCCTCGAACTGACGGTAAAGCGCCAGACCGGCCCGCTGGACAGCAAATTCCAGGTGTTCCCGCTGGACTACCAGCTACCCGAGCAGTATTACACCCGTGCGAACGTTGTGGTCAGCCAGGAAGAATGGCTGGAAACCCAGCCCATGTGGGTTCAGGTGTGGTACCAGAAGCAATTCCAGATTGTGGTACTGGGCGCGGGCATATTGGTGCTGCTGTTTGTTCTGTTCTTCCAGGACTGGCTGGTAAAGCGGCCTAATCTGACCCGCTGGATTCGCCACGGCTTTCTTACCTACACCCTGTTCTTTATTGGTTGGTACGCCCTGGGTCAGTTGTCCATCGTGAACGTGCTGACGTTTGTGCACAGTTTCATGTCTGGCTTTAGCTGGCAGACGTTTCTGATCGACCCGATCATGTTCATATTGTGGGCAGTAGTGGCGGGCATTGTGTTGCTTTGGGGTCGCGCGGTCTACTGCGGTTGGCTGTGCCCGTTTGGTGCGCTGCAAGAGTTGCTGAATGAAATCGCCCGCAAGCTAAAAATACCTCAGTACAACGTGCCGTTTGCCGTGCACGAACGCCTATGGGCCATCAAGTACATCATTCTGTTGGTGCTGTTCGGAGTGTCGCTGGAATCCATGGCGATGGCCGAAAGGCTGGCGGAAATTGAACCTTTCAAAACGTCTATCACTCTGCATTTCGCTCGCTCCTGGCCGTTTGTGCTCTACGCGGTGGTGTTGCTGGTGATCAACCTGTTTACCCGCAAGGTGTATTGCCGCTACCTGTGCCCGCTGGGCGCCGCGCTGGCGCTGCCCACCAAGCTGCGGGTATTCGACTGGCTCAAGCGCCGCAAGGAATGTGGCACACCCTGCCGCCTGTGCGAAAAAGAGTGCGAGGTACAGGCCATTCACCCGGACGGCACCATCAATTTCATGGAATGCCACTACTGCCTTGACTGCCAGGTGACTTATTTCGACGACAACAAGTGCCCGCCGTTGATTGTGAAGCATCGCGGCAAGCGCCGTGGCCAAAATTCGCCGGGGCGCCCGGAACAGATTCCCATAGTTGAAGTGAAATGAACGGCGGTGAAGTGACAGACATTAGATAAATCAGTGCCTTAACGGCCTAAAAAAAGCAGTGCCATAACGAAAAAAGTACAACCCCCAAAACTGAAACGGAGTTGAGCATCATGAGCAAAGACCATGAGCAAGATCATAAAGAACTGGCAAAAACGGAACACCTCGGCCTGAGCCGCCGGCGTTTTCTGGGCGCCACCGCGGTAGCTGGTGTGGCCGGTGTTGCCGGCCTTGGCGGCGCAGTCATGAGCCGCGAAGCGTTTGCAGCCGCAGCCAAAGAAGCACGTAACAATATTCACGTGGGTCCGGGCGAGCTGGATGAGTACTACGGTTTCTGGAGTGGTGGTCACCAGGGCGAGGTACGGGTAATGGGTATACCGTCTATGCGCGAGTTGATGCGTATTCCGGTGTTCAACGTGGATTCAGCAACCGGTTGGGGCCTGACCAACGAAAGCAAAGACGTACTCGGCCACGACAACACGTTTTTGAACGGCGACTGTCACCACCCGCACATCTCCATGACCGACGGCCGTTACGATGGCAAGTATCTGTTCATCAACGACAAAGCCAACACCCGTGTGGCCCGTATCCGTCTGGACATCATGAAGTGCGACAAGATTACCCACATTCCTAACGTGCAGGCCATTCACGGTTTGCGCTTGCAGAAAGTGCCTTACACAAAATACGTGTTCTGCAACGCAGAATATGTGATTCCACACCCGAACGATGGCAACGATTTCTCGATGGAGAACAGCTACACCATGTTTAACGCCCTGGATGCGGAAACCATGGAAGTGGCCTGGCAGGTGATTGTCGACGGCAACCTCGACAACACCGACGCCGATTACACCGGTAAATACGCGGCTTCTACCTGCTACAACTCCGAGAAAGCGAAAGATCTTGCCGGCACCATGCGCAACGACCGCGACTGGGTGGTGGTGTTTAACGTTGAGCGCATCGAGCAAGCGGTTAAAAACGGCGACTTCAAAACCCTGGGCGATTCCAAAGTGCCCGTGGTAGATGGCCGCAGCAAATCCCCGTTGACCCGCTACATTCCAGTGCCGAAGAATCCGCACGGCGTGAACACGTCACCGGATGGCAAGTACTTCATTGCTGCCGGCAAGCTGTCGCCAACCTGCTCGGTAATTGCTATCGACAAACTGGACGATGTGTTTGACGACAAAATCGAGCTGCGTGACGTGATTGTCGCTGAACCGGAGCTGGGCCTTGGGCCCCTTCATACCACGTATGATGGCCGCGGTAACGCCTACACCACGCTGTTCATCGACAGCCAGATTGTGAAGTGGAACATTGCAGACGCCATAAAGCATTACAACGGTGAAGACGTAAACTACCTGCGCCAGAAGCTGGATGTGCACTACCAGCCGGGCCATAACCACGCGTCGTTGACGGAATCCCGCGATGCCGATGGTAAGTGGCTGGTGGTGTTGTCCAAATTCTCGAAAGACCGTTTCCTGCCGGTTGGGCCTTTGCACCCGGAGAACGATCAGCTGATCGATATTTCTGGCGATGAAATGAAGCTGGTGCATGATGGCCCGGCCTTCGCCGAACCACACGATTGCATTATGGTGCGTCGTGATCAGATCAAAACCAAGAAAATCTATACCCGTGACGATCCGTACTTCGCCAGTGCCCGCGCCCAGGCCGAGAAAGACGGTATCACGCTGGAAGGCGATAACAAGATCATCCGCGACGGCAAAAAAGTGCGCGTTTATATGACGTCGGTGGCGCCTATTTACGGTACAACCGAGTTCACCGTAAAGCAGGGTGACGAGGTGACGGTGTATGTGACCAACCTGGACACTATTGAAGACGTTACTCACGGCTTTTCGGTGGTGAACCACGGTGTGAGCATGGAAATCAGCCCGCAGCAGACGTCGTCAGTGACCTTCGTGGCTGATAAGCCAGGTGTGCATTGGTACTACTGCAATTGGTTCTGTCACGCTCTGCATATGGAGATGACGGGGCGGATGTTGGTCGAAAGGGCCTGATTAAGTGGTTTGGCCGGAGTCCTTTTCTAAGGCTCCGGTTCTTCCAGTGTCATACCCAACTTTGGCGAGTGTTAGCCATGTTGAGAACTGATTTGATGCAGCATATTTTGGGTTTAGTAGCGGCTCTGACCGTCGCTTTGCTATCGATGACCGCACAGGCGGGTATTCAGCAGCAGCTGGATGCCTTGGGACCGGGGGCGGTTTTTGAGCTGCCGCCTGAACAGGTTTCACCGATCGTTATCCGGGTGGCGGATGTGACGGTTCGCTGCCATGCCGATACGGTGATTAATGGCGGCGGCGAGGGCAATGCGGTGCATATTTTGGCTGCCGGCGTTACCTTCAGTGGCTGCAAGGTGCGTAACTGGGGCTCGGATTTAAATGAGCTGGATGCGGGGATTTTTGTGGCCCGTGAGGCGCGCGGCGTCACGGTTGCGGACAACAACTTGCAGGGTCCGGCGTTTGGGGTATGGCTGGATGCTGCGCCGGATGCGACGGTTCTTGGCAATGTGATTCGTGGCGATGCCAGTATGCGTTCCAATGACCGGGGCAACGGGATTCATTTGTTCAACACTCAGGGCGCGTTGATTGAAGGCAATGACATTCGTCAGACCCGCGATGGGATTTATATTGAAACCTCTAACAACAACCGCATTCGCAATAATGTCATGGCCGATTTGCGTTATGGCATTCACTACATGTATTCGATGGACAACCTGCTGGAAAACAACGTTACCCGTGGCACGCGCACGGGTTATGCCTTGATGCAGAGCAAGCGCCTGACGGTGCTGAATAACCGGTCCGAGAACGATGAGAATTACGGCATCTTGATGAATTTTATTACCCAGTCCGAGCTGCGGGGCAATGTGGTTACCGGTGTGTCGAAGGGGCAATTTGCCGGGGCGGCTATGTTGGGTGCCGAGGGCAAGGCCGTGTTTATTTACAATTCTCTGTACAACACCTTTACCGATAACGTGTTTGCCAACAGCAATATTGGTATTCACTTAACCGCCGGCTCGGAGGACAACACAATGTTCAACAATGCCTTCGTGAATAACCAGCGCCAAGTGAAGTATGTGGCCACCCGCACCCAGGAGTGGTCGAAAGACGGCGTGGGTAATTACTGGAGTGACTACCTGGGTTGGGACCGTAACCAGGACGGCACCGGTGACGTTCCTTACGAGCCTAATGACAACGTCGATCGTCTGCTATGGACCTATCCGGAAGCTAAGGTGCTGATGTTCAGTCCGGCGGTGGATACCTTGCGCTGGGTGCAGGATGCGTTTCCGGTGATCAAGGCCGCCGGGGTTCAGGATTCTCATCCGTTGATGTACCCACCTGAGCCTGAACGCGTTCCATCGGCTGTTTCTAACCCGAATTCTGCGGGGCCGCAATGAGCTGTTTTCGTCTTGAAAATGTCAGTTACCGTTACGATAAAGCCACCGTGCTGCAGGGTGTGGATTTGCGCCTGGAGCCGGGGGAAATCCTAGGTCTGTTTGGCCATAACGGCGCCGGTAAAACCACCACTATCAAGCTGATTCTTGGTCTTATGCAGCCGGTAGGGGGCTCTTTGTCGGTGCTGGATGGCAGCGCGGGCGACTCACAGGTCACCCGGCACATTGGCTATTTGCCTGAAAATGTCATGTTCTACCCACAGCTGACCGGCCGTGAAATTCTGGCGCACTTCGCCCGCCTGAAAAGCGCGGACTTACGCCAGGTGCCAGAGTTGCTGACTCAGGTTGGGTTAGACGATGCCATGGACGCGCGGGTGAAAACCTACTCGAAAGGCATGCGTCAACGTTTGGGCCTGGCTCAGGCGTTATTGGGAAAGCCCAAGCTGTTGATGTTAGACGAGCCCACGGTGGGGCTTGACCCCGTCGCGACTGCCGATCTGTACCGGCTGCTGCGCATCTTGCGCGATAGCGGAACCGGCATTGTGCTTTGTTCCCACGTGTTGCCAGGTGTGGAGCCTTACATCGACCGCGCGGCGATTCTGACCGACGGCGCTTTAAGGGCCAGCGGCAATCTGGAAGCGCTGCGGCGCCAGGCTAATATGCCGGTCACGTTGATGTTGGAGCCAACGGGCTCTTTGGGTTCCTTGGAAAACGCCGTTCACAAGTGCAACGGCGTCACCAGGCCGGTGATGAAAAATATCAGCAACCGCTTGCAGGTAGACGTACGCCCGGCTGATAAAATGCCACTGCTGACAGCACTGATGGCCTCCGGCGAGGTGGCGGATGTGGGCATCCATCAGCCCACCCTGGAAGACATTTATGTGCACTTTATTGGCTCCGGTGGCCTGGCTCACCGCGGAGGTGTGCAATGAACAGCGTGTGGACCATCGCTCGTAAAGAGCTTAGCGACAGCTTGCGTAACCGCTGGCTGCTGGCCATTGCTATTGTGTTTTCTGTGCTGGCTGTGGGCATCGCCTGGTTTGGTGCGGCTGCCTCTGGTCAGATTGGCTACGCCTCCACCCCAGCGACCATCGCCAGTTTGGCCAGCCTGGGCATATTCCTGATTCCGCTGATTGCCTTGCTGCTGGCCTACGATGCAATCGTTGGCGAAGACGAGGGCGGTACTTTATTGCTCCTGATGACCTATCCCCTTAGCCGCGGTCAGTTGTTGTTCGGCAAATTTCTGGGCCACGGCCTGACATTGGCGTTTGCGACGATTCTGGGTTTTGGCGTAGCGGGTATCGCCATTGCGGTGCTGGTAGAAGACGTAGGCATCACAGACCTTGCACTGGCGATGCTGCGATTTATTGGCTCTACCATTTTGTTGGGATGGAGCTTTATTGCCCTGGCTTATGTGGTGAGCGTGCGTGCGAGCGAGAAGCCAGTGGCCGCGGGCCTGGCCTTGGCGATCTGGTTCTTCTTTGTGCTGGTGTTCGACTTGCTGCTACTGGGCTCACTGGTCGCCAGCGAAGGCAAACTCAACCCCGAACTGCTGCCCTGGTTGCTGATGCTGAACCCGACAGACATCTACCGTTTGTTGAATATTCTGGCCTTTGGTGAGGGTCGTCAGCTCAGTGGTGTGCTGAGTCTGGGTAGTGATTTACCCATCGGCCAGGGCGGGCTTTGGTTGGCGTTGCTGCTTTGGTGTGTGCTACCGCTAACGGCGGCTTGGGCGCTATTTCGCAATCGCCGCATTTAGCCGCGAGCGTCTTTGCCGGAGCTCTCGGTGTGGCCCGAGCTTTTTTCTACAACGGAGTGGTCGTTAATGAGCATTGATAGCGGAAATCGTTGGTGTATCAGGAAGTCGATTCTGGGGCTGGGCCTTCTGTTGATAAGCCTGCTGGCGTTGGCAGGCTGTTCCGATCCTCAGAAAAGTGCTGCGACGGAAAAGCCGGCAGCCGTGCACATCGAAGATGGTGAAGAGTGCCACGTTTGCGGCATGGTCATCACCGGCTTCCCCGGCCCGAAGGGCGAAGTTATTACCGAGAAAAACCAGCAGGTACATAAGTTCTGTTCAACAAGGGATATGTTTTCGTGGGTGTTGCAGCCGGAAAATATCAAGCGCGATAACACCTTATACGTTCACGATATGGCGCAATCGGAATGGGACAGCCCGCTGGATACGGCGCTAATCGATGCCCGCGAGGCGTTTTACGTGATTGGCTCCAAGCGGAAGGGCGCCATGGGCCCGACGTTGGCGTCGTTTGCAGACAGCAAGGCTGCCGACGGCTTTGCCACTCAATTTGGTGGCCAGGTAAAAGCGTTCGCTGACATCATAATGTCTGATTTGAATGCTGCCAGCCCGGCAGCTATGGAGCACTGATCGCACCGCAACCAAGCGGCCATCGACGTTAGTGCGCTGGCCGGCTCACGACCGCACTCTTCTCCACAGCGCTCTTCCCACAATTCGCACTTTGTCACGAGTCGCCATTCTGGCTAGATTGGTTTTTACCACGCCTTGGGTAAAGCGGGTGGGTTTGCTGTAGTCGATGCGCACATCCACCAGCACCGGATGCCCAGCTGCTGCGCGCGCCAGGGCGTTGTCCAGCGCATCACCAACGTCCTCGTTACCCGCCATGGAAACGTATTCTGCCCCGCAGGCCTGGGCAAACGCCTGGTAATTCACCAGGCCCAGTACGGTGCAGGTTTTCTGGTTGTAGGGGATTTGTTGGGCCTGTGCAATTTGTGACAGTTCGCCATCGTTGAATACGAAGATCATCACTCCGATTTGCTGGCGCACTGCGGTCACCAGCTCCATGCCTGTCATCAATAACGCGCCGTCCCCGACTATTCCAACTACCTGCCGCTTTGGATTGGCCAGTTTGGCGCCGATAGCGCCGGGCACGCAGTAGCCAATGGCGTTGAAGTCGCTAGGGGACATGTAGTTTCTTGGCCCCAGTATGGGCATCAGTTCGGCCACCAGAAACGTATGGTTGCCGTCGTCTGCTACCACAATGGCGTTGTCGTCCAGGCGTTGGTTCAGCTGGCTGAAAAACAGTTCCGGGTTTACCCGGTCACCGCTGTCGTGATCCGTCCATGCTTTGCGGTAGGCGGCTTTGTCTGCGGCAATTTGTTTCGCCAATTCAGTGCTGTCTGCCGCTCCTGATTTTTGGGCCTTTACGGCTGCGAGCAACGCCGGAAGAAGGCTTTTGGCGTCGCCTTCCAGGGTTATGCTGGCAGGGTAGTTAGCGCTGAATACTCGCGGGTTTATGTCCAAGTGAATCAGGTTTTTCGGTGGTTTTATACCGTAGCTGCCGGTGGGTATTTCTGCGAAACGGGTGCCGATAGCCAGTAGGCAGTCGATGTGAGCAAAGGCATTGGTGGCGGCCGGCACTGCGTAATTGCCCATGCCCATACCGGTATGCAGAGCGTGGTCACCGGGGAAGGCGCTCAGGCCTTGCAATGTAGTGGCAACCGGCGCGCCAAGGTGCTCGGCCAGTTCGATCAGCGCCGATTGTGCGTCTACCGCGCCCCAGCCGGCAAAAATTCCGGGCTGGCGCGCAGCGGCCAGGGCTTTCGCTGCAGCGTCTATTTGGGTCTGGTCGGGCAGAGGGTGGGCGTCTGGCTTCTGATAGGCGGGCATGTCGTCTACATCGCCCAGGAAGTTGCTTAGGTTGTAGGGTATTTCCACAAATACCGGGCCGGGTTCGCCGCTGATGGCGGTGTTATAAGCCTGGTAGAGCGTGGGGATGATGTCGCAGTGGCTGGTTACGCGCCAGGTTTGTTTGGTAATGGGTTTCAGTAACGCATGTTGGTCCATTTCGTGCAGTTGGTAGCGGTGGCCGCTGGCGGAGTGTATGCCACCGGAGATGATCAGCATGGGTATGCCGTCTATACCAGCTTCGCCGATGCCGCTGGCGGCGTGGGTTACGCCGGCAGCCGGTACAATCAGCAGGGTGCCAATATCGGCGCCGCTGCGGCTGACGGCGTCAGCCATGAATGCGGCGCCGCATTCATGGGTAACGAGCACGGGTGTCACGGTTTCGGAGCGGTTCAGTTCGTCGTAAATTTCAGTGGTATGAACGCCCGGTATGCCAAAAGTGTGGCGGATGCCCAATTGTTCCAATGCGTGTCTTACTAAGGTGGCGCCTGTTTTTTTCATTTTTTGGCCTTTCTGCTTTTGTTCTGTCGCCATTTTTTACTGAAAACACTTGGGGCGGCCGCTGCCCTCATATTTTTCCTGCAATGCTTTGCGCAGCTCTGGTTTGTATGCTTCCAGTTCGCGCACGGCAATTCGGTAGTTCATTACTTGCCAGGAGTATTGGCCAGGCCGGCACCGATTACGGCAACATCGGTTTGATAGTGTTTCATGGCGTTTTATGATTGGTTTTATTGAAGATCACATCAAAATAGCATAGCTGCCTTGCAAATATTTGTGTGAAAAATAAGCGACGTTGGTAGGCGCCAGGCAATAAAAAACCCCGCGATTGCGGGGTTCCTCAGTTCTGACGGTGCTTTGGTTTACAGGCAGCGTGCCTGAAGCGTGTTTGACGTGCGGCCTGGGCCGCCTTAGCCGCCAGTCATGTTCATAAAGCGCAGCACCTGCACCTCACCGTTGACGGAAAAGTGGTGTTTTTCCGGTTTCAGATCCATCGCCTGGATGATGGCATCTTGCAGGCGTTGGTCAGAAATGGGGTTGGCGCGCAGCACTCGTTTCAGGTCCACGGAGTGTTCGTTGCCCAAACACAGCAGAAGGCGGCCTTCCACAGTGACCCGCACCCGGTTGCACGTGGAGCAGAAGTTGTGGGAATGGGGTGAAATAAAGCCGACCTGAGTCGGGCTATCTGTCATGCGGTAATAGCGCGCAGGGCCACCGGAGTCTGCGGTGGCAGGAATCAGGTCGTGATGGCGGGTAATGATCTCGCGCACTTCGTCGCTGGTGCAAAGCGCTTCGCCGCGATCGTGTTCTGAAATCTCGCCCAGGGGCATTTCTTCAATAAAGGTAATGTCTACCTGTTTGCGGCGGGCGTATTCGACCAGTTCGGGCACATCCTGATCGTTACGACCTTTCATCACCACCGTGTTCAGTTTAATACCACGGAAACCGGCCTCGCAGGCGGCGTCTATGCCATCAAGCACCTGCGACAGCTTGCCTGTGCGGGTAATGCTTCGAAATTTGTCGGCGTCTAGCGAATCCAGACTGATGTTCAAGCGATGAAGTCCTGCTTTGCGCAGCGGTTCTGCCATAGAAGACAGCTGGTTGCCGTTGGTGGTCATGGCGAAATCACGAAGGCCATAGCCGCCGATTTCTTCCACCAGATCAACGATGCCCTTTCGAACCAGCGGCTCACCGCCGGTCAGGCGGATTTTTTCGGTGCCCAGTTCCACAAAGTTATGGGCCAGCCTGGCGATTTCTTCGAGGGTGAGCACTTGTTGGCGGGGCAGGAAGGTCATGTCTTCCGCCATGCAATAAACACAGCGAAAGTCGCATCGGTCGGTCACTGATAAACGTACATAATTGATAGTACGGCCGAAGCGATCCGTCAGCTTATTGTTGGACATTGGCACAGTTCCCGTGTCAGCCAGTTTAAGTCATCTAAAAGGTATAGCACATATTATCGCAGACCGGAGCGTAAAATCCGATACCCCCAGCGGGGTAGCTTTGCCTGACTTCCGAGTGCACATTATTTAGATCACTCGCAGGGCAGAAAAAAGTCGTGCTTGTCTTAAAGATAACTATAATATAGATGTTTTAAGACAGTCGAGGGTAAAGCGATGGAAAAGATGCTGTTTCGGGTCAATAGCGCAATTGTCTGAGCCGTCTGGGCAGACCGGTTCACGGATCAACGCTATACTTAAGCCATGGTTTAATCGTTGTGAGATCAGTACTATGAGTAGTCACTATCGAAAAATCGGATACCGTATACTTGCGTATATTTCGATGGCTTTTGCGTTTGTCGGCGTGGTTCTTCCGGTGTTACCGACCACCCCTTTTGTCTTGTTGGCTGCTTTTTTTGCCAGCAAGGGGTCACCGGCTTTTGCGTTTTGGTTAGACAACCACTCTAAATTTGGACCCATTATTTTTCAGTGGCGCACTCGTCAAGCCATTCCGGCCAGCGCCAAAGTGCTGGCCTGCTCGATGATGACGCTAAGCTGGGGTTTTTTGTTCTGGGGCGGCACGACGCCGCTGGTTTTGATGATAGTGGGGATTACGCTGGTGGCTGTTGCATGCTATTTGCTGACCCGTCCGACTTATTAGTGTCAGATGCACGCTAGCTGGAGTTGTTTATGCACATCACCCGTTACACCGATTATTCGCTACGAGTGCTGGTTTACCTGGCTGTTTCTGGTGACCGTCTGGTTACCATTCAGGACGTAGCCGATGCCTATGATATTTCCAAAAACCACCTAATGAAGGTGGTGCATCAGCTCAACATTAAGGGCTACATAGAAACAGTGAGAGGCAAAAACGGCGGCATGCGGCTGCGGCGTCAGCCCAGCTCCATCAATATTGGTGCGCTAGTTCGCGATACCGAGCCGGATTTCAACCTGGTTGAGTGCTTTTCCGAGAACAATCAGTGTTGTATTACCCCGGTTTGCGGTTTGCAATCGATATTAAAAGAAGCCTTGAACGCTTTTTTAGCGACCCTGGATACTTACACCCTCGCCGATGTGGCGCGCCAGCCAGAGCAATCGCAGTTGCTGCGGCTGCTGCAGATCAGCTAGCGTCGCTTTTCACCGCGGGCTTCTTTTTCGCGGCCGTTCTAGGTTTGCGTGGGCTGGGTTTTTTCTTTGGCGGTAACAGCAGGATTCTGAGTTCTTCCAATGCTTCCCCGGTGTACACGGCCAGCTTCTGCATGCTGGGTAAGGTGTCGCGGCAACCAGTGAAACCAAAGTTCAATGATCCGGCATAGCTCAGGCATGTAATGTTCAGTGCTCCGCCGTGGGTGATCAGCGACACCGGGTACATGGCTTCGAGTTTGGCGCCTTCGTAATAAAGATCTTCGGTGGGCCCCGGAACGTTGGAGATGGTTACGTTAAATACCGGTCGCATGCGCCCGCCCAAGCCAGACATCAGCTGCAGTATGTAGGGCGACATCAGCATCATGGTGTATTGGGTCAGCGCTTTCTTGGGCAATTTTTGCAAGTGCTCTTTGGCTTTGCACGACGATTCTTTGATGTGTTTCAGGCGCGTTAGCGGATCAGGTTCGTTGGTCGCCAGGGCGGCAATCATGAAGCTGATCTGGGTTCCGGTGCCTTCGTCATCCGCCGGGCGAATGTTGACGGGTATGCCAGCTGTTAATGATGTTTCAGGCAAATCGTCCTGTTCCAGCAGAAAACGCCGCAACGCAGTACCGCACAAATACAACACAATGTCGTTCATCGAGCTGCCCGAGGCGCGGGCCATGACTTTCATATCTTCTAACTGATATTGCTGGGTGGCGAAGCGGCGCTGGCCAGTAACCCGATGATTGATCTTGGAAACCGGGCCGGTGAAGGGCGCGGTCAGGCCGTCTTCCGGATGGCGTACCGAGTGAATCAGGCGATTGCTGGCCTGCCACAGCCGTGGTGCTAAGCCCAACTGCAGCTTGAGAGCTTCCATCGCTTGGGATATAGCACCTGGCACGCTGGCTTCGCTGTCGGTCTTTTTGCCGCGCGTGCTTTCCGGGCGTACTGACCAGGGTGGCAGCATGTCGCGCTCGTCGGGGGATTTGCTCAGCACCCTTTGCAACAGGCGTACACCACTGATGCCGTCAATCATGCAGTGATGCATTTTCGTGTACAGGGCAAAACGGTTGTGTTCCAGCCCTTCGATCATGTGGCACTCCCACAGCGGCCGCGACAGATCCAGCGGGTTGGAGTGCAGGCGCGATACCAGTACCCCCAGCTCGCGTTCACCGCCGGGCTTTGGCAGGGCCGAGTGGCGCACGTGATAATCCAGATCAATATGTTTGTCGTGCTTCCAGGTGGGTGCCAGAACGCGGCCCAGAAAGCCTGGCCATACCAGCTTGCAGCCCCAGGGAAGCTCAACATTACCGGCTTGCTTCATGCTTTCGACCAAGTCGCCAGTGAATGTAGAAGGGGCGTTGTCGGGCAGGCTGAAAATCTGCAAGTTGCCCACGTGCATGGGTGTATCGTCAGACTCGACCGCTAGCCAAGACGCATCCAATGTTGCCAGGCGTTTCATTCCGTGCGCACCCCTACTGTATCTGGAACATGAAAAAGGGCAGAGAGCCCTAATCTTTCAGTATATGAGGTACTGTCACGATAAACGAATGCTGACACAAGAAAATTCTGCAGAAATGGCAAGACTGCCACCAGAGCCGAAGCCCAGATTGCCATGGTTTTTCGCGTAGCTGCGGTCATCCAGCTTCAATTTGCGGCATGCCTTCGTTTACGCAGGCATCGGTGTAACGAACCGCTGCCGGTAATCTGAGCCACGCGTTGAAAACACCTGTTACCGGAATTCCGCGAGCAAGCCTTAAGTCGGGGCGGCCGGCTAGACGAATCCAAGCCCGGCCGCGCCGCCATTAAGTACTTGGCGTTGCTGAAGGGCACTGATATTTCGTCACCACCTTGCCATCACTAACGCTTTGCAGGTGCACGTCAAAGCCCCACAGCCGGTGTATGTGGCGCAGCACTTCTTCGCTATCGTCCGCTAACGGCCGACGTTCATTCACACTGTGGCGCAGGGTCAGCGAGCGGTCGCCACGCAAGTCTACATTCCACACCTGAATATCCGGCTCGCGACTGCTCAGGTTGTATTGCCGCGCCAACTTTTCACGCACTGTGCGGTACCCGGTTTCATCGTGAATGGCAGTCACCAGGTAGGCGTCTTCTTCATCGTCGTTTTCAATGGCAAACAGTTTTAAATCGCGCATCACTTTGGGCGACAGAAACTGCTGGATGAAACTTTCGTCTTTGAAGTTTTTCATGGCGAAATGCAGGGTTTGCCGCCAATCGGAGCCGGCAATGTCCGGGAACCATTCGCGATCTTCGTCTGTCGGCTGCTCACAAAGTCGGCGTAAGTCGGTGAAGATCGCAAATCCCAGGGTGTAAGGGTTTATGCCGGAATAATAACGGCTGTTGAACGGTGGTTGGTAAACCACCGCGGTATGGCTAGCCAGCAGTTCCAGCATGAACCCGTCGGTTACCAGCCCTTTGTCGTACAGAGCATGAATCAGGGTGTAGTGCCAGAAAGTTGCCCAGCCTTCGTTCATTACCTGGGTTTGCCGCTGTGGATAAAAATACTGCCCCAGTTTGCGCACGATGCGAATAATTTCCCGCTGCCAGGTTTCCAGTAAAGGCGCGTTTTTTTCAATGAAATACAGAATGTTTTCCTGGGCCTCCTCCGGGAAACGTTTTTTCTTACTTTCGGGGTCGCTGTCATCGGTGGGCAAAGGAATGGTGCGCCACAAATCGTTGATGCGGCGTTGCTGGTATTCTTCGCGTTCGGTCTGGCGTAGCTTCTCCTCGCCGGCGGAGATAGGCGATGGCCGCTTGTAGCGATCCACCCCGTAGTTCATCAGCGCGTGGCAGGAGTCCAACACTTCCTCCACCGCGTCTACACCGTGGCGTTCCTCACATTCAGCGATGTAATGGCGGGCAAAGACCAGGTAATCAATAATCGCGCTGGCGTCGGTCCAGGTGCGAAACAGGTAGTTGCCTTTGAAGAAAGAATTGTGGCCATAGCAGGCGTGGGCAATCACCAGCGCTTGCATGGGCAGGGTGTTCTCTTCCATCAGGTAGGCGATACACGGGTCTGAGTTGATGACGATTTCATAGGCCAGCCCCATTTGCCCGCGCTGGTAACCTTTCGATGTGTTGAGGAACTGCTTGCCGAATGACCAGTGGTTGTAGCCTACCGGCATGCCCACAGAACTGTATGCGTCCATCATCTGTTCGGCGCTGATCACCTCTACCTGATTGGGGTAGGTGTCCAGGCCGAATTCAGCTGCACACTTTGCGATTTCTTCGTCGTAGCGCTGGATCAGGTCAAAGGTCCATTCTGACCCGGTCGAAATCGGCTCCCGCGTTTTCACCGCCTTAGGCGGCTCGGGCGGGCTGTCAACGCGCGATGCGCAGTCGTTGTGTTCACTCATGCGGCTTTCCTCTCGAACAGCCGGCGGAAGACCGGGTAAATATCGCTGGCATCGGCAATTTGCTGCATCGCGAATGCGTGCGGAAAGCGCGCCAGAATCTTCTCGTATTCGTACCAGAGCATCTGGTGGTTCTGGGGCGTAATCTCTATGTAGGCGTAATACTGCACCAGCGGAAGCAGCTGGTCTGTTAACAGTTTGCTGCACACCGGGGAGTCGTCATTCCAGTTGTCGCCGTCGGATGCCTGAGCGGCGTAAATGTTCCACTCGGCCGGTGAATAGCGGCTGTCGATGATTTTCTGCATCAGCTTCAGGGCGCTGGATACAATGGTTCCGCCGGTTTCCCGTGAATAGAAAAACTCTTCTTCGTTCACCTCTTTGGCGCTGGTGTGGTGGCGAATAAATACCACGTCGATTTTTTTGTAGTTCTTCTGCAAGAACAGGTACAGCAAAATAAAGAAGCGTTTAGCAATGTCTTTGTGGGTTTGCGTCATAGAGCCTGACACGTCCATCACGCAGAACATCACCGCGCTGGTGGCTGGTTGCGGTTGCTTCAGGTGCTGGCGGAAGCGCAAGTCGATTTCGTCAATAAACGGAATGCGCTTAACGTTGGTTTTTAGCCGTGCGATTTCTTCTTCCAGAACCTGAATCTGGTCGGCGTGGCTAAACGCAGCGTCGAGATCTTCCGGCGCGATTTTCAGTGCTGCAAGCTGCTCTTCCAGTTCGCGGATTTTATGTCGGCGGGCTCCACCCAAGCCGAGGCGGCGAGCGTGGGCCCCGCGTAGAGAACGAATAACATCCAGCTTGGCGGGCACCCCTTGGGTACTGAAACCTGAACGCACGTATTTGAACGACTCGGTGTCTTTCAGGCGTTTGCGCACCAGATTGGGCAGCGCCAGATCGTCAAACAAAAAGTTCAGGAATTCTTCCTGAGTAATCTGAAAGGCGAAGTCGTCCATTCCCTCGCCATCTTGGCTGGCCTGGCCATTGCCTTGCCCCTGTCCGCCACCGTCGGGCGGTTTGGGAAGGGTGTCGCCTGCCAGAAACTCCTGATTGCCGGGGTGCACCACTTCCTGGCGCCCGCCCTGGCCGTGGTGAAAAATCGGTTCTTGAATGTCGCGGTTGGGAATAGTCACGCTTTCCCCGTGTTCCACATTGGTAATGGAGCGCTTTTTCACCGCTTCAGCCACGGCCTTCTTTATGTGATGGCGATAACGGCGCAGGAATCGTTCCCGATTCACTGCGCTTTTGTTTTTACCGTTCAGACGTCGGTCAATAATGTGGGTGCTTCCCATAACGCTTCCCTCTATGCAGTGCGCTATACAGTGCGCCCATTACCGGTTAATGGGATTTGCGAACCCGCAGGTACCACTCGGCGAGCAACCGCACCTGTTTTTCGGTGTAACCGCGGTCTACCATCCGGTCGACGAACTGCTTGTGCTTTTTCTGGTCTTCGTTACTGGCTTTGGGATTGAATGAAATCACCGGCAGCAAGTCTTCGGTGTTCGAGAACATTTTCTTCTCGATCACACTGCGCAGTTTTTCATAGCTCAGCCAGGAAGGGTTGTCGCCCTGGTTATTGGCACGGGCGCGCAGCACAAAGTTGACCACCTCGTTGCGGAAATCTTTGGGGTTGCTGATGCCCGCCGGCTTCTCGATTTTCTCCAGCTCTTCGTTAATAGAGACTCTGTCCAGAATTTCCCCAGTGTCCGGGTCGCGGAATTCCTGATCTTGAATCCACAAGTCGGCATAGGTGACGTAGCGGTCGAACAGGTTCTGGCCGTATTCGCTGTAGCTTTCCAGATACGCAGTCTGAATTTCTTTACCAATAAACTGCACGTAGTGGGGCGCCAGGAATTCCTTGATGTAGCGCAGGTAGCGCTCCTGAATTTCGGGCTGGAACTGTTCCTGCTCAATCTGTTTTTCAATCACGTACAGCAGGTGCACCGGGTTGGCGGCAACTTCGTTGGTGTCGAAGTTGAACACTTTCGACAGGATCTTGAAGGCGAAACGGGTCGACAGGCCATCCATGCCTTCATTCACACCGGCCGCATCGCGGTATTCCTGAATCGATTTGGCCTTGGGGTCGGTGTCTTTAATGTTCTGGCCGTCGTAGACCCGCATTTTCGAGAAAATACTGGAATTATCCGGGTCTTTTACCCGCGACAGCACAGAGAACTGGGCCAGCATGTCCAGGGTGTCCGGCGCGCAGGGCGCACCCGCCAGGGAACTGTGTTCCAGCAGCTTGCGATAGATATCAACCTCTTCGGTTACCCGCACGCAGTAGGGCACTTTCACAATGTACACACGGTCCAGGAAGGCTTCGTTGTGTTTGTTGTTGCGAAAGGTTTGCCACTCGGACTCGTTAGAGTGAGCCAGAATAACGCCATCAAAGGGCACGGAACCCATGCCTTCGGTTGTGTTGTAGTTGCCTTCTTGGGTGGCGGTCAGCAGGGGGTGCAGAACTTTTATCGGCGCCTTGAACATTTCTACAAATTCAAGCAGGCCCTGGTTGGCTTTGCACAGGCCACCGCTAAAACTGTATGCGTCTGGGTCATCCTGGGAATAGTCTTCCAACATGCGGATATTCACTTTGCCCACCAGGGCAGAGATATCCTGGTTGTTGTCGTCGCCAGGTTCCGTTTTGGATACGCCTATCTGGTCCAGAATAGACGGGTAACGTTTCACCACTCGGAACTGACTGACGTCGCCGCCAAATTCGTGCAGGCGCTTCACCGCCCAAGGCGACATGATGCTTTTAATATAGCGCGGCGGGATGCCGTATTCTTCGTGCAGAATTTCGGTGTCTTCGGCCGGATCAAATAATCCCAGTGGTGACTCGTTAACCGGGGAGCCCTTGATGGCGTAAAATGGCACCTTTTGCACCAGGGATTTGAGCTTTTCCGCCAGTGACGATTTACCACCGCCTACCGGGCCCAGCAGGTATAAAATCTGTTTCTTTTCCTCTAGTCCTTGGGCCGCATGGCGGAAGAAAGACACGATGTTTTCCACCGCTTCTTCCATACCGTAAAATTCGGAAAATTCCGGGTAGCGTTTGATGACCTTGTTGGAAAAGATACGTGACAATCTGGTATCGCGTGAGGTGTCTATCAGTTCGGGTTCACCAATAGCCAGTAATAGGCGCTCGGAAGCACTAGCATAAGCTCCGGGGTCGTTTTTGCAGATCTCCAGGTATTCCTCTAGAGAAAATTCTTCTTCTTGAGTCCTTTCATAACGGTTTTTGTACTGTTGCAGAATGCTCATGGATGCCCCTCGCTTGCAATGGTTTAGCCGTTCGTAACGCGTATTCCTCATCAGTATGTTGTCGTCGCACGTCCGGGCGGGACTGCCCGCAGCTCGGCGCGCGTAATACGACTAGTTATAGGGTTCTTTTTTGTTTTTGGCCTACTTATCGGAAGCTTAGTTTAACTACGTCGATTTGGACAGTGGCTTAGCAGTAGCAGTTCCGCGGCCAAAACGATAAATTCGCCCAATCAGCGTTTGTGTAGCCGGAACACACTTTCCGTGGCGCCACCCAAGCCTTTGCGTTTGGCGAAGGGGTCGTCTTTTGCCATGTTTTCCTGGCGCAGGCGCTCAACGGTAAAGTCATCGCTGAACAGTTCGTACACCTCGTTGTCAGTAACGTTGAACGGCGGCCCGGTCATTTCACTGCCATCGTAATCCAGCGTAATCAGTAGCATTCCACAGCTCTCAGGCAAGATGGCGCTCAGGTGGCTGGCATAGCGCTGGCGCATGGCCGGTGGCAGGGCGATGAGTGCGGCACGGTCGTACACCCAACGCACGTTGTCTACGTCCGCCGGGGATAGCTGGTAAAAGTCACCGCACCACAATTCCAGGGTGTCGTCATGGCGGAAGCGGGTAAACGGCGAACCGGGTGTCACCATTGCTTTTTCGCTGGCTTCTTCAAAAAAATCTTTGCAGGCAATGCTGCTAAGTTCCACGCCCAGAATGGGATGGCCGCGATCATGAAGCCACCAGAGATCATGGGACTTACCGCACAGCGGCACCAGAACCTGGCTTTTTTCTGGCCCTGTCAGGTCTGGCCAGTGCTCATGTAAATAGTGATTGACCGACTTTTGGTGGAATCCGGTCTCTTTGCGTTCCCAGCGGGCGTGCCAGAATTCATGATCCATAATGTCGCCTTTCGCACTTGGTATTTGACGTGTGGAGCAGGATTTCGCCGTATGATGATAATAGGGATTGTATCAGTATAGGCAAAATCTGGCGGCCTCGGCCGTACCTTTTAAACTCAGGGAGTGTTTGAGTGGAAGTTGTGTTTCGTTTTTTGGTGGCAACTTTTCTAGCAACGCTGATGGTGGGATGTTCTTCGTTCCAGCAAAAAAATCAGATGAGCGCTTTTAATGATGCTTATGCGGTAGGTGATTATGACCTGGCGTTGCAAGTGGTGAGCTTTAAAACCGCCAAGGGTAGGGCTGTAGATACCGATGAGCATTTTCTGGACTTGTTGCATCAGGCGGAGCTGCACCGCTTGTTAGGCCGCTATCAAGAGGCCACCAAAACCTATGATTTGGCTGAAGAGGGTATGAAGAACCTGGACCTGGCCAATATCGTGGAAAAATCATCAACGGCTTTCGTGGCGTTGATGGTGAACGACTCTGAACGCAATTATCAAGCGTTGATGTCGGAGGCGATTCTTGTCAACACTTATAAGAGTCTGGCGTTTCTGGCTGCGGGCAATAACGAATTTGCACGTGTCGAGCTTAACCGGGCGGATGACCGCACACGGCGTGCAGTGGAATACTTCAGTCAGGAAATCGCCGAACAGCGGGAGGCGTTGAACCAGCAGGCGCAGAGTGGGCAAAACACGGCCGCCATGGTTCGCAACAGCCTGAATAACCAAAGCCTGCGCAATGCTGTGTCGCAGCGCTATGATGTAGAGTCGGAGTGGTCGGTGCTACCCGAGTTTATTGTGCCGGCCAGCACCTATTTGCATGGCATTTACTTCCTGGCCAACGCCAGTAGCCGTGCCGATTACGAGAAGGCCGCCACGTCCCTCACACGTGTTGCCGCGATGAACAGGGCAAGCGATGTTCTGCAGCGTGACGCCAAACTCGCCGAGGCGTTGGCCGCTGGCACGCAGTCGATGGCTGAACTGGCACCACAGGTGTGGGTTGTTTATGAAAACGGCCTGGGCCCGGTATTGGAAGAGACCCGGATTGATGTGCCTTTGCTGATATTTCATGGTAACCAGCAGGCACCCGCTTACTTTGGCATTGCACTGCCCAGATACAGAGATCGTGCGGCTGTTCCGGGCAGCCTGGGTGTGCTTTCCGGCGCTGACATCGCTGTGCAAACAGAGCGCATATCGGACATGGGGTCGGTGATTCGCACTGAAATGAAAGAGCGGTTCCCCAGTGTTCTGGCGCGAGCCGTGTCGTCTGCGGTGATAAAAACGATCATCCAGAACGAAGCCGCAGAAAATTTTGGCGTGTGGGGTCAGCTAGGCGCTGCCGCGCTGACCATTGCTACAACCCAGGCTGATTTACGCAGCTGGCAGGCCTTGCCTAATCACTGGCAGGCCGTTCGGATCGATCGCCCCGAGAATGGTAAACTAACGCTAACAAGCACAAATGGCCATTCCTTGGGTACTATTGTGATACCTGACCAGCCGTTTACTCTGCTCTACGTTAAACGGCCCACTTTGGCTGGCCCGGCCAGTGTCGTCGCGCTTGATTTGCAAGGGCGTAACCCGGCATCAACGGTGCAATTGTCGGGAAAGGATTTGCTGACAGCCACTCAATGAACTTAATCAGGGCCGAGCCATGAGAGTTCAAGCCATGAGAACCCAATCCATGAAACTTCAAAAACAGATCATCGCCTTTAGTTGTGCACTGGCATTGGTCGGTTGCGCTATTCAGCCACCCGCTGAAACAGTGGCTGCAATCGACCGCGAGCAACTTCAGATCGACCCGGAAGTAAACTATTTTGTGGCCGTTACAGAGCTGCTAAGTCAGCGCATTGCTCAGCCTGGCGGAGAGGCCCTGTTGCAAATCCAGTACGCTGTTGAGGCACGCTCTAACGGCGATTTAGCTTGGAAAGTGACCTGGTTTGATCCTAACGGCATCGTCGTAAAAGGCGTTGGCGAGAGCTATCGCAAAGCCTCGCTACTAACCGGTCAAACCCGTTATTTCACCGCAACGGCGCCCCACGCCCGTGTTACCGATTATCAGCTCCATCTTCGTGAGCCTCAGCAATAAGGATTCTGTATGTTCAAACTTCCGATTGTGCTTTGTGTCAGCCTGCTCATGCTTGCCGGCTGTGCGACGCCTACCCGATATATCGACCCGGCTGCTGACGATGGCCCTGTGACCATGACCATGGATTACCGGGATTTCGAAAAAGCGGCCACCGAGGCCGTGGATGACATGCTTGCCAGCGGCGCCGTTAGTAAACCCAATGGCGAGCGCTATATCATGGTGGTCAGTCGCGTGACCAATGACACGATGCAGCGTATCGACACAGATCAGCTCACCAAGAAGATTCGTGTGGGGTTGCTGCGCTCCGGCAAAGTCGTGACCACCACGGCGGTAGGCCTTGATGGTGCTGAAGATGAAATGAGCGCGCGTGCGCGCGAGTTACGTGATTCTGAAGAGTTTGACCAATCAGGAGTGCAACGCAAAGGCACCTTGCAGGCGCCAGACCTGAGCCTGTCCGGTAAGATTCTGCAGCGCAATCACACAGCAGGTAAAGAGCAGCAAGTTGAATATTACATTCAGCTATCACTGACCGACCTGGTAACAGGCCTGGCAACCTGGGAGGTAGAAACGCCCATTATCAAGCGCGGGTCCAATGACTCCGTTTCCTGGTAAACGGCTGCGGCTGCGGCTGAGGGTGCCGTTTCTTGCGCACCAGCGGCCGGTTTTCCACCCGGCACTCATTTGAGCCATACTTGAATCTGTCTGCCCCTGCTTGAAACAGGGGCACTTTCATATTCTGGCAACGGGACAAAAAGTGGCTTCTCTTCAGATACAAGAACGTCTTGCTGCTGCTGAAAAATGGATACTGGCAAATCCTAATCCGCCGCAAAACTGGCCCTGGACCTGGCTCTATAAAACCGGGCGTTCGTTGTATGCGCTGATTCGTGACTTTATCAGTGGCCAGCTTACTCTTCACGCCATGAGCCTGGTTTACACCACGTTATTGAGCATTGTGCCGTTGCTGGCGCTCAGCTTTTCGGTGTTGAAGGCTCTGGGCGTGCATCAGAAAATGGAGCCGTTCCTGTACCAGTTCTTCCAGCCCCTAGGGCCCCAAGGTATTGACATGGCAGAGCGCATTTTGGGCTTTGTGGACAATATGAAAGTGGGTGTGTTGGGCTCGGTAGGCCTGGCGGTGCTGGTGTACACGGTGGTGTCGCTGGTGCAGAAAATAGAACGCTCGTTTAATATGATCTGGCGGGTGCCAGAGATGCGATCTCTGGCGCAGCGCTTCAGTAACTATTTAAGCGTTATCATGGTTGGGCCGCTGCTGATGGTGTCCGCTATTGGTATCAGCGCCACCATTTTTTCCTCATCGTTTGTGCAAACCCTGATTGAGATAGAACCTTTCGGCTCGGTGATTTTACTGATCAGCCGCTTTACACCGTTCTTCCTGGTCGTGGGCGCCTTCACGTTTGTGTATGTGTTCATTCCCAACACGCGAGTGAAGTTACGTTACGCGTTTCTGGCAGGCCTGATTGCTGGCGTGTCCTGGCAGGGGGCTGGGATGCTGTTTGCGTCGTTCGTGGCCGGGTCTGCCAAATACGCCGCCATTTACTCCAGCTTTGCCATTGGCATTATCATGCTGATCTGGATCTATCTGAACTGGATGATACTGCTGCTGGGCGCCAGTTTGAGTTTTTACTTGCAGAATCCGGGCTCTGTGGCCAAGCGCCATCAGGTGCAGCTGGCGCCGGAGTTGCAGGAGCAGGTCGCCTTGGCGTTGATGTGGATGGTGGCCAAGCCGTTTCACGAGGGCCGGCCCGCGCCGCGGCAGGAAGCGGTTGAGCACGAGCTCAGAGTTCCGGGGGAGGTCACCCGTCATGTCAGTGACAAACTCATTCGCGCCAAACTGCTGACGCTGGCAGGCAGCCAGGGCGACTGCTTGCACCCGGCCCGGTCGTTGGAGAGAATTTCGGTGGGTGACGTACTGAAAGCCGTGCGTAATGATGAAGATAACGTGGTGGCACGTTTGCCAGCGTTGCTACCAAAAAGCCTGTTTGGCCGATCCACGAAGGGCGACGAGCTCACCTTCGCTGAACTGCTGGCCGGTGAAGACAGACAGAGCCCGTTAGCGCCTTAGTCCTGAGCTGTCGGCGTATTTTTGGGATCTTCGAGCATGGGCTTCAGGGCAGCTTGAACCCGCGTGACGTCGCTCTTGCTCAATTGCACCAATGCTGGAAGGTCTTCTTCGGCCAAATTGCGCTGGCGCGCTTGGCGTAGCACTTCGCGAGTGGCAATAACAATGCCGTCGATTAACGCAGAGTTTTCATGGCTGCGTGGGCTCTCGGGCCGGTGCAGGAGGCCCTGATAGTTGTCAGGAAGCCCCCAAGTGCGGGCGATAAGCCGGGCCACCGGCCATTGATAGCGCACTAGAATCTGGTGCAAAGTGGCCGGCTTGAGTTTGACTAAAGTGCCATCTGCGCGGGCGGGCACCAGGCGATGAGCCTCGCGGTAAAGCGTTATATAGGCCAGAGCAGGCAGCAAGCCAGCCATAAAATAAACGCTGGCGTCTTTACCCTGAAGGCGGGCAACGGTTTCTGCTGCGCGTGCGCTAGCCATGCCCCAGCGCCAGGCACGATCGGTGAAGGTAATTTCTTCACTGTCACGTGATGACATCATTGGTCGCATCAATGCGGCGGATACAACACTTCGGATTCCGTTCATACCTAGCATTAAAATCGCTTGATCTACGGTTTCAATGTCATTTTTGTCCGGACGAAAAAACGGACTGTTGGCGATTTTTAGCAGCTGATCCGTCAGCGCTGGATCACGCAGGATAATATTACCCAGATCCTGGCGCGTGGTGGTGTCATCAGACAGCGCACTCATTAGCATGGGCAGGCTCATGGGTTGGCGCGGCAGTTCGCTGAGCTCACCGGAGCGCAAGCGCTTTGCCATTGCTTCGATCGTCGCCTCCGCGTTTTCCAGGTTGGCTCCCAACGTTTGCGGCCGCGTATCCAGCAACCAGCAAAAAAGGTGCTGGCGCAGTGCCTCAGCGAGCGGGCTATGGGCTTGTGCCTTGCTACTGGAACCACCTTTGCTGCGGGAACCATTGCCGAGGGCTGACGTCGGCGCGGTTGTGTTGGCGCGTTCGAAGAAACCGCTAATCCAGGAAAGCAGTCCTGGCATTAAAACCTCCGGAGCAGAATGCAGGCGAGTGGTTGAGTGTGCAGACAGATCCATGCCGCGAATCCGACGCTTTATAGTATAGATCTAAAATGGCATTTTTCCATGTTTACAGCATGTTGAATGACCTACGCCAAGGCCTGCTCAAACACCAGAATCAGCTGGCCGAGACCGGCCAACATACCCAGCACCGCACCCACCAGAATCAGTTTGATTTCATCTTCCTGAAAGCACGGCCGCAGCAAGTCCTGAAACTCGCCGGAAGACAACGCCAGCATGCGCTCGACCATAATGGATTCAATGGCTCGCGCACGGTCTTTCTGAAAAGCCGGTTGGCTTAAGGATCTGCGGGACAGCTCAACGGCTTTGCTTTCCAGCTGGTTGCGTAAGCTGGCAGCGGCAGCGGGCCCCAGCGCCATGTGTGCCAACGTCTGATTGACGCCTGCTTCTGCGTTAAGCAGCGGCCGTAAATGGGCCTTGATGATATCCAGCGCCTGGCCGCCCCGGGGACCATCCAGTATGGCCTCTATAATATTACCCACCGTGAGTATGTCGTGGGCCACAATGTGGCAGAAGGATTCGGCCACTTCTGGTTGACGTTTCAGAAACAGCCCCTGAATGCGCCAACGGCCAAGACGTACTGGGTACAGCGGGCGGAAAATAACGTTTAGGGCAATCCAGTTGGTGGCAAAGCCCACCAGTAAACCGCCCAGCGGCAGCACCCACCACACGGGGAATACGAACCACAGCAGCATCTGTAACAGGCCAAAGCCAAAACCCAGATACAGGCCTGATGTCACAATAAAATGGAATTCACGGTAGCCGCAGGTCAGAAATATGCGGTTCAACAGGGTTTTGTCGGTGGTGAGCCGGTCTACCACCATGGTTTTTATGTCTAACAGCTGTTCTGCGTTTTGCGCTATGTCGTCCATTACCTGCATCACTAACGCGGGCAGTGCTTTGCGCGCTCGCTCGTACACCAACCATTTGGCTGGGCCTGGCAAGCTCTGCCAAAACGCCGGCGACTCGCGCATCATCAGCTCGTTTACGTAACCTTCAAGCCGCGGGTTTATGGTGTGGATGAGCTGAGTTGCGAGTACGTTGGGGTCTAGCTGCTGGAAGATTTCCGGCACGGTGCCAATCTTGGCGATGGTGGCGTCTACGCTGATGAACGCCATTTTTCGGGCTTTTGAGGGAATAATGCCTTGCCAGCCCAAGTACGGTGGCCAGCCAAAAAATTCGATGGGGTAAAAAGTCATCTTGATGGCCAGCCAGTTGGTGGCCCAGCCGATACAAGCCGCGATGACAGGGATGCTGAGGTACTGCAAGAGTTCGATGGAAGTGGCCAGGCTTGTCACCCGTAAGTCTTAACGATTGGGTATGTGGGTGATTTTGCCCGCTTGGGAACGCACATACGGCACATACGGGGATCAGGCACCAACATCACCCCACAGCCACTGGCAGAGTGCCATGGCGGCAACCGGCGCGGTTTCCGTGCGGAGCACTCTTGGGCCGAGAGCAACCGGGAGGAAGCCAGATTTTTCAGCTTGGGCAATTTCGTCGGCGCTGAGGCCGCCTTCAGGACCGATCATCAGGGCAACGCTGTCGGGCTTGGCCAGAGAATCCAGTGACTGTTCGGTGCGGTGGTGGAGCACCAGGCGCACGTCGCAGCGCTGGCTGTATTCCAGCCATTCGGTGATGTTCATCACCGGTAGAATATCCGGCACTCGTGCGCGGCCGCATTGTTCGGCGGCGCTGATGGCTACCGAGCGCCAGTGGTTCAGGCGCTTGTCTTCGCGGTCGCCTTTCAGACGTACATCGCAGCGTTCGGTGGAAAGAGGCACAATTCGGGTAACGCCCATTTCCGTCGCTTTCTGCACTGCGTAATCCATTCGGTCACCCTTTGACAGGGTTTGCCCGAGCACGATCTCCAGCGCCGATTCACTGCTGTTTGCAGTGGAATGTTCCACCTGAACCGTCACGTTTTTCTTGCTGGCGCTGGCAATCAGCGCCTGGTAATCGTGGCCATCGCCGTTGAACAGGCTGAGTGCCTGGCCAGGTTGCATGCGCAATACCCGGCCTACATGTTGTGCGGCGTTGTCGTCCAGCTGCGCTTCTGCGCCGGCCTGTAACGGAGTGTCGGTGTAGATTCGTGGTATTCGCAACGTAGTTTTCCTTAAAGGCGCGAATCAGTCGCGCACAGCGATATTAATGCCCTCCGTGGCTACCCGGGCCAGATGCTGAATCTGGTCTTCGGTGATCACATAGGGCGGCATAAAATACACCACATTGCCCAGCGGGCGTAACAAGGCCTGGCGGGTGAGCGAGTGCTGGTACACCTTCAAGCCGCGCCTTTCTTTCCAGTGGAAGGGCGTTTTGTCGGCTTTGTTTTTAACCATTTCAATGGCCAGTGTCATGCCATGTTGGCGAATATCACCCACGTTGGGGTGATCCGCCAGATGAGCGACTGACTCAGCCATACAGGCCGACAAGCGCCGGTTATTCTCAATGACTCGATCATCACGGAAAATGTCGAGAGTTGCCAGTGCTACGGCGCAGCCAATGGGGTTGCCGGTGTAACTGTGGCTGTGCAAAAACGCCCGCATGGTTTCGTAATCGTCGTAAAACCCGTTGTAGACGGTATCAGTGGTCAGCACCACAGACAATGGCAGGTAGCCTGCGGTCAGGCCTTTTGACAAGCACATGAAATCCGGCGTAATGCCCGCCTGCTCGCAGGCGAATAGGGTACCGGTGCGGCCAAAGCCCACGGCAATTTCGTCGGCAATCAGATGTACGCCGTACCGGTCACAGGCTTCGCGCAGTTTGGTGTGGTAAATCGGGTGGTGCATGCGCATGCCGCCGGCGCATTGAATGAGCGGCTCCACCACCACCGCGGAGATTTCGTGGTGCCTTTCTGCCAGCATTGCTTCCATCGCTTCAAACTGGCGCAGGGCGAAGGCTTCGTCGGTTTCACCGGGCTCTTTCAGGTAGGCGTCCGGTGAGGGTGCAGTAATCACTTCCATCAACAATGGCTGGTAGGTGTTTTTGTAAATCGCCACATCACCCAGCGCCAGCGCGCCCAAGGTTTCACCGTGGTAGCTGTTGGCAAGATTCACGAAGTACTTTTTGTTCGGCTGGCCCTGGTTCTTCCAGTAGTGAAAACTCATCTTCAGTGCCGCTTCGATAGCCGACGAACCGTTGTCGGCGTAAAAGCACTTGTTCAGTCCTTCCGGCGTTACCTCAATCAATCGCTCTGACAGGTTCACCACCGGCTCGTGGCTGAAACCAGCCAGAATCACGTGTTCCAGCTGGCCGATCTGTTCAATGATCGCGTTGTTGATGCGGTCGTTGGAGTGGCCAAACAGATTCACCCACCAAGAGCTGACCGCGTCGATATAGCGATTATTTTCGAAGTCTTCCAGCCACACCCCTTTGCCTTTTTTAATCGGGATCAGCGGCAAGGTTTCGTGGTCTTTCATCTGCGTACAGGGGTGCCACACGGACTTAAGGTCACGGGCGACGAGGTCGGCATTGCGCATATTAGCTCTCCGATAAGACGATGGTTCTGACGTGATAAATTGGCGGCTGTTAACCTAGAGCGATAATACAGTTAACAGCGCTGACTGACCACAGTGCCTGAGCCCCCCCGGGGATTTATCAGTCACAGCATTCAGGTCTGCTAAGCTATTAGAAGCCCGACCCGAAACCGGTGCTTTCAACATGACGTAAACTGATCCGAAGTGCGGCGGTGGCATATGAGGCAACGAATTAGTTTCTGCACAACATCGGATGGTGTACGCATTGCGTACGCTGTTGCGGGTAGTGGCCCGCCGCTCATTCGCGTCGGGGGTTGGCTAACTCATGTGGAACGCGATTGGGATAGCCCTGTTTGGCAACATTGGATGCGCGAGCTTACCCATGAGCACACTCTCGCTCGCTTCGACATCCGTGGTAGCGGATTGTCTGATCAAGAGGTCTGCGAACAGGGCATGGAAGCGTGGGTTCGAGACCTTGAGGCAGTTGCCGACAGCCTGGGCTGGAAACGCTTCTCGCTGATTGGGCTATGCCAGGGCGGCCCCATCGCTTTGCTGTATGCCTTTCGTCATCCCGAACGGGTAGACCGGGTGGTGCTCTACAACGCCTATACCAACGGGGCGTTTACTAGCGGAGCCAGTGAACGCAGTAGCGAAGAGGCCGAGGCGTTGGCGACCATGATAAAAATCGGTTGGGGACGCAAATCCGGTGCTTTCCGCGAGCTGTTTGCCCGCCGTTTGTCTCCTGGTCACAGTGCGGAGCAGATTGACTGGTGGGACGAACTGCAAAAGATCACGGCCTCACCGGAGAATGCCGTCCGGTTGTGGCGCGGCTTCCACCAGATTGACGTCCGCGACGTGCTTCAGGATATCCACGTCCCGACACTGGTCGCTCATGTTGAGGGTGATGCCATGGTGCCCTTCGAGCTGGGGCGCAGCCTTGCATCGCAACTACCCGATTCACGATTTTTACCGCTTAAGGGCGCAAACCACATACTGCAGCTCGAAGACAGTTCCTGGCCGGTGTTCGTTGGTGAATTGCGCCGCTTTCTCTCCGATGGGCCTGCGACACCCTGGAGCTCGGCGGCCGAGGCTGGTGAGCTGACGCCCCGCCAGCGAATGATTCTCGACCGGGTAGCACGGGGGCAGTCGAATACCGAAATCGCCCAGGCCCTGTCGATTGCTAGCAAGACCGTTCGCAATCATGTCAGTGCCATTTGCAGCAAGCTCGATATTTCGAGCCGCGCACAATTGATCGTGCAGGCACGAGAAAAGGGGTTCGGCACAGATTGATCTCCATCCGGGACGTTTGTCCCCTATAACCGCAATATTTTCCGTCGAACCGGGACAGCTGCCTCATGCCCCGGCCTCCCGTTGTGACGTAGTTTGGAGTCTCATTCTTCGAACAGAAGGCGCTAAATCATGAACACCAATGCTACGAACACCGAATCGAAGCTGGTTGCAGTTCGCCAGACCCCATTGCGGCAACGCTATCTCAAAGAACCCGAAGCCGCCTGGATTCGCGATGAAGCCCGGGCGGTCATGGGAAGCAGTGCTGACCCCTTCCACAGTGAGATCGAACCGGCAAACAACGCCGGAAAGCGCTGGTCTTTAGGTATCCATCAAGCGGTTGGGGGTTATCACGATGCCCCGAACCCGGGTGATCTGCTCGCGGCCTCACTCGCCGCATGTCTGCATTCAACCACTCGCATGATCGCACAGTGGCTAGAGATCGAACTCGCTGACGTCGAGGTTATGGTTGGGGCAGAGTGCGACGCGCGGGGCACCCTAATGGTGGACTCATCCGTGCCGGTAGGTTTCCAGCGCATGGATTGCAATGTGTGGCTTCAGATTGCTACGCGTACTGATGAAAAAAGACTAAAAGCCTTGATGGTGCGTTCGGAGGCCTGCTGTGTCGTCATGCAGACCCTTCGGGGAGGAGTCGACGTCAAGACGCTCTGGCACATTGAGCAGGAGACATCTCATGCATGACCAATTGAAGCTTAAGTATTTAAAAGTCGGCCTTGTGGTGATCGGTGTTTTCTTCATTGCAGGCATCTATTTAATGATGATGTGGGTATGGCCTTCTGGTTGGGCCTGGACGCCCAAGCAACCCGAATATGAACAAATGATTATGGGGATGTACGCCACTCTGGGTGTGTTCCTAATTCGGGCTGCGAAAAATCCCTTAGCCAACGCAAGCCTAATATGGTTTACGATCTGGTCGAGCATTGTTCACGCTGGAATTATGCTGGTGCAAGCGATCGTCGATAAGACGGAACGGGCGAACCTGTTAGGAGATATTCCTGCTCTGTTTCTCGTAGCGATTATCCTCTGGTATCTCATGCCAAAAGGAGCCCCGGCTAGCTGAGAACTACTGGCCACTCGACCGCATCACATTGTGAGCTCAGGTGATTTGGCCAGCGAGAGCCGGCGGTATAAGATAGGCCCTTCATCGCCGGGGCGAGAATTGCCCGATCACAGGCGATGATTCAACAAGGACGAACTCAACGCAAAGGATGCGACATGAGCAAAGCAGTGGTAGTTCTCGGAGACCTGGGCTCCGATCATAGTGGATTCCCGCCAACGCCGGTGATTGCCGGTTCACCCAATGTTTTAATTGACGGCAAACCTGTTGCCCGCCTGGGCGATCCCTTAGCACCCCATTCAAAGCCCAAACACCCACCCCATCCGCGGGCCATTGCCGCTGGCTCTTCCACCGTTGTTATTAACGGAATACCGGCGGCCGTAACCGGCAGCGCTATTTCCTGTGGCGGAGTGGCTATCGGCTCGGGTTCGGTGGTGATTGGGGATACCCATCAGCCGGCGGAGTTTTCGGGAATGTCTTCTATGGCATCGAATGCCAGGCGTGTTGCTGCAGCCGGTAAGGCTTCGTTTATGCAGGACCAAACATCTGTTGCCGAAACGGTAGAAGCTCTCAGCCAGCCCGCGGCATTGCAGTAATCATCAGTCCCTGTTGCGAGCTTGAACTCCAGCGAGGAAGTTTCAGGCGAGCCTGTTGAAAAGCTGGATCAGACGTTGAGCGAACCGGGATTCCACGTTGTTCGTCAGCCCATGCGGAAAAACGAATTACTCACGTTGCTCTATGGCGATGCGTCAGCCAAACCGGATAATTTTGAGCGCCTCAACCCGGGTTTGGGAAGCCGAGTATTGCCCGGCGAAATGATTGTGATCGCTGACCCTGATAGCTTTGAGTGTACGGCTAAAGAAAACGACCTGATGGAGGTTGCCGCGCAGGTTAATCAGGAAGTTCGCAAGCTCAGCGAGCAAGAAGCGCAATTCATTGTCGACCACTACGACCTATTGGAAATGATGACCTCCAATGCCGCAACGGGCCTTGGCGTGGGGGCCACTATGATTGGTCAGCAGATCAGAAGTATTAACGCTACGTTGAAGGAGCTGGAAGTTCTGCATCAGGATACGTTCCGAACGCATGGAACACTTAGCCACCCGGAGTTTTTTGAGCGAAGACAACGACTGTTTACCAAGTTGGACTTTGCGCTTGGGAAAGTGGCCAGAAAAGGGATGTCACTGGATGATAATGCGAAACTCAAGTGGGCGTTGGGGTTGTCGTCCAAGAGTATTGTTCATGAGTGGAAAGCTTCGGGTATTGGCGGGATTCCGGGTTATGGCACTCACTACTCCAGGGCCGCGATCATGGGGAGAGTTGTTCAGGGTACTGGGTCCGGTTTGATTGTTCTCGAGGCAGGATTGGGAGTTTTGAACGTAACACGTGCGTGTATGTATGGATTGGAGGAGGAGTGTGAGACTGCGGTAATAGAAGAGCCAAGCAAGTTCGGGGGCACGCTAATGGGCGCCAATATTGGCTCGAAACTCGGAGGCGCTTGCCTTCTGTTGGGCGTAACAACTGGCATAGGAGGGATAGCGTGTTCTGTGATCGCTACGGGCGCTGGCAGCCTTATCGGAGGTTATCTCGGTGGCAAAGGTGGGGCAATAATTGGAACAAAGGTTCGGGAGGTAATAGCCGATGATTGAGCAGCTTTCTGTTGCCTCGGCGCTGTTAGGTATGGTGGCCATGATTATAGGGGTGCTGAGCATGATTTTCACAATCACGATTGCCTTTCCAAAGATTCGGGAAGTGGAATCGATGATTGCATCACCGGGAAAGTACCTGGACATGACCCGAGCAGTTTGGGGTGGCGGGCCTTGGGCCCGATGGGTTCGGTCGATGACTGTGTGGTCATTTTTCGTTTATCGCCACTTGCCGGTCATTGGTGAAAATATTGAGGCCAGAATGGGAGCAGAGGAAAAACCGACTCCCAAAACTTTGAAATTATGGGTGCTCGTACCGGTTACGATTACCCTTTCATCTGCCTTTGTGTTTGCAGTTGCCGCGGTTTCCATCGTGATATTTGAATAAAGTTTTTCGCATCAGAAACCAAAGAAGCAAGGAGGCTTCACAATGATCATAAAGACCATTCTCAACTTTTCTGGCCTATACGCGGCTCTTCAGTTGTGCGTAATCATCACCAGCCATGTGTTCAATCTCGACATTCCATCTGGCGCCCAAATCGGTTTGATGTTGGGCGCTGCCTATGGAGCCATGATGACCTCCGTTGCAGGCTTCGGGCGGGCGCCGAGCCGCTTGGAAAACTGGACTTTGTCAGTTGCCGTTAATGTTTGCGCTCTGATCATATCATTGGTGTCTATAGCGGCAATGCTCTATTTCACCGAGGGATTCTATGCGTTTCAAGAGCTCACCGGGGTGTTTTCTGATATTCCCGTTGCGGCGTTCTTTGTTGGTTTTGGAGGGGCGTTTTTGATACAGGTTGCCTTCTGTTTGTTGGTGTTTGGTAGAGCTGCACGCCGTCACTTGTTAAAAGTACAGGCTGAACATGCGAAACCGGTTTGAATCCCCCTCTACGGCTAGTGGAGGGCTTGGTTCTGCTGTTGGTGGCGAAGTCGGTGGCCAAATTGGGGAAGGAGTTGGTAATGTTGTATATAAGGTAATAAGTGATATCAAAGTGAGCATTTTGGAATATTCAATATTGTTTTCACTCATTCTGTGTTTGCTTTCTGTGCTAACCGTTGCCTTTGGTGGGGTTCGGCAAATAGAGACTTTAATCGCAACCCAGGCATTCATGCACCGCAGATCCGACGTTTGCTGGCACAGCTGAGTGCTATTGCTTGCGCCCTGAATAATGGATATCAAAACGCTCTGCCAATTTTGCCAGGCGCTTGTCAAAAGTCCATAGCACGGCGCCTGGTGTAATCAACGTAGACGCCAGAAGTGCAATATCCACCGGGCCACAACCTAAACCGTAGAGCTTTTCCTGTTCAATCAGAATCCGCACTTCGGCAATACTTGCCTGGTTCGCCGGTTCCAGCAGACCGATATCAGAGAGTGTTTGTGTGCGCGGTGAGGGCGGCGTACCGCAAGCGATTTCGGCAACCACCATAGGGTGTGTCAGAACTCTGTCTGAGAGCAACAGCTTGGTAAGCGTTGTATTGCGATGACGAAAGTGCTCCGCCCAGACGGATGTATCAACCAGTACATTCATGACGCCGGAGCGTCTTCATGGCGGCGAGGGATGTCTTGCATTTCGGGTGCGGTACCACCCAGCGCCGCCAGGCGTTTGGCGGCGCGAGTTCTTACAAACACTTTTATTGCTTCCCGAAACAGTTCCGCTTTGTCCATGCCGGGATCAGCCATGCTGAGCGCCTGCTGGTATAGCTCGTCGTCGATGGTTACGGTTGTCCGCATGACTTCTCCTGATCCTTAGTATGATGACAACATGCATCAAAATTAGCATCAACAGGTGGCATGTTCAAGCAAGGCTTGCTCGAAGTTCCTGCTGGCTACGTTGACCAGGCCAGCGAGCGCGACTTAAAACGACAAAGCCCCCGAATACGGGGGCTTTGTCGTTACTCTTTGGCTTTTCAATTCTTCAACTTTTCAACTCAACGTCAACAACCCATCAGTGCGCCAGCACCCGTGACAGAAACGCTTGGGTACGTTCGTTCTGGGGGTTGTCGAACACGTCGTCGGGTTTGCCTTCTTCCACAATCTGGCCCTCGTGGATGTAAATCACCCGGTCGGCTACTTCGCGGGCGAAGCCCATTTCGTGGGTCACCACCATCATAGTCATGCCTTCTTTGGCCAGTTCACGCATAACGTCCAGCACTTCGCCCACCATTTCCGGGTCTAGCGCCGAGGTGGGCTCGTCAAACAGCATTACCCGCGGTTCCATCGCCAGGGCACGGGCGATGGCTACCCGTTGCTGCTGGCCGCCAGACAGCTGGCTGGGGAACTTATCGGCCTGATCGCTGATGCCAACGCGCTCAAGCAAGCGATCTGCAGTGGCATTCGCAACGGTTTTATCGGCACTTTTAACCTTCATAGGCGCCAGCATGATGTTCTTCTTCACCGACAGATGAGGGAACAGGTTGAACTGCTGGAACACCATGCCCACTTCTTTGCGGATTTCAGCCAGGGATTCCTGGTTGCCGCCTTTGGGCGCCAGTTTATGGCCGTCGACTTCCAGGTGGCCAGATTCGTATTCTTCCAGACCGTTCACGCAGCGGATTAAGGTGGATTTACCGGAGCCGCTGGCGCCGATAATCACCACCACTTCGCCGGCCTCTACGGCCAGATCAATATCTTTCAGCACGTGAAGCTTGCCGAAGTACTTGTTCATGCGTTTGAGCTGCACAATATGAGTCATCAGTCAGTTTCCTTCACACAGAGGCCCGGCCGCGCTTTTCCATATAACGCAGAACCATAGACAGTGACAGGGTTATAGCAAGGTACATAAGGGCCACTACAAAATACACCTCAAAGGCGGTGAAGGTATTGGCAATGTACACCTGGCCCTGACGAACCAGTTCACCCACGCCGATAACAGAAAACAGCGAGGTGTCTTTAATGCTGACGATGGCTTGGTTACCGAGGGGTGGAATCATCCGGCGAAACGCCTGGGGCCACACAATCGACCAGAAACTCTGGGTACGGGACAGGCCTAACGACAGGCCAGCTTCGGTTTGGCCGCGGTCAATAGACTGCACACCACCACGAACCACTTCAGAAATATAGGCACCCGAGTTCAGGGCGATGGCCGCAATACCGGCGACAAGCGGATCAATCGGGCCGCCAACAAGATCGGGTAAACCGTAAAATATGAACAGCACCTGCACCAGAATGGGCGTGCCGCGGAATATTTCAATATAAGTCGTTGCGGGCCAGCGGAAATACCAGTGTTTGTTAATGCTTAACAGGCCAAACAAAATGCCCAGCAGAAAACCGATAACGAGGCCGCCGAACGAAATCATCAAGGTGTAAGGAATACCCTTCGCCAGGAAGGGTATGGAATCTATGGCGGCTTGCCAGTCAAATTGGAACTGTGATTCCACAGTGAGTGTCTCCGCAGGAGTTAGCGAGATAAAACACCGGGGCTCGTGGCCCCGGTGCAATAGATCAGATCGTTAAATCCCGAGCTTACTCAGCGTCGGGCAGAGAGCCAAACCATTTTTCATAAATGGTTTTGTAGGTGCCGTCTTCGCGGATTTCTGCCAGAGCAGTGTTCACTTCGTCTACCCATTCGCTGCCGGCCTTCAGGGCAATACCATACTGCTGACCTTCATACAGGGCACCAACGGTTTTCACTTTGCCTTCGCCTTTGGTACGGGCGAAATAGGCCACGTTGGGGGCGTCGTAGAACACGGCATCAACAGAGCGAGACATCAGCGCCAGGTACATATCTGCGCTGCCCGGGTAGGGCGTTACGCCAGCGTTATCTTCCAGATTGCCGGTCAGGTAGTCGTAGCTGGTGCTGCCGATTTTAGAGCCGATCTTTTTGCCTTCAAGATCTTTGAATTCCAGAATGTCGTTGTTATCAACGCGCACCAGCAGGCGTAGGCCTGAATCGTAGTACGGGTCAGAGAAGTCGACGATTTTCTCGCGAGCTTCCGTGATGGTAATGCCCGCAATAGCAATATCGATACTGCCAGTCTGCAGGGCCGGAATAATGCCGTTGAAATCCATGGTGTTCATGTCGTATTCAAAGCCAGCCCGTTTGGCAACTTCGGCGATGATTTCCATGTCGAAACCGATCATTTCACCGGTTTCTATGTCCAGCATTTCGAAGGGTACAAAGCTGGGGTCGGTCGCAATTTTCAGTTTTTCTGCGCTCACGGTGCCAGCTGCTGCGGTCAGAACCAGACCAGCAGTCAGTGTTTTCAGCCATTTTGTGCTCATGTTTTCTCCTTGGTTTTTATAGAACCCCGACTGTCGCAATATGAACGGCTTTCCTAGCCGATAACGGCAGGGAATAACCGGAGCGAATTGTCGGGGCTGTGTTATGGATTGCGTTTAGAGCTACGTTGAGAGTTGTGTTGAAAGTGTTGCTCCGAACTGCAGTAAGTACATTTTAGACTATTACGCAGACTGCGGTGCAAAATCAAATGCGTGACACTCGGAAAGGCTTTTTCGAAGCAAAAAAACACCCGTATTAGCAGATGGTTATAAGCTCTTACGGGTGTTTTTGTCGGTTAAAACGGTATTTTTTCGCGCTCACCCAAGCCAAGATTTTTCCAAATGCCGAGGCTAGGTTCAACTTGGTTCAACGTGTAAAAGTGCAAACCGGGCGCGCCAGCTTGCAACAGTTTTTCACACATGCGGGTAACCACTTCCTCGCCGAACTGGCGAATGCTCTCGCTGTCGTCGCCGTAGGCTTCCAACTGCTTGCGTACCCAGCGTGGAATTTCTGCGCCGCACATGTCGGAAAAACGCACCAGGCTGGAGAAATTAACGATGGGCATAATGCCGGGAACCACCGGGATGGTAACGCCTGATTTTTCAAGCCGGTCAATAAAATAAAAATAGCTGTCGGCGTTGAAGAAATATTGGGTAATAGCGCTGTTGGCGCCGGCTTCTACCTTGCGAGCGAAGTTCTTCAGGTCTTCCTCGGCGCTGCGGGCCTGAGGATGAAACTCTGGGTAGGCGGCCACTTCCAGATTGAAATAATCGCCGCTGTGCTCGCGAATAAAGCTCACCAACTCGCTGGCGTAGCGCAATTCACCGGCTGCGCCCATTCCTGAGGGCAGGTCGCCGCGAAGCGCCACAATTCGGTTAATGCCGTTTTCTTTGTAGGTGTCGAGCAGTTCTTTGATTTCTGCCCGGGTGCCACCGACGCAAGACAAATGCGGGGCGGCTGAGATGCCCTGTTGGTGCAGGCTAAAAACGGTTTCCAGTGTGCGGTCACGGGTTGAACCACCGGCACCAAACGTCACTGAAAAGAAATCCGGGTTTACGGCCGCCAGTTCGTCGCGAACGCCTTGCAGCTTTATTTTGCCCTGTTCGGTCTTGGGCGGGAAGAACTCAAAACTGAACCGCCGCTTAAATTGTTTTTGGGATTCCATGTTGATGTCCAGAATGTAGGGTTGGAACCGGGCCAGCCGAAGCTGGCCCGTGATCACATCCGCCGTGGCGGCTTAGTGCTTATACAAGTACTTGTAGATAGCCTTTATGCCTAGTACTTGTAGCTTTCCGGCTTGTACGGGCCTTCCACCGGAACACCGAGGTAGTCGGCCTGCTTTTGGGTCATCTTGGTGATCACGCCACCAAAGCCTTCGACCATGGCACGAGCCACTTCTTCATCCAGGTGCTTGGGTAGAACCTGCACATACACACCCTTAGCGCGGGCTTCTTCCGGCAGCTCAGCAAACTTGCGCTCAAACAGGTACATTTGAGCCAGCACCTGGTTGGCGAAAGAACCGTCCATAATGCGCGACGGGTGACCGGTTGCGTTACCCAGATTCACCAGGCGGCCTTCAGACAGCAGAAGCAAGTGGTCGTTGGCCGCTTTGTTGCGGTACACAATGTGAACCTGCGGCTTAACTTCGTCCCATTCCCAGTTCTTACGCATGTACGCGGTGTCAATTTCGTTATCGAAGTGACCGATGTTGCACACAACCGCACCAGACCTCAGAGCCTTCAGCATGTTGGAATCGCACACGTTGTAGTTACCGGTACTGGTCACCAGAATGTCGATTTTAGACAGCAGGGCTTTGTCGATGCAGGCTTCGGTGCCGTCGTTCTCGCCGTTGATGTACGGTGAAACCACTTCAAAACCGTCCATGCACGCCTGCATGGCACAAATGGGGTCGGCTTCGGTGACTTTCACAATCATGCCTTCCTGGTTCAAGGAAGCAGCAGAACCCTTACCTACATCGCCGTAACCGATAACCAGTGCTTTCTTACCAGACAGCAGGTGGTCGGTGGCGCGTTTGATGGCGTCGTTCAGGCTGTGACGGCAACCGTATTTGTTGTCGTTCTTGGCCTTGGTGACGGAATCATTCACGTTGATGGCCGGAATCTTCAGGGTGCCGTCGCGCAGCATTTCCTGAAGGCGGTATACACCGGTGGTGGTTTCTTCGGTCACGCCGTGGCAGTTGGCCAGAATTGCCGGGTATTCTTTGTGCAGCAATGCGGTCAAATCACCGCCGTCGTCCAGAATCATGTTGGGCGACCAGCCTTCCACGTCTGCGCCTACGGTTTGATGCAGGCACCACTCGAATTCGTCGTCGGTCTCGCCTTTCCAGGCAAACACCGGAACGCCTACGGCGGCAATGGCTGCAGCAGCCTGATCCTGAGTAGAGAAAATGTTGCACGACGACCAGCGTACGTTGGCACCCAGTTCAATCAGGGTTTCAATCAGCACGGCTGTTTGAATGGTCATGTGGATGCAACCAGCCACGTTAGCGCCAGCCAAAGGCTGTTCAGCTTTGTACCTTTTGCGCAGCGCCATCAGCGCCGGCATTTCGCCTTCGGCGATGTTGATTTCCTTACGGCCCCATGCGGCCAGCGAGATGTCACGTACTTTAAAGTCTTCAACGACGTTCATTTTTTCTGCGGGAGTGCTCATTCAGGTGTTCTCCAGTTCATTGTCGATTAAATGCCAGCTGCGTCTTTCAGGATTGCCGCGCGATCGGTTTTTTCCCATGGGAATGTGGTGAATGTTTCACCATTCACAGTGACTTGTTGCGGCTTGCGGCCGAAATGACCGTAGGCTGCTGTGGCCCGGTACATTGGGTGCAGCAGGTCCAGCATGTTGGTAATGGCGTAAGGACGCAGGTCGAAGTTCTGGCGTATCAGTTCAACGATCTTGTCATCGCTGATTTTGCCGGTACCGAAAGTGTTTACGGAGATAGACGTGGGTTGTGCCACACCAATCGCGTAAGAAACTTGAATTTCGCATTTATCGGCCAAACCGGCAGCCACCAGATTCTTCGCCACATAGCGGCCAGCGTAAGCGGCGGAACGGTCCACTTTTGACGGATCTTTGCCGGAAAAGGCACCGCCACCGTGGCGAGCCATGCCGCCGTAGGTGTCTACGATGATTTTACGGCCGGTCAGGCCACAGTCGCCGACCGGGCCACCGATCACGAATTTGCCAGTGGGATTGATGTGGAACTGGGTGCCTTTGTGCAGCAATTCTGCCGGCAACGCGTGCTTCACAATCATTTCCATTGCCGCTTCTTTCAGATCGGCCTGGCTGACGTCTGGGTCGTGCTGGGTAGACAGCACCACCGCATCGATGCCCACAACCTTGCCATTTTCATAGCGGCAGGTTACCTGGCTCTTGGCGTCTGGGCGCAACCACGGCAGTACGCCGTTTTTGCGGGCCTCGGCCTGGCGCTCTACCAAACGGTGAGCGAAGGTGATGGGGGCAGGCATCAGCACTTCGGTTTCATTGCTGGCGTAGCCGAACATCAGACCCTGATCGCCGGCGCCCTGGTCTTCTGGTTTCTGGCGGTCTACGCCTTGGGCAATGTCCACCGACTGTTTGCCGATGATGTTGATAATTCCGCAGGTACCGCCGTCAAAACCGACCTCAGACGAGGTGTAGCCGATGTCTCTGATCACGCCGCGCACCAGGTCTTCCAGGTCTACCCAGGCGCTGGTGGTTACTTCACCACCGATAATAGCTACACCGGTTTTCACCATGGTTTCACAGGCAACACGGGCGTGCCGATCTTTAATAAGGATGGCGTCTAGCACAGCATCCGAAATCTGGTCTGCCAGTTTGTCCGGATGGCCTTCCGAAACGGATTCGGAGGTGAAAACATTGTAGTCAGACATTAGCGGTGGCTCCTTTTGAGCGGTCTAAAATATGAGCGGACTAAACGCATGTAAACAGTCCGAAATGGTACGGTTGACTAGGTATACGTAATACCACTTACACCTATATCAAACTTTTTTGATATTCATGTTCAGTCTCCTGCAAGGCCAATGTTTACCGCTTTGCAGTGGTTTTCCAAAACTCCCGAACCTGCACTTGAAAGCCGTTGCGCAGGCCAATGAATATGCATTCGCGGGATTGCAGGCCCGCAGCAGCGGCCCAGGCGGTTAATTCTTCAGGCTCAAAGCCTAGCCACAAGTCGCCGCAATTTTCCCGCGCCCAGATCTGATCGTGGCGGCACAGCTCGCTGATAATCAGGCAGGCGCCGTTGTTCATAAGGGCTGCGGCGTCCAGAAAAATATCCGCAGGGCTAGGTACGTGGTGCAACACCATGTTGGCCACTATCAGGTCAAAACCATCGCCGCGCGCCAGTAGAGTGTCGGTCACGCCTTCAATAAAATCCACGTTATTCAGGTTTTCATCCGTGCAGGTCTGCTGGGCTTTAGCCAGCATGTCGCAACTGTTATCCAGAGCCACCAAGTGATGGCACAGTGGCGACAACACCGGCAAAAAGCTGCCATCCCCGGGGCCAATTTCCAGCACGGTTGACCAGCTCTTTTTAGGCGCACGTTGGCGTATCAGCCTTGCCGCGGGCTTGGCGTAAAGCTCGAACGGTGCAATCAGCTCCTGTTGCTCGCGGAATTGCCCCGCGTGGCGGGAGAAAAACATTTGTGACTGATCGGCTCGCTGGCCGCGAATCACGTCGATTTTCTCCTGCAAATGTAAGTGCAGCGGCACCTGATCAACGGTAGAGAAAACCTGGCGAATGGTCTGTCCGGCCAGGGTGTTCACGGTCAGGTTTAACGGTCGGCGGTAAAAAATAGAATTGCCTTCGCGCTGTGGCTCCACCAGGCCGGCCTTGTGCATCACCTTCAGGTGATGGCTCATGCCCGACTGGCGCATATCAAACAGTTGGCTCAACTCCAGCACGCCAAACGTGTCCCGCCGTAATACCCGCATAATTTCCAGGCGCAAAGGGTCACCGCTGGCTTTATAGATCGTGGCCAGGGCGTCCGCTGGAGCGGTATCGGGAATAGCAGTGCTGGTGTTTATCATAGGGCAGCAGTGTAAGGAGCTTTTCCAAGCCAGGCAAGTGCTATATCAAAGTTTTTTGATATAGCTTTATAATGCAAAGTCGATTTGCCCCCACCCACCGTAATCGGCGAAAATATGCGCCTTATTTTTAAGCGCTCTGTGGCCGTGCTGTTGAAGCAGTACCGAAGTGCGGCCAGTAGAACGGGATTTGTCCCTACTTCCTTGAAAAACATTGGAGAAATTTTGATGTCCTCTCGTAAAGATCTCGCCAACGCCATTCGCGCGCTGAGCATGGATGCGGTTCAGAAAGCCAAATCTGGCCATCCGGGTGCGCCCATGGGCATGGCTGATATCGCCGAGGTGCTGTGGAATGATTACCTAAGCCACAATCCTGCCAACCCGCAGTGGGCCAACCGCGACCGTTTTATAATGTCTAACGGCCACGGTTCCATGTTGCAGTACTCCTTATTGCACCTGAGCGGTTACGACGTTTCCATTGATGACATCAAAAACTTCCGCCAACTGCACTCCAAAACCCCGGGCCACCCGGAATACGGCTACACCCCGGGTGTTGAAACCACCACCGGGCCTTTGGGGCAGGGTTTGGCAAACGCCGTGGGTTTTGCTCTGGCTGAGAAAACCCTGGCGGCGCAGTTCAACCGCCCGGGCCACGATATTGTTGACCACTACACCTATACCTTTGTCGGCGATGGCTGCCTGATGGAAGGCATCTCCCACGAAGTGTCGTCTTTGGCTGGCACGCTGGGGCTGGGCAAGCTGATCTGCTTCTACGACGACAACGGCATTTCCATTGACGGCAAAGTAGACGGTTGGTTTACCGACAATACCCCGCAGCGCTTTGACGCTTACGGCTGGCAGGTCATTGCCGACGTAGACGGCCACAACGCCGACGCCCTGAGTGCGGCCATTGAGGTGGCCCGCGCCAACACCGAGCAGCCCACGCTGATTTGCTGCAAAACCGTGATTGGTTTTGGCTCGCCCAACAAGCAGGGCAGCGAATCGGCCCACGGCGCACCGCTGGGCGACGACGAAATCGCTCTGACCCGCGAAGCACTGGGCTGGAAACACGGCGCCTTTGAAGTGCCGGACGACATTTACGCCCAGTGGAACGGAAAAGAAAAAGGCCAGAACGCCGAAAGCGCCTGGAACGACATCTTCGCGGCGTATCAGAAAGCCGAGCCGGAACTGGCCGCAGAGTTCAAGCGCCGCATGGCCGGTGATTTGCCCGCCGACTTCTCTGCAAAAGCCCAGGCTTACATCCAGAGCGTTCAGGACAAAGGCGAAACCATCGCCAGCCGTAAGGCGTCCCAGAACAGCTTGAACGCCTATGGCCCGATGCTGCCGGAACTGTTGGGCGGCTCTGCTGACCTGGCCGGTTCCAACCTGACCATCTGGAGTGGCTGCAATACCGTCACCAAAGAAGATGCCAGCGGCAACTACATTAATTACGGCGTGCGCGAGTTCGGCATGGCCGCCATCATGAACGGCCTGACCCTGCACGGCGGATTCGTACCCTACGGCGCCACCTTCCTGATCTTCATGGAATACTGCCGCAACGCCCTGCGCATGGCCGCACTGATGAAGCAGCGCGCCATCTACGTGTTCACCCACGATTCCATCGGCCTGGGTGAAGACGGCCCCACGCACCAGCCCGTTGAACAGCTGGCCAGCCTGCGCACCACGCCCAACATGAGCACCTGGCGCCCGGCCGACGCCGTAGAATCGGCCGTTGCCTGGAAAGCCGCGCTTGAGCGTACCGACGGCCCCACTGCGTTGGTATTCAGCCGCCAGAACCTGCTCCACCAAAACCGTTCTGCGCAGCAACTTGCCGACGTTGCCCGCGGTGCCTATGTGTTGTCAGACAGCGAAGGCACACCAGAGCTGATTCTGATTGCAACAGGTTCCGAAGTTGGCTTGGCGCAAGACGTAGCCGCCAAGCTGCGCGAACAAGGCAAAGCCGTTCGCGTGGTGTCTATGCCGTCGACCGACACCTTTGATGCGCAAAGCGCCGACTACAAACAGCAGGTATTGCCACTGGACGTCACCAACCGCATCGCGGTGGAAGCCTCCATTGCCGATTACTGGTTCAAGTACGTTGGCCTGGACGGTCGCATTGTGGGCATGACCACCTTTGGTGAATCGGCACCCGCTGGCGAATTGTTCAAGGAATTCGGCTTTACCGTCGATAACGTGCTGGACGTAGCCGCCGAGCTACTGGAAGCCTGATGACCCAGCCCGCATTTTATCGCGTCGCCATCAATGGTTACGGCCGCATCGGCCAGTGCGTGCTGCGGGCGCTGTATGAAAACGGTTATCGCGACCACTTTCAGGTGGTCGCGATTAACGAGTTGTCAGACATCGACACCATCGCGCATTTAACCCGCTACGACTCCACCCACGGCCGCTTTCAAGGCACGGTGGCGGTAGAAGGCGACAGCCTGTGGGTGAATGGCGACGCCATCCGCGTTTTAAACAGCACCGACCCGGCCGAACTGCCCTGGAAAGAAATGGGCATCGACCTGGTATTGGAATGCTCCGGTGCATTTTCTGACCGCGCGACGGCGGAACAGCACCTGGCCGCTGGCGCCAAGCGTTTGCTGTTCTCGCAGCCGGCCGAAGCCGATGTTGACCGCACCGTGGTGTACGGCATCAATCATCTTGAAATGGTAGACAGTGATCGCATTGTGGCTGCCGGTTCCTGCACCACCAACTGCCTGGTGCCGATGATCAAAGTGCTGGACGATGCGCTGGGCATAGAGCAAGGCACCACCACCACCATTCACGCGGCGATGAACGACCAGCCGGTGATTGACGCCTACCACCATCAGGATTTGCGCCGCACCCGCAGCGCGCTGCATAACATCGTACCGGTAGACACCGCGCTGGCCATTGGCATTGAACGCCTGCTGCCCCACCTGCACGGCCGTTTCAGTTCCGTTGCGATGCGCGTACCCACGCTAAACGTGTCTGCCATTGATATGGTTCTGAACGTACGCACGCCGGTGACCGTCGCCGACGTAAACGGCATACTGCAGCGGGCGGCGACCACCTTGCCGTTGATGGGCATATTGGGTTACACCAACGAATTGCTGGCAAGCTCCGACTTTAATCACGACTCCCGTTCCGGCGTGGTCGATGGCGGCCAAACCCGGGTTACCGGGGAAACCATGGTGAAAGTACTGTGCTGGTTTGATAACGAATGGGGCTTTGCCAACCGCATGCTGGACGTCAGCCGGCACTGGCTGGCTGCGCACTGACTTATGATCTGATTCACGATCTGACTAACAACCTGATTCACATTTGACGCTGACGAACTGTTGAAGGGCAAAAGAGTATGGCCATCAAAAAAATGACCAACCTGAATCTGGCAGGAAAGCGCGTACTGATTCGCGAAGACCTGAACGTACCGCTGAAAAACGGCCGCATCACCAGCGACGCACGTATTCGCGCCGCACTGCCCACCATTAAGGCGGCCGCAAGCGCCGGCGCCAAAGTCATGCTGATGTCGCACCTGGGCCGCCCGGAAGAAGGCGTGTATGACCAAGCCGCTTCCCTTAAACCCGTGGCCGAGCACCTGAGTGAAGCCCTGGGCCAGAACGTACGCCTGATCAAAGACTACCTGAACGGCGAAGACCTACACTTGGCCGACGGCGACGTGGTGCTGTTCGAGAACGTGCGCTTCAACAAAGGCGAAAAGAAAGACGACGAAGCCCTGGCCAAACAATACGCCGCGCTTTGCGATATTTACGTGATGGACGCCTTCGGCACCGCTCACCGCGCCCAGGCCTCTACCCACGGTGTAGGCAAGTTTGCCCCCGAAGCCTGTGCTGGCCCGCTGCTGGCGGGTGAGCTGGAAGCATTGGGTAAAGCTCTGGATAATCCGGCCAGGCCGGTGGTTGCCATTGTTGGCGGCTCTAAAGTTTCTACCAAACTGGACGTACTCAACGCCCTGGAAAAAGTCTGTGACCAGATTATTGTGGGCGGCGGCATAGCCAACACCTTTCTGGCGGCTGCAGGCCACCCGGTAGGCAAGTCCCTGTGCGAGCACGACCTGATCGACGCCGCCAAAGACATCGCCTCCCGCGTTGAAATCCCGCTGCCGGTTGACGTCGTGGTTGCCGGCGAGTTCTCTGAAACCGCGACTGCCACCATCCGCAATATTTCGGACGTGACCGAAAACGATATGATTCTGGACGTAGGCCCCGAGACAGCCAGCCAATTTGCCGATCTGCTGAAAAACGCCAAAACCATTTTATGGAACGGCCCGGTCGGTGTGTTTGAATTCGACTCGTTTGAAAACGGCACCAAAGTGCTGGCCCACGCCATTGCCGACAGCGCAGCATTTTCACTCGCCGGCGGCGGTGATACTGTGGCGGCCATTGACAAGTACGGTGTAAATGAGAAGATTTCCTATATCTCTACCGGTGGCGGTGCCTTTCTGGAATTCGTAGAAGGCAAAACCCTGCCCGCAGTCGCCATGCTGGAAGAGCGTGGCGCGTAAAACGCATTTAACCAATCGTACAAATTTTAAGGAGACAACCTAATGGCCCTGATTTCGATGCGGCAAATGCTGGACCACGCCGCCGAGCATGGTTACGGTGTGCCAGCCTTTAACGTGAACAACCTGGAACAAATGCGCGCCATTATGGAAGCGGCGGACAAAACCGACTCACCGGTGATTGTTCAGGCCTCGGCCGGCGCCCGCAAATACGCCGGAGCGCCCTTCCTGCGCCGCATGATTCTGGCGGCGGTAGAAGAGTTTCCGCACATCCCGGTGGTTATGCACCAAGACCACGGCACCAGCCCCGCCGTGTGCCAGCGCTCCATTCAACTGGGTTTCAGCTCGGTGATGATGGACGGCTCCTTGGGTGAAGACGGTAAAACACCGACCGACTACGACTACAACGTAGACGTTACCCGCCGTGTGGTAGAAATGGCCCACGCCTGTGGCGTATCGGTAGAAGGCGAACTGGGTTGCCTGGGCTCCCTGGAAACCGGCCAGGCCGGCGAAGAAGACGGAATAGGCGCCGAAGGCACCCTGGACATGAGCCAGATGCTGACCGACCCCGAAGAAGCCGCCGACTTCGTGCAAAAGACCCACGTAGACGCACTGGCCATTGCCATCGGCACCAGCCACGGCGCTTACAAGTTCACCCGTCCGCCCACCGGCGACACCCTGGACATAGGGCGAATCAAAGCCATTCACAAACGCATTCCAGACACCCACCTGGTCATGCACGGCTCTAGCTCTGTACCCCAGGAATGGTTGAAAATCATCAACCAATACGGCGGCCAAATCCCCGAAACCTACGGCGTACCGGTCGAAGAAATCGTGGAAGGCATCAAACACGGTGTGCGCAAAATCAACATAGACACCGACCTGCGCCTGGCAAGCACCGGCGCAGTGCGCCGCTTCCTGGCCGAAAACCCAGCCGAATTCGACCCACGCAAATTCCTGAAAGCCACCATGGTGGCCATGTCAGATATCTGTATTGCGCGTTACGAAGCGTTTGGTTGTGCGGGTAATGCGAGCAAGATTAAGCCTATTAATCTTGAGCGGATGTATGAGCTTTACGACACCAGGACGCTGGATCCTAAGGTGCGGTAATTTGGTGTTGAGGTAGGCAGTGTTTTGATGAAAAGCCTTCGGTGTGAGCCGGGGGCTTTTTTTGCGCTTTTGGTCATTTAGGGGGAGGTGAAACTGGCTAGAATGAGATAACGTATATGTACTAATGGTGAGTACAGTCCCCACTTGTACAAGAAGCCAGCTGATGAGTTCTTTTGTATTGACCCTGTTTTTTCTTGGTTTTGCGCATCACGTAGAAACTAAATCTTTGACCGCGGATTTCCATTTCATGATTCGTGGTGGATTTGTCTGAGATTCCGCCTGAAGCGGTTAAACGATTGCACGGAGTCATTTGCCTTGTGGTTTTAAATATTTGTAATTCATAGGAAAGATAAAATCTTATTTTTCAAGAATCGCGTGTTATAAGGCGGTCAGTTTTTTACAATAATGAAGAGCGCTATTTAAATTCCTAGACGTTATATTCTGTGAGTAGAGGCATGCGAGCATTCGGAGAGAACGAAAAGCAGATCATAAGGGAAATCAATACAGGTTATGGCTCTGCTAGAAACCTAGTCAATATTTTTGAAAGCACAAAAAATCTTTCTGGGGTTCGCGTGAGCGTAAACAAGAGCTCAATGATCGCAGAGTACTTGTTCGAGAGTCAAGCCGCCGACCCCACAAGCCAGGAGATCCAATTCGCAATATCTGTTCAGCAGGATATTACAAAGAAACTTATTGAGCATTTGATCCTGCTGAAATATTTAGAGAAAGAAGATCTCGCAACCTTTTTCGAACCAGCTTTAAGTAATCAGCAGTTGATTGAGTTTGGAGCAGGGGCTGTCAATAAGCCCTCATTTGCGATGGTTGTAAACGATAAAAAATTCGTAGAACTACTTGTCAGATATCTGAACAAGGAAATCTTTCCTTCGCCTAGTTTGCGTCATTTGGAGAGCAATGATTTCTTGTCAGAGGATGAGGTTCGCTTCCGGGGACAGCAGCGGGCTACATGGTCAGCTATAGCCATCACTTTCTTAATAGGTGCTATCGGTATCTACGGCGGCTACCAGAATTATCTCTTTCAGAAGAGTCAGGCGAAACAATCATCGGAAAATATTTCCGATATATTGGCTTCCATTGATCGTGGGTTCGAATCATTGAATTTATCCAATGCATACCCGCACGCGGAGCTGGATAAAGTTGCTAGCGAGCTTTCGAAAATGAATGCTGCCAATGCTTCTCTCTTGACTCTAAATCCTGAAGAGTGAATATTACGATCAGCGGATCAGCGGATCAGCGCACAGTGACCAGTTTTCCGCCGCTACGCGACTTCAAACCGGTGCGTGAGCGGGGTGCTGAGGCTTAAGGCTTAAGAAAGAAGGTCGAAGACAATCCACGGCCCGAAATTGATCGATAAACGATCCAAAAATAGCACCTGTTCTCAAAATTTGGAGCATTTATCGTCAAAAGCAGACCTGGGTTTTACGTATGAACGACACCATAAACGGGCTTGCGAGTTTTCTACAGCCCCGTTAGAGTTCACAGCCGTGGGTGTTCAAAATCGATCATTTTAGCTTAGAGTATGAATTTTATGGCCTGTATAGAAATATTATTAAGGAAACACTCGTTACCGTTGACAAATCTTGAAATACAATTGGTATGGTTGACTAAGGCCTCAAAAAACAACGACGAACCTCCAATACTTCAATGCTGGTTAGCAGGTGAGAAATGAACACTTAACAATCGCAGGTACGGCGACCGAATTGTAGGGCTGTATAGAAAAATAAGTCTGTTCTGAGTTTCTGCGAATCTATATGAATCAGATGATTTATCAGTTTTTTTGCAGTCTGAAATTGCACTATTTCGTTCGGCTACTGATATTGATCATGCTGGATAGAATTTTGAATTAATATGGTTTTCGACATTTAGTGTAGTGTGTCAGAAATGAAACTAATTCGCCTAATCGCCAGTTTATGGAAGAAGAGGGCTATTGTGACTTTAGATGAGATAAAGCGCTCAATAAAAAGTGGTGAAATAAAATCTGACACAGTGGTCATAGAGAAGGGATCTTTGACACCTACCTCTGGCGGTTTAATTCCTTATACCGTTTTTCACGGGTGGAATATAGCTTCATCCTATGAGTGTGATGAAAGTTGGGGGCGCTCAAATCTCGAGCTTTTTGAATATATCGAAAAGCAAAATTTTGACGACAAGCAACTAGAGGAAACGCTGGCCAGTATCCAGACGGAAGATCATCATTGGAATTGGTTTAAAAAATCAGTCGGTACCACTGGGGAAGATTATAAGTGGTTCTATCTATACGCTGAAGGTAAACCACAGGCAGCGTGTCTAATCTACCATCCTAAGGATAGTGCTCTCGAAAATTCAAATATTTTTTATGTAGAATTTTTGGCTGTCGCTCCCTGGAATAGGAGCTGTTTAGTACGTGAACGTAAATATTTAGGGGTTGGATCAGTTCTTTTAAAAACTGCACTTAGTTTTTCAGTTAATAACTTAGGGTTGTCACCAGGTTTTTCGCTGCATTCGTTACCCCAGGCGAGTAATTATTATCTAAAACTAAAAATGGTAAATGTCGAGAATAGAAACAAGGATGCATTGCTCTACTTTGAGCTATCTCAGCTTGAGGCCAAAAAATTATTGGGGGCTACATGAGCATCAATAACGAAAGTAGTAATCCAAGCGATTGGTGCGATTTTTCAGTTACTGGGAATACCCAGGTCTTTACGGGGGCTGAGCTTTATAAAAGCTATCAAGTTTATAAAGAGCGATTTAACTCACTTCCTAAGTCAGAATTAATTAAGCGTGGCTGGATATCTTCAAAAAAAGATGCATCATGTTTAGTAAATTATTTTCGAGATATACACATGGAGAAAAACTCAGCGCTATATCGGAAGGCTGACAATGCTAATACTTCGTTAGCGTCTTTGTGGTTATCAAAGGTTAAATCTCAAGCTGAAATAGAGGTCATGTTACGACCTGTTCCTCGGTTTGAAGGTTTAAGCAAAGAAAAACTAAAAGAAATAGCCCGTTTAAGCATAGATGTAAACGTCTTAATCAATTTGCCTCGCATACTTTCCAAAATCGGTATTGTGCTCGTGTACATGCGCTCTTTACCATCCATGAAACTGGATGGCGCGGTCTTTAAAATTGATTCTGGAAATCCAGTAATTGGAATGAGTCTTAGATACCCGCGCCTTGATAATTTTTGGTTTACGTTGCAGCATGAGCTTGCACATATTCATTTGCACATCGATGTATTGGATGCGCCTATTATTGAAGATTTAGACTTGGTATCCGATAGTGAAATCGAAGTCGCTGCCAACAGATTAGCTAAGAGTTCTTTTGTAGAGCGGAGAGTGTGGCGCAATTGTGAACCAAAATATGACAAGAGTTATGATGCCATAGATAAGTTTTCAGAACGAGTTGGTATACATAGAGCTATCATTGCCGGAATGTTAAGAAAAGAATTTGGAAATTATACTTCGTATAGCAAGATTGTAAATGAATATAATATCAGGGAGATTATATCAAATGGAAATTGAATACGTGCCATTTTTAAAGAGTAAGCAAAATGAAGTTCATGCGCTTGCTGAATTGGATAAAGATATTTTAACCAAGATCGCGCCGTTTTTCGATTATCCGAAAAAGCAGGGAGGAGACTCGGGAAAAGACATTGGCGCTGCTATTGGTAGGCTTGCAAAGAAATTCAAGAAGCACCTTAGCGGCGTTAAAGAGTTCTATTTTGATATATTTGATCTCAATGATGATTTAAACATTGATGGTGAGAATCTGTACGGGTTTCTTTTAAAAGAATTTTCAGGGCTGCCCCTTATACCGGTTGTGTCTATAGATCGGAATGACGAACATCAAAAAGCCGTAATTCAATCAAAAACTTTAAAGCATGTATCATCGAGCACTGTCGCTTTTCGAGTAACACCTGAGGACTTTCAAAACTTTGGAGTTATCAGTGAAGATATCAAGAATATGCTCGAACCAGTTTTTGCTCTCTTTGAATCAGTGGACCTAATTTTTGACTGTAGAATTTGTACCAGTTTAGATGCTAAAAAAATATCAAAGCAAATAAATGATTTTACAAATAAATTCATCTCTCTTCGCCAAGTTCGACGGGTAGTGGTTGCGGGTTCATCAATTCCTGCCTCTGCAGCAGAAGTCCTTTCATCGAATAGTGAGGTGTATGTCGACCGTATTGAAATTAAAATTTTTGATAACGTCAAAAATTTGGGTGCGACGAATTACGTATTTGGTGACTATACCACTATAAGTCCTGATTATTCCGATGCCAATATCCCGGCGGAGCAGATGCAGAGCCGAATCACCGCTAAATTTATTTATTCATTTGGTGGACAGCATTATTTTATTCGCGGGGGATCTTTGAAAACAAAAGGTCGCGATCAATATTATGATTTAGCAGCATCACTGTGTTCTAAATATTTTTTTCGCGGCCCTGAATATTCGTTAGGGGATGCATATTTTTATGAGAAAAGTCGTAGAGAGGGTGATCAGTGTTGGGTGAATACTGTGATTAAGCCCGCGATTAACGCACATATAACATATGCTGTCGAAGATTTATTAACAGATAATTTTTTCTAACTCTCTATTCACTAGCAAGTCGCAAATAGTATTGCTTAACTCATTCTTTTTCTTACTACTTGAAATTAGTTGAGCTAAAAAATTTCTAGATTTTCTTTTGTACTGTTGCTCGTTGAGCATTGAGAGCATCTCGCTTTTCCATAGAGTTAATAACGCCGTTTCTTTGCAAAATTTAGGGTTAATTTTTGCTCCACGAATATATTTAAATATTATATCATTTGCGCCATTGTCGACTGAAATTATGATTCCCCAAAAGGCTGGACATATAGAAAGTGCTTTTTTTAAGTGATTTTCAGTTGTTACAAGAGTAATTTTTCTAAAAGCAGAGTTGTAAAATTTTCCTTGAATGATTACACGCTCTACTTTATCACTACTACCTTTTATTTCATAACAATGAGCTTCAGCGTATAGGGCAACGACATCAGCTATGGCATTACCATTGCACACCTGCAACTCGTCGATAATCGCTTTTGGCTTCCGGAATTGGCTTTGTAGCTTTATTTTTAAAGCGATTCTTATTTCATTATCGTTTAGCTTCATGCCTCCCCTCTTTTTGTAGCTTTAACATATACGACTTGGATTTAAAAAATATGTAAGCGGTGTTCAAACATCTGCGACAACTTTAGCCATGCCTACAGGCGGGTGTAGATGTTTATATTCGCTAATTATACCGGCTTATGGCGGTTGAAGTAAGCTATTCTTGAAGGTAGAGGGGCAGGTCTTGCGTTTTTCCGCTGCCTTGCCGTGTCTTTATAATCGTCCCCTTCTATTCGGCCTCAACTAAAACCACGGAAAGAGCTAGGGAATGGCCAGACCACTGCAACTGGGATCTTCCGGTGCGTTGTACCATGTGACATCGCGCGGAAATCGACGTGAGATAATTTTTCAATCTAACGATGACAGTTGCGCCTTTTGTCCGTTTTCGACTAAGTGCGTAAACCTTCAACCGGGAATGCGACGGTTAATACCTGACGTGCAATCAATACCATCTTTTGACCAAAACTATCAGCAGGGCGTTAGTGCACTCTATAGTGACTTGATTCGTTCTGCTTTTGGGGCGCGACCAGTTTGTCGATGACCTGCAGAGACGGATTGAGAGGCCAGACCTGCTGAGCGAGATACCGGCCAGCTAACGTCTTCCCTTGGTAACTTCCTTACAACACTATTTAGATATTGCCTCTTCTCGGAGTGAGGCTATTATTCTATTCTATTAAGGTGGTGTCTACGGCATCATGAAGGCAGTCGGCGATTTTTTTGGCCTGGATTATTCTCGCGTAAGCCGGATTGTTCGAGAGGCAAAATGCAAGACGCGACCTCGAGAACACAAATTGTCATCGGTACCAGGGCAGCCACAGTGCTTACAAGTTCAGCCGCCCACCCACCGGCGACACCCTGGACATCGGGCGAATCAAAGCTATTCACAAACGCATTCCAGACCCTCACCTAGTGAGGCACGGCTCGAGCTCTGTGCCCTAGGAATGGTTGAAAATCATCAATCAATACGGCGGCCAAATCTCCGAAACCTACTTCGTACCCATCGAAGAAATCGTGGAAGGCATCAAACACGGTGTGCGTAAAGTCAACATAGACATCGACCTCAGCCTGGCAAGCACCGGCGCAATACGCCGTTTCCAAGCCGAAAACCCAGCCGAATTCGACCCGCGCAGATTCCTGAAAGCCATCATGGTGGGCGTGTCAGATATTTGTATTGCGCGTTATGAAGCCTTTGGTTGCGTGGGTAACGCTAGCAAGATGAAGCCTATTAATCTTGAGCGGATGTATGAGGCTTAAGAGCGTGGGAAGTTGAATTCCAAAGTGAAGTGATTTGGTGTTGAATTAGATGATGTTTTGATGAAAAGCCTTCAGTGTGAGCCGGGGACTTTTTTTTGCGTTTTTTGACCATTTGGGGGAGGTAAAACGGGCCAGAATGGGATAGTGTGTACGTACTAATACTGATTTTACGCCCACTCGTTAAGGAAGACAGCCGATGATCTCTTTTGTGTTGACCCTGTTTTTTCTTGGCTTTGCGCACCTTGTAGCAATTACATCTTTGGCCGGTGATTTTCATTTTCTGATTCGTGGTGAGTTTGCCCGGAATTCTGCTCGAAGGGTGGGGTTGAGGTGAGGAGGGTAGAGAATTCTTCGTTATTGTAATAACGAAGCGGTTAAATGATTATAGAGAGCTATTTAGCTTTAATTTTTTAAGTCATGGTTGTTTATGGGGAAAAGTAATAATTTCTCGTTATAGAATTGCGTGTTGTGGGGCGGTCAGTTTTTCAAAATAATGAAGAATGCTGCGCGCGCTCAATAACTAAGTGCAACACCCTCTAATCGAGTACCGTGTTGCCATGGAAAAACACTATCATCACCTGAGTACCACCGACCGCGTTACGCTCATGTTCTTGAAGCGCCAGGGCCTCA